>Ga0209726_10008837_pt1 | contig 10683 bp, 10 predicted proteins | sample Subgrocontami54m_FD_187453 | JGI IMG/M metagenome (GOLD analysis project Ga0209726, IMG submission 187453) | Subsurface groundwater microbial communities from S. Glens Falls, New York, USA - GMW46 contaminated, 5.4 m (SPAdes) (version 3) | ecosystem: Environmental > Aquatic > Deep subsurface >... | reverse complement strand
GGATCTGGAAAACGAGAGGCGGGTGCTGGGCAATGTGGCGCGGCTTCAGGAACAGGCGGGCCTGGCCTACGACGCGTTGTACGAGTCGCCCACAGCTGCGCTCGCGCAGCTCCGGCAGGCGCGCAAGAAGCTGGAAGAGTTGTGCCGCATTGACGCCACGATGCAGGAAACGGCGGAATCCTTGCGGCCGGCCGAGATCGCGGTGGAAGAGGCGGCGCACACGCTGCAGCATTACCTGGGCCGCTTGGAGGCTGATCCAAAACGTTTGGACCACGTAGAGGCGCGGCTCTCCGAAATCGACAAGTTGAAACGCAAGTATGGATCCAATGTGTCTGAAATTCTCGCCTTTGGCGCCGAAGTCAGCCAGAAACTGGAAGCCCTGGAGACAGCCGGTGATCGGCGCGCCAAGCTGTCCCAGCAGCGGGAAGCATTGTCGAAAGAGTTTGAGCAAGCGGCGGCGCGCCTGACCAAATTGCGCCGGGAAGCATCGCTCCTTTTGGAGACAAGCGTGCAAGCGGAGCTCGGTTCGCTGGCCATGGAAGGCTGTCTCTTCCGCGTGGAATTCAGCAGCGGCGACTGGAGTGCGCGTGGCGTGGACCGCATCCGCTTCCTGATTTCGGCGAACCGCGGGGAGGAGCCCAAGGCGCTGGACAAGATCGCCAGCGGCGGCGAGATGTCGCGTGTCGCGCTGGCCCTCAAGACCTCCACGATGAGCAAGACAGGCGAGGGCAGGCGCAGCAAGGTGGCGCGGACACTTGTGTTCGATGAAGTGGATGCCGGAATCGGCGGTGGGACAGCGGAAGCAGTTGGGCGGCGTCTGAAAAAGTTGGCCGGCTCCAACCAGTTGCTCTGCGTGACGCACCTGCCGCAAGTGGCCGGCTTTGCCGACCATCACTACCAGGTGGAAAAAGTGGAGGTCAACGGGCGGACCATGGCTACGGTACGGAAGCTGGAGGCTGAAGAGCGGACCCGCGAGATAGGACGAATGTTGTCGGGCCAGAAAATGACCCCCGAGGCGCTCAAGCAAGCCGAGCAACTGATCAAGTTGGGGGCGAAGTAGCTGGATTCTACGATTCCCTGAAAAGGCTCCGAAACCATGGCAAGATGGTTCGCATGATCCAACACAGCCGGCGCGGCTTCATCCTGGATATTCTGGCGGCCACGGGCCTGGCCGCGACACCACAAAGCCGGCCGCGCCCGAACGTAGTGCTCGTGATGACCGACGACCAGGGTTATGGCGATTTGTCCTGCCATGGCAATCCTGTTTTGCGCACGCCGAATATCGACGCGCTGCAAAAGGACTCGATCCGTCTCACCAACTATCACGTCAGCCCCACCTGCGCGCCGACGCGGTCCGCCCTGATGACCGGCCGTTACACTAATTCCACCGGCGCATGGCACACCATCATGGGACGCAGCCTGTTGCGGCCGGATGAGACCACGCTGGCCGATTGCTTCCGTGCCGGCGGCTATCGGACGGGTATCTTTGGCAAATGGCACCTCGGCGACAACTATCCGTGCCGTCCGCAGGAACGCGGGTTTGATGAAGTCCTGGTGCATGGCGGAGGCGGAGTCAGCCAGACGCCGGATTACTTCGGGAACGATTACTTCGACGACACTTACCTCCACAACGGAAAGCTCGAAAAGTATCGCGGCTTTTGCACCGATGTCTGGTTCGAAAATGCGATGCGGTTCATGTCCGCGGAGAAGAAGCGTGGCAAACCGTTCTTCTGCTACATTCCCACCAACGCTCCGCACGGCCCGATGTGGGCGCCGGAGGAATACAGTGCGCGGTTCCAGGGAGTGCCCGGACTGCGTGAACCGGGCTTCTTCGGGATGATCGCCAACATCGACGATAACTTCGGCAGGTTGACTCGATTTCTCGACAGCCAATCATTGACCGGTAGCACGATCGTCATCTTCACTACCGACAATGGAACCGCTTCCGGCGCCGCCGTTCACAACGCCGGCATGCGCGGGCAGAAGGGTAGTCCCTACGACGGGGGGCATCGCGTTCCCTTTTTCGTACGCTGGCCCGAGGGTGGACTTTTGGGGGGCCGCGATGTACCTCAACTCACGGCGCATGTGGATGTGTTGCCCACCTTGATGGATCTATGCGGCCTCCAGCGAGTGGGAAAGAAGCCGTTGCATGGCCGGTCTCTCCAACCGCTGCTCCGGGCCCAATCAAAGGCGTGGCCGGACCGGGCCATCACCGTGGATTCCCAGCGGCTGGAGAATCTGGTGAAGTGGCGGCAGGCGGCGGTGATGACACAACAGTGGCGGCTGGTGAGTCCGGGTCCTGCGGGAGAACCCAAACTCGAGCTTTACGACATCCAAAAAGATCCGGGACAGAAGAATGACGTCGCTGGCCAGCATTCGGAAGTGGTGGCGCGGCTTCGCGCGGAATACGAGAAATGGTGGACGGAGGTTTCCCAGCGCGGCGGTGAAGTGGTAAGAATCGTACTCGGCAATGAAGCCGAGAACCTGGTTCGGCTTACCGCGCATGACTGGCATGGAGACGGCGTGGAGCAGGTGTGGCATCAGAGTGGAATCCGCAAGGGTCCGGAAGCCCTGGGCTACTGGGAGGTGGAGGTGGAGCGGGAAGGCGACTATCGATTGGAGTTACGCCGCTGGCCGAAAGAGGTGGATCTGCCGATCGGGTCGCCCTATCGGGACGCGGAGCCGAACCACGAAAAGACTCCGGGCAGGGCAATTGCAGCAGTGAAGGCAAGACTACGCATCGCCGGAGTGGACACCAGCGTGGAGATCAAGCCGGCGGACAAGGCTGCCGTCTTCCAGGTACACCTCAAGGCCGGACCAGCGAAGCTGGAAACATGGCTCCTGGATAGCAAAGGCGGCGCGCGTGGAGCCTACTTTGTCTACGTGGAGCGTCAGGCTTCGAGGAACAAGGGCCGGATATGACGGTCGAACAGATTCTCCGATACATTCCTGGCGATGATCTCGCGATGCTGGTTCAGCATATCGAGATAGCGGTCTCCCAGGTGTGCGGCCACCTTGTAGCCCACGTGCAACAACTGGCGCAGATGGAGGTTGAACTCGGGGCAACTGGGCACGTGACGCAGCGCAGCCACATACTGCCCTGAAGTCCACTGCTTCACGGTTTGCGGAGTGGGCAGCTTGGCCGTGTCAATGTCGATGACGGAGGCATACGGCGCGCACAAAGCATCGCTCTTCGCGAAGGCTTCCCCGTAGACCTGCTTGGCGAGCGCGAGCCCGTCCCCTCCGGCTTCGGCCAAGCCAATCAACTCCTCCAGCCATGTGGTGCCCGCGGTCTTCAGATGCACCCCGGCGCCTGTTCTCCTCAACACGCGCCGAATCGCGCCGTAGATAGAAAACTTGTCGCTGCCGGAATGCACGCTCAACTTCAGGCTGGCCGGCAAACCATAGGCTCGAATGGCGTGCGCTACAACCGCGACGTCATCGGAAAACTCCTTTTCGAATTGGACTGCGTCGCCTACATAGTCGACGCCCTTGTTGAACCGGCCCGTAAATTTTGGGGCGATCGTTTGCACCGGTATCCCTTCATCGGCGATGGCAGCCAGGATCACCAGCAACTCGGGCGGCGTTTGCGGGCTGTCGGTTTCATCCATCGAAACCTCGGTGATGAACCCGGTTCCCGGCTTGCGGGAGGCGATATGCCGGTAAACCTCCCCGGCTTCCCGCACCGCAAGCAGGTACTTGGCGGCCGTGCGGCTCACAGACTCGGCGGTAGTGGTGAACGGTTGATCAATGCCGCTGATCTTCACTGACCCAACCAACTCCGGATGGCGCGCCGTGAAGGATTGGGCTGCGGATGGTTCGGCCGGCTTGCCAATCCAGTCGGCTACGTCGATGGTGTAGAAGTCGCTGCTGTCGAGAAAGGCGTCCACGGTTTTCAGGTTGATATGGTCCGCGTCGACGTGATATGGCTTGGTCCATCCGGCCTGACGCACCGCCTCATCCGCGGCGGCGCGAACGCTGGCTGGGCTGGAGCCTACAATCAAATGCTCCCGGTTGGACTTGTTCCAAACGGGAATCACCTCGAAACCTTGCTCCGCCGCCTGGCTGCAGGCTTTCAGTTGGGCCGACGCCTGATGCGCGAAACGATCGCCAACGCCAAGTGTAAATTTGCTGAGTATCATAGTCTCCAAACCGTCCAGGGTACCGCATTTAAAGCCTACGCAAGCATTTTCTGTAGCGCGTCCATAGACCGGAAGTCCCCCTCCAGATCGAGCGCGCCTTCCAACGCTGCCGCACCGGCATTCCGCTCGCCGGACAGCATTCGCGCAAACAGAGCGCCGGATGCCCGGAAAATCAGCGCCGGGCTGCCGGAGGCTTCCCTGCGCAGGCTTGCTTCCCCTCTGGAGATTCGCAAGACGAGGATCTGTTTCCTTCCGCCAGCTGTAATCTCGTACTGTATGTCCCCTTCAAAGTCCGGCGCCTTCTCGGGCCGCAACCTGCGGCGCAAGAGATCCAGGATCAGAAAAGTCACCAGCCGGAAGGAAAGCAAGCGGTCCAGTTGCGCATCGCTCATCCCTCGGATGCACCGCGTCAACAGGTTTGGCTTCATTGCGGATGCAAAGGATTCCGGCTCGCCTTGCACCGTGATGACGTAGTCACCGTTCATCCGCCGGGCGGGGGAGCGGCGCGCCAGTGCGCGGGCCTTGCTCTGCGCCATGCGTTCCTGTTTCTCTTGCTCACGATCGGGGAATCGCGGCAGGACGTGGCGCGCGAACAGCTCCATCGATTCGCAAATGTGCTCGTGCCGGTTCCTTCCGGCCTGCATGACAAAGATCACCTGATCCACCCCCGCCTGCTCGTAACGCGACACGAGGTCCGCAATCTGATCCGGGGTGCCGATGGCTCCGCGCAAGGACCCCAGTCACTGCTGTAGCAGTTTCACTCCCAAAGGGGCCTCGTCCGCGGTGACGATTTCGCGTGCGAAGCCATAGTCGCGACGGCGCGCCATAAACTCATCCCAAACATTGGTCCTGGCCGGGCGATGCTGGCCGAACACATAGTAGTGCGATAGGGCATAGCCAAAGAAGTGAGCTCCATCTATCCCCCGTTCAATCGCGGTCGCCTCATCGGCGTGGCACATCATGGGCAGGGCAACGGCAAGGTTCGGATTCACTGCGAAACCGCCCGGCACGCATTCCTCCGATGCGATGATCCGGTAATAATCTTCGGCCCATTCGCGAGCCTCTTCCGGCTCCAGAAAGGAAAACGAGAGTGCGCCAATGCCTTTGCGCGCCGCCAGGAGAATGGTTTCGCGGCGGCTGCAGGCGAGGCGGATGCGGACGTTGCTTGAGTTTTGGCACTACGTTGCGCGGCGGCATGCGCAGGTGCTTGCCCTGATAACCCGCAAACGGCTCCTCCACGAACATCCTTGTGACCGCGTCCAGCGATTCCTCCCATTGTTCGCGCTTGCGAGTGCGATCGACGCCAAAGCCTCCCAATTCGGCCTGCGAACTTCCTTCTCCGGTGCCGAACTCCACCCGTCCTCCGGAAATCAGATCGAGCGTGGCGATCCGTTCAGCGACACGCGCCGGGTGATTGAACTCGTTCGGCAGCTGCACGATGCCGTGTCCCAGCCTGATGCGTTTGGTGCGCTGGCTGGCGGCGGCGAGAAATACTTCCGGCGCGCTGGAATGCGAATACTCCTCCAGGAAATGATGTTCCACTTCCCATACGTAGTGAAACCCCAGCCGGTCTGCCAATTCAATTTGATCCAGGGCTTCGCTCAGAAGCCGTTCTTCGGCGCCCTCGCCCCACGGCCTCGGGATCTGATGCTCGTAGAATATTCCGAATCGCATGGAGCCACTATCATAACGAGTCCGGTTTCCATAACGATATACTGATGGCAATGGCAAATCTGGAAGTACGGTTTTGGGGGGTGCGGGGCTCCATTCCAACTCCGCACGAACCGAACATGAAACACGGAGGCAATACACCATGCGTGGAGGTGAGGCGCGACGGCGGGCCGCCACTCATTTTTGACGCGGGCACGGGGATCCGTTGTCTTGGACGCGAGTTACTCAATGGCATACCACCAGGCGGTAAACACAAAGTGCATCTGTTTCTGACTCACTTCCACTGGGATCACATACAAGGCCTGCCGTTCTTCGATCCACTCTACCGGGCCGACTATTTTATGCAGGTGTGGTCGTCCGTTGGAGCGGAGCATTTACAGTCGACCCTGGAGCGGCAGATGAGCCGGCCTTATTTTCCGATCGATCTGACAGAGCCTCCGCGACGGCCCGATTACACAATGGCGCCGAAGGAAGGTGTGGAGGTGGAGGGCATTCAAGTGGAGCCGTTTCCCTTGAATCATCCGGGCGGCTGCGCGGGATATCGGTTGTCGGCTGGTGGGACTCGCATCGTTTATGCAACCGATCATGAACCAGGTGATGAAAGTTGTGACCGGCGGCTAATGCAGATGGCTGGCGGTGCCGACCTATTGATCATCGATTCGCAATATTTGCCCGAGGAGTACCCGGCGAGAAAAGGCTGGGGTCACGGTACCTGGCTTGCTTCCGCGGAGACGGCACGGCAAGCCGGAGTGAAACAGCTTGTGTTGTTCCATCATGATCCGGCGCGTGACGATAGCGCTGTAGAAGATGTGGTGCGGATGGCGCAGGGTGAATTTGCGAATACGATCGCCGCGCGCGAGGGTTGCAATTTGACGCTGTAGAAGTTACCCAGGGCGCAATTGTGATACTGGTGCAGGCACCAGACCGAGGCGCAAGTTACCGCGGCGTTGCCGTCAGCCCTGAATCAGCATGTAAAGCAATCGCCAGGCGCCGCATGCGCGTCCAGCAGAAGATGGCAATCAGGTTCAGCGCGGCGGTCATCAGGAAATAGGTATCGGCGCTGCCGGTCGTGCTTTGAAGAAACGGGAACGCGTTGGCGCTGAGAAACGAACTGAAATTTCCCATCATGTTCATGGCCCCGCTGAGTGCTCCCGAATTGGGACCTCCCATATCAAGGCAGTAGGACCAGCTTGGGCTGATGGTCATCTCCACTCCGTAGGAGGCAATTACAAACGATGCCACGGCGGAGAGCGGAGTGTCCACGATGCAAAGCAGGATCATTCCGACAGTGGAGAAAGCAAAGCCTATGACCGCCGGGAAGGCGCGTGACCAGGACTGGAAACGCGAGGTGTAGAGCTTGTCCACGATGGTTCCGGTGGCCCATTGCGCCGTCGCTCCAAACAAAAGAGGAAGCGTCGCGTAGTAAGCTGCCACGGAGGCAGTCAGGTTGTATTCGGCTTTGAGGTAGGGAAGCATCCAGGACAGCGTCAGAAAAGTGGTGAAGTTTGCCGCGAAGTACTGCAGCATTGTGTAGAGCATGAACGGCGCGCGGATTGCCTTGCCGAGTTCCAGCGGAGGCGCGGCAGTCTTCTCCGCGCAGGGCAGGGGCCGGGCGGGTTGATCGCGAAACCATAGGAACCAGCCGAGGCCCCAAATCAGGCCCGGAATCGCCAGCAGGTAGAAGGCGATGCGCCAATTCCAACGATCCAGCATCCAGGCCATGAGCGGAAAGGCGGCAGCCGCGCCAAGACGGGAACCAGCAAAAATGATGCCGTTGGCGCGCCCGTGTTCCTTGCTGGGCAGCCAATTATAAAAGGCGCGCGCGGCTCCCGGAAAAGCTCCTGCCTCGGCGATACCGAACAGAAAACGGACCACCAACAGAACCGCGAGTGTGGTGACCAGGCCCGTGATCCCTGTTAGCGCACTCCAAAGCACCACTACCAGAGTGAGCAGGAGGCGTGGGCCGAATCGATCCGCGAGCCAACCGGAAGGGATCTGCGCCATCGCATACCCAAGCGCAAAGGAACTGAAGACAGCGCCCATGGACTGGTTGGTAAGTCCCAGGTCGCCGGACATTGCGTCCTTTACGGAGGCAATGGCGGCGCGGTCCACATAGGTGATCAGGGAAAGGACGAACAGTCCGGCTACCACAAGGTAGCGGCTCATTCAGTCACACCATCAAAAACACGGCGGGCTGTGTTCCACAGAATATTCCGGCGGCCGGCATCATCCAATTCCAGCGTGAAGATCTTGCCGAGTTCTGTTTCCAGGCTCTCGGGCAGATCGGAGCCCGCCATGAGCCGTGAGGGGGGAACATGGGTCAGCACTTCATGAACATGGTGCGGCATCAGGCTGGAGAGCTCGAGGTAGATGTTGGGGCAGACGCTGGCGGCGACGATGCCCTCCAGCGTGTAGAGTCCTCCTCCACAATGGCCCAGGACAATGGTGAGTTCAGGAAAGCGGCGCGCGGGCATGATGTAGAGCGAAGGAAGCGCATAGGGAGCGCCCGCTCCCGTATGGACAATCACCGGCATCTTGTGCCGCACCGCGGCCTCCCATAGAAAATCGCTGCGGTCCGACAAGGGGTTCAGAGGCTGGTATTGGGGCTGGAGCTTGATGGCGCGAAACCCAAGCTCTTCCGAGCAGCGGCGTATTTCGCCGAGGTATTCCTGTTGCGGGACAAATGGGCTTAGGCAAGCCGAGCCGGCAAAGCGATCCGGAAAAGCACGGATAGCGGCGGCGATGGCGTCATGGGTTAGTTTGTAGTCCTCCACCACCGGAAACGGAATGAGCATGGAACGGTCCACTCCGTAGCGATCCATCGACGCGAGCATTTGCTCGAGCGAGCATTGGCGGCCGCTGTGCCGCGCCGAACCCAGATGCGTATGCGTGTCGTAGATCCGGTGGCCTTGCCGCATCTCTATACGTCCGCGGCGATCCATGCGCCGGTTTGCTGAGTGGTCCACTTTCCGCCCAGATCCGGAGTGGCGCGGTTGGGGTCCTCGCAAAAGCGTTCGACCGCGGATTGAATCATGGCCGCGCCGCGCCGCGATTCTTCCGACGGCAGCCATTCCAGCATCATCGCGACGGAGAGGATGGTGGCGATCGGATTCGCGATGCCCTTGCCGCCGATGTCGGGGGCCGAGCCATGCGAGGGTTGAAAGACGGCGTTGTGATCGCCAATGTCGCCGGAAGGGGCCATGCCCATCCCGCCTACAATCCCGGCGGCGAGATCCGAAAGAATGTCCCCGAACATGTTCTCAGTCACCAGCACGTCGTAGCGTTGCGGGCGCTGAACCAGGTAGAGGGCCACCGCGTCCACGTACACATGATCCGCATCAACGTCCGGGAACTCCTTCGCGATCTCGTTGAAAATCTCGCGAAAGAAGGCCATGGAAGGCAGGACGTTCGCCTTGTCAATCAATGTGACGTGCTTGCGCCGGCGTTGTGCGTGACGGAAGGCGGCGCGAAACAGGCGCTCCGATCCGCGTCGCGTGATGCGAAGCGAGTCTATCACCTCGGTAGCCCCCGGTGGCCTGGTATTCTTGCGCGAGGAAAACAGGCCCTCGGTATTTTCGCGATAGAGAACGAAATCGATGCGTTCGCCGTTTTTCAAAGGCGAGTGTGAGGGATGGTAGAGCCGGATGGGGCGTACGCCGCCGTAGAGTTCCAACTCTTCCCGCAAATCCAATTGAGGAGCCATCTCTGTGCCACCCGGCCAGCGCACATGGGGAAGGCCCATCGCACCCAGTAAGATGGCGTCGGATTTCCGGCAAGCCTGCATTGTGGAGGCTGGCAAAGGATCACCGTTCTTGAGATACTCACCGGCCCCGCAAGGGTGCTCCGTGAGTTGAAAGGTAACGCCGGCAAGTTTGGCTTCAACCGCTCGAAGCACCCGGACACCTTCGGCCACCACGTCAGCGCCTATGCCATCACCGGGGAGAACTACGATCTGAAAGGATTTCATCTGGAAGTGAATCTGATATTATAGCTCCCGATGATGAAGAACTTATTGTTGATTCTGCTGGCAGTGGCTTGCTATAGCTCCGCGGCCGACGAGAAAGTGCTCCGGCAATCGTTACTGTTCTATGCGTCCTTTGACAAAGGTGTGGACGCGGATGTGGCCAAGGGAGGCCGGCAAATCTACACTGCCACTTCGTACAAGGAGCGCGGTGACGCCAAGCCGGGCCTGCATCACCCTGACATCGTTGTCGCCGCGGGGAAAGGAAGGTTCGGCGCGGCGCTGGAGTTTCGTAGGAAGAACACTAAGGCCGTTTACTTTCCGGCCGCCGGCAACGTGAATTTCGTGAACGGCCGTTGGCAAGGCACCATCTCCTTTTGGTTGAGTCTCGATCCTGCGGTGGACCTGGAGCCTGGCTTCTGCGATCCAATTCAGGTTACTGCGGAGGCCTACAACGACGCGGCCATTTGGGTGGACTTCACCAAGGACGACAAACCCAGGCATTTCCGGTTGGGCGTTTTCGGAAATCTGAAGGATTGGAATCCACAGAACCTCGCGTCGGATAAAAACCCGGCGTTCAATAATCGCCTGGTGATCGTGAAACAAACACCGTTCGCGAAAGGCAAATGGACCCATGTTGCGATTTCACACGAAGGCTTGGGATCTGGCACGGGCGGACAAGCCACGCTGTACCTGAATGGTGTACGTCAAGGGACAACGGAAAAGATTCCCGAGCCTTTCGAGTGGGACATGACCCGCGCCGCCATCCGGTTGGGAGTGAGTTATGTGGGGCTGTTTGACGAGCTGGCGGTTTTCTCCAAACCCCTCAACGCCGATGAGATTCAATTCTTATACAAGATGAAGAAAGGCCTGCGCTGATAAACTGGCTGAATGGATTGGAAGTGCCTC
>Ga0209726_10008836_pt1 | contig 10684 bp, 6 predicted proteins | sample Subgrocontami54m_FD_187453 | JGI IMG/M metagenome (GOLD analysis project Ga0209726, IMG submission 187453) | Subsurface groundwater microbial communities from S. Glens Falls, New York, USA - GMW46 contaminated, 5.4 m (SPAdes) (version 3) | ecosystem: Environmental > Aquatic > Deep subsurface >... | reverse complement strand
GAAAGGCTCAAGCCATAAGGCAGCGTGCCGCTAATTAAACTGTAATTATAAGGCAGCGTGCCGCCGCTGGCCTGGAGCTGATAGCTGTAATATTGGCCAATGGCCATTATCGGCAAAGTGCCGGTATTAAATAGCAGACTGCCGTATAACGAGGCATTGACCGTAACGTATAAAGTCGCGCAGGTAGATGTGCCGTTTTGGCAAACAGTGATGGTAGTATTGCCTCCTAGCCCTGCATAAACATTTAAGACGCTGCCGGAAAGAGTAGCGCTCGCTACGGCGCTGTTAGAATTGCTGGAAACATAATAATTTCCGTTACCGTAAATGTTGACACTAGCGCTTTGGTTAGCGCCCAAGCTTAAATTAGTCTGCGACAAAGACAAATTATTGTTGCCGCAATTGTAAGTGCAGCTGCCGCCGTTAACAGTAACATACACACTGCCGCAATTTATAGAACCGCTGCCCTGGCAAACCACTACTGTGCTGGTGCCGGTTGCCTGGCCTGTTAAATTGAGCGTATTGCCGGAAATATTCGCCAGCACCACTCCGGGGCTGGAATTACTATTAATATAGAAATTGCCGTTGTAATTATTACTGTAAATTGTAAGCGCGGAATTTTGTCCGGAATTAAGGCTCACCGTATTCTGGCTAAACCAAACGGCTGAACCGCCGCTGCCCGAAGTTACAGTAACAAACAGCGTGGCGCATTGGCTGCTGCCCAAATTTTGACAGACAGTAACAGTGCTGCTTCCCGCGGAAAGGCTGTTTAAATAAACGGAACTGCCGGAGATGGTGGCGTTAACCACTCCGGGGTTGGAATTTGTGGAAATAAAGTATCCGCCTGCTCCTGAAATAGCCACGCTGGTTGACTGGCTAACCGCCATATTAACGCTATTTTGGGCCAATGTGAGACCTTGGCCTGTATTGCCTACAATTACCACGCCGGACATTCCGGAACCGCCGGTGCCGCCGTGGAAATTACAGTGATAAGCATAGCTTCCCTGCGAATTAAAAGTTCTGGTATAACTCGCGCCGGGCAAAATATTGCCGCTGGTAAAAGAATTGTCGTCGGCCGTAACCGTGTGCACCATACTGCCGTTATTGGTCCAGACCACAGTCACGCCAAGTGAAACATTAATCACTTTAGGGCTGTAGACATTGTCTGTCATGCTCACATTATTATTGGAATAGCCTGAGCCTGAAACTGTAACGTAGACGCTTCCGCACTGGCTAGAATTATTCGCGCAAATGGAAACCGTAGAACTGCCGTTGTTGATACCGACAAAATTAATTACCTGCCCGCTAACGTTCGCCGTGACAACATTGGAATTGGAATTGCCGGAAATATACAAAGAACCGCCGCTGGTATTGTAAGCCGTAACACTGCCGCTTTGCCCGACAGTTAAATTCAGGCTGGTTTGCGACAAAGACAAACCCGTGCCGCTGCCGCCATTAACAACAACATAAAGATTGCCGCAAAAGCTCAAACTAGAAAGGCATACTGAAATAGTAGATGACCCGCTCTGGCTGGCGTATAGGTTCAGCACTGTGCCCGATATATTGGCAGAAACAACCGAAGGATTGCTGTTGGAAGAAACGTAATAAGGGCCGGAAGCATAGGAACCGGTTGCGTAGCTGGCGCTATTTACCGAAACAGCTAAGCTTTGCCCCACATAGAGGCTTGGGTTCGCCGGGCTAAACCAAACATTGCCGCTGCCGCCTCCATTCCCGCTAACCGTGACGTACAAACTGGCGCAAACGCCATTGTTGTTTGCGCAGACAGAAATTGTAGTGCTGCCGACTTGATTCGCGTAAACCATAATCTGATTGCCGCTAACAGTTGCTGTTGCCACGTAAGAGTTGGAGTTAGATGCAATATAAATCGCGCCGCCGTAATTGTTGGCGGAAACTGCCATAGACTGGCCGACATACAAATTTAAATTACTCTGACTCAAAGACAATCCATAAGGATTGCCGCAATTGTAGGTGCAGCCGCCGTTATAACCGTTATAACTCAAAGTTACTTGCTGTCCGGCAACCGTAGCGTAAATCTGTGAACTTATATTTAAACCATATGCCGAGCTCACTGTGGTGGAAAAATTTCCGCTGTAATCTGTCATTCCCGTAATAGTGGTAGCCAAACTACTGCCGGAAGGAGTATAACTTAACACTACCGAGGCATTTGGCTGGCCGCCGGAAATGTTTATGACAGCGTCGGCGCCGGAAGAATTGACAGTTAGAATGGGGTTATAGGCGAATGCCTGCACCCCAAAACTAAGAAAAATGGCTATAAATAAGCCAAAAATTATACTTTTTGTAAATATCCTCATATGTCTGTTTCAAAATTAATTGTTGGATTCTATATTATCTACCAATTCCAACAAAAAAACAAGAGCGGAAAATCGAGAATTTCTAATTAACCTAATTGCTCTAATTATTCCCCGCCTGCCAACGCCAGGTTTATAAGAAAGATAGCGTAGAGTTTGCATCAGAAGTTTCTAAATAGTTATACCTTGGCGGGCAGGTAAACAAGCACCAATGACCAAATATCGGAATTTGAGACTTCTTGGGTATTGGGATTTGTTTAGGTCAATTAAAAATTAGAATAATTAGAAATTAATTCTAAAATAAAATAACCCCCCGACGCTACTTCTGGGGTTAATTTATAATCTTCAAAAACGATTTTATTTCACTACCCCATCTTCTCAATAATCCTCTTCGCTGACAGAATAGCAACATTTAACGGATCGGGAGTTTTTTATTTTGCCATCCACTACGGATGTGGCTAAGCAATATGTGTTTAAAACCATAAGACCGGCAGTGACTCAGCGCGCCCATGTATGAAGCAAGATTTTTTGGCTCCACTCGCCGCATTATTCGCCTTTTCATGCGAGTCCGAATTATGCGAAAATTTGGAAAACAAATATAACCCAATAAATCAATGCCGCTACGGAACTTCTTAATAGTAATTTTTTCCGGGTGGATTCGCAGTTTAAGCTGGCTCCACAACATTGCGGCAATTCGTGGAATACAAGCTTCAAGCACACGACGGTTAGTATGCAATAACGTAAAATCGTCAGCATAGCGCAAATACCCTCTTATTTTCAAATCATGCTTTACGAACTGATCCAGGGGGTTCATATAAATATTGGCGCACAGCTGCGAAGTCAGGTTACCAAGAGGCAGGCCGGGAGAAAAACTTCCTATTATTTCTGCCAGTAATGACATAACTTTAGGGTCGCTGATTTTTCGGCGAAGTAATTGCAACAAGACATCATGGTCTATAGAATCAAAAAATTTCCGGATATCAAGTTGCAATACCCAGACTATATTATGATTGTTGGCGGAAATTTCTTGCGCCAGTTGCTGGAATCTCACTACGGCGGCGTGAGTGCCCTTATTGTCCCTACACGACCAGGAATCAAAAATGAAAGCCCTGTCGAATAAGGGCTCAATCAGCCTGACTACGGCATGATGCAAAAGCCTGTCCGAAACTCCGGGCTTATGGATATGCCGGCGCTTCGGGTCACAAATAATAAAAGATTCATAGGGGCCATGTTGATACCTGCCGCTTTTTAAGCTATCATGGAGACGGAAAATATTATCTTCCAGCTGAACGTCATACGCCGCCACGTCGGCGCGCCTCAGCTTTCCGACTCTAAACTCACCCCATGCCGAAAACAAATTTTCTGGAGAAATTATTTTTTCGTATAATTTATGGCTTTTAAAACTCCCCCCCCCCCCCCAACGCTTCCGGTACACCTCTGTTCCAAAATCTTTACCGCCTTTACGTCGCTTGGTACGTCCGCTGTGGCACTCTGCCCAAAAAGGATCGGTTCAGTATCGGGCAAAGGGTCGAAGAGCTCATTTTGGATTCCTTGGTTCTGATTGTAAAAGCTTATCATAGTAAAATTACGGAACAAAAATCTTCTGCTTTACAAGAAGCGAATTTAAAGCTGGAAACTCTCAAAATACTTTTTCGCCTGGCCAAAGATGTTCAGGCTTTGGAACCTATCTGGTACCAGCGTTTTGAAAAGCAACTGCAAGAAACCGGCAAGATGCTAGGCGGCTGGATGGCCAGCATAAAAGCCAACAGATAAAACTCGGTTGGCTTTTAGCTTTGAGAGAAGGACTTCGGACGGACACCACGCCCAAAAAACTGTTCGAATTACCGGGGTTATTGTCATTGACGTTCGTGCCCTTAAAATCAGCGTTGCCGACATAAACCAGGTTGCCGTGGGACGAGCGCGTGATGTTTGCCGTATTCCATCTATTGAACGCAAGCGCATCCCCAAAGTTTGGAGTAGCCCCTACGCTTCTTTAATACGCGGCAGCTTATCTGCCCAGAACACGGCAAGCAGTTCTTCTCTGCTGTATAAGTTGGCGAGGGCAATGGCATACACGGCCCTGCATTAGCCAAACTTACTATAATTTATTTTTGTCAAAGTTTCAAAGATCAAAGACCAAAGGCTCAAACAGAGAAGAAACTAGCGGACGGACACCACGCCCAAAAAACCGCCCGAATCACCGGGGCGACCGTCATAGACGTGCGTGCCCTTAAAATCAGCGCGGCCGACATAAACCAGGACGCCGTGGGACGAGCGGACAGGAGTCCAGTCATAATTGCGTTCTAAAACTCCGCGCTCATTAGTTCCCTTAAAACGCATAATCTGATCGTATAATACTTCAACCGGTTTGCGGCGATGATTTTGGTTAACAAGCAACTCAGAAAGCATCTCGGCGGCTTTTTGCCAGTCATCGCTCATGACCTGTCTGATTTCTTCCAGTGCGGCGTCTGTACATTCGGCTTCTTCGTCAGCCGATAAAGCTCCAACGCCCTTCAAATAGTCGCGTAATATTTTAGTTTGATCAATATAATTATTACTGGTAGACCCAGCTACAAACTCCTTGCCTACCAGCTTCCATTCTGTCTTTAGTCCCTGTGAAGTAAAAAATTCTTCGTCTTTGAACCAAGCATCGTCTTTTATGCCGGCAACTTTCGTGTCAGCGTCAACTTCGGTAGAATACAATACCTTTCCCTCTGCATCCAAATCGTACTGTTGCTGAGCCAATTCGGTAATATGTTGCATAGTCATCTGGTTGCCGTCTCCGTCTATGCTTACGCGTAAAACCAACATTTCCCCCAACTCTTTTGCTTTGTCTAACTCTTCCTGGGTATAAGGAATGGGAGCAAGCTTTTCTGCCGGAACTTCAAAACCAAAGGCCTTATGAAAGGTTTCCGGCCCCAAAAAGTCTTGATGCAAAATTTCACGCGCTCGTTCAAAAGACGTTTCCCCGGTCGCAGACTCCTTGCGTTCTGGCTTAGACGCATTAGGCTTTACAGCATTAGGCAGTCCTTTTCTCTTTGATCCGGCCGGGGCCTTGTATTCAACTAATCGGATAATTTCTTCCAGCTTTTTTCTGTCAGCGTCGCTCTCCAGCTTGTTGGCATAGTAATACCTAAGCGCCTGCTGAAAAGTTTCGTTAATATCTCCAGTATAAAAGCGCAGCACAAAATCCCTGACTCTTCTTGGCTCCATGCGGTCGTCAAAGCTAAAGACTTGCGGCTGGTCAGCGGCTATTTTCCTGTTCTTTAATAATTCTTTGGCCGCTTTGTGGAATTCTTTGAATTTTGCCAGCACTTCATTCAATCCTGGGATTTCCTGTAATTGTTCCGGCGACAGAGCCTCCCCGCGAGAAGCAAGATAAGCGTTTTCCGGCACTTTTACCTCGCCATTTTCAAAGCCGAACAAAGAATCTATGGAGTGAGAAAAAGTTCCTTCTGGCAAATTTGAAGGCAACTTTTTATACACCCAACGGCGAAGCTGGGCCGGGTCTAATGGTTCTCTGCCAAGATACCCTTTGCCAGGAGGGTTCTGCAAAGCAATGATTTTGGTTATCTGCTTATTTACCCTCACGGCTTCTGACGCGTCTTCGGAAAGCACCACATCGCCGCCTCGCTCCAAAGCGTCTAAAACTTCGTGCATGCGGATGGCAATATTCGGCGCGGCGGAGTTGTATTCATCAACAATGATAACTTTAATCTTTTTCTCTTCCTGCCTTAAGCCGGAAGTAACTTTACCGTCGGCAAAAATATACTCCGGGTCCGAAGACGATTTTTTATGCGGATTGGGAATGTAACGGCCCATTAAATCTTCTACATCTGTTGCGCCGTTTAAGTTGATATAATGGACTTCGTAGCCTAGTTCAGCGCACATCTTGCGCACAGTCGTCGTCTTGCCTAAAGAGGTACCGCCTTCCACGAGCATTGGGTCACCGTTTAAAAAACTTACCGCAATATCTCGCTGCAAGGGCAGGGCTAAGTCCGGGTCATTGTCAAAATCCGCATACTGTTCGCGCTTAGGCACAAACTCACTGCTTCGGCCCCTAGATTTAGGAAGTTCAACACCCAAGTAGCTTATTGCCATTTCGCTTTCCGCAATCGGGAGGCGCTCACTTTGGACTTCTGAAGTCTTGGCTTGATTGGCCTGCCCTGCGTTGTCCGGAGTTAAAGCGTTAAATTGTGTTTCCGGTCTTCTCATGATTGAAAAGTTAAACCGACTTTATCTAAAAGCGTTTTTCCTTCGGACTGAATGCTGGCTAACTGCTCTTTAGTTAACAAGTACGCTATTGCCGAGCGGTCATAAATAGGATTGATAATTTTAGAGCTGTTAGTGTCTTTATAAAAAATCTCCACCTGTCCGGTTGGATACTGCACGGCAAAGTCATACATATCTTTGTTCAAATGCCCGCCGACAACATAAAAAAACTTGCCGCCAGACGGCAAAGTTTCAAACAACTCGCTAATACCGCTGGCTTCAATAAAACCGCCGGCAATTAAATTATGCGTGATTTTTCCAATTTCACCGGCAGTCTTGGCAATGATTAAGGCCACTTCCTTTTGGCCGAAAGTCTTTTCAAGAAATTGGGAAAACTCCTGATTTTCGTCGTTCATATGCCTGAATTATACTAAAATTCATCGTAATTGGCAATTATATCCTTTATAAAATCTGGTAATTTGTTTGCCATCTCCTCAACATTTAGATTTGCAAGTTCTTTTTTGAACAAATCGGCTATTTTCCCGCTACCCTTTCCTAAACCTAAGCCGGCTAATTTTATACCCAATTTATGAGCTTTATTAATTGCCTGGCTTGACTCATGTTTACTTCTCGGATGTTTATCTGATTCCGCAACTATACCGTCGGAAAAAGTAAGCAATAACCTATTTGGAGCCGTTTGTTTCTGCAAGCGCGAGGCCGCGGTCTCTACGGCCCAGCCTAAGTCGGTTTCACTGTGTTCATTGCCACAACTTTTACAGCAACTGTCTTCAACCTCCTTAAACATCCCGCCCAAATGTTCACGCACTTCTTGGGACATTTGCTGCCCGAATTCTAAATATTTGTATATTTCATCGTTAAACCCAAGCACTTCAGTGGCTACGCCCAATCTGTTGAAAATTTCCGCGAGAATGACAATCGCCTTAAAGTTTTCCTCAATCTGTTTATTCTTCTTTCTTGAACCTGACAAATCTACCAATAAAATAATGGCCCAATCTTTAATTTTAGGCAGCTCCCGCCTTTGCCAAGCATGGCTTTCCATTGCGGGTATAGCTTTTGCTTTCTCCTGAATACGCTGTTTTATATTTATTCTTTTCCCAGATTTGAAACCGCCTTGCCAAGCCGAAATTGTAGGCGTAAATATTTCTCGCATTTGAGGCTCAAGCATTTCAATTAACGAAGCAACTTCCCTTAAATATTTTTCATAAATATTAGCATCCTTATTGACGACTCTTTCTAATCGTTCTTTATATTTTAAAAGTTCCGGATTAATCTCGAAGGGTTTTAGTGGCCCACTGCCGGTTCTTAACGGCTCCCCGCCTGCTTGATCTGATTTGGGCCTTGCGTCCTGAGTTTCAGGGTTATCAGATAGTTTGCCCTGCAACTCTTGCGCTAATTCTTTTTCAAATTGTTTAATTGTTGTTTTGGCGCGCTCAGCTAATTCTTCCCGCTGCGCTTCCGGCAAAGACTCAACATACTCTCTAATTTTCTGCTTTAATTCCTCAGATAAAGAATCTAAATTAACCGGCTTGCCAGGTACTTGCTGGTCTTGTCCTGCTTCGGCAGACTGGGGCGGTTGCTGCCCAGAGGCTTCACCCTCTTGTTTTGTTCCATTTGATCTGATAGCTTCCTCAATAGCCTTTTCCAGTTCTTTTTGCTCCTCAGGAGTCAGTTGGTCTTTGAGTTCTTGCGGCAAGCCCTGACCTGGCTGCCCCTCGCCCTTACCTTGTTGCGTATCCTGCAAAAATTCCTGAGTTTTTTGGTCTTCCATATCCTGCTCTACCAATTTTTTGAATTCCGGCCAAACTTGGTCGCGATTAATTTCATAGGAAGCCTCGGCATAGCGCGTAATCAGCTCTTCGCTCTTGTCAGCCTCCTGTCTTGACGGATACCGCCACCAGGAATCTTGCGCCATAGGCAGAGTCTCGCCAACTACTTGCCGCACGTCTTCCGGCAAATCAGCGCTTAATTCAGTGTCTTGATTTTGAACTTCACGAAACCATTGCCTAATATATTCAAAACCTGCTTGCATAAAACGTGGCTGATAGCCCAGTTTCTGTCCGGCTTTTTCTTTGCCCTTAGCTTCAAAATCCAAATCTTGCTTATACGCCAAAGTCATTTGCTCCCTAAACTTGGGATAGCTTTCGGCAACGAAGTTATTCATGCGCGGGTCTTCAATCGCATTCATCATAAAAGAAAAACCCGGCTGCCGCCAAACTTCCACTGGAATAAAATCGGCTCGCGTAATTCGGCGGTGTCCGCCCTCGTGGCAAATCACAAACCGCAAATAGTCCATAGATTTTTCCAGCAAATCCTTGGGATCTATTCTAATTTTGTTTTCCTTAAAATTCCAATGCCAGCCCTGACCCGGTTCGTTCAGTTCAACTGGAATACGAAAATCCTTGCCTATAAAGTAAGCAAGTGAAGATAAAATTTGCTGCTTGTACCTGATTTCTTCTTGCTGCTCCGGAGTAAACTGCGAAAGTATTGCGCTGTCCCTATTCTCTCGCAAGGCGTGAAAAGTCCTTTCCCGTTCACGCACAGCAGGCCGCACAACCAAGTCAGGTAAGCCGTCTCGCCGCTCAATATTTCTCATGGGGGACAAAAAATAAAGGTAGCTTCTTTACCTGCATTTTATCAAAAAAAAGCAATATTATCTAGTTTACTAGCTCTGGAATACTATCCCATCTTCTCAATAATCCTCTTAGCCGCCAGGATGTAGGCCGCGCTACGGAAAGATGTTTTGTATTCATTTTTTGCCGCTAAGACATCTACAAACGCCTGGCGAATTTGAACTGATAATTTATCTAAAACCTGCTTCTTGTCCCATGTCTCTTGTTTCATATTCTGGTACCATTCAAAATAACTCACACACACGCCGCCGCTATTGGCTAAAATGTCCGGAATTACCACAATCCCCTTTTTTTCAAAAATGGCGTCAGCTTCTTTGCTGGTTGGACCGTTGGCCATTTCCACAATTAATTTGGCTTTAATTTTTTCCGCGTTCTCCCCTGTTAAAACATTTTCCAGAGCCGCGGGCACTAGAACGTCTACAGGGAGCTCCAACAATTCTTCGTTGGTGATATTTTTCGCGCCCGGGAAATCCTTTAACGCGCCTGCGGTTTTTTTGTGCGCGGCTACTGCCTTTAAATCAAATCCTTCCGGATTATAAATTCCGCCCTTACTGTCAGAAAGCGCCACAACTTTAAAGCCTAAATTTACAGCAGCCTCTGCAAAAAAAGTTGCCACATTGCCAAAGCCCTGGATTACCACGCTGCCGCCCGGAGGAACCTTAGCCGCATTTGCTTTTAGGCATTCCTCAAACACATAGCCGCCGCCAAAACCCGTTGCCTCTTCCCTCCCCTGGCTGCCGCCATTGTCCAGAGATTTTCCGGTAAATGTCCCGGGTGCTTTTGTGCCTGACTGTTTTTCAAACTCGTCTAACATCCAGCCCATAATTTGCCCGTTGGTGTTAACATCCGGCGCCGGCACATCCAATTCAGGGCCGAACAAACGCCACATTTTTTGCACGTATCCGCGGGACAGGCGCTCTAATTCTCCAAGTGACAATTCTTTAGGGTTCACAATAATGCCGCCCTTGCCTCCGCCAAAAGGCACATTGACCACCGCGTTTTTAAATGACATCCAAAAGCTTAAAGCCCTCACTTCGTCCAAATTTACCTGCTGGTGATAGCGAATGCCACCCTTGTAAGGTCCACGCGCGTTATTGTGCTGGCTCCTAAAACCGGTAAACATTCTTTGCTTGCCATTGTCCATTTTAACCGGAATACTGACTTCCACATAACGGTCCGGCAGCTTTAGTTGCTCAATCTTGTCTGCGTCCAAATTCGCGAGTCTGGCTGCCGCGTCTAACTGTCCTTTAGCTGTCTCAAAAGGGTTTATCATAAATTACTAATTTTTAATTAATCTAATTATTCTAAACAAATCCCAATCACCAATTTCTCAATTGGGACATTGGTGCTTATTTAGGTCAATTAGAAAGGGTTAATGTTACTTTCTGCCACCAATTTTTAGTTCTTTCAACAAATAATGGAGCCGCTTGACCTTTGCTTCGCGAGATAGTTGACGATGATTGTATCGCCAAATCCATTCTCCGAGGTAAAGAT
>Ga0209726_10008835_pt1 | contig 10684 bp, 8 predicted proteins | sample Subgrocontami54m_FD_187453 | JGI IMG/M metagenome (GOLD analysis project Ga0209726, IMG submission 187453) | Subsurface groundwater microbial communities from S. Glens Falls, New York, USA - GMW46 contaminated, 5.4 m (SPAdes) (version 3) | ecosystem: Environmental > Aquatic > Deep subsurface >... | reverse complement strand
CCGCCGTCATTGCGAGGCTTGGCGTGGCAATCTCACATTATTATCACTCCGCCGTCATTGCGAGGCTTGGCGTGGCAATCTCACATTATTATCACTCCGCCGTCATTGCGAGGCTTGGCGTGGCAATCTCACATTATTATCTAAAAATAAAAAAGTCTTCGGCCTATTAATCGCCTTTTTTGCCTTCATATACTTTCTCATTTCTATAAAAATCCTAATGCCTCATTTCGGCGGCGGCCTCCTCCGCCTCGACCGTTACGCGCATTTAGGCGGAAGCGTAACCGAAATAATAAAAAATATTTTCATCCATCCCTCACTTTTTATCAAAACGCTTTTTGTCGGAGATAAATTCATATATCTTTTTTGGCTCTTGGCGCCACTCGGATTTTTACCGCTTCTCGCGCCGGTCGAATGGCTACTCATCATCCCCGGCCTCGCCGAAAATCTGCTTACAAATTACAAATTTCAATTTTCGGGGCTTTACCAATATGACACGATTCTAGTCGGAAGTATTTTTATCGCCGCCAGCTTCGGCCTGAAAAATCTTTTAGCGCGCTATCCAAATATGGTAAAATACGCAGTCAAAATAGTTTTGGTCGGCGCCCTCCTCGGCTTCTTTTTCCGATCGCCCTTAAAACCATTTGGCTTCCCTGTCGAACTTTTCGGATCAAAGCCTCATTGGGAAAATTTCCGAAAAATTATAAAAATGGTCCCGCCGACAGCGAGCGTCGCCGCTCATACGAATCTTGTGCCACATCTCGCCCATCGAGAAAAAATCTACTTGCTCGGCCGGGAACCCGCGCCAGTAGATATAGTCATTATTGATGGGGCGGATTATTTCGGATTCAAAAATCCGGCGGAGCTCGAAGCCTATGTGGACGACTATATGTCTTCCAAAGACTACACCCTCGAAGTCATTGATGACAGATATTTCATATTAAAGAAAAAATAAAAAATCCCTCGGCCTTCGGCCACTCCCTTTAAAAAGGGAGGATTTTTTCTTATTTCTCCTTTTTTAAAGGAGGTGGCGAGTCCTCGAGCCGGAGGATTTATAACTCATATATTCGCGATTACTATTTTTTCTCCAACTCCAAACACACCGAATTGATGCAATATCTTTTTCCCGTGGGCGTGGGTCCGTCATCGAAAACATGCCCCAAATGAGCCCCACACTTGGCGCAAACTACCTCTGTCCGATTCATCCCTCCGCTTTTATCTTCGCGGAGCTCGATATTGCCCCTTGTGGCAATATCATAAAAACTAGGCCAGCCAGTGCCAGATTCAAATTTGGTGTCCGATGAAAATAGAGGATTGCCGCACGCGGCGCATTTGTATATTCCTCCGTCTTTAGTATTCACATACTTACCACTAAAAGGCACCTCCGCCCCCTTTTCCCTCATCACCCGGTATTGCTCCGGAGTTAAATTTTTCTTCCACTCCTCTTCGGTTCTTACAATCTTGTCCATATATAAATCATTCATATCTCAATGCCTCCGCCGGCTCCAATCGCGACGCCTGCAACGCCGGCAATAATCCGGATATTACCCCGATGACGAAAGTTATAATCAAGATCACAAAAAAACCGAAAAAATCCAACGATGCGAAAGAAAACAATCCCCTTACCCCAAAACCACCCGCCACCGCGCCCAGCATATACGCGGAAAATATTCCCAAGATTATGCCTAACAAACCCCCAATGGAGCCGATCAATCCTGATTCCAGAAGAAAAAAGGATAGAATCGCGTCGCTGGACGCGCCAATCGCTTTCATAACGCCTATTTGCCTGGTACGCTCCAAAACAGAAGTATACATCGTATTCATGATGCCGACTGCCCCCACCACCAAAGACACCAACGCGATAATCATTAAAACAAATTCAACAATTGAAAGAACATTGCCGACCAAACGGTCAGCTTTGTCGGGAGTCAAAACTGAAAAATCCCGGATAACTTCCTGCTTGGAAAGCTGGAATTTTACCTGCTGGGCTATTAAATTAATATCCGCCCCGGGCGTTATTTTCACTATGACGCTGGTAGCGCCTCGCGAATCGGTTAAACTATGGAGCATGTCCAAAGAAACAAAAATGACATTGTCCAGCATTTGCTCGCCGATTTCAGAAAGATTACCAACCACTCTGAATCTTTTTGACTTAATAACCACCTCATCTCCAGCCACAACTTCTCCCTTAAAAAGCGTTTTGGCTGCCAAGTGACCAAAAACCGCTTCGGAAACTTCATCGTTCTCCGGCCACCGTCCTTTTTCAAGCTCAATGCCTTGAGATGATTCCAAAACTTCCACGTATTTTCTCCAATTAGCGGCGTGAACCATAACCGATTTTGTCTCCCCTTTATGTTCAACATTCAAAGTACTGATGCCCATCGGCACAACAAATTTGACGCCATTTATTTTTTCCAAATCCAGCAAATCCTTCTCTTTAAATTTTTGACCCCCCAATATGCCGACTATGGGATTGGTCTCCTTACCGGGAAAAATTACTATCAAATCCGACCCGAATGTTTGTAAAGCCCCGGTAATCGCGCCTTTAATACCCGAACTTAACGCCAAAATAATAACCACAACCATTATTCCGATAACGATGCCAATAATTGTCAGCCAACTCCTGACCGTGCGATATCTGAACCCTTTTAATATTAAGATGAAAAAACTTTTTAACATGTCAAGATATAATTAAAAAATTACTCGGTGTATAACTTTTTATATACATGATGGTCGCGTATCATTTGTCCGTCTTTTATGGCAATTATTTGATCCGCCTTTTCGGCAATATCCGCGTCATGCGTGACAATTATCAGAGTTTTACCCTTGGCTTTATTCAATCCTATTAGCATTTCCAGAATCTTATTGCCGGTCGCGGAATCCAAATTGCCCGTAGGCTCATCGCCGATTATTATTTCGGGATCATTAACCAATGCTCGCAACAACGCCACGCGCTGTTGCTCACCGCCGGATAATTCGGCCGGACGGTGAACTAAACGCTCTGCTAATCCTATTTCCTGAAAAGCGCTTTCTAATCTATCGGCTTCCACTTTCCCGCCGGAAAAAATAAGCGGCAAGGCGACATTCTCGTAAGCCGTAAGCCATGGTATTAGATGATATTGCTGAAAAACGAAACCGAAGGTGCTAGAGCGCAGCGCGGCCCTTTCCTCATCGTTTAATTCAGAAACATCTTGGCCTTTTAAAAAAACGCCGCCGGAAGTCGGCACGTCTAAAAGTCCCATCATGTTCAACGCGGTGCTTTTGCCCGAACCACTGGCTCCGATAACAGCCACAAAATCGCCGCTCCAAACATGCAAATTCAATCTTCGCAAAACCTTAGTTTCCGTTTCGCCCATTTTAAAAATCTTCCAAACATTTTTTAACGCGATAAGCGGCTCTCCCTGAAATTTTTTGGGGTTAACCTCAAATTTCTTTTTGCAATCTTCCCCGCAAAAATATACCGGCCCGATCTTACCGGAGATTGTCTCTACATCAGAAATCTCCGCTAAATCCATGCCGCAAACAGGATCAATCTTTTTTTCCGGCTTATTATCAATGTCCATAATAAATTTTCAAACACATCTCCGATCTTTCATTTAATCCGCCGAAACCATAACCGTCTGCCCCTCCGAAAGGCCGGACACAATCTCTACCGATTCGCCGTCTGAAATGCCGGTTTTAATCTCTTTTTCCAGCTGAATGCCCCCGTCTAAAACTTTCACAAACTTTTTATCATCCCTCCCATATACGACAAATTCAGGAACTTTTAATATATTCTCTTTAGAGGAAGCGTCAATAATCAAATCGACATTCATCCCGGAACGTATTTCCGATCCATGAGGATCCATGTAAACATTAATTTTATAATATCTATCCCCTTCTTTAATAACTTCGCGCGGTTCAACGGAAATTATCTTACCCATTAACGCCTGGCCGGGAAACGCGTCCAATCGGATAGAAACCGGGTTGCCGTCATTATCTTTTATCTTGCCGATTTCCAATTCCGAAACGTCCGCTTGAATCTTGTGGCCGAAAGTTGATAAAGAAATAACGGTCTGTCCCGGACGGAACACCTCCCCAACCTCAAACCAAGTTTTTGTAACTCTTGCTTGCCCCGGAGCGTAGATGGTAGATTTTTTAATTTTTTCTTCTAAAGACGCAATCTGGCTTTTCACTTCGTCAATTTGAGCTTTGGCAATTTCAATATCCTCGTTTCTAGTTCCCGCCTCCTTAAAGGCCAGCTCATTTTGGGCCAACAAAAGATTGGACTCGGCTATTTTCAACTTTTCTTCCGCCGCCGAAAGATTACTAATTGCCGTATTAATATTGGTTCGCGCCGTAGATACCGCGGATTTATATGTATCAATAATGGCTTGAGTCAAATCGCTCCCCGGCGTCAATCCGTTTACCGCCAAAGCGGCCTTATCTAAAAAACTTCCCACCCGACCTAAGTTGCTTTTAAAAGTCGCAATAGAAAGATTTAATTTATCATCGGCGGCGCTTAAAGAATCCGAAAGAGATTTCCACGCATTCAACAATAACTCCAATGAAACCCGTTCGGATTCCAGATCTGTTCTTAATTGGCCGGTTATAGAAATTAAATTGAGGGACGGATTAGCACTTCTCGGATTACTGAAAAATTGGTCTGTTTGGTTCCTCACCGCGTCATCGGCCTTAGTATAAGCATCGTTTAATTTATCCAAAAGATTTTTTCTAGCATTCGTTAGGGCAGTTTTGGCATTCTCAACTTTCGTTTTAGAAATATCAATATCCTCGGATGTAGCTCCAGTAAGAAGCTTGGTCAAATTAGCTTGCCGTTGACCCAAGACCGCGTTCAACCGCCTAACTTCCAAATCAAAATCTATCGTTTCCAGTTTAATCAAGGGGAATCCCTGGTTCACCTGTTGGCCCTCACTGACGAAAACTTTTTCAACGGTTCCGGAAAAAGGAAATTCTAAGTCAAAATCTTTTTCAGCCACTACCTCGCCCCTCACTCTCACGGCTTCTTGAAGATTTCCCCTCTCAACTTTAAATTGCAAGATTTTTGGCTCCGCGATTTTAAAGTATTTTTGATATACCCAAAAAGAAGCCAAGAATCCACCCATGGCAACCATCAAAAGCAAGTAGTAAGATATCTTCCTCATATATGCTCCCATCTTTAATTTTAGCACAACGCAAAAATCAACTACCCCGCCGCGGAGCGGACGAGGTATTGAAGCTAAAATAAAAAGGGCACGCGGGAGGAGATCGCTTGAGACGCTCGTAAAACTTTCTAAGCTTTACGGCATTCCAGCATCGGCAATGCTTAAGGAAGCTGGCTTCATTGATTCTTACGAAGATGGCTTGCCGGAGCTCGCGCAATATCTCCGCGCCAAATATCAGCTCTCCCCCCAAGCAATCCGCGACATGGAGATGGCCAAAGAGATCGTTAATAAGAAGTATGAGCAGGCGCAGAGTGGAAAAAGATGGGGCGATCGTGATGAACAAAAAAGAACACACTAGAAAAAGCGCATTTTTTTACTGCGGTTAAGATAATTTGCATTAGGGTCGCAGAAGTCAATGTGTTTTTGGCGTAAATTTCTCTGGATTCTTTTCTATCTTCTTTTGAGCCCCCTCGGTCTCTCGATAAAAAATGTTGACTGCGGGCAGTGTCGGTCTAGAACTTACCGTATGCAAGCAGTATAAGGCTTTTTTGAGGTCTTTTCCAGCGGGCGGTTTAATAGGAGTCGGTCAGGGTCTGTTTTCCAAAATGAGACAAATGAAACACCGTAAGAGTGTCTCACGCCCTGTCTCATTTCTACAAAACCAAGGGTTTTACGAAAAAGGGAAAATAATGAGTTTAAGCCAAAAACTATGGGCGGATTTTGAATTTTATTTAAACCACTCTCGTAAAGTTTTCGGCCAACCCACAAGAAGGAGTAGTGCTAATGGAGCTCCCCAGTTCGTCCATCTCTCCACAAAATCCCAAAACGGGTCGGGTCCGAACGGCCAGCGAATCATCGCGGTCCACAATCCCCAGAAAGCCATCCAAAGCAATGCGACGCGAACGGGTTTTATCAAAATGAGAATTGCACGGAGTTAATAGAAGTTTCGTGTTGATTTTTTCGCCCGTTTTTGTAAATAAAATGACGCCAAAATAAGTCGTTGACGTACACTCATCCCACGATGTTTCGTTCCACGCAGATAGCGGAAAAATTATTTAACCGCTAATTTGGCTGGTTACGATAATCAAAAAAACCAGTCCCTCGATAATTGTCGAGGGACTGGTTTTTGAAATCCTATCTATAGACTCGATCCGATCTCATACCGCCCGGCGCCCCCGGATCCGCCGGTATATGCGCAAGAGAATCCAGTGCCGCCGACAACACTTATGCCGGAACCGACATTTAGATTAGTTCCAACTAGATAGATCGATCCACCCGCGCCGCCACCACCACTGTAGGTATAAGTACCGATACCGCATGGGCCGGGCGAGCCGATGCCCGCACTCGAGATGAGTCCGCTGTTGTTCATAAAATTGCCGATAACCAAAACGATACCACCACCGCTACCACCCAAAGCTCCGGCTGCCGAACCGCCACCGCCACCCAAAATAAGCTTGGAGGAGTTAGATACCGTCAAAGCCGCGCCGGACAAGGCATTGCCCAACCCATTCGCTCCGGAGGTGGCGCCACTGCCGCCCGCGCCCGAGCCATAGCAATGATGCGAACCACCGCCAATGTCGTTCGCGGCCGTGCCGTTTCCATAGTAATTAGTATTATAACAATGAGAAATAGTTAAGCCCGAGCCTATCCGACCCTCGCCCTGCATACCCGGAGTCCAGCCGCCACGATAGCCTAAACCATCAGCGGTAATCTTGCCGTTATTGTTCAGGGTGCCATTTACGCGAAAAGCCAGAACTCCTCCGCGAATGCCGTTAAAAGCGCTGGCCGTAAGAGTCGCTCCGGAATTAACCGTCAAATTATTATAATTCGGCACCCTCTGCAACATCACTCTCTGATTAAATACATTCATGCCAATATTGCTATCGCCATTTTCGCCGTAAGATTTATTTTTATTACTCGTGAACGAAACCGTCGATCCGGAAATAGACGAGATTTTTAAAATTTCGTAATTGCCGACACTACCGATATTGCTCGCAGTCCCCTGCAAATTGACAAGCAAAATCTCATCGCCGACAGCGAGACAGCCAGAGCTCGGACTCATATGCAAGGTGGCCGTATTCACGGTCAAATTTAAAACTGAATAGTTAACGGCATCACCACCGTCAGAGCAAGAACGATTCGTTATGCGGTTATCGGTATTCAAATTTACATAACCGGATATCGTAACATCGCCATTATTTGTCGGAGGCACGACTACCGGTGGAATGACTACCGAGATCGGATTAGGATTGGAACCATTCACCAAAGTAATCTGTTCTTTGCGAGTCACAAAACCGCCGACTCCGCCATTCGAAAGGCGCGGCGCAGCCACAAGTGTCAGGTCATAGACACCGGTCGAAATATTATTTAAAGCCGGCATCGGATAACTTAATTCCCGAGACCCACTACCATCAATCGCGCCGGCGGAAATCTGATATTGCGTCGAAGAATTGGAACGCGAAACTAAAGATAAGTTATAAACAAAACCACTGCTATTAGTATAAACTCTGGCATAAGCCCAAAGCGGATTCTGATAATTATGCACGCCGCCCTGAATCACGCCATAAGCATCTCTCACGAACAACTGCTCGATGATAAGAATCGGAGAAACCGGTAAAACTACCGGCGTTGGCAAAGGAGTCGGAGTCGGCACAGGTGCCGGAACCAGCGGCGGCAAAACTTGCGGGATAACTATCGGCGCCGAAGCCGGCTGAACGACAATTGTTGCCGGTAAAATTGTAGCGCCAAACTTAATAGTCTGCGTTCCCGTATCCCAAACGATATTTATATAACCATCATACTCGCCCGGCGCTAAGTCCAAAACGCCGCTGCCTCGATTTGAAACCGTAAGAATTCTCGTATCAAAAGTCCCGCCGAAGACGGGTGTCTCCATGCGCGAATCCAATGTATAAACTACGCCATTACGCACAAAATTAACATAATAATTTTTCAAAATCGAGGGAGTCGCGTTATCACCCAAAGAGACGCGCAAATTGTAGCGCGCGCCCTGATAAAGATACAAATAGTCACTCGAAAAAAGCCCTTCAGCCAATCTGGTCGTAGCCGGAGTATTTAAAGTCGTCACACTACCCGGAGCCGGCGGAGTCGGCAAGACCGACGCGTTAGAACCAGATCCGCCACCATTAGCATTGGTATTAGACAAAGTTTGAAACAAGGAATCATCAAAAAGCGAAACCGCCGAGGCCAAAAAAGACGGCTCGTAACCCTGCCCCCGCAGTATAGAATCCTGCCGCAATGCCATTCCGAAAATTAAGAATAAAACCAAAACACCCGCCACCGCTAAAACTTTTCTATTAGATATTTTCTCCATAATTATTTTAGACTTGCTCCCTAATAAGCTTTTGAATTATTTTTTATTAATTTCGAGCGAGGCGAAGTTAAAAATTAGAGGCATATACAGTGTATCTGTCGAGAATTTTTAACAAAGCCGTAGCCGAAATTCATAAAAAAGAAACAAAATGTTATTAGGGAACAAGTCTATTATATCAAAATCCGCGCTGAGGCGGATTGCAAAAGCCTTTAATTTATCCATTAAGTATATCAAATTATAGCCTGTTTGTCAAGTCAAGCGGGTTTTACCCGCCGAAGCCCGCTATGGCGGGCGAAGGCGGAGAGTCGTGGACGATGTTAGAACCTGTTTTGAGACCTCCACCACTCAGTTCTTTATACCCAGCTTATCGTTAAACTACGCAAAAATCAATTAAAAACAGCTCGGTTTGAGCTGCTGGATGATAATTACTTTGACTGCCGGATCAATTTCACGCCTTCCGAATTGCAGACAAACCACCATACGCCAGTATTCTTGTAATACTCCCTTACGACATTATGCCCGTCTTTGTCTATTTCTTCAGACGTTACTATTTCTAAATCAGGAGTGGTGCCCGTGAACTCTATGAAATAACCCGTGAATTCAATGGTGTGTTGCCCATGTTCGCTTTTCGTCATACCAATGCCGGTGCTCTCGTATCTTGCACCAGGATAAGATTTGCCTCCGAGTTTTGGAAATTCCTCACCGTCATCTCTGGAGCTTATCGAAAACCGCGGCGAAACTTTTGCTATACGTTCGATAAGTCGCCAAACCGCGATAGGGTGATGAATCTCAAAATATAATTCGGCATAATCAACCGTAACTATATTATTATCTCTCCACTGCTCACGATGGACAATCTTTTTTTCTACAATCCAACTGCAAAATCTGGCTAGAATTGCTTCCATTTCCGGAGGAACATCGGGCTGACCATCAACCAACTCGATGGTTATCATGGCCCTACGCTTACCAATCGGGACGCCATATCGCCCCACAAATTCTCGGAGTTCGGGATATTGACGAACGATTTCCTTCAAATGCTGGGCGAGCTCGCTAACTGCGGCAGGGTTGGCTAGAAAGCTTTGCCGATCAACCATGCAATGCGTACATGGTAGCTGTTCTATGATGAGCCTTGTGGCACAATTTCTAATCTCGCTTTCTGTAAGTTGCACAACCCCTTGATTTTCCGGTTCTCCGCTAGCCTTATAGCCGAAAAAAACTCCAAAAACTACACTGAAAAGAACTACCACAAAAGTACGATGAGTTTTCATGCGCGTCTCCTTTCAAGAAACGCAGTCAATGAAATAACCATCACCGCACGGTGATGCACTATGATTAAAAATCATAGCAAAATACCATTTACCTTGTCAAATAACCTTGTAGAAAATTTTTAGGTTATTCGTTATAAAAAATGCTTTTTTATAAACGCTCTACCAGATCCCGATTTAAGATATTTTTCAAATTGAAATGCTTTGTATTTATCTTTAATCACAAAATAAAAATCTAATTTCACGGGCAACCGCTTTGCGGTTGCTGGCACATGGCCTTTCTGGTGTCTATCCAATCTGCTCCTTAGATCATCTGTACAACCAATATAGTAACCATCTTTGCATTGTAGGCTATAAACGTAATACATATTTTTATTGTTGTATCCCGCTTTCGCTCGTCTTGGCGGGTTGCACCACGCCGAAGCCGAGCTTCAGCGAGGCAAAGGCGGGGGCATAAGGAATCGAACCCTAGTATCTTCTTTTGGAGAGAAGCGTTCTACCACTGAACTATGCCCCCCAACACTTACTTAATATAGCATAAAAATCTCTAAAAACAATCCCCGCAAAGCGCGGGGATTGTGAAGAGTGGATAGTTATAAATAAAATTATTTCTTCCCTTCTTTGTGTTTAGTATGCTTCCTGCACCAATTGCAGAACTTGCTAAGCTCGAGTTTCTTTTCCGTATTCTTTTTATTCTTGCGCGTAAAATAATTCACCCGGTTGCAAACCGTGCATTTCATTCTTATTAAATGCTCACTGTATTTAGATTTCGAAGCCATAGTAGATATTATAGTCTATTAGGATCAATAATGCAAGGACATGTACTCGTCCATAACATATGAGACTGTTTCGGCGTTAGCTTGTTGCAAATATACCGCAATGGAGAACAAAGGCCAATCGACCAGTGTGGCCTTCGTGTGTTGTACCAAAGCAGCCAATCTATGAGC
>Ga0209726_10008833_pt1 | contig 10685 bp, 10 predicted proteins | sample Subgrocontami54m_FD_187453 | JGI IMG/M metagenome (GOLD analysis project Ga0209726, IMG submission 187453) | Subsurface groundwater microbial communities from S. Glens Falls, New York, USA - GMW46 contaminated, 5.4 m (SPAdes) (version 3) | ecosystem: Environmental > Aquatic > Deep subsurface >... | reverse complement strand
GACGTAGAGCGCCACGTAGATCGGGTTACGGAAAACCTCCACCTCCAGTCTGTAGAGGTCGCGGATGGTGGCCCCACCTTCCTCGATCGGGTAGCTCGGGCCGAACTTGAACGTCTTCAGGTGCCATACGACGAAGGCCGCCGTCACCAGCCCGGTGACGATCATCGTCATCGACGCCGCGTTCTTGCGGCTCGGGCCGCCGGCGTTCCCCTTGGCGGCATACCCGATGGGCCGCGCATCGCGGTTGTCCAGGTAGTTCCTGACCGCCTTCCAGGCGTGGATCAGGACGATCGCGACGAGGCCGGCCTCCACCAGGTAGACCAGCGGGTTGCTGATCAACTTGTGCGCGTATCCGTTGAAAGCGGCAGGACCGACGAAGACGAGGAGGTTGCCGGCCAGGTGGCCGACGAGGAAGATGGACAGGCAGATCCCGGTGAGAGCGATGAAGACTTTCGTGCCGATCGATGAAGACACAATGCTGGACGACATGCTCCGCTCCACGGCCAGACGGGAAGGAAGACGTGCATCACGGGGGATCACGAGAAGTGCACCGCGGATTGTACTGGCCGGACGCGGACGCAGGCAAGCGCGCTTGACCAACTTCGCGGGCGACGACTACCATCGTCACGTTTCCTGCGCACCTCGCGTGCTCACCTGATCCCGTCCCCGAACCGGAGCCTCGTCATCCTTGAAAATCCACGAATACCAGGCCAAAGCCATCCTCGCGCGCCACGGCGTGCCGGTGCCGCGCGGCGAGGTCGTCTTCACCCCCGCCGAAGCGCGTGACGTCGCCCAGCGGCTCGGCACGAAGGTGACGGTCGTCAAGGCGCAGATCCACGCCGGCGGACGCGGCAAGGGCGGCGGCGTCAGGATCGCGAGGTCGCCCGACGAGGCCGAGTCGCTCGCCAAGCAGATGCTCGGCATGACGCTCGTGACGCACCAGACCGGCCCCGAGGGCAAGAAGGTCGAGAAGGTGCTCATCGAGCAGGGGCTGGACATCGCGCGCGAGTTGTACGTGTCGATCGTCATCGACCGCTCGACGCAGAGTCCGGTCGTCATCGCCAGCGCTGCGGGCGGCATGGACATCGAGGAGGTCGCCTCGTCCACGCCAGAGAAGATCGCCAAGGCGTTCGTGAACCGCGGCACCGGGCTGCTCGCGTTCCAGGGCCGCGCGCTCGCCTTCGCTATGGGCCTCGACGGCCCGCTCGCCAGCAAGTTCGCGAAGCTGCTCGCCGCGATCTACGACGCGTTCATCGCCACCGACGCGTCCATGATCGAAATCAACCCGCTCATCGTCACCGCGCAGGGCGACCTGCTGGCGCTCGACGCCAAGGTGGCCTTCGACGACAACGCGCTCTACCGCCACCCGGATCTCAAGGAGCTGCGCGACCTCTCCGAAGAGGACCCGCTGGAGGTCGAGGCGTCGAAGTACTCGCTCAACTACATCCGCCTCGACGGCAACATCGGCTGCATGGTGAACGGCGCGGGCCTGGCCATGGCGACGATGGACATCATCAAGCTGGCGGGCGGGGAGCCGGCGAACTTCCTCGACGTGGGCGGCGGCGCGAACGAGGAACAGATCAAGAACGCGTTCCGCATCCTGATGATGGACAAGAACGTGAAGGCGGTCCTCATCAACATCTTCGGCGGCATCCTGCGCTGCGACATCCTCGCCGCGGGGGTGATCGCCGCGGTGAAGGATCTCGGCGTGCCGGTGCCGATCGTCATCCGCATGGAAGGCACCAACGTGGGACAGGGCAAGCAGATGCTGAAGGCGAGCGGCCTCAACTTCTCGACCGCCGACTCGATGGGCGAAGCCGCCGACACGGTCGTGTCGCTCGCGGGAGGGACGCAGTAGCCATGGCCGTCCTCCTCGACCAGCACACGCGACTCATCGTCCAGGGCCTCACCGGCCGCGAGGGGACGTTCCACGCCAAGGCCGCCGCGGCGTACCACACGACGGTGGTCGGCGGCGTCACGCCCGGCAAGGGGGGCGCCACCCACGAAGGCTGGCCCATCTTCAACACCGTCCGCGACGCGAAAGCGGCCACGGGCGCCAACGCGACGGTCATCTTCGTGCCGCCGTCGGGCGCGGCCGACTCGATCATGGAGGCGATCGACGCCGAGATTGCGCTCATCGTCTGCATCACCGAGGGCATCCCGACGATCGACATGCTGAAGGTGGCGACGATGCTCGAGAGGAGCCGGTCGCATCTCATCGGGCCGAACTGCCCGGGCATCATCTCGCCCGGCAAGGGCAAGGCGGGGATCATCCCGGCCAACATCGTGAAGGAAGGCACGATCGGCATCGTGTCGAAGAGCGGCACGCTCACCTACGAAGCGATCCACCAGCTCACGCGCGCCGGGCTCGGCCAGACGACGTGCCTCGGCATCGGCGGCGACCCGATCATCGGCACGAGCTTCATCGACGCGCTGACGCTCTTCGCCGCCGACGCGGACACCGAGGCGGTGATCATGATCGGCGAAATCGGCGGCAGCGCCGAGCAGGAAGCGGCCGAGTGGATCACGGGGCACTTCAGGAAGCCGGTCGTCGGCTTCATCGCCGGCCAGACCGCGCCGCCGGGACGGCGCATGGGCCACGCCGGCGCGATCATCTCGGGCGGCAGCGGCATGGCCGCCGAGAAGATGGAGGCGCTCACGAAGGCGGGGGTGAAGGTCGTCAGGAGCCCCGCCGACATGGGCACGGCCATCATCGAGGTGCTGGGGCGCTGACACGCCCACGAAATTCGGGTAGACTCACGCCATGCGCGCGACACGCGGCCGCACCGTTCCTGCCGTTGCCGGCTTCTTTTTTGCCGGGAGGGTGATGGTGTAGGTCCGAGGCGCCGCACGCAGCCGTTCGGAACCGAAGCCGCCGCCCCAGCCACGATGCTGGGGCGGCGGTTTTCTTTTTGGGGCCACCCAATCGACAGGAGGACCGTGATGGAGCGCGACCTGGGCAACCTGCGGAAGAGACTCGACGACATCGACGGCGTAATCGTGGCGGCGCTCGCCGAGCGGGCGCATCTGGCCCGGGACATCGCCTCGGTGAAGGCCGAAGGCGACGCTCCCGTGCGGGATGCCGACCGCGAGACGGCCCTCCTGCAGCACCGCGCGTCGGTCGGCGCGCGGCTGGGGCTGGAGCCCGCCTTCGTGCGACGGTTGTTCCGGGCGATTCTCGAGGATTCGCGGCGCCGCCAACACGACGTCCTGCAGGCCGCGGCCGATCCCGACGTCCGCGAGCTGGTGGTCGCCTACCAGGGCACCGACGGCGCCTACGGGCACCAGGCCGCCTGCGCGTACTTCGGCGGGGCGGCGCGGCCCGTGGCGCTGAAGGCGTACGTCTCGTTCCGCCAGATGCTCGACGCGCTCCAGGCGGGCGATGCGGATCGCGCCGTCCTGCCCATCGAGAACACCACGGCGGGGTCGGTGATCGAAGCCTACGACCTGCTGCTCCGGCTCAACCTGGCCATCGTCGGCGAGGAGATCCTCGAAATCCGCCACTGCCTGGTCGGCGTGGCCGACGTGCCGCTCGCGACGCTGCGCCGGGTGCATTCGCATCCGCACGCGCTCGCGCAGTGCAGCGAGTTCCTGGGCACGCTCGTCGGGTGCGAGGCCGAATCCGCCGCGAACACCGCGCTCGCGGCCGAGCACGTCAAGGCGCTGGGCGATCCGACCGAGGCGGCGATTGCCAGCGAGGACGCGGCGGCGCACTTCGATCTGCGCGTGCTGCGGCGGGACATCGCGAACCAGCCGGTGAACTACACCCGGTTTCTCATCGTCGCCGCCGAGGCCATCGCCTGCGACCCGCGCATCGCCGCCAAGGTGTCGGTGCTCTTCGGCACGCGCCACGCACACGGCGCGCTGGCCACCTGCCTGACCGTGCTCGCGGAGGAAGGGCTGAACCTGACGAAGCTCGAATCACGACCCCGGCCCGGGCGGCCCTGGGAGTACGTCTTCTATGTGGACGTGGACGGGCATCTGGACGAGCCGCGCGTACAGGCGGCGCTCGCCCGGCTGGCGGCGGTGACGCTGTTCGTGAAGGTGCTGGGGTGCTATCCGGCGCGGGATCTCCCCGGGCGGGTCGCCTGAGGCCGCGCCGGCGGGCACGTCGCCGGCAGGCCGGGTATAATCAACGGCTTATGGAACGCACGTTTGCCATCATCAAGCCCGATGCCGTCCGCAAGAAGCTCGCGGGGCGGATTCTCGCCCGCGTCGAAGAGGCCGGGTTCACCGTCCGCGCGATGCGCCTGGAGCACCTCACCAAGCCGGAAGCCGAGGGCTTCTACGCCGTGCACCGGGAACGGCCGTTCTTCGCCAGCCTGACCGACTTCATGTCGTCGGGACCGTGCATCGTGATGTGCCTCGAAGCGTCCGATGCGATCAGGAAGTGGCGCACCCTGATGGGCGCGACCGACCCGGCCAAGGCCGACGCCGGCACGCTCCGGAAGGAATTCGGGGAGTCGATCGAGTTCAACGCCACGCACGGCTCGGACGCCCCCGAGACGGCCGCCTTCGAGATCGGGTACTTCTTCAGGGGGATGGAGCTGGGTTAGGTGCTGGGTGCTGGGTGCTAGGTGCTAGGTGCTGGGTGCTCATGGTGCAAAGTGCTCGAGGTGCGGCGTGCTGGTGCTGGGTGCTGAGTAAGTGATCGGCAAGGCGCTTGTCCTCGTCGGTCTGGCGATCGCGGGAGTGGGCCTGGCTGTCATGCTCGGGGTGCCGCTCGGGCGGCTGCCGGGTGACATCGTCGTCCGCCGCGGGAACTTCTCGTTCTATTTCCCCCTGGCCACGTCAGTGGTGATCAGCCTCGTGCTGACGCTGATCCTGGCGCTCGTCAGACGGTGAACACGACGCACACGACGGAGACGACAAGCGGTTTCAAGACCGATGTAGGGTCCGCCTTCAGGCGGACCTGAGGCCGGCTGAAGCCGGCCTCTACAGGTCTTGAAACCGCCTGGAGACATCGACGGGCACGACCGTAGGCCAGCCGCATGTCGTGCGCGCCGGTCCGTCGTGTGCGTCGGGTGAGTAGCGAACGATGGCGATCAAAGCGGACCGCTGGATCAAGCAGATGGCGCTCGAGCACGGGATGATCGAGCCGTTCGAGGACCGGCAGGTCCGCGACGGCATCGTCTCGTACGGACTCTCGTCCTACGGGTACGACATCCGCGTCGCCGACGAGTTCAAGGTCTTCACGAACATCTACAGCACGGTCGTCGATCCGAAGAACTTCGACCCGAAGTCGTTCGTCGACATCAAGGCGGACATCTGCGTCATCCCGCCCAACTCGTTCGCGCTGGCGCGGACGATCGAGTACTTCCGCATCCCGCGCGACGTGCTCACGGTGTGCCTCGGCAAGTCCACCTACGCGCGCTGCGGCATCATCGTCAACGTGACGCCATTCGAACCCGAGTGGGAAGGACACGTCACGATCGAGATCTCGAACACGACGCCGCTGCCCGCGAAGATCTACTCCAACGAGGGCATCGCGCAGGTGCTGTTCTTCCAGAGCGACGAGCCCTGCGAGGTCTCCTACAAGGACAAGAAGGGCAAGTACCAGGCCCAGCGCGGCGTCACGCTGCCCAAGATCTGACGCGGCCGGCAGTGGGCAGTGGTAAGCCGCAAGTCGTAAGCCGTAAGCCGTGAACCCCGACATGATTCGCACCTTCAAGGGCATCACGCCCACGATCGATCCATCCGCCTACGTGGACGGGAGCGCGCAGGTCATCGGCGACGTCCACATCGGCGCCGAGAGTTCGGTCTGGATGAACGTCGTCGTGCGCGGGGACGTGCACCGCATCCGCATCGGCCGCCGGTCGAACATCCAGGACCTGACGATGGTGCACGTGATGCGGCACACGCACCCGACGACGATCGGCGACGAGGTGACGATTGGCCATTCGGCGACGATCCACGGCTGCACGATCGAGGACCGCGTCCTCATCGGCATGGGCGCCATCCTGCTGAACGGCTGCCGGATCGGCTCCGACTCGATCGTCGCCGCCGGGACGCTCGTGCCCGAGGAGATGGTGGTTCCGCCAGGTTCGCTCGTGATGGGCGTGCCGGCGACGGTGCGGCGGCCGCTCACCGACGAGGAGCGACGCTCGATCCGCGGGTACGCCGACAACTACGTCGGCTATCGGCTGGATTACATAGGGTAGGAGCACGGCGGGTCTGAAGACCCGCCCTACGAAATGCTCCTCCGTGCCTCTGAGTCTCTGTGGTTTGCGTGATCGATGACGGTTATGCCCGCTAATACAGGCCCTGCGCGCGGGATGCGCGACTTCCTGCCGGACGACGTCCGGCGCCGCGAGTACGTCATCGGCGTCATCGCCGATGTGTATCGCCGCTACGGCTTCGAGCCGCTCGAAACGCCGGCCGTCGAGAACATCGAGACGCTGCTCGGCAAGTACGGCGAGGAAGGCGACCGGCTGATCTTCAAGATCCTCAAGCGCGGCGAGGACGGGAAGCAGGCCGGCGAGGCCGACCTGGCGCTGCGCTACGACCTCACCGTGCCGCTCGCGCGCGTGGTCGCCGAGTACCGCGGCCAGTTACCGAAGTTCTTCAAGCGCTACCAGATTCAGCCGGTGTGGCGCGCCGATCGGCCGCAGCGCGGCCGCTTCCGCGAGTTCTACCAGTGCGACGTGGACGCGATCGGCTCGACCTCGCCGGTCGTCGAAGCGGAGATCTGCGCCGCCGTGAGCGACGTGCTCCAGCGGCTCGGGTTCGCGGACTTCACGATCAAGCTGAACCACCGCCAGGTGCTGACGGCGATGCTCGACGTGGCGGGCATTCCCGCGGCCGCGCACGGCGAGGTGCTCATCGCGCTCGACAAGCTGGACAAGATCCAGGCGGAGGGGGTCCGTGCCGAATTCGTCCAGCGCGGCCTCCCGTCCGAGGCGCTCGATCGCATCCTCGCCATCACGGGCGCGGCCCGCGCGGTGACCGACGCCCACGGCCGGCCGGAGCGCAACGCCGCGCTCCTCGCCCAGCTCGGCGCGGCGCTCGCGTCGCACGAAACGGGCCGGGCCGCGGTCGGTGTGCTGGAAGCGATCGTCGCGCTGTCGGCGGCGACGTCGGCCCACGCGCACCTCGCACTCGACACCACCCTCGCCCGCGGGCTGTCGTACTACACCGGCGCCATCTTCGAGATCGCGGTGCCGGATCTCGCCGGCTCGCTCGGCGGCGGCGGCCGCTACGACAACCTGGTGGGCATGTTCTCGGGCGAGCCGGTACCGGCGGCGGGGTTCTCGCTGGGCCTCGAGCGCATCCTCGTCGTGATGGGCGAGCGCGGGATGTTCCCACCGTCGGTCGGCACGGTCCACGCCGACGTGATGGTCACAATCTGGGATGCCGCGACGATCGCCGACGCCCTGGCCGTCGCGCGGGAACTCCGGGACGCCGGGCTGCGCGTGGACGTGTACCCCGAGGCCGACAAGCTCGGCAAGCAGTTCAAGTACGCCGCCTCGCGCCACGTCCCCTTCGTCGTCATCGTCGGCGAGGCTGAGGCCGCGCGCGGCGAGGTGGGCCTCAAGGATCTGCGCTCGGGCGGGCAGACGGCGGTGCCGCGCGCGGCGCTCGCGGCGGCCATCCGTGACAAGATGACGGGATAGCAGGACATAGTTTCAGGCTTGGGGCTTCAGGCCTGGGGCCTGGGGCTTCAGGCGTGCGGATTCGAGAAGGCGGCCACCGGCGGGCCACGAATCCCGCCCGAAGCCTGCAGACCGAAGCCCGAAGACGGATTGTGGAGACCGATAGTGGCTGAGCATCTCGGGGATCTGTATCGCACACATACCTGCGGCGCGCTGCGCCCCTCCGACGTGGGGGCCGACGTCGTGCTGCTCGGGTGGGTGCACCGCGTCCGCGACCTGGGCGGGCTGCTGTTCGTGGACGTCCGCGACCGCGCGGGCATCACGCAGGTCGTCGTCAGGACCGACGACGAAGAGCTGATGACGCGCGCCAAGCGTCTCCGCTCCGAGTTCGTCGTCGCCATCACGGGTCGTGCGCAGCGCCGCTCGCCGGACACCATCAACGCCAAGCTCGAGACCGGGGAAGTCGAAGTGCTCGTGCGGCAGCTCACGGTGCTCAACGAGGCGAAGACGCCGCCGTTCCAGATCGCAGAGGACACGCCGGTCTCCGAAGAGGTGCGCCTCAAGTACCGCTACCTGGATCTGCGCCGCCCGCGCCTGCAGGCCAACATCGGCCTGCGGCACAAGGTGACGATGGCGATCCGGAACTACATGGACGGGCAGGGCTTCTGGGAGATCGAGACGCCGATCCTCACCAAGTCGACGCCCGAGGGGGCGCGCGACTACCTCGTGCCGAGCCGCGTGCATCCCGGCGAGTTCTTCGCGCTGCCGCAGTCACCGCAGATCTTCAAGCAGATCCTGATGATCGCCGGCACCGATCGCTACTTCCAGATCTGCCGCTGCTTCCGCGACGAGGATCTGCGCGCCGACCGCCAGCCCGAGTTCACGCAGGTGGACGTCGAGATGTCGTTCGCGCGGCCCGAGCTGGTGTTCGCGACGATCGAGCCGCTCATCGGCGAGATCTTCAAGCTCGTCGGACGCGACGTCCAGGGGCCGTTCCGGCGGATGTCGTATGCGGAGGCGATCGCCAAGTACGGCTCCGACAAGCCCGACCTGCGGTTCGGCCTCGAGATCCACGACGTGGGCGAGCGGTTCCGGGAGAGCAGCTTCGGCGTGTTCCGCGAGCTGGTGTCGCACGGCGGCACCGTGCGGGGCTTCGTCGTGCCCGGCGCCGGCGCCTACTCGCGCCGCGAGGTGGACGACATCGTCGAGCAGGCGAAGACGCTCGGCGCGTCGGGGCTCGTGTGGGTCCAGCGCACCGCCGATGGGCTGAAGACCAACGTCAAGGCGATCGGCGACGCGACGCTCACCGCCGTGCTCGACACCGTCGGCGCGGGGGCGAACGACCTCTTCGTGATGACCGGCGGCGCGGGCGACACGGCGTCGAAGCTGCTCGGCCAGCTTCGGCTCACCCTGGCGAAGAAGCAGAACCTCATCCGCCCCGACCAGTTCGAGTTCCTGTGGGTCGTCGACTTTCCCCTCCTCGACTGGGACGCGGCCGAGAAGCGGTGGGTGTCGATGCACCACCCGTTCACCTCGCCGCACGACGAGGACATGCCGACGCTCGAGCAGGATCCGGGGAAGGCGCGCGCCAAGGCCTACGATCTCGTGCTCAACGGGAGCGAGATCGGCGGCGGGAGCATCCGGATCCACGACGCGTCGCTGCAGAGCCGGATCTTCTCGCTGCTGAACATCGCCCCTGACGAGGCGAAGCTGCGCTTCGGGTTCTTCCTCGAGGCGCTGGAGTACGGCACGCCGCCGCACGGCGGCATCGCGCTCGGGCTGGACCGCATCGTCGCCATCCTGACCGGCGAGACCTCGATCCGCGAGGTGATCGCGTTCCCGAAGACCGCCGCCGCGGTCGACCTGATGTCCGACGCGCCCTCACCGGTCGATCCGCGACAACTGCGCGAACTGCACCTTGCGACGAAAGCTTGACCGTGGATTTTCACGGGTGCTACGATTCGAATAGGTAACTCTTTGAAATTGAAGGAGATGCGCTAGCGCGCGGCATGCGGAAAATCAGTGTCCCCGAAGAGGGCATCGAGACGCTGTTCGGGCCGTACGACGACAACCTGAAGAACCTCGAATCGCTGCTCAACGTGCGGATCCGGACGCAGGGCGCCGACGTGCTCGTGGACGGCGACCCGACGGCCGAAGCGACCGTGCAGCGGATCTTCGACCAGCTCTCGGCGCTGCTCGCCTCCGGGTATCCGCTGGCGAAGGGTGACGTGAAGACCGCGTCGCAGCTCGTCACCGACGACCCGGGCGTCGACCTCAAGGACTACTTCATCAAGGGCGGCAACGGGCGCCAGGGCACGCGTCGCCGCGTCAACCCGAAGTCGGTCAATCAGCGGAAGTACCTCGACGCGATCGAGACGTTCGACATCGTCTTCGGCATCGGCCCCGCCGGCACCGGCAAGACCTACCTCGCGATGGCCCAGGCCGTCAGTTTCCTGCTGGCGAAGCGGGTGAGCCGCATCATCCTGGCGCGCCCCGCGGTCGAAGCGGGCGAGAAGCTCGGGTTCCTGCCCGGCGATCTGCAGGAGAAGGTGAACCCGTACCTGCGGCCGCTCTACGACGCCCTCTACGACATGCTCGACGTGGAGAAGGCGGGCAAGCTCCTCGAGCGCGGCACGATCGAGGTGGCGCCGCTCGCCTTCATGCGCGGCCGCACGCTGAACGACGCGTTCGTCATTCTCGACGAGGCGCAGAACACCACGACCGAGCAGATGAAGATGTTCCTGACGCGCCTCGGCTTCGGCTCGAAGGCGGTCGTCACGGGCGACATCACGCAGATCGACCTGCCCACGGGCCGCACGTCGGGCCTCATCGAGGCGATGCACGTGGTCGGGAGCATCGAGGGCATCTCGTTCACCTACTTCGACGACAGGGACGTCGTGCGGCACAAGCTGGTGCAGCAGATCGTCAAGGCGTACGACGCCCACGTCAGCGAGACGTCCGCCGCGGCGCGGCGGAACGCCTGACCGCCCGTATGGAGCCCGGGGACCGACGTCCGCCGCGACGACTCCGGGTCGAGGTCCTGACGGCCGGCACGCGCCGGCGCGCGCCCGGCCTGGCGACGTGGCTCGCCCG
>Ga0209726_10008832_pt1 | contig 10689 bp, 10 predicted proteins | sample Subgrocontami54m_FD_187453 | JGI IMG/M metagenome (GOLD analysis project Ga0209726, IMG submission 187453) | Subsurface groundwater microbial communities from S. Glens Falls, New York, USA - GMW46 contaminated, 5.4 m (SPAdes) (version 3) | ecosystem: Environmental > Aquatic > Deep subsurface >... | reverse complement strand
ACACTACGTTGAATACAACGTTGAACACAACTGGAATCAGATATACAACAACAATTGTGATTACATATATAGAGTTTATGAAACAGTCTTTATTGGAAGTCCTCGTGGTGTAATGGATTAGCATACCGATCTTCTAACTCGGTAGTCTGGGTTCGATTCCCGGCGAGGACTAAAAATATGTTCTCTAAACCTTCTACAAGCTGCAAATACCAGGTTAATGGGTTTTGCTGAAGTTTTCTATCTAAAACCTTAAATATCAAGAACAAGCTTTAAATCTCAAGCATATTTCCTAGCATGCATTCATACAATATCCAACAGTATTAAAAAGGAATGCAACACTCTATTCCAAATGTATTGATTAGTTTGAAGAAGGGTTAAAGAACATATTTTTTATAATTTTTGACGACATTAAAGTCTTGAAACAAATGAGGGCGGCAAACTGTACATCGTATGTACAACGTATGTACAACGTATGTACAACGTATGTACAACGTATGTACAATTTCTGTACAATTTCTCTACAACATATGTACAACGTGTGTACAAATTTGTTCACAAAGTTGAACACCAATGATACATCCTCATTATAATTTTCTTTTGGAAACTCCAACAGCATGACAGTGGTACTATATAAGGTTGTAAAGTAACAAATTTGGATAATTTATTTTTAAATATTTTATATAAGAATTTGTATATCTACACAAAATGTCGTCCTCGTTTTCACATTTGCATTCAACTAATCTACAAAGATTCCGCTTTGTGGATAGGGCAGCAGCTACAAAGCCAAACGGACAACCGATTCTATGCTCAACACAATTTGGCACCACAAACCTTGAGTGTGGATTCGCACCTGAGAATGTCGTTCTCACTGGAGATCCGGAGAGCTGTCCATTCATGTGCAGCATCTGCAAAGGTCTTCCACGCTATCCAGTTGAGATCAAGAAGTGTGGACACCTGTTCTGCAGCTTCTGCATCTCTCGGATATTAAGGGAGCGGTCACTGCACTGTTTCACACTAATGACGGCGGCTTGTCCAATGTGTAAGAATCACTTCTCATCACCCGATGTCATAGAGATAGGTAAAACTTCAAAGTTTTTATACAATCTCTATTGTGCCATCGATGTACGCTGCACATACGGGTGTGGTCACATATGCTCACCGAAAGCTATGTTGGAGCACGAGACATGGCAGTGTCGTCGTCGACCAGTCAAATGTCCCAACACAGGCTGCAACTACGAGACTCCAGATGAGGATATGGAACACCATCTTGATGTGTGCCCTAGTCGTCTCGTATACTGCTCAACCTGCAGACTTCCGAAACGAGCATCCGAACCACACGATTGTATAGGCACTCTAAGGGCGACCATACAACTACTTATCGGAGACAGAATTGCAACCGAATTCACCATAGACAAAATCTTTGGTGTACCACTTGCAACACACTATGGTTCTGCAACCGACATAGGCACACATCGTCTTAATGACGAGGCGGAAGATAGGGACGATATACAACACCAAGATGCTGGAATACAAGAAGATGTGATGGAAGACGCTGTGAACGAAGATCATTCCCATGCCGGTCTCGATGAGATTGATTGAGGATTTTGTTGTGTATCTCAAACAAGACTTCACATTACTACAGCTCTCTCTAGTGATTATACTTTTCTTACCATATTTCCATTCATAAAGAAACACGTGCACATCATTTCGTTTCACAAACTTGCTTTTCAATCGAAGATCTTCTCATAATCTTGAAGCAAAACACACACACTTTCTTTGTATTCTAGTTCCTCCTATCGATTTCATACATATTATTGCGCAACCTCCCCACTATGTAAATTATTTGTTCCAAATACAATATGTACTCTCATGCATCACTTAATCATATGTAAATTTTTGAAACTTCTCTGTGGCGCAACCAAATAAATGTTAGAAACTACAAAATCTCTAAGCTTGATAATTGATTGGAATCTTCAAACTACAATATGTTTTTGGAATCTACACACAAGCCATATGACATTTCATCAGCTTGGAAATATTTCATAACAAGTATTAACAAGTTGTCAAGGAAAATTCGTGTCTTCTTGGAAATTCCAAAACATTTTGGAAATTTCAAATTATATTGGCGTTTACAACGGTGATTCTCTGGGGTATATAAGGAATTGCTTAAGTTACATTATATAATTATTAATTTTCAAAGTTTATTTTTGAGTTTAATTTATAATTTGTTAAAGTTAAACAAATGTCTTCATCTACTAGCTCTACTTCTACCTCTATCAATACCTCTGCTCCAACAGCAAATACTACTGCCACTATTTCAACAGCTCCTGGAGCTACTATTTTCCACGACTTGTGGACATTCAACTTTGCTGTGGAGAATTTGATCCAACACAAAATCCGACTTGTTAAAGTGAACGGACAGTCGTTTATTGCCTTCTCGAAGTTCTTCTTCAATCCATTCACCAATACCTATCAACCAACGCAGAAGCAATACTTCATACCTCAGCATCGCTGGGCTCAGCTTCAGAGAGGTCTCATCGAGTTGAACAACTTCTTGACTTGTGCGAACAATGGACCCTCAGCTGCAACAGGAGGACTCAGCACAGCTACAGGATCTTCTCTCTCAACTGGATCGAGATCTGTTCCAATCACAACCCCACCAAATTCCCCTAACACAATCATTGTCAACACCTCCACACCCACAGCTGGATATCCAATTACAACATCAAACCTCTCGACTAGTAAGTCCAGCTCCAGTACTGGTCGCACAATCCACGGCAACCTCAGGGCACCTCCCACAGCTCAATCTGACGCCACAAAACGAGGTCGAGGACGCCCACCAAAGGAGTATACCCTCCCCAAAAAGAGTAAGCCAACAACCGAGGAGGGGAAGGGGGCGGGGGAGGCGAGTGGTTGGCTTATTGAGGAGTCAACCCTTCGTGCAGCTACAACAAGAACAGCCGCAGCAGTCTCAGCTACACAGCAAGAGGATGAGGAGCGAATTGAGGCCGCCATCGCCAGCGCCGCTGCTGACCCAAACCTTGGGTGAAGTTGTTGTAGAAATCGCTCCAGCATCAACTGCTCTGCCTCAGATCACAAACGTGAACAATCTTAATATTCAAAACATTTCACTTCCAAACTCTATCTCAATTCCAAACATTCAATTGCTTATTCTAGACGCTTTTGATAATGTTGTAGCTCCTACAATCACTACTCCAAACCCTAGCCATCGAATAATTAAAGTTTTCATTTCTCGAGCTGTGCTGTCTAATGCTATTCAACAAATACTAGTACCACTCTCCAATAATTTGAATCAAATCACAATAAATGACCTTAATAATCTTACTATTCATGCACTAATGCTATCTGGTATTGAGATATAATTGCTTTCTCTCTGATCATCATTATTTCTCTTCATGGTTCAATTTCAGCTTTCATTTAGTTTGTTTGCTTTCATCTATTTTCAATTCATCGATTATTTAATTTGATGGCTCTAAAGCCTTTTGAATATTCTTTCTTGTGTTTAATTTCTCTGTATAAAAATTGATAAATAAAACAGCCTCAAAAAAAATAAATATCAGAGCCCAGAAAATCAATGATTATTCACTTGATTTGGTTTGGCAACTCTGAAAACACTTGAACAATTTGGTAATATTTTATTTATTTAAACATTAAGAGAGGAATTGGTAGATTAATGAAGAAACAAATCGATTTTAAAATGTGTGTTTAATGCATGATTCAATTAGAATTATTGAGATTTATTTATCAAAAGATATTTTCAGATTTCGACTCAAAATCGCTAACAACCTTCTCAGCAGAGTTATCCGCATTTAAAATTATAATCGGGCATTTGAAGACGTTGTTCACACACTCAACGACTGTGTTTGATTTGTTGGAATTGAGCCAACATTCATAGAACTGATGTATTTCTTTCAAGTATTCAATCGTCACAGATTTTTCCTCTCTACGCATTCGACGCTGCATCCTCTCAAATACTATCTCAGGTGTGGATCTCATATAGATTATTCTGTCTGGTTTCAATTGTGGGAAGTGCTTGAGAAGGAAATGATACCACTCCTTAAGAACCAAGTATTGATCTTCGGGCATTTTCTAAAAATATTAATCGAGAAGATTATTTATTTAATAATTAGTATGAGCTAGTTATTTATCATATCCAGATCTCAATAAATTCAGTATTTACATCAGATTGGTAGAGATTTTCTGCAAAGCAATTGAAAGAAGAGTAGAGCGATCGCTCCATCATGCGGATTGGGCGTTTGTAATTGGAGATTGCAGATTCGGTGCAAGTTAATTGAATATATGTCTATACATAATATATTTTGGAGATATTTTCAATCTGGCTTAAATAATGTTTTTATATTAAATATTTTAGTATTTGGAGATAATAAAACAAAGAAACCTGAAGTGTAAAGCCATTTTTCTTTTGATCTTCATAAAAATTTCCAAGAAGATTATGCCCAGACAAATTTCGCCACAGCTCTACTGGCTCATATATAACTTCTACTTTCTCGCTATATTTTGTATCAATATACTTAAGAAGAGTACTCTTGCCTGCAGATATACTACCTTCTATGTAAATCAATTTTTTCTCTGAAGTGGTTGTCATTATTTCCAACTTTTTAAACTTTGAAAAATGATAAACGGAACTATTTTTCAAACTTATATAGTAGTGTCAAAAGAAGTTGGAATATTCCAATCCAATAAAACGATTACCGTTCACAAATTTGAAAACACACTGTTATATTTTTATGTGCGAATGTTTATACATACAAAAATATCATATGATGTAGCAAATAGCAGGGGAACAAATTATCAATGTGAAATGCACTTATATGTATATGAAGATCAGCATTTTGACTAATAAATTCAAACAACCGACATGAATACACATTTGTTCTAATTGATTGCGAAAGGAATAAAAATATATCAAATTAATTGACGGAGACTCTTTAACGAATATAAAAGGATAGTATTAGATGCAAAATAATCAGAAAAATGAATGTGGAAGAGATTCATTACTGGAAGATGAATATTAAAATATTATTGTTGAGCACAAAACATTGAATATACTGGAATTTGATTGCAAATATTGACAGAGACACTTTAATGAATATAAATAAGAGGATAGTATTAGATGGAAAATGAATTTGGGAGAGATTCTTTAATGGAAGTTGAATATTAAAATATAATTGTTGAGCACATAAATTTGAGCACAGAATGATTGTTGAGCACATAACACAGAATATAATGCAACTTGATTGCAAGTATTGACGGAGACACTTTAATGAATATAAAAATAGGATAGTATTAGATGGAAAATAATCAGAAAAATGAGTGTAGGAGAGATTCTTAAGCGGAAGATGAATATTAAAATATTATTGTTGAGGTCAGAGATTTGAGCGCAGAATGATTGATGAGCACACACCAATGAATGTGATGGAATTTGAATGCAAGTATTAGAAAGTTTTAGTCAGCTCAATCAAGAAAAATCACACAGCTTATATCAATCCGGCAAACCTAATGATTCGGGAGTGGGAAAGTGAAATAGAATGGGTGCTGGGAGAGAATCTTCGAGAAGAAGTTGTCGAGGGAGTCCTTTCCGCGCTTTAGCTGCTGTGGCACGAGGTTGAAGGCGGACAACGTTCCCCGCTTGGTTTTGATGAGAAGAGCGAGCACGTAGATGTGAAGTTTGGAGAGTGAGTTCCAGCCGCTCTTGTTGTGAATCGTCTGGAAGAAGCTGTGAAGCCGAGCAGGAACCAAAATTTGATTGATTTCAGCTCGAGACGCTCTCACCTTCAAAACAGCGAGATCGATGGCGGCGTCGATTTCTTCTGCAGTCATCGACGGAAACTCGTTGATAGCTGTCGCTTGATCGACACGATCCTGGAGAGTTGACCGCAGAGAACCTGCAATCCTGCGCACTTCCTTCATTTCGCGATCTTTCAGCTCGCTACGGCGGTGTTGCTTTTGTAGCGCTACACTAAATCTGTTGGGGATCAGGTGAGGATTGCGAGCCGGATGTGGGACTTGTGGAGCAGGAAAGATGAACTCGTCGTCGTCGAAGAGGTTGTCGAGGAAGTCGTCGAGCAATGATGCAGCCGCGAGAACAGAGTCTTGCTCGAACTTGTCTTGTTCTTCTGCAGTGCTGGAAAGAAGCTCGCTCATAACATCCTCAGCAACTCTCAACTCTTCATCCCCATCAAAATCTCCATCGTTCAGATCGATTTCAGCCGAAGAAGTCGGAGCCTCTAGATTTTCATATGGAGCCAGTGCCGATGAAGTATCGGAGGAGAATCTTTGTTGAGTAGCTGGATGTGTGAAGCTGCCACGATCGCCGTCGCTCTCTGAGTCGGTGTCTGGGAAAGAATATGGTTCGACTTGTGATTCCTGCTGATCTTGCTCGTTAACTGACCGATCATAGAAGCCGTCGAAGTTGTCGTCGTACTGATCGTCATACTGCTCGAACAGCATTGAAGAGTTGGGAGAGGGCGCAATATTACTCGATTGAACCGACTGAGTTGTAATTTCAACTGAAACTTCAGCTGGTAATAGCAGATCGTTGACGTCAGTTGCAGGAACTCCCACAGAGAGAGTACGACAGCGGTGCGTTTTCTCAGCATTTGGGTGGACAGAATAGTCGTGATCGCACAACTCGTTAATAACAGGTGCTCGTGCTATTGGAAGCGATTTCGCAGTGAAGATAGGAGGCTCGAAAGTTACTGCGGGTAGTCGAGGTTGAAGCATAGCAATTTGCTGAATCGCCTCGAGCAGCTGATCTTGCACATCTTCAAAAACAGCTCGCTGAGAAGAACACTCACTCTCCAACAGTGTGTTCCTGATCTGGACTGTTGCGAGCCTCCCCTCCTGCTGTTGAACTGACTCTGCATGCTTATTCTGAAGAGAGATGACAGCTGTACGTTCAACAGCACAAGAGGTCTCAAGATCGGAGTACGTGTTCTGAAGTGTTGCGAATTGCTCCTCCAGCTGAGAGAGGTTGAGTTCGCGATCTTTCAGAGTTGCTGTGCACGTTCGAAGCGAGTTGCTCTTGTTTTGGAGACACAACTTTGTCCATCGATTACGCTTCTTCTCTTTCTCGAGCTCTCGATCCTTCAACTTTAGCTGCTTTCGAAGAGCTGTTAGTGCGTTATAGGTCTGTAGAATTTGCTCGAGATCCTGATCGTGGAGTGCAGAAAGTAGATCTCGATCGGCTTGAATCGATTTCAGCGAGGTGTCGAGTTGCTCGTTATCTGTTACAAGCGACTGAAGTTGCAGTGCTGATGTTGTCTTCTCCGACCTTAACAGATTCAACTCCTCCGCCTGTGCAGAATTCAACTCCGATGCTTTAGCCAACTGGTTGCTTGTTTCAAGAAGTTGGCTTTTTGCGTTCTCCAAATTGTGCAGAGCTGTATCGCGTTCAAGATTTGCTGTCAGACTCTCTGCCCGTGCGGTTTCGCGCTCTTCTGCCACCTTATCGAGTTGACTCGTTAGAAGATCTCGAGCTGCATTCGACTGGGTGCTCTCTGCCTTTGCGTTTTCGCGCTCTTCTGTCATCTTCTCGAGATGACTCGTCAGAAGATCTCTATCTGCCCTCGCCTGAGTGAGCTGCTGCCGATTCTCATTGAGTTTTCGTCCGCGTTCCACATCAGTTGCTAAGTGCTGAGTTTGCGCCTGGTTCAGCTCAGTCTGCAACAGATCTCGAGAAGCAGCCACCTGATTTCGACCAGCCTCCGAGTCATTCAGCTGGTCTGTAAGCTCAGACACCTCGCCTCGAAGATCAGTATAGCTGCGCAGTGGAGTTCGTATCGGCGCTGAATTTGCGTTGAGGATTCGAGGAGTCACATGAGGCAAAAGATGCGTCCTCAGCCAAATAACGTAGGGGTCGTTCAGTAGCTGAGTTGGATTCAGTCGCCCGCGATGATCAAAACGCATCAATTTCCGCCGGATGAAACTCTTCAGACCAGTCGATAGGCGGAAGTTGACAGAATGGATTTCAGGACATCCAAACTGGAAGATGGAGTTGTGCCCAGAGATAACAGCTTGCTCGGTCTCCGCCTCTGAATTTTCATCTCTTGGCATCCACCACGGAAGTTTGTGAGAGATAACCTCGAAGTATGTGATGCCCAAAGACCAGGTGTCGAGATTGAAATCTCCATTTGGAAGAGGCCGGAGATGTAGAGGATTGTGTTGCCTGTTGAAGAAAATTTCGGGTGCACAATAGTCATAGGTGCCGAGAAAGGCTCTAGCTCGGGAGCCGTTGTTTGGCCGCGCATTTCCGAAATCTGTTATTTTAGCGTGGAAATTGAGTGAGATGAGGATGTTTTCCGGCTTTATGTCGCAGTGAATGATATTCTTCGTTTCCAGGAAGGCCAATCCACTGAGATTCTCGAAAAGCCATTGAGCGAGTGTCTCCTCGTTAACAAGCAGATTGTCTTTTCGAAGAGTGTGGAGTGATCCAAACTCCATTAACTCGATATCCATCGTCTGAGCACGGAGGTCGAATCGCTACAATCAAGTATATAGAATTTTATCAAAATATTTTTAACATTTGTATTATTTAATTAATTACATTTATTTGGGTTTTAAGAAAATTAAACATACAATCATGTGAACCAGGTATGGACAGAGCTGGTTTCCCTCCTGAAGTAGCTTGTACACTCTCACCTCCGGCCCGATATCCTTGTTGTTGTCTCCGCGTTTTCTCGCAACCCACGCGTTGTTCACCAGCTTCACAATTACTTGGCCGAAACCGCCCTGGCCTAGAATAGAATTGTTTGTAAAGGTTGTTGCAGAAAGGGTTTCAGGAGCGGGCTGTTGAGGAGCGTGTGGGTTTGGATCGTTTGGTGTGTGGCGACGCACTATTGGTACTGGATGTGGGTGCTGTGCTAGAGGTGCAGACATTCTGATTCCGACAGGTTGTTGCTGCGGTACTGTTGGAGGCGGCATTCTGGTTGCAGGAAGTTGTGTTGGTGGGGCTATCGAGATATTCGTTGCGAGCACTGGCGGTGTTGGAGCAGGAGCACGAGGAAGAAGAGGCGGAGGTGGCATTCGGCATCCTGGGGCTCTCAGCAGAGGATTCGCTCCAGGTTGATTCACAGGTGGAAGTGGCATTCTGAAGACAGCCGCTGGTTGAGTAGGATTAGGAATTTGTGGAAGACGGACTCTCGAAGCCATAAGACCAGCTAGTCCGCGCGGTCTTGCAGGAGCTGTCTGCTGAAGTTGCTCGATAAACAACACGTCGTAGGGATCTGGCGGTGGCGACACTGTCTGTGGCACTCCAATCGGCATCCTGAGCGTGGACACCGCTGGTGCTGCTGGCCGCTGCATCTCCTATTATAAATTATATTTCTGAGAATATTAACAAATTTATATTAAATTAAAATATTTGTCACAAAAACACAACCCCAAAGTGTCCTAGCTCTAATGAATAAAATGATATAAATAATTATTTTTAATTCTTATTCTATGTAATTTATTTTTAGCCTTAATAAATTAATAATTAAAATATTTTTTAGAAAGATATAAAATAATAAATTAAATTAAATTAAAAACTGTCTTTTGAATTTTTTTATCCCCGAAACACTACCGCAAAGTGTCCTAGCTTCAATAATAAAATTAAATTAATTTTTAGAATAATATTAAATTAAATTTTAGAAGGATATTAAATTAAATTAAAAAATCGTTTGAATTTTTAATCACCAGAACACTACCACAAAGTGTCCTAGCTTCTATAATAAAATGAGATAAATTATTTATAAATAATTAAATTAATTTTTACAAGGGTATTAAATTGTTTTTTAATTCTTATTCTATGTAATTTATTTTTCAGTCTTAATAAATTAATAATAATTAAATGATTTTTTTAGAAAGATACTATAATAATAAATTAAGTAAATTATATTAAAAACTGTCTTTTGAATTTTTTTATCCCCGATACACTACCGCAAAGTGTCCTAGCTTCAATAATAAAATGATATAAATTATTTTTTAGAATAATATTAAATAAAAATTAGTTTTTAGAAATAATAATAAAATTAAATTAAATTAAAAAAAGTATTTTGAATTTTTATTCCCCAAAACACTACCGCAAAGTGTCCTAGCTTTACTAATAAAATGATTTAAAATATGTTTTAGATTCTTCTAACTAGATTTAATTATTTGAGAATTATTAAAATAAATAAATTTATTGAAAATAATTGTGGAAAATAATTTTGAAGGTGTTTTTATCAGATTCGGATTCAGTGATGTGGATTTACTATAGTGATGTTTAAAAAAATTCATTATATAATAAGTTATAAAATTAATATAAATACCTATAAACGTTTAAATAGGTTTTGGAATAAATTGAATTGATGTTGAGAAATAAATAGAATTGAAAATTTAATTCAAACTAAATTAAATAATAATAAAATATAATACATTACTGCCCGGGTTTATATACTAATCGAAAATGAAAATATACTATGCGTGTTACAAATATACTATGCGGTTGGGAAATATACTTTTATGAATTTCAAATTTCAAATTTCAAATTTGAAATGAAATTTGCTTTCTCTCAAATAATTCAAAATTACGAATTACAAATATTGTAATACCAACCATTAAAAATATGATATTCGGATTCAACTCATCGAGAGGAGAATTTTGAATAGTTACAATATATTTTTTGGA
>Ga0209726_10008824_pt1 | contig 10695 bp, 7 predicted proteins | sample Subgrocontami54m_FD_187453 | JGI IMG/M metagenome (GOLD analysis project Ga0209726, IMG submission 187453) | Subsurface groundwater microbial communities from S. Glens Falls, New York, USA - GMW46 contaminated, 5.4 m (SPAdes) (version 3) | ecosystem: Environmental > Aquatic > Deep subsurface >... | reverse complement strand
TGCTGTTGGCCCCCCGCCGCTGGGCCATGGAGGGCCTGCGGCTGCACGGGCTGGCCAGCCTGTGGTGGCTGAAGCTGATCTGCGGCACGCGGCTCGAGGTGCGCGGCCGGGAGAAGCTGCCCGAGGGCGCCTGCCTCGTGGCGTCGAAACATCAGTCGGCGCTCGACACCTTCGCGCTGATCCCGGTGTTCCGCGACCCCGCCATGGTGATGAAGGCCGAGCTCGGCTGGATCCCGCTCTACGGCTGGTTCTCCCACAAGTTCCAGCACATCTTCGTCAAACGCGACCGGGGCCCCTCGGCGCTGAAAAGCCTGATCCGCGATGCGCGCCACCGCGCAACGCAGGGGCGCGAGATCGTCATTTTCCCGGAGGGTACGCGGCGGACGCCCGGCGCCCCGCCCGACTACAAGCCGGGCTTCATCGCGCTCTACGAGGGCCTCGGCCTGCCCTGCTACCCGCTGGCGCTCAACTCGGGACTGTTCTGGCCGCGCCGCAGCATCATCCGCTACCCCGGCACCATCGTCATCGAGGTGCTCGATCCGATCCCGCCGGGGCTGCCGCGGGCGGAGGCGCGCAGGCTGATCCAGGAGCGCATCGAGACCGCCTGCACGCGCCTGATCGCCGAGGCCCGCTCCGCCCCCAACCCACCGCCGCCGCCGGCTGAGGCCGCCAGTCCGGAGGCGGTGGGGTCGTAGACCCGGGATGAGACCCGGGATGAGATTTGAGAGGGCGCGCTTCTCGACCTATGATCGTTGGCGGAAGCATGCCAAACATCAAAGGGGATTTCATGCTCGCGCTCACCCCAGTCGATAGCGTCGACGTGCACGTGCTCGTCGACAACGTCACCGACAATCTCTCGAGCGTGCCCTCCTTCGTCGAGACGGAATTTGCCGGGCTGGGCCGCCGCCGTCGCGGAACCTGGGTCCTGGGCGGCAGCTGTTTGTGCTGCGCTGCGCACGGCCTCTCGTGCCTGATCGCCACGCGCAGCGGGTCGGTCAGGCGCACCCTCCTGTTCGACACGGGGCCTGAAGATCGGGTGTTCGAGCAGAACGTCTCACGCCTGGGCGCCGACCTGGCGCCGGTCGAGGCCATCGTGCTCTCGCACGGCCACTGGGATCACGGCGGCGCGATGCTTCGTGCGCTGCAGCTCATTCTCGACCGCAACGGTGGCCGGCAGCTGCCCTATTACGCCCACCCCGACATGTTTCGGACGCGCGCGGCGAAGCTGCCGGACGGCTCCATGCGGCGCATGGAGGATGTCCCCAGCATCGAGGCGTTGACCTCTTACGGCGCTACCGTCGTCAACACGACGGAACCACAGCTGCTGCTCGACGGCACGGCCTATGTGAGCGGCGAGATCCCCCGTGTCACGCCGTTCGAGACGGGGCTGCCCGGGCAACACCGCCGGACCCTGGACGGCAAGGCATGGGAGCTCGATGAGCTGATCATGGACGAGCGCTTCGTGGCCGTGAACGTTCGCGGCAAAGGCCTCATCGTGTTCAGTGCATGCTCGCATGCCGGCGTCGTCAATGTTCTCACGCACGCCCGAGCGTCCTTTCCCGACGTGCCGCTGTTTGCCGTGCTCGGCGGCCTGCACCTGTCGGGCACGAACGAGCGGGTGATTCCGCAGACGGTGGGCGCAATGCGGCAATTCGATCTCTCGGTGATTGCGGCCGGGCACTGCACAGGCTGGCGCGCCATGAGCGCGCTCGCCAGCGCTTTCGGTGACTCGAAGCTCGCGCCCCTTTCGGTTGGCAAGCGCTACACATTCTGATCGGCAAGGTCTGCTGCTCGGCGTTGTGCGGAGCCCCCGCTCAATCGATCCCGTCCTTGCGCGGGCCGGGCGGTTGCCTGTAGGCAGGGCGCGGGTTATCCACAGGCCGATCCCGCGCGCGCTTCGGCACTGCGCGGCCCCATTCAGCTGGCGAACCGATGCAATCGAACGGGACCATCTCGACGAGCGAAGCGCTGCGGCAGGCGACCGAGCTGCACCACCAGGGGCGACTAGCGGAAGCGGAGCAGGCGTATGCGCAAATCCTGGCCGGCGAGCCCGAGCATTTCACGGCCCTGCACCGGCTGGCGATCGTGGCGCTGCAGCAGGGCCGGCTGGACGAGGCGCTGCGGCGGGTCGAGGCCGCGCTGCGCGTCGACGCCAATGCCGTGTCCGCGCTGATGAACAAGGGCACCATCCTCCTCGCCCTCGGGCGCCACGACGACGCGCTCGCCGTCTATGGCCGGGTGCTGTTCGCCAACCCGGACCAGGCCGACGCCCACTTCAATGTCGGCAACGCGCTGATGGCGGCGGGTCGGCCCGCCGACGCCGCGGCGAGCTTCGCCCGCGTGCTCTCCCTGCGGCCCGGCGACATCGAGGCGCTGCGCCGGCAGGCCGGCGCCCTGGCGCGTGCAGGGCGGGTGGAGGACGCGCTCGCGAGCCTCGATCGCGCCATCGAGATGGTGCCCGCGGCGCACGAGCTGCGCCACGAGCGGGCTGCCGCGCTGATGAGCCTCCAACGCCATGTCGACGCGATCGCGACCTACGACGGCATCCTGGCCCAGAATGGCGGCGATACGGTCGCGCTCAACAATCGCGGGCTGGCGCTGCTCGAGCTGAAGCGCCCGCAGGACGCCCTGGCATCCTTCGACAGCGCCACGGCCATCAAGCCGCACGACCTCGACCTCTGGTACAATCGCGGCCAGGCGTTGTGGATGCTGGGGCGCCTCGACGAGGCGCTCGACAGCTACGATCGGGTGCTGGCGGTCAACCCCGGCCACGCGCGCGCGCTCGTCAATCGCGGCAATCTGCTGCGCAGTTTCGGGCGCGCCGACGAGGCGCTGGCCTGCTATCAGCGCGCCCTGCAGGCCGTGCCCGACGATGCCGGCGTGCATACCAACATGGGCAACGCGCTACGCGAGCTGCGTCGCCTCGATCAGGCGCTGGCGGCCCACGAGCGGGCCCTGGCGATCGAACCGAACCTGGTCGAGGCGCTCGTCAACCGCGGCATCACGCTCAAGGACCTCAATCGCACGGCCGAGGCGGTGGCGAGCTACGAGCGGGCGCTGGCAATTGCGCCCGACCATAGCGAAGCCCACTACAACCTCGGCCTCGCCCTGGCGCTCTTGGACCGCCACGAACAGGCACTCGCCAGCTACGAGCGGGCGTTGCGGGTTGCCCCCAACCACCGGCACGCGCTAGGGGCGCTCGCCGATGCGGCGCTGCATACCTGCAACTGGAGCGCGACGGAAAGGCTCGGCAGGCAGCTCGAAACGCTCATTCGCGAAGGGCGGGGAATCGTCATTCCGTTCACGCTGCTCGGCTACAGCGGCAGCCCGGATCTTCAGCTGCGCTGCAGCAACGCCTTCATCGCCGACAGGTTCCCGCACGAATTGCCGCCTCTCTCGCGTGGCGGGACTTACCGGAGGCCGAAGCTGCGCATCGCCTACCTGTCGGCAGACTTGCAGCAGCATGCCACGTCGTTCCTGATGGCGGAGCTCATCGAGCTGCACGACCGCAACCGCTTCGAGGTGGTCGGCGTGTCGTGGGGCGCGGACGACAGGAGCGCCATGCGCGCGCGGCTCGGCAAGGCCTTCGACGCGTTCCTCGACGTCGGATCGATGAGCGACCTCGACGTCGCCCGGCGCCTGCGCGGAGAGGAGGTGGCGATCGCCGTCGACCTGAAGGGCCTCACCGGCAACAACCGCCTCGGCATCTTCGCGCATCGGCCGGCCCCGATCCAGGTCGGCTACCTGGGCTATCCGGCAACGGTGGGGAGCAGCTTCCTCGACTACGTCCTGGCCGATCCGGTGGTGCTGTCCTTCGACCAGCAGGAGTATTGGACGGAGCGCATCGTCCACCTGCCCGATTGCTATCAGGCCAACGACCGGCAGCGCGCGGTTCCCTCGCCTACTATCACGCGCGCCGACATCGGCCTGCCGGAGGCGGGCTTCGTGTTCTGCTCCTTCAACAACAGCTGGAAGATCACCGCGCCGGTGTTCGACATCTGGATGCGGCTGCTGCGCGACACCCCGGGGAGCGTGCTTTGGCTGCTCGACGACAACGCGGCCGCGACGCGCAATCTCCGCCGCGAGGCCGAGGCGCGCGGGGTGGCGCCGGAGCGGCTCGTGTTTGCGCCACGCGCCGAGCCCGAGGCGCATCTCGCCCGGCATCGGCTGGCCGACCTGTTCCTCGACACCCTGCCCTGCAACGCCCACACCACCGCCAGCGACGCGCTGTGGATGGCGACGCCGGTGCTGACCTGTCTCGGGGGCTCGTTTGCGGGGCGGGTGGCTGCCAGCCTGCTGCAAGCGGTCGGGCTACCCGAGCTGGTCTGCCGCAATCTGCAGGACTACGAGGCGATGGCGCGGCGGCTCGCCGCCGAGCCCGCCACGCTCGCGGCCATGCAGGCCCGGCTCGAAGCCAACCGGCGCACGGCGCCCCTGTTCGACAGCGAGCGCCTCTGCCGCAACATCGAGACGGCATACCTGAGGATGTGGGAAGGCCATCAGCGAGGCGAGAGCCCCCGCAGCTTTGCCGTGATCGCGTAAGGGCGCCGCAACATGATTGGCCTGTCGAGCTTCATCCGCTTCCATGCCTTGCGGACGCCCGATCGGCCGGCGATCGCCTATGGAGGGGCTCGCGTCAGCTATGCGGAGCTGCTGCGCCGCATCGAGATTGCCGCCGGCTGGCTGGCCACGCAGGGAATAGGCCCCGGCGACGTGGTCGCGCTCCTCATGAAGAACAGCTCGGCCTTCATCGAGCTGACGTTCGCCACGAGCCATCTGGGCGCCGTGTCGCTGCCGATCAACTATCGGCTTGCCGGGGACGAGGTTGGCTACATCTTGGCGAACTCCCAAGCCAGGCTGCTGCTTTGCGATGCCGAACTCGCCGTCACGGTCCAGGGCCTTCCCGACGTCGTCTTCGTCGATGAGACGGCGCAGCAAGACAGCACGCGCCTTGGCTCGTGTCGGGCCCCGGTGAAAATGCATGCGTCGCGACCCGACGACCTGTTCCGCCTCATGTACACCTCCGGCACCACCGACCGCCCCAAGGGCGTCATGCACAGCTACGCCAATTTCTACTGGAAGTGCGCGGACCACGTCGTTGCGCTGGGGCTGAACGCGAGCGACAAGCTGCTGGTCGTCGGCCCGCTCTACCATGTCGGCGCCTTCGACCTGCCGGGCGTGGCCGTGCTGTGGGTTGGCGGCATGCTTTGCATCGAGCGCGAGTTCGATCCCGCGCGCGCCCTGCCCGCGATTGCCGCCGAGAAGCTGACCGGGGCCTGGCTTGCGCCGGTCATGCTGAGCGCTATCCTCACCCACCCTGATCGCTTTGCCCACGATGTGGGGAGCCTGCGCTGGGTGATCGGCGGGGGCGAGCGCACGCCCGAAGCGCGCATCCGGGCGTTCGCGGATTTCTTTACGGCTGGGCGCTACATCGACGCCTACGGCATGACCGAGACCTGCAGCGGCGACACCCTGATGCAAGCGGGGCGCGAGATCGAGAAGATCGGCTCCGTCGGCCGCGCCCTGGCGCACGTGGAGATCGAGATCCGTGACGCGGACGGCCGAGTGCTGGCGCCGGGCGAAGCGGGCGAGATCTGCTTGCGCGGCCCCAAGGTCACGCGCGGGTATTGGCGGGACCCCGAGAAGACCAAAGCGTCGTTCTTCGGCGACTGGCTGCGCAGCGGCGACATCGGCCATCTCGACGCCGAGGGCTTCCTCTATCTTACCGACCGCAAGAAGGACATGATCATCTCGGGCGGCGAGAACATCGCCTCCTCGGAGGTCGAACGCGTGATTTATGAGCTGCCGCAGATTCTGGAGGCCGCCGTGATCGGCGTCGCGGATGCCGGATGGGGGGAACGCCCGGTGGCGGTCGTCGTCCTCAAGCCGGGAGAAACGCTCTCCTACGCGGCGCTCGAGGAGCATTGCCGGCGGCGGCTTGCCGGCTTCAAGGTGCCGAAGGCATTGGTCGTGCGAACGCAATTGCCGCGCAATCCGTCCGGCAAGATATTGAAGCGTGCCCTGCGCGAGGAGATCGCCGCGGCCATGAAAAGCTGAGACCGAGATGGCCCAGCGCACGATCAAGCTCTACAGCGACTACAAGAGCCCCTACGCCTACCTGGCCAAGGACCTGGTCTACGATCTGGAGCGGGAGACCGGGGCGCTCATCGATTGGCTGCCGTACACACTCGACATTCCGGCCTACCTCGGCAGCGCCAAGGTCGATGCGCACGGCAACGTCGTCGAGGAGACCCGCAACGCGCATCAGTGGCGGCGGGTCAAGTACAGCTACATGGATTGCCGCCGCGAGGCCAATCGGCGCGGCCTCACCATCCGCGGGCCGCGCAAAATTTTCGATTCGTCGCGCGCCAATATCGGCATGCTCTACGCCAAGCGGCACGGCCTCTTGCGCGGCTACCATGATCGCGTGTTCGAGCGCTTCTGGAAGCGCGAGCTCGACATCGAGAGCTCCGATGCGCTGGCGGCAGTGTTGAGGGAATGCGGCGCCGGAACCGAGGACTTTGCAGCCTTTCTGGAGGGTGACGGCCGCCGCCAGCTGCAGGACATCCGGCGCGAGGCGGAAGCCGCGGGCGTGTTCGGCGTGCCGAGCTTCCTGCTCGAGGACGGCGACCTCTACTGGGGCCGCGAGCACCTGCCGCGCATCCGCGAGCTGTTGATGTCGGCTCCGACGACCTAGGCCGGCATCCCGTCAAGCATTGCCGATCAGGATGCCGGCGGCGAACACGATCAGCCCGCCCACCACGACCTCGAACGCGGCGCGCAGGAACTTGGTGTCCATGTAGCGCGACCGGATCCAGGCGATCACCCACAGCTCCACCAGCACCACGGCGATCGCCAGCGTGGTCGCCAACCTGAAGTCCTTGATCAGATAGGGCAACGTGTGGCCAATGCCGCCGACCGTGGTCATCAGACCGGTGATGGCCCCGCGCAGCCAGGGCTGGCCGCGGCCGGTGAGCTCGCCGTCGTCGGAGAGCGCTTCGGCAAAGCCCATGGAGATGCCGGCCCCGACCGAGGCGGCCAGGCCCACCAGGAACGTCTCCCAGGTGCTGTGGGTGGCGAAGGCGGCGGCAAACAGCGGCGCCAAGGTCGACACCGAGCCGTCCATCAATCCGGCGAGCCCTGGCTGCACGATTTGCAGCACGAACATGCGGTGGCGGGTCTCCTCCTCCGCCTGCTTGGTGTCGGCGGTGAGGTGCTGGGCGCCCAGCCGTTGCGCCAGGCTGATATGCGAGCGCTCGGCGGCTGCCAGATCGCCCAGCAGCTTGCGGATGCCCGCATCGGACGTGCGCGCCATGGCGCGCTCGTAGAAACGGCGGGCCTCGAACTCCATGGCCTCGGCCTGCTTGCGCACCCGATCGAGGCCGAGCGGGCGCACCATCCATAGCGGCTCGTGCTTGAGGAAGCCGCGCACGTCCTGGCGCCGGATCAACGGGATGTGCTCGCCGAACTTTGCGCGGTGCAGCTCGATCAGGCGGCGGCGATGCTCGTTCTCCTCTTGCGCCATCTCCGTGAACACCTCGGCGGAGGCCGGGTAGGCGGCCTTGAGCCCGTCGGCGTAGTCCGCATAGATGCGGGCGTCCTCCTCCTCGGCCGAGATGGCGAGCGCCAGGATCTCCTGCTCGGTCAGGTCCGCGAACGCCTTCACCAGGGCACCCCCGCTTGTCGATCTGAATTGGAACTAGACTAATTCTAGTCTGCTATCCGCGAAAGCGGCAACGAAGATGGGCAACGGAGGTCCGCGCGCAAGGTGTGGTGGGCTCGGGTGGGAATGCAATGGTCAGGCGCGAGCGCGGCAGCGCACGCAAGAATCGCGCTGGCCCAGCCAACGTCGAGGGCTAATTCTTCAGGTATCCTCTGCCGCGCATGAAGGCCTCCAGCCGCTTCTGCGCTTTTTGCGCCGCATCCTCGGGCCCCATTTTGTCCAGCACCACGTCCATGACCATGTCGCGCAAGATGCGTGAGCCCAGCACCTCCATGAGGTAGGGCTTCTCGGTCATGTCGGCCCAATCGACGACCAGCGTGGGCTTGCCCTGGTCCTTGTCGAGATAGCCCTGCTGCACCTCGATCCATCCTTTCCAGCGCTGGATCATCTCTACGCCCTGGTACTTGGCCGAATTGCGCAGCGACTTGGTGATGGGGAAGAGATGGATCGGCACGGTCGACACGTAGTCGAGATAGTTGTCGTTGCGATAAAAGAACTTCAGGAACTCGATCGCCTCCTTCTGGTGCTTGGCGGCCTTGAACAGCATCCAAGGCTCCTCGTCCACCTGCACCGCCGGTTCCTTGCCGCTCGGTCCAACCGGCTTGACCCACACGTCGAAGGTCTTGTCGTTCGCCATCTCCTTGGGTGCCGATCTCTCGATCATGCCGGCGCCGCGGCCGTAACCCAGGAACATCATGGCGGCCTTCTGGCCGTAGAGCTGCTCGAAGGTCTGCAGGTAGCTGTGGCCTTCCCACCCCGGCGGCGCATAGGTCGCAAGCGCGCGCCAGAACTGCAGGGTCTCGATCATCCTCCTGTCGGTGAGAAGCGGCCTGTTGCTCTTGTCGAAGAGGCCGCCACCGTTGGCCTTGATCATCTCGCCGAGGATGATGTTGATGAAGAGATTGTCGCCCGGCAGCGCGATGCCGTAGATGTCGATCTTGCCGTCGCCGTTGAGGTCCTGGGTGAGGGCCCTGGCGCGATCGACGAGATCGGCCCAGGTCTTCGGCGGGTTCAGCCCGAGCCTGTCCGCCATGTCCTTGCGATAGATCAGCAGCGACGTGCCGGCCGCGTGCACGAGCCCGTACTGCTTGCCGTCGACGCGGCAGACGCGCTTGACCTGCTCCCAGATGTTGGCCTCGCCGATGGCTTTGACCACATCGTCCAGGGGATTGAGCAGGCCCTTGGCCTGGAGCGCGGTGCAGGTGATGGGCTGGCCGTGCGAGAGCTCGGGCGGGTTTCCCGCCGCCAGCGCAGCCATGATCTTGCCTTCGAGGTCCGCCCACGCCAGGGCCTCGGCCTCGATCCTGATGCCCGGGTTCTTCGCCTCGAAGCGCCGGGCGATGTCGTTGAAGGCCGCGATGGTCTGCGGCTCGGTCTCGGTGTGCCAGACGCGCACGACCTTGACCTCGGCCAGCGACGCGCCAAAAGGCACGGCGCTCGCCGCCACGGCCAGGCCCGCGACCACAATCGTGCATGCCAGCTGCGTTCGGATCGTCATGGGCCTTCTCACGAGCGCGATTGCGAGCGCCGGGTCGAGCGTTTCCTTCCGGAATTGGCGAGCCGGGTCGTGCCTTTCCGAACAAATCAGAAAGCCATTAAGGAGCGGTCAAACAAATGGACCACTTCCCGATAATCTCGTCGGCAACAATCAGCCGCTGCGATACGGAAGATAACCTACATCCTCTAGTTGATATGCCCAAATCGACATGAATTGCGCGGACTTGTCGCCCTTGTTGCAAACATTCTCGCGCACCGTTTTAGCGGCGTTTTCAGGTTTCCTCCGTACCGTTCCGCGATCGGCACTGCGTGTCCGAAGCATGGCGAAAAAAACCAATGCGGCATCCCGTCTTGATTTCGGCGATCCTCGGCCTCGCAATGGCGACCGTCGCGACCGGGCGCGGCGCGTCCTCGGCGCCGCTCGAGTTCGAGCACGTGATGAGCCTCGGCTCGGCAGGGGCCGGGCCCGGCGAGTTCAGGTACGTGGAGGACCTTGCGCTCAACAGCACCGGGCGGCTGCTGGTAACGGATGCGGCCCATGCCTGGGTGCAGGCATTCGACAAGCGCACCGGCAAATTCCTGGCCCGCTTCGGCGGCAAGGGTGACGAGGACCACAATCTCGACAAGCCGGAGGGCATCGCCGTCGATGCCGACGACCACGTGTTCGTGGCGGACCACATCACCGGCTACATCAAGAAGTACGACCGCTCGTTTCGCTGGCTCCAGACCTTCAGCCAGTACGGCTCGGGGAAAGGGGAAAGCATGGGAGCGGAGTTCATGGATGTTGGCCATGGCCGGCTCTACCTGGCCGATGCTGGGAACCACAGAATAAATGTTTCCGATTTGTCGGGCCGCTTTCTATTCGATTTCGGCGCGTTCGGCAGCGGCCCTGGGCAGTTCAATACTCCGGAGGCCGCGAAGATCGGCGCCGACGGTGCCATCTATGTCAGCGATCTCAGGAACGACCGCATTCAGGTATTCGATGCTGATGGCAAGCTCCTGCGAAGCTGGGGCCGGACGGGGAAAATAGCAGGCGAATTGAAATCACCGGCGGGCATCGCTTTCGACAAGGAGGGCAATGTCTACGTCACCGAGATCGGCAACGATCGTATTCAGGTTTTCGCTGCCAACGGCAAATTCATGACGATGTGGGGGAAACGGGGGACCGCCGACGGTGAGTTTGCGAATTTGCACGGCATCGCCATCGATAAGGAAACGGGGCTCATATACGTGGCCGATACCGGAAACAATCGCGTGCAAGTCTTTCGGCCGATGCGAAGGCCAACGCAGTAGGTGGCGAGACAACGACATAGGGTTGGTGCGTGCTGTTGCGAAGCCTCTGGGGCAAGTTGAGCGCGAGCGTGCTTGGGGCCGGCTGGGGCGGGCGGCTGCCGGCGTGGCTCGGGCGCCGCTGGACGGCCGTGCGGCAGCGGGTCGGCCCGCTGGCGCTGCGCCGCAAGCTGCTGGCGGCCTTC
>Ga0209726_10008822_pt1 | contig 10696 bp, 9 predicted proteins | sample Subgrocontami54m_FD_187453 | JGI IMG/M metagenome (GOLD analysis project Ga0209726, IMG submission 187453) | Subsurface groundwater microbial communities from S. Glens Falls, New York, USA - GMW46 contaminated, 5.4 m (SPAdes) (version 3) | ecosystem: Environmental > Aquatic > Deep subsurface >... | reverse complement strand
TACCCAAATTCAGTAGTTCCTGCTGAATCTCTGAAAAGTCGTGGTTTTTCAGAGATTCAGCGGAAACTACTGACCCAAATTAAAATATGCATTAAGCCTAATGTGACTAATGCAGCCAGTAAATCATCTAGCATAACGCCAAAACCGCCGTGTATGTTTCGATCGACCCAACGAATAGGGCCCGGTTTTACGATATCAAAAAATCGAAACAATAAAAACGCAATGAAGATATAAAGCGGTGTGCACGGAATGGCGATCATGGTGATGGGAAAGGTTGCGATTTCGTCCCAGACAGCAGCAGGGTGGTCATCTGTTCCGAAATCCCGGTTGGTTATGCCGCAAAAATAAATACCCATTAAAAAAAGCAGGCAGCAGGTTAGTATATAAAACCATAATGTTGTATGCGATAACAAAATGACGAGCGGAATTGCGGCGGCAGTTGCAACGGTTCCTGGGAAGAAGGGAGATGCGCCGACGCCGAATCCGCAGGTGATAAAGTGGATGGGGTTGGTCCACAGGCTGCGCGGTGGTGGTGCGACGTTCTTTTGATATTTACGTAGGTTCAAGTTAAGTTTCATATTGGTTACTGTTTATTGTTGTGTCTCAGTGGGGTTGGGTGTTGTGTTGGTTCGAATTGGGATGTTGTCCGAGCCAAAAATAGTCTACCCCACGGTTTTTCGCACTTGCTAACGCGCGTGCTTCTGAAGCTAGTGCGTTGTCACACTAATTTAGTTCTGTTGCCTGCATTTTACGCGCTTGCTTGCGCGCGCGCCTCCTTCCCGCTTTTTTCAAACGCAGAGCGTAGTTGAAAAGAATGGGAAGGAGGTGGGAGCGCCAGCGACCACGTAATAACGCGTCAAAATTAGCGTGTCAACGTACTAGTGCCCAATTTATACATCCCTGCGCGCAGGGCCAGTATACAATTGACGCGGACGATAAAGTGGATGATCAGCTTCATTCATCATCTCAAACCAATGGCTCGCCCAACCAACTGTTCTTGCCAGTGCAAAAATAACCGTGAATAAATTCACTGGAATACCCATCGCACTTAATGTAATACCTGAATAGAAATCCACGTTGGGGTAGAGTTTTCTGTCTACGAAATACGGATCTTCTAATGCAATTTTTTCGAGTTTCATCGCTAATTTAAATAGCGGATCATTGTGTTTATTCATTGCTTCTAACACATCATGACACGTTTGTTGCATGACTTTGGCGCGTGGATCATAGCTTTTATAAACGCGATGACCAAAGCCCATTAAACGGAATGGATCATTTTTGTCTTTGGCCTTTGCGATATAGGTTTCAATTTGCGATTCGTCACCAATTTTTTTCAACATGTTTAAGCATGCTTCGTTAGCGCCTCCGTGAGCAGGTCCCCATAATGCAGAAATGCCAGCTGCAATGGCTGCAAATGGATGGGTTCCTGTTGAGCCGCTCATGCGAACGGTTGATGTGGATGCGTTTTGTTCGTGGTCAGCGTGCAGGGTGAAGATGCGATCTAGCGCGGTAATCACGGTTTTATTTTGCGATATTTCGCTATCACCAAACAGCATATATAAAAAGTTTTCGACAAGTCCTCGATTGGGATCGGGTGCGATGAACGGTTTATTTTGACTGTGACGATAAGTCATTGCGGCCAGAACTGGCACTTTTGCAACCAGTCGAATAACTGCACGTTCACGTTCTTCAGGTAGTTTGTTATTGCAGGCGTTGCTGGAACGCGTCGATAATGCACCGATTGCGCTTAATAACATGCCCATGGGATGAGCATCTTGCGCAAATCCCGAAAATAAACTCCTTGTAAAATCACAAATTGGCGCCGCTTCTGACAGTTTTTCTTCAAAAAATTGTTTTTGAGAAGCGGTGGGTAATTCGCCGTGAATTAATAAATAGCAAACATCGAGATAATCGCGTTGAAAAGCGAGTTGGTCGATTGGATAACCGCGGTGTAGTAGAACGCCTTCATCACCGTCGATGTAAGTGATTTTCGACTCGCATGAAGCCGTTGCGTAAAATCCCGGGTCGAACGTGAAGTGACGTTCTTTGCCGAGTGCTTTTACGTCAATGACGTCATAACCTAATGTAGGAGAATAGATTGGTAGTTCAATTGATTGGTTTTCAAAAGAAATAGTGGCAGATTTTTTTGACATGATCCCTTCTTGGCGCGTTGTGGCCAGGGCTTTCGTATTAAATAACTATAGTACGTTGTCACACTAACTTTGACTTGTGGCTGCATTTACGCACTTGCTTGCTAAGCTAAGCTTCCCTCCCACTTCCTTCAAACGCAGAGCGTAGTTGAAAAACGTGGGAAGGAGGTGGGAGCGCTAGCGACCACGTAATAATGGGTCAAAATTAGTGTGACAACGTACTAATTCCTAGGTTATTCATCTGGGAGCCTTGGCGTTGTGGCAATGTGACACATTCCGCAATATGTTATCACGATAAAAAACGATAGCGAATGGGTTTTTTTGGAGATATAATTTCGCCCGAAATGGTGAGGCAAGAGTGAATATTTTGCTCAATTCTCATTCGAGGCGTAAAATAGCCTTCATAACGTATATCCTTTCACCCAATATGGAAAAATCAGTGAAGACAACCAGACCTGTACATTTGAATTTATTTCGAATGAAATTCCCGCCGATGGCGATTCTGTCCATTTTGCATCGACTATCCGGCCTCGCATTGTTTTTATTATTGCCTTTGGCTCTGTATTTGTTACATCACTCACTGCAATCACAGATGAGTTTTTCACAGTTGCATGCATTCGTAGCGATGCCCATTATTCGTTTTTTACTGTGGGCGATGGTGAGTGCAGCGGGATTGCATTTGTTTGCGGGTATTCGACACATGATCATGGATTGTGGATTCGGTGAAAAATTAGAAACTGGACGCATTACATCGTATTTGGTTTTGATATTGGCGGTAATTGTAATGGTCGCAGCAGGGGTGTGGTTATGGTAAGTAAGACAGGTGGTAATACCCGCGGTTTTTTTGAATGGATCGTGCAACGTGCCAGCGCGGTGATGATTGGCGCATACACCATTTTCCTATTCGCTTTCTTTTTAACACATTCTCCATTGCATTATCCTGAGTGGGAAAACTTAATGTCGTGTCTTTGGGTACGTATTGCGACGATTGTCGTTGTTGCGGCGATTTTGTGGCATGCATGGATTGGTTTGTGGACCGTGTTGACGGATTATGTCAAATGCGGTTATGCGCGATTATTTTTACAAGTGATTATTGTCGTATTGCTCGCGGGTTATTTCGTGTGGTGTTTAGATGCGTTTTGGGGTTAATTCATGACTATTTCAACGAAAGTTTTTGATGCGGTAATCGTCGGTGCTGGTGGCGCAGGCATGCGCGCAGCATTACAGATGGCGCAAAGTGGTTACAAAGTTGCGGTGATTTCAAAAGTGTATCCAACCCGTTCGCATACGGTATCCGCACAAGGTGGTATTGCGGCAGCGTTAGGTAATGTTGGTCCCGACAAATGGGAATGGCATATGTATGACACCGTGATGGGTTCAGATTGCTTGGCCGATCAAGATGCGGCGGAGTATATGTGTCAGCAAGCGCCTGCATCAGTTATCGAATTAGAGCATATGGGGTTACCTTTTTCTCGTTTGGAAGACGGCAAAATTTATCAGCGTGCATTCGGTGGTCATACGCGTGATTTTGGTGGTGAATTAGCAAGACGTACTTGCGCTGCAGCGGATCGTACTGGTCACGCTATGTTACACACGCTGTATCAAAAAAATATTGAAGCAAACACACACTTTTTCAATGAATGGTATGCGATGGATTTGGTGCGCTCTGAAGGCGGTGGTGTTGCCGGCGTAGTCGCAATTTGCATGGAAACGGGCGAACTCGTTTATTTCAAAGCACGCGCTGTGGCCTTAGCAACTGGTGGCGCAGGTCGTATTTTTGAAACCACCACGAATGCATTTACCAACACAGGTGATGGTATTGGTTTGGTATTGCGTGCGGGATATCCTGTTCAAGACATGGAGTTTTGGCAATTTCACCCAACCGGTTTGGCGGGTGTCGGTGCATTGATGACCGAAGGTTGCCGCGGTGAAGGTGGTTACTTGTTGAATGGTCAAGGTGAGCGTTTCATGGAACGTTATTCACCGCATTTAAAAGATTTGGATTGCCGCGATATTGTTTCGCGTTCCTCAATCATGGAAATTTTAGATGGTCGTGGTGCAGGTCCAGATAAAGATTACGTTTTATTGAAACTCGATCATTTAGGCGAAGCGGTGTTGAATGAGCGCTTGCCGGGTATTCTCGAGTTATCTCGTAAGTTTTTAAATATCGATCCGGTGAAAGAACCTGTTCCTGTGGTGCCAACTTGTCACTACCAAATGGGTGGTATTCCAACCACGATTCATGGCGAAGTTATTACCCGTGCGCATGGAAAAGATCATGTTGTGGAAGGCTTATTTGCTGCGGGTGAGTGTGCGTGCGTTTCTGTGCATGGCGCAAATCGTTTGGGTACAAATTCATTATTAGATTTGGTTGTATTTGGTCGTGCAATTGGTTTGCATTTGGAAAACGAATTGAAATCTCATTTGGATCATCGTCAAGAAGCAGATGGCGAATTAGATCGTGCAATTGCGCGTTATGAACGTTGGAATAATAAATCAAATACGGAAGATGCGTACGCGATCCGTGCGCAAATGAAAAAAACCATGCAAAACAATTTCGGCGTGTTCCGTGATGGCGAACACATGGAAAAAGGGCTGCATCATTTGCAAGAATTACGCGAACAGTTGAAAAAAGCGAAATTGGCTGATCACAGTCGCGCATTTAACACCACGCGTATCGAAATGTTTGAATTAGATAACATGATGGAAACGGCATTAGCAACCGCAGTGCTTGCGAATAATCGTACTGAAAGCCGCGGTGCGCATGCACGATACGATTACACTGAACGTGATGATAAACATTGGTTGAAGCATTCGGTTTATTTTGCAGATGGTGAAACGGATTTTCGTCCTGTGAACATGAAACCAAAGAATGTACCACCGATACCACTGAAATTACGGGAGTAATAAAAAAACTCCGTGGTGCCCGTGCCGGTGCCCGTGCCCATGCCCGAATTTGATTTTCGGGCATGGGCACGGACACGGGCACGGGCACGAAAGATAGCGCTTGAATTTAATAACCATGGAATATAACCATGACACAATCCCGATTAATGACCTTCTCCATCTACCGCTTCGACCCCGATGTCGATAAAAAACCGCGCATGCAAGAGTATCAACTCGATATCGCCACCATCAAAGGTAAGATGTTGTTAAATGCGCTGGAAGCTATCAAAGAAAAAAATCCGGACGTTACTTTTCGCCGTTCCTGTGGTGAAGGTGTTTGTGGTTCCGATGGCGTGAATATCAACGGCACGAACGGATTGGCGTGTATCACGCGTTTGCATGATTTGCCCGATCGCGTGGTGTTGATGCCATTGCCTGGTTTTCCGGTGGTTCGCGATTTGATCGTGGATATGGAACCGTTCTTTGATCAATACAAACGCGTTAAACCGTATTTGCAAAATACCGATAAAATGCCTGAAAAAGAGCGTCTACAATCACCTGCAGATCGCGCGAAATTAGATGGTTTATACGAATGTATTTTATGCGCTTGTTGCACTTCGTCTTGCCCGTCTTATTGGTGGAATCCTGATAAATTTGTGGGTCCTGCAGGATTACTGAATGCATATCGATTCGTTGCAGATAGTCGCGATACACAAAAAGCAGAACGATTGGATGCATTGAAGGATCCTTTCAGTGTGTTTCGTTGTCGCACGATTATGAATTGCGCGAATGTGTGTCCAAAGGGATTAAATCCGACGGAAGCGATTTCGAAATTAAGAAAAGAGATGATTTCGGAGTAAAAATGAGTGCAAAGTTGAAAAATGAATATGACAAGGATTTTTATGCTTGGACGATGCATAATGCAGCATTAATTCGGCAAGGAAAATTTTCTCAAGTTGATGTCGAAAATGTTGCAGAGGAAATTGAAAGCATGGGTAGAAGCGATAAACGTGAATTGGTTAGTCGTCTTGGTGTGCTGATTGCGCATCTGTTGAAATGGGAGTTTCAACCGGAGCGCCGTGGTAATAGTTGGAAGGCAACGATCAAAGTGCAACGTTTAAGAGTAAAAAGATTATTGGAAGAAAGTCCTAGTTTGAAGCACGAGCTTGAATCAAAGTTGGCTGATGCCTACAAATTAGCAGTTTTGATAGCGGCAGAAGAGACTCAATTCCTTGAAACAACATTTCCAAAAAAATGTCCTTATGATTTTTCACAATGCATGCGTGAAAATTTTTTTCCACATTGAAAGATAATTTATGCAAAAACCAACATTACAACAATTCGAAAATAGTTCCTACCTCTCTGGCGAAAGCGCTGCTTATGTCGAAGGATTATTTGAATCTTATCTGCAAGATCCAAACAGTGTCTCAGAACATTGGAAAAATTATTTTTCATCCTTGCCAAAGAATGGTTCTGCTGAAATATCACATGAAGCCATTCGTGATGCATTACGCACGGTTGCAACAGTGCCGCGTGTTGCGCAAGCGGCAACCAACGTATCGCTATCTCCCCAAAAACAATCTGCCGTTGATGCATTAATTACGGCTTATCGTCGCTACGGTCATTTGAATGCAAAAGTAGATCCGCTCGGTGCGCCGATTATTCCCGATGTGCGTTTGACATTGGCGCATCATGGATTAAGCGATGCGGATTTACATTCAACATTTGATGCCAGACGATTATTTTTGAATAACGGTGCCGCAACACTTGAAAAAATATTATCTACTTTACAAGCATTTTATTGTGGATCAATTGGTATTGAATACACGCGGTTAATCAATGAAGATGAGCGCGAATGGATTCGTGATTATATTGAAAATAAAATCCCACGCATGCAGTTTTCCGTTGAAACTAAAAAAAGAATTCTTGAAAAATTAACGCAATCGGAAGGATTGGAAAAGTATTTAGATACGAAATATCCAGGACAAAAACGTTTTTCAAGCGAAGGTGCGGATACGTTAATTCCGATGATGGATCTATTAACATCCGATGCGCGTGAAAAAGATGTTCGCGAAATTGTGATTGGTATGGCGCATCGGGGGCGACTCAATGTGCTGTTAAATATTATGGGAAAACCATCGGCTGAATTATTTCAAGAGTTCGATGGTACAAAAGATTATGGTAATACAACGAATGATGTGAAATATCACAAAGGGTATTCCAGTGATGTTGAAACGGCGTATGGCGCGATTCATTTAACGTTGGGATTTAATCCATCTCACTTAGAATTTATTAATACGGTGGTGATGGGATCAACGCGTGCGCGACAAGAGCGCTCCAAAGATATTCCGAAAAAAGATTATGCATTTCCATTTTTAATTCATGGTGATGCTGCATTTGCAGGTCAAGGTATCGTGATGGAAACCTTGGCGATGTCACAAACGCGCGCCTACACTGTGGGCGGCACCGTTCATCTGATTATTAATAATCAAGTGGGTTTTACCACCAGCAATCCTGAAGATTCACGTTCGTCGCGTTATTGCTCTGATTTGGCGAAAATGATTGATGCGCCGATTTTGCATGTCAATGGTGATGATGCGGAAAGCTGTGTGCGTGCAATGAAATTAGCGCTCGATTATCGCATGCAATTTCATCGTGATGTGGTCATCGATTTGGTTTGTTATCGTGTGCACGGACACAATGAAGCAGACGAGCCGATGTGCACGCAACCATTGATGTATCAAATTATTCGTGCAAAACAAACGCCACGTGCGATGTATGCAGCGCAATTATTGAATGAAAAAGTAATATCGACAGCAGATGTTGAGAAGATGAGCGCAGATTATCGTGCTTGTTTAGACAGCGGTAAATCCGTTATGCAGTTATTGCCAAATGGGTTGTCGGAACATTATGCAGCGAATTGGACGCCATTCCTAGGACACACTTGGACTGAATTTGCGGAAACCAAAGTGTCGCGTGATGTGCTCGATTTACTTGGAAAAAAAATTACGTTTGTGCCGCCTGGATTTACGCTGCAACGTCAGGTCGCCATGATTATGCAAGCGCGCGTGAAAATGATGGCGGGCGAACAGCCACTGGATTGGGGTTGTGCAGAAACATTGGCGTATGCGGCGTTGTTATACGAAAAACATCCGGTTAGATTCACCGGTGAAGACGTTCGTCGTGGTACTTTCTTTCATCGACATGCTGCGTTATTCGATCAAAAGACGGGCGAATGTTATATGCCATTACTGCATATTTCAGATAATCAAGCCTCTTGCCAAATGTATGATTCGTTATTATCCGAGACCGGTGCGTTGGGATTTGAATATGGTTATTCCGCAGCAGATCCGCGTTCGTTGGTAATATGGGAAGCGCAATTTGGTGATTTTGCGAATGTCGCGCAAGTGATCATCGATCAATTTATTTCATCTGCATGGCAAAAATGGAGTCGTTTATCCGGTTTGGTGATGTTGTTGCCGCATGGTTCAGAAGGCCAAGGTCCTGAGCATTCTTCCGCACGATTAGAACGTTATTTGCAATTGTGCGCGCAAGAAAATATGCAAGTGTGCGTGCCATCAACACCCGCCCAAATTTTTCATTTGTTGCGTCGACAAGTGATCCGCATGTATCGTCAACCGTTAATTGTGATGACACCAAAAAGTTTATTGCGTCACAAGTTAGCGGTGTCAACGTTAGATGAATTATCAAATGGTGAATTTCAATGTGTGATTCCGGAAATTGATGCAATGACACCAGACAAGGTAACACGTTTGGTTTTATGTTCTGGAAAAGTGTATTACGAATTATTAACAAAACGCCGCGATGAAAAAATAGAACACATTGCGATCGTGCGCATTGAACAATTATATCCATTCCCAGATGACGCGTTGAAGTTGGAAATTGCAAAATATCCAAACCTCAAAGAAATTGTGTGGTGTCAGGAAGAACCGAAGAATCAAGGTGCATTTTACGCATCACGTCATCGTATTGTTCGTTGCATGCCGGAAAATATGCATTTGTTTTACGCCGGACGTTCAGCGATGGCAGCACCAGCGCCGGGATATCCAGCGTTGTTTAATAAACAACAGGCTGAATTAATTAATCAGGCGCTGGGATTAGTTGAGGCTGAAGAGTCGAGGTAATTCATTCGGCTCGAAGATATGAGCGATGATGCACGTTGAACTTTCAGAAGCCCGCGTGTAGATTCGCGAAGCGAATCAAACAAGGGCGTTTTGCAGAAAAATTGAAAATACAGAGGAACGCAACATGTCAATCGAAATCAAAGTACCCATGCTCCCAGAATCCGTCACCGACGCGGTGATTGCAAAATGGTATAAAAAAGTTGGCGATACCATTGCACGCGATGAAAATCTCGTGGATTTAGAAACAGACAAAGTCATGTTGGAAGTACCCGCACCCAAAGGTGGTGTGATTGAAAAAATTATCGTGCAAGAAGGTGCTGTTGTTAAAGCAAATGAATTGCTGGCGATTATCAAAGAAGGTGATGTTGCGGCCCCCTCAGCATCTACACCGGCACAATCTTCCGTGCCCGTGCCCGTGCCCGTGCCCGTGCCCGAAACAAAATCTGCATCCACCGTACCACAAACTATCCCGGCTGATCTCACTCCCTCTGAACGTCGTGCCGTCCGCGAAGGTAAAACCATCGCATCTGCTGCCATGACACAAGAATTATCATCCCCTCGCACAGAAAAACGCGTTGCCATGTCGCGTCTTCGACTCAAAGTGGCAGAACGTTTGAAAGAAGTGCAAAACACCGCAGCGATTCTCACGACATTCAATGAAATTAATATGAAGCCCGTGATGGATTTGCGTAACCGTTACAAAGATGAATTTGAAAAGTCTACTGGTTCGCGTTTAGGATTTATGTCGTTCTTTACAAAGGCTGCGATTGAAGCATTAAAACAATTCCCTGCGGTGAATGCATCAATCGATGGTTCGGATATTTTGTATCACAATTATTACGATATCGGTATTGCGATTGGTAGTGAGCGTGGATTGGTTGTGCCGATTATTCGTGATGCAGATCAGGTTTCCATGGCAGGCATTGAAAAACAAATTCGTGATTACGCGAAAAAAGCGGGTGATGGCAAAATCGCGATGGAAGATTTAATGGGCGGCACATTTACCATCACGAATGCCGGTACTTATGGTTCAATGATGTCGACGCCAATTATTAACCCGCCGCAAAGTGCGATTTTAGGTATGCATAATATTGTTGAGCGTGCGGTTGTTGAGAATGGTCAAATTGTCATTCGTCCGATGATGTATGTTGCATTGTCTTATGATCATCGCATTATCGACGGACGCGAAGCGGTTTTATTCTTGATGGCGATTAAAAAATTCATCGAAGATCCAGCGCGGTTTTTGTTGCAGATTTAGTGCGTTTTTGTCATTGGTAGCTTTGTTCCGTACTCGCCACTCGCAGCGCGCAAGATAATTCACTGCGCGTTGCTCGGGCTAAGTACGCCACATCGCCGCGCTTCTGATTGATCGTTGTAGCAAAAACATACCCTTATTAAACTTGTGTATAAAGATATGCGCTTCCGAGGGGACTTCGTCGCATTCACTGGACAAAGTCAGTGTGACAATGCACTAGTACGCTGTCAGCATAATTTTGTACCAGAACGGACTCACAG
>Ga0209726_10008818_pt1 | contig 10701 bp, 11 predicted proteins | sample Subgrocontami54m_FD_187453 | JGI IMG/M metagenome (GOLD analysis project Ga0209726, IMG submission 187453) | Subsurface groundwater microbial communities from S. Glens Falls, New York, USA - GMW46 contaminated, 5.4 m (SPAdes) (version 3) | ecosystem: Environmental > Aquatic > Deep subsurface >... | reverse complement strand
CAATGGTTGGAAATCAAGGTGCGCGACACCGGACGCGGCATTCCCCCGGACAAACTCGATGCCATTTTCGACAAATTCTACCAACTGGACACTTCCGAAACCCGCCTTTCCGGCGGCCTCGGATTGTGACTTTACATCACCAAGAAGTTCACCGAGTTGCTCGGCGGTAAAATAACCGTCGAAAGCGAGATCAGCGAAGGTTCGACCTTCACCGTCACCGTTCCGTACTCCAGCTAGGCGGTTGGCTACGCGGACAGATCGATAGCTTCACGTTACCCTTTCCCACTGATTGTTTTTTCCGTTTCGATCCCATAGCCTGGCAGCCATGGATACCGTGGTCGAACAAGCCGTGCGCGGCGGTCAACGCAGGAGCACGCTCCGGGTTTTTCTCGCTACCTCGGTTCTTTTAAGCTCTGTGCTATGGCTACCCTCTTCCGCCCGATCTTCTTGCCGTGACCCGGACGTGGTGCGGGGCTTTGGCGCGCTCGCCTACGCGGCGAACGTAGACGCGACGATTCAATACTTCGGCCACAACTTTTTTCTCATCACGAGCAGCAAAGGAACCCGCATCGTCACCGACCCGTTGGGACCGGGCTGGTATCCGAACCCGAACGTCATTGGCGACGTTGTCACGGTCGGAAAAGAGCAGTTCAACCACAATGCCGTCCAGATCGTCAGAGGCAACCCGCTGATCCTGCGCGGCCTCAAGAACTATGGCGCTGACTGGAACAAGGTCAGCACGAGTTTCAAAGACACCTTTATCTATAACGTTCCGATCCATCAGAACGCCGAATTCGTCGAGGGCATTCATGGATCTGCGTTCGTCTTCGACTTGGGTACTTTGTGCATCGCCCACCTGGGTGACTTGAGCCAAAAGCTGAACGAGCAACAGATCAAATCATTTGGCAAGGTGGATGTAGCTCTGACACCCATAGGCGGAAGACGTACCATGGGGCCGGATCTCGCCAGAGAAGTCTTGGCACAGCTCAAGCCCAAGATTGCGATTCCGATGCATCACCGCGACAATCCCTACCAGATCAAACAGTTCACCGCCGGCCTCAAGACACAAATCCTAAAAACCGACACGCTGGCGGTCAGCAAGGACGCCTTGCCTCCTTCGCTGGAAATTAGAGTTTTGCAGCCGCGCGGCGCGATGGGTTACGAGTAGGCAGGTTAAGCTTGGCGCTGAACCGGGATCGATCGATGACGCGCGCTGTCTCGATCCCTACCGGTGCCCACTCAATCAAATAACGTTCAGCCCTCTCCGCTTCGCGGATTTCCCCAACGCGATCAGAAACGTCACGCTCTTTCCCGCCGCGTGGGGCGAGAAGAATTCTATAACGTCGTCGTCGAAGAACGTCAGCCCGGAGGCGCCGAGGCGCTGGGCGTAGGCCGCCAGATAGAGCTTTCCGCCCATGATGCCGGCCTCCAGTTGGGTGGCGCGATAGCCGCGATTGCCGAAGCGCTCCAGGGCGCAATGGAGATCCGCGAGCAAGTAAACGTTGACACTGCAATCGGCGGGTATTTCCTGGCCCAGGCCGAGATTTCCGGCCTCGCGGCGAAAGTCGCCTTCCTTGAGTAGCTCAAGCGCGCGTTCCTCCCGCCGAAAGTAGTAAGCGCCGGGCGGCAGGTCGTCCACCGCATGCACGATCAAGTAAAGATCGTTAAGCGACTCGGCTGGATTTAAAAAATCCGCCGCTATGCCGCGCGTGGCGCGGTCTAGCATAGTGGAGAGCTGCGCGAAGGTGATCGATTCACGGGCAAACTGGCGCGTCGAACCGCGGCGGATGACAACCTCCTCGAATTTATCCTGGGGGATTTCGTCATCGCCCAACGGTTGAAGAGAGAAAAGCCTCGCTTCTTTTCCACCTTCATCCCTTCGCCTTCCGCCTGCCCTGAGCTTGGTCGAAGGGCCGTTTCTTGGCGCCTCACCGCGCCAGGCCGCAATCTCCGCTTCGTTTTCCAATGAAGAAGCCTCGTGCATGGCGCTCATCGCCGGGTAATCGATCTCGCTCTTCGACAACGGCACCGTTTCCAGCGCCAGTGGCTCCACCGTCGGCAGCGGTGCCGGCGCGTGGGCGGTCGTGTGGCCGAGAGCTACAAGGGAGAGCGGCGCCTCGCGATTCGCATCCAAACCCAATAGCGTGCTCACCGCGCCATCGACGAAGCCGATAACCACTCTCGCCAGCAGTTGGCGCGCGCAGGCCGCAGCCAACAGATTGGCGAGAATGGTGCCGTTGTCCCAGTAGCAGTGGCGATAGGCGCGCGCCTGATACTTCCAGGCGTTGCGCCAATAGGTCGAAGCACAGGCAAGAATGACTGGAGCGGTCGCCACCGAGGGCTCATTCCCGCTGGCGCGCGCGAGCACTGCGCGGTGGTCCCCTTGTCGCAGCCTGCGCAGGGCAAAGTCATGGGGGCTAAAGTGATACACTCCGGCTTCGAGATCGACGAGATCGCCGCAGGCAAGATAGAGATCGATGTGATAGAGCGCTCCGGTGCACGCCGCCGCGCGAAAGAGCATCTCGCCTCCTGGATAATTCCTGCGCTTGGTGGCGCCTGCAGAAAGAAAAAGAATATCCGCCAGGGTCTGACTCGTCGGCGCGACGGATTCATCGCCGGGAGCGGTGATATCCGCAATCGCAGTAAGCGCCGGCATCCCCGAAGATGAGAGTTGTTGACGCAATGGAAAAGGATCGAGCTTGGAATAAATCTTAAAGGGAATCGGCTGGTTCTCCCAGTCCAGATAATGCGGGTTGGTGCGGACGCTCTGGTAGGAATGTTTCGTGCCGTCATGGTAAGCCCATGCTGCTTCGGTCCCTCGGTTCTTCATGGCGACCCTCTCCTCGCCAGACCATTCCTATCACTCCGCAACGCCGGTCACTAGCAGGTTGCTGAAAAAAGGCTCGGAATGCTTCGAGAGCCTCAGCATGAACGGAAAATGCTCAATGAGATCCCAACCCCTCCGTTCGTCCTGAGCACCGTCGAAGGACTCCGATAGAGTTTTTCAGAAACCTGCTAGGGTCTTTCATGAGCGGCAATTTTGAATTCGACGCGCATCTGGTTATAATTAAGACACGACGCCTATGAGACCTTCCCTACGATCATGAAAAGGCTTCTCGTCTTGCAGCATGTCGCCCACGAGCTCCTCGGCACGCTCAATCCGCTGCTGAAGCGCAACGGCTTTCGCATCCGCTACGTGAACTTCGCCCGTCATCCGGACGCGCAGCCCAGCTTGGACGGTTACCACGGCTTGGTCGTGCTGGGCGGGCCGATGAGCGTCAACGATACGCGGCAACACCCGCACCTGATGACCGAGCTGCATCTGATCGAGGAAGCGATGCGGCGGAATCTTCCCGTGTTGGGGATTTGTCTCGGCGCGCAACTGATCGCCAAGACGCTGGGCGCGGCCGTTTATCCGAACCAGGAAAAGGAAATCGGCTGGTACGACGTGACGCCGACGAAGGATGCGGAAGAGGATCCGCTGCTGGCGGAGTTTCAGGGAACGGAGAAAATTTTTCAGTGGCATGGCGAGACCTTCGACCTTCCCACCCGGACGACGCACTTGGCGTTCTCTCCGATCTGCGCTAACCAGGCGTTTCGCTACGGCGGCAACATCTACGGCTTCCAGTTTCACCTCGAAGTAGACGAGCCGATGATCGAGCGCTGGCTTCGAGTGGTCGAGAACCGGCGCGAAATCGCGAGCCTCGGCGGCAAGATCGATCCGGCCGCGATCCGGTGCCAAAACCCGCTCCACCTGGCACGCTTGCAGCAACTGGGCAACCAGGTCTTCGGCGAGTTCATCCGCCTTTTCGGGTGACGAGACGGCCGCCGCCGGACGCGCGCCGCCCCACAATCCATTTTATTCTTGAAAACCGATCTGCCCTCAGTTACCTTCGGTTAACACAGCCGGTGGACTTGCCGTGGATTGGTGGATCTGGATTCTTTTAGGGCTCTCGCTTCTCTTAGGGGAAATTGTCACCCCGGGCGGCTTTTACATTATCTTTTTTGCCGTGGGCGCAATTATCGTCAGCGTATTGGCCGGACTGAACGCGGCGGGCCCGTTGTGGCTTCAATTCATCCTGTTTTCCGCTGTGTCGGTCCTTACCCTGTGGTCGTTTCGCGAGCGGCTCCTTCGGCTGACGCAAAGCCGGCACGAGGAAACCATCGACAGCTTGGTAGGCGAAACCGCCGTCGCTGCGGAAGATATCTCGATCAACGGGATCGGCAGAGCGGAATTGCGCGGCAGTTCCTGGAACGCGCGCAACGTCGGTGAGACAGCTTTGGTTCGCGGGGAGCGCTGTAAAGTCGAACGGGTCGAAGGTCTCACGATCATCGTCCGCGCCGGGCAAGTTTAGGGGGAGAAATCATGGGTGGAATCATCGTCGTCATCGCATTGGCGTTGATCGTCATCGTCGTCGTCGCCAAGACCGCCGTGGTGGTGCCGCAACAAAGCGCCTATGTTGTCGAGCGGCTCGGCAAGTACGGCGGCACCCTGAGCGCGGGATTCCATATCCTCATTCCTTTTCTCGACGTGGTTCGCTACAGGCATTCGCTCAGGGAGCAAGCGATCGATATACCGCCACAGGTCTGCATCACGCGAGACAACGTCCAAGTTGCCGTCGACGGCGTTCTCTATCTGAAGGTTTTGAATCCCGAGCGCGCCTCCTACGGCATCGCCGACTACACGTTCGGCATCACGCAGCTCGCTCAAACGACGCTGCGCAGCGAGCTCGGCAAGATCGAGCTGGACCGCACCTTCGAAGAACGAACCAATATCAATACCCAGGTTGTCAGCGAGCTGGATAAGGCTTCTGAGCCGTGGGGCATTAAAGTCATGCGCTATGAGATCAAAAATATTACGCCGCCTCAGGATATTCTCGCCGCTATGGAGAAGCAGATGCGCGCGGAACGGGAGAAACGGGCGCTGATTCTGACCTCGGAGGGCCAAAGAGACGCCGCGATCAATAGCGCCGAGGGCGAAAAGCAACAAGCAATCAAGGCTTCCGAAGGAAAGAAGCAGCAGCAAATCAACGAAGCCGAAGGCCAGGCCGCCGCCATTCTCGCCATCGCCGATGCTACGGCGAACGGCATTCGAAAAGTGGCCGACGCCATCCAGCAGCCCGGCGGCTTCGAGGCGGTGCAACTGCGCGTCGCCGACAACTATCTGACTCAGTTCGGCAAACTCGCCCAAGAGAGTAACACCATGATATTGCCCGCAACCCTAAGCGACGTTGGGTCGATGATCTCCCTGGCGATGAACGTCATCCGGCGCCAGGGAACAGCGGGCGACGGAGCGAATCAAAAGCAGGGCGTCCCGCCACTGCAACTTCGCATGTGCGCCGCCATACCGCGGAGCTGGTGACTCCATCCAGCGCCGGCTACGGATGCTCCGCGATTCGATACTCGCGAACTTTCGGAAAACCGAGTGATGATCCGCGATATGCCGACTTTGGGCTCGCAGGTTTTCGGAGCGGAAACCCGATCGCGCGTAGATCTCGCAATTTGACTGACTGGAAAAGGGCCGAAGAAAGTCAAGACGTAACAGTTTGACCGCAGAGACTAACTCCCATCCGAGCCAGAAAAACAAAAAGCTCAAAGACGGTTCAGTTGAATGGAGATATTTAGGATGCGATGAAAGAAATTGAGATAATCCCGCTGGCGAGAAGAAAAATGGAGAGGCGGGGAATTTCCGAGGCATGGATCGGCGAAGCGCTACGAAACCCGGATCAGGTCGTTCAAGGGCACGGCGGTCGTTCGGTTGCGCAACAGCGGCGCACAATTCGTCGCCGGCAAAAGCTACTTCGGGTTGTTTTCGAGGAGACTGAGGACAAGTATGTGGTGATTACGGCGTATCTTACTTCGAACATAACACGATACTGGAAGGATAACGCATCATGAAGATCGAATACGATGCTGCGCATGACCTATTAAACATCGAGTTTCTGGCAAAGGTTCCTATCGATGACTCGGTGGAGATGGACGGTGTGGTTATCGACTACGCAAAAGACAAGCGCATCGTCGCCATCGAAGTGCTGGACGCCAGCAAGCGAACGACGCGTAAACCGGTGGATCTCGCAAACTTAGCCATCGTGAAATCTTCCGGCGCGGGTGCCGTGCGAGAGCCAGGGGCGAGTTATGGCCGCAGAGAGAAAGCCCGAGCTAAACGTCCTCGGCCACATTCCGGCTGAAGTCAATTCGTTAAACGACTGGAACGTCTGGACCGATTGGAACTGAATTGTAGTGTAATAACGACTTGAACGGAGCAGAGCGATTGAACGTTTTGAACGATTGGAACGGGCCTCAATATTGAATAGCGCGCCGATCCGGAATGTGGCGACTTTGACCCGGCGGGTTTTCCGAGCGGAAACCCGATCGCGCGTAAGTCTTGCAATTTGACCGACAGGAAACGGGCCGAAGAACGTCGAGACGTAAAAGTCTGACCACGGAAACGGAGACGTCCTCCCTCGATAGCTGCATGTGAAAACAGATTTCGAATGGCCCAAAAAAGGCGATCACCCATTTGCAGGGGGTGAGTTTAACCCGCAGTCTCCGACCTGGGTGAATCTTGATTGGCTAACAGGTTGGCTTAATGATTCTCTCCTAGCGGACGCGTTTAAGGAGGCGGCGGATAAGATCATCAGCGAATTGAAGAGAAAGGAAGACTACCGCCATTCTGATATGTTTTTTATGCCGATCGCGTACCTGTATAGACACAGTCTCGAACTTCAAATGAAACAGGTTATCCGGCTAGGAATAACAGTTGAAGCCATAGAAAATACTCCCAAAGTGAAGGACGCTCTGCGGCGTCACCAACTGTACAGACTTTGGAACTACGTTAAAAGGGTTGTTCTTAAATTTTGGCCTGAGACCACTCCGGATGAGCTAGCCGCTACGGAGACAGTGATTCGGCAATTCCATGAGATCGATCGTGCTGGTTCCGGGGTCAGTTCCGGGGTCAGGGGTCAGTTCCGGGGTCAAGGGCAGTTCCGGGAGGGCAGTTCCGGGGTCAGGGGCAGTTCCGGGGTCAGGCATGAGTCGTGCGTTATTAACGGCGATAGCGTCCATGATACTGTAACTGCAAACCCATTCTCCAGTGACGTTTCTGTGCTGCTCGGCAACGGCGACGGGACTTTCCAACCTCAGCGGAGGTTTGCTGCCGCCGCGAACGCCCTGTTTGCGACAGTGGCGGATCTCGACGGTGACGGCGCTCCCGATCTTGCCGTAGGAATCCCCGGCAAGGTTGTAATTCTCCGCCATCAGTAAGCGAAAGGCTGAAGGTTGTTGGTTCAAGAATTCTAGTGGATCTGGGCGAAGCGCCACATTTTGGCTGCGCGGCCTCGGATAAGGTTTGGCCTCGCAAATCCAACGTGGTGCATCAGTTACTTTATTTGCCTAAGGATTCTCCGCGATGCGATACTCGCGAACCTTCGGAAAACCGAGCGCCAATACGGCGACGATCAAAAGAATTATCAGCCCGCCGCTCGTGGCCGCGATTTCGGCGCTGAAGAGCGAAGCCAGAGCGCCGGCCTGGAATTGGCCGAGCTGAGGGCCGCTGTTGGTGAAGAGACTATGGATGGACGCCATCCGGCCGCGCAGCTCATCGGGCGTGCTCAACTGATTGATGGTCGCGCGCAAGATCGCGCTGATGGTATCGCCGATGCCGTAGCCGATGAGACAGGCGACGGAAAGCCAAAAACTTTGGGACTGGGCAAAGAGGATCACGCAGACGCCATAGACCGTGACGCCGCCGAGAATCCAACGGCCGGCGCGGCTGGTCCGGCCGAGGAGGCTAAAACCAACGGCCCCGAGCAGCGAGCCGACGGCGGACGCAGCATAGAGCACGCCCAAGCCCTCGGGCCCGACCAGCAGAATATCGCGGGCGAACACGGGCAGCAGGGCGCGCACCGTGCCGAAAATGTTGGCGCCGAAATCCATGATCAGCAGCGGAAATATAACCGGGTGGCGCCACACGAAGCGCAACCCTACGCCGAGCGCGTTTAGCGACACAGTGCGCCAGCCGCCGCGCTCGGGAAGGCGGGTGCGAATCAGCGCCAGCGCGGCAAACATGATAAGCCACGAGAACGCGTCCACCGCATAGCATAGCGCCGGACCCGCGAATGCGAGCACCAGGCCGGCCACGGACGGGCCGGCGATCACGGCGATCTGCCGCTGCGAGCTGTGCATCGCCAGGGCGCGGGAGAGATCCTCGCGCGGCACAAGATTCGCGACGATGGCCTGGCGCGACGGCGCTTCCAGTGAACTGAACAGCGCGAGAAACATGGTCGCGACGTATAGCCTCAACGGCGTCGCGCCTCCCGCCAGCGTCAAAAGCGCCAGCGCGCCGGAAACGCCGAACAGGCTCGCCTGCGTGAGCATCATCAGCCGGCGCCGGTTCACGGCGTCGGCCAACAGCCCGCCAAAGAGCAGGATCGCGATCTGCGGCACCGCACGGGCAAGACCGATCAGACCGATCTGTAGCGGCGAGTCGGTAAGCTCGTAGATCTGCCACGCCATCGCCACCGTGGTGAACTGGCTGCCGACGCTGGAGAGGAGCAGCCCCGTCCAGAAAAGCCGAAAATCCCGGTGGCGCAATGGTGATAAGAGAGCGGCGCGCGCCGACGTCGATAAAGTCATAAACTGGCTACCGCGCAAATGTCCAAAAAATCGCCGTGGACGATTTGAACGGTTGGAACGACTGGAACGATTGGAACAGTCAGCAGCTCAAAAAATCCCATCGCCACATGTTCGCAGATAGCGCTCACGGTTATTTCTGGCACGTCGGGCAATAAAACGCGCTCCTGTTACCGATGGCGATCCGTTTGATGACGTTGGAGCAAACCCGGCACTTCTCTCCGTCCCTGTCGTAAACCCGCAGATGGTTTTGAAATTCGCCGCGCCTGTCGTCGGCGTCGCGGTAGTCGGAAAACGAGGTGCCGCACCAGCGGATCGCGTCGCGCAACAGCTTGGGGGTCGCGGCGGCAATGGCCGCGACCTGCCGGCGCGTCAGCCTCCAAGCGCGCGTTGTCGGCCGGATGCCCGTGCGGAACAGAATTTCATTGGCATAAATATTCCCCAAACCCGCGACCACTTGCTGGTCCAGCAGCAGGTCGCGGATGCGGCGCGCTGAGGCCCGTGTCGACGCGTACAGATGGGCGCCGCTGAACTGCGCACCTAATGGATCGGGGCCTAGATAGCGCAATTGCGGCAGTGAGTTTAGTTGATCTTGTTGCACGACCAACGATAGGCCAAATCGCCGCGGATCGTGATAACGAAGCTCGGTGCCGCCGTCGAGCGCGACGACGATATGATCGTGCTTCCGGGGAGCGGTGCTTTTCTCGACGCAGATCAGCTTGCCGGTCATGCCGAGATGAAAAACCCAGACGGCGTTTTCCGAAAGCTGGAGCAAAACATACTTGGCCGTCCGAGTAATCGCTTCGATGCGCTTGCCAACCAGACCCTTGAGTGCGCGCTCGTTCACCCGCACGCGCAGGCGCGGTTCCCGCACTCGGACATGGGTGACGGTCCGCCCCAACAGGTGCGGCCGCAGGCTACGGCAAACGGTTTCGACTTCAGGCAGTTCGGGCATGGGGCAAGTTGTTCCTAGTCAGTTGCCAGTAGATGGTTCGCACATGCACGACGGGCGAGCTTTATAAATTCGGCGACACTCAGGGTTTCACCGCGCCGTTGGGGATCGATATCCTCGCTGCGGAGGAACGCCTCTGTTTCGGTCCGCGCTTTGCCGAATAATCCTGCCAAAGCATTTCCCAGCGTCTTGCGCCTTTGCCCAAAGGCGGCTCGAACGAGCTTGCGAAGCGTGGGAAGCTCATCCGCGCCGGCCAACGGCTCGGCGAAAAGCTCGATCTTCAACACCGTCGAGCGCACCTTTGGGCGGGGGAAAAAAGCTTCCGGTGACACCGACAATTTCTCCGTCACCCGCCCGTGCACCTGACACCACACCGAAAGCGTTCCATACTCTTTGCTCCCCGGCCCGCTCGCCATGCGCTCGGCGACTTCCTTTTGCACCATCAACACCAGCGACGAGAAATGGTCGCGCCATTCGAACAGACGAAAGAGCACCGCAGTGGAGATGTTGTAAGGTAGATTGCCGACCAGCTTGATTTTATGTTTCGGCAGCAACTCGTCCAACGGCGCCGTCAAAATATCATCGTGCAAAAGATGGAACGAGGAATGCTCCGACAACGAGCTCCGTTTCAACCAATCAACAAGCACGCCGTCCACCTCCACGGCCCAGACATTGGCCCCAGACGCGATTAGCCGACGCGTCAGGAAGCCCAGCCCGGGACCGATCTCAAGAACTTCATCCTGGGGCGACAAATCGACCAGGCGTACAATCGCATCGATCACACGCTCGTGCACGAGGAAGTTCTGACCCCGGCTTTTTCTCGGTCTGAATTCGAGGTTCCGTAGCGCGGCGCGTACTTCTTCGTAAAGGGTTGTCATTCCCTCCTTGCCTTGGAAAAGGGGTCGGGAGTCTTTGAATTCAGGACTCCCGACCCCCTACCCGAACGTTGACCTTTGAACCGCGCTAGAGCGTCAGATCGGCGTCGGCGTTGAGACGGAAATCGTCCCGCCGTCCGCGCTTGAGCCAGTGGGTACCGGCCAGTGCGATCATCGCCCCGTTGTCGGTGCAATATTTCGGCGCGGGAAAGAAAACACCAAGACCTTCCGTGTCCCCTCTCT
>Ga0209726_10008814_pt1 | contig 10703 bp, 13 predicted proteins | sample Subgrocontami54m_FD_187453 | JGI IMG/M metagenome (GOLD analysis project Ga0209726, IMG submission 187453) | Subsurface groundwater microbial communities from S. Glens Falls, New York, USA - GMW46 contaminated, 5.4 m (SPAdes) (version 3) | ecosystem: Environmental > Aquatic > Deep subsurface >... | reverse complement strand
AAAAGATGGAACTCTTTATTCATCGAGTCAAGCCTGTGGAAGTAGTATTATAAAAATTAAATATATCGACCACGGCGGTGGTCTTATTAGTTTTTATTTGCATGTACAATGATAAGATAATGAATGGTAAAGCATTTTTCTTCATCGTATTATTTTTATTTTGTATTCCGTTTTCCTTCGTTCGTGCTTCTGTGGTAATCAATGAAGTGAGTCCAGCTTCCGATCCAGAATGGATTGAACTCTATAGCACAGACTCTACCTCGGTTTCATTGGTTGGCTGCAAGTTGCAGATGGGTTCAATAAGTCAATCTGTCTCATTTAGTTCGAGCGATGTATTAACAGATCAAGCGAGATTTAAAGTAATCAAGAAAGGCGTTTACCCAGGTTGGTCGTCTAACTGGTTAAATAATTCCGGAGATACAATTAATTTCACATGTCCGTCAAACAATGATTCTCTTGCTTATGGAAATGCATCTGGAGCAATTATTGGGACTCCTACGTCTTTTCAAACTATTGGTCGGAGCCCCGATGGTAGTCAAAATTTTACGATTTTAGCAACAGTGACGGAAGGTTCTGCTAATCCTACTCCCACGCCTACCCCTACTTTGACCCCGACGCCAAGCCCGACAGATAGTCCTACACCCACTATCACGCCAACGAAAACACCAACTCCAATAAGCACCTCAAACTCCTACGAACACACCGATTCCTTTGCCGACAAAAACTCCCACGTTTACTCCTTCTCCATCTCCAACTATAGAGCCTGCGCCTTCTGGTGAAGTACTTAGTAGTTCGGATTCAGCACGTCCTATTGCATCGGCATCATCGGGAGAAAAAAGAAGTTCCGGTGTGCAGCCGATTATTATTTCTCTGTCGTTTATTGGGATCGGATTGGGTCTTCTTTCGCTTCTTTTTGTCTGGCAGAAACGAAATACCCTCCGGTGATATAATGGCAATTATGCAATTGAATCAACCCATTCTCACTTCAAATGCGCAAGAAACAATGGATTTCGGACGTCAATTGGCGATAGATGTAGGGAAAAAGAAGAGGGGAGAGGGAGCAAAAATTGTTTGTCTGTATGGGGAATTAGGAAGTGGAAAGACGACATTTGTGCAGGGATTTGCCAAGGGTTTGGGGATAATGAAGCGACTTGTTTCTCCGACGTTTATCATTGTACGACGTTATGAGTTGCCAAAGACGAAAAGTTTTTTATATCATCTGGATCTGTATCGATTACAAACAATTGAAGAGCTTGAAGAGTTAGGTCTTTCGGAAATGTTTGACGATCCCAACGCATTTGTGGTTATTGAATGGGCAGAAAAACTGACAGAAAACTTACCTCAAAACAGAATCGATATTTGGTTTCGGATAGATGAGAAAGGAAAACATCAAATAAAAGTGAAAGAAAATAAAATATAGTTCTCTGTCATCCCGACAAGCAGGATCCATGATTGGAAACTAGTGGAAAAGATGGATTCCCGCCTTCGCGGGAATGACAGTCGAGATAATCTATGAAAGATATTCAGAAACCTGTTGATGTGCTCAATGCTGGCGGCATTATCATTTATCCTACGGATACTGCCTTTGGCATAGGGTGTCGCATTGATGACCATAAAGCAGTGGATCGGTTGTTTACCATCCGCAAACGACCACGCACACAGCCAACACCGGTATTAGTTGCATCTATTGACATGGCACTCGCCTACTTTGATCACCCATCATATATTGTGCGACATTTCATAAAACAGTATTGGCCGGGTGCACTTACCATTATTGCTCCTTGTAAAAAAAATCTCATCTACTCCCCTATCCGTGGTGGCGGTGAGACGGTTGGGTTACGAATGCCCAATCACCAGATACCGCTGCGAATTATTGAGGCAGTTGGTGTACCCATACTTGGGCCATCGGCGAATTTCCATGGAAAAGAAACGCCGTTTCGACAAGAAGATTTAGATCCAGAACTCGTCAAGCTCGTCGATTTTGTCGTGCCCGGAGAGTGTATACTCAAACAAGCATCGACCGTGGTGGATTGTTCCATCGATCCATATAAAACCATTCGCCAAGGAGCTGTGGCTTTATGAAACATATTATTCTTTTTCTAGATACCTCAAATTCCGATGAAACGCGAGTTGCTTTAATCATTGATGGCAAATGTTTTGAGAAAATCAGTACATCGAAAATTCTCAAAGCGCAAACTGTGTTGCCGCTTATTGACGAGTTGATGAGCGAACATCGGATAATTGTTTCTGATGTTTCGGAAATTGCCATTCATACAGGTCCTGGATCTTTTACAGGTCTTCGAGTTGGTGCGGCAGTTGCGAATGCATTGGGCTTTTTTCTCAGGGTGCCAGTTAATGGACAGCAGAATCCGGTAATCCCTTTATATTGATTACTGGCATTTTTTCCACGATGTCGATATGATAAAACTATGTGGATACAACTTCGTCATTTATTGACTCCTCATCACACCAATAATCATCGAGCGCGAGCCCTTCATGTTGACGCACTCCTTTTGTACGTTCTCGTTTTTGCTATTTTTAACGTAAGTTTTCGGTTGATCTATCGGATACATCCGGATATATTGGGGTATGCTACAGACATACGTGTTGAACAGTTGCTTACTGCAACAAACGCCAAGCGTCAGGCGGCGGGGCTTTCTTCTCTACAGCTTAATTCCGTGCTTTCTGCTGCTGCAGCTCACAAAGCACAATATATGTTTCAAAAAAATTTTTGGGCTCATGTAGCACCAGATGGGAAAACTCCGTGGGATTTTATTATTGGTGAGGGATATCATTATACTATTGCTGGAGAAAATCTTGCAAAAAATTTTTCTACCAGCACTACGGTCGTGGATGCCTGGATGGCGTCGCAAAGCCATCGGGAAAATCTCCTGAAATCCGGGTATCGTGATGTGGGATTTGCGGTGGTCAATGGAATTTTGAATGGAGAAGAAACAACATTGGTCGTACAAATGTTTGGGACAAGTAATCAATTAGCGGTATTGCCGCAAGTTTCTCCGGTGAAGACAGAAGAATCGCGCACAGCGGTCGTTATTTCCGAAGCTGCCTCACAGTCTTCTATAAGCGGCGAAGGACGATTGGCAACTTCTTTGCCGTTAGGATTTACTGCGGCCTATCGGCAGCCATTATTTGATCTTCCCACCGTAAGTCGAGGAGCAGTACTTGTGTTTGGCGGCTTTCTCATGGCACTTCTCATTGTGGATGGCTGGATGATTGCAAAACACCGCATCGTTCGTGTTTCCGGACATACTATCGCACATATGTTGTTTTTGACGACATTGTTTATTAGTGCAAGCGCCATATTGCAAGGAACTATCCTATGAAAATTCATACACTCCACTTTTTGGTTCTTGTCATCATAGTAGTTACTGGTATGTATCTTTTCTTTTATGCCCAAGGCAATCGTTCCCTGCAGCTTACTATTGGTATAACGAGTGCACTCGCCTACGTCGCATGGGGACTTATCCACCACGCCATACAACGTGACTTATATCCGAAAGTAGTGGTAGAATACGTTCTCATGGGCCTTATTGCTATAGTGCTTCTTATGACGATATTTGGTCCCTAAGAAAGGAAGGATAGTTCTATGAAAGGTGTCATTATCGCAGGCGGCTTAGCAACACGACTTCGACCGCTTACCCTGGTTACCAATAAGCATCTTTTGCCTGTGTATAATAAGCCGATGGTGTATTATCCGCTTGAGGCTATGCAAAAGGCGGGTATTGCCGAAGTACTCTTGACGACATCCGGCGATCACGTGGGGCATTTTGCAAATCTTCTTAAATCCGGCGAAGAGTTCGGAGTTCGGCTGTACTATGCCATCCAACAAAATCCCAAAGGCGGTATTGCCGATGCATTACAGCTTGCGCGTGAATTTGCCCACCACGAGCCGGTTCTCGTTATTTTGGGAGACAATATTTTTCATTTTAATTTGAAAAAGGCAGTGGAGAAATTTGAAAAAGTCGGCCGTGGAGCCATGATTTTTGGATTTCATGCCGATACAGCATCTCGTCAGTACGGCGTTATCGAAATAGATACGCATGGTAAAGTGATCTCCATTGAAGAAAAGCCAGAGCATCCCAAGTCTGATATCGCCCAGACAGGAATTTATATGTACGACGAGCGCGTGTTTGATATCGTTAAAACGCTCAAGCCTTCTGGCCGTGGAGAACTTGAAATTACTGATCTTAACAATTATTACCTCCATGACGGATCACTTCTTTGTGAGCTTATTGATTGGTGGGTGGATGCAGGTGCTTCTCATGATGAGCTTTTGAAGGCTGGGAACGATGTGGCAGAAATGGTCAAAGAGGGAAAATTATGATCACGGAAGTCAAAAAAGAATCTGTTAAAAAAGTTTTAACGTACAATTTAGATGGCAAGGAGAATGGTTTTCTCATGGAGCTCTTTAAAGATGGAGACAAAACCGTTGTGTATCTTTCTGCTGCAAAACCTGGGGCGTTTAAGGGATATCATTTGCATAAAATTCGGGCAGCTCGATACGTGTGTCTTAAAGGAACGATGAAGATTATTCTGTATGTGAACGGAAAACGTGAAGAACATATCCTTAATCCAGGTGATCGATTGTATATTCCTAAAAACACTCCGACCGGGTTGGCAAATATTGGTTCAGAAGAAGCGTGGCTTATTAATTATCCTGATCCCGCTTATGATCCGTCACTCGTTGGCGAGCAAGTTGATTTTACTCAAGAACAATTGGAAAGCGGAGCAATATCAATTTCATGAAACTTTTCTTTACCGGTGGCGCCGGTTTTATCGGTTCTAATTTCATTTTGTATTGGATGGGCAAGCATCCAAGTGATACTATTGTCAATTTTGATAAGCTGACGTATGCCGGTAATTTGGAAAATCTTCGCTCAGTTGAAAAATTTTCCCATTATCATTTTGTCCACGGTGATATCTGTGATGCCAGCGCCGTAGCAAAAGCACTGGTGAATATCGATACGGTGGTGCATTTTGCTGCAGAAAGCCATGTAGATCGTTCCATCATGGAGCCGGCAACCTTCGTTCGTACCAATGTGATTGGGACGCATATACTACTCGAAGCGAGTCTCAAGTTTGGGGTGAAGCGATTCCATCACGTTTCAACTGATGAAGTATTCGGATCACTCGCAATTGGGTCTTCGAGTAAATTTAATGAACGAACACGATATGACCCCAGAAGTCCGTATGCAGCAAGTAAAGCCGGTTCTGATCATTTAGTACGAGCATATTATCATACCTATGGATTACCTATCACGATTACTAACTGTTCAAACAATTTTGGCCCCTACCAATTTCCAGAAAAATTTATTTCTCTTGCTATAACCAATATTTTGGAAGGGAAAAAGGTGCCCGTGTATGGCGATGGGCTTAACGTCCGTGATTGGCTGTATGTGGAAGATCACTGCCGTGCTATTGATTTGGTGCTCAGCAGTGGAAAAATTGGAGAAACGTATTGCATTGGAGGACTTACGGAAGACATCAATAACCTTGCTGTGGTGAAAAAAATAATTGCGCTTATGGGTAAAGATGAGTCAGTCATTGAATTTGTGAAAGATAGGCCTGGCCATGATCGCCGCTACACTATCGACTGGACCAAGATGAAGACTGAGTTTGATTGGGAACCCCAACATGATTTTGATACGTGGCTTACCAAAACTATTCATTGGTATAAAGAACATCGATCGTGGTGGGAGGCAATAAAAGATGGATCGTATCAAGCATATTACCAGAAGCAATATGGAGGAAAATGAAGATAGTCGGAACGGGATTATCGGGATTGATTGGATCACGCGTGGTAGAGATGCTCTCTCCTTATTTCCAATTCGAAAACTTAAGCCTTGAAACAGGTGTTGATATTACGAAGAAAGGGGTTGTTGATCAATATATTGAAAGATCCGATGCATCTTGGATATTTCATTTTGCTGCTCGAACAGATGTGGATGGCGCTGAAGCAGAAAAAACCTTGAGAGAAAAAAGCCCAACGTGGATTGTCAACGTGAAGGCTACAGAACACGTTGTTGATGCGTGTAAAAAGACTGGTAAAAAACTCATCTATATTTCTACTGATTTTGTTTTTGATGGAGAAAAAGACTCATACGCAGAAGAGGATCAGCCACGTCCGTTAAGTTGGTATGCCATCACGAAATATGAAGGGGAAAAACAGGTTGCAACGTTAGAAAATCATGGACTTATTATTCGGATTGCCAATCCTTACCGCGCAGAAAGGTTTGCTAGAGCGGATTTCGTCCATAAAATTATTGAACGGTTGGCACATCATCAAAAAGTAGTAGCACCTAATGACCAACGTTTTGTGCCGACATTCATTGATGACATCGCCTATGCCTTAAAAATTCTGATTGAGAAAGATGCGTTTGGTTTATATCATGTCGTAGGAAATCAAGTATTTTCTCCTTTTGAGGTAGCACAAAAGATAGCTTCTACATTTGGTTTTGCTTCCTCACTCGTGGAATCAACGACATTTGCCGAGTATTTTGCCGGCCGTGCACCTCGGCCCTTCCATGCATACCTCAAAAATGATAAAATATCAAAATTGGGTGTTGTCATGCATTCCTTCGATGAAGGATTGGCCCTGATAAAGGCCACATTAGCTTGACTTCCCTGATACTATATTATGACGATTGCTTTTATCGGTCATGGATATGTTGGTTTAGTTACTGCAGCAGTATTTGCTGATTTAGGAAATACGGTGTGGGTCGTGGGGCATACCCGCGAAAAGATTGAAAAACTCAAAAAGGGTATTGCACCCTTTTATGAGCCAGGACTTGCGGAGCTTGTAAAACGTAATGTCGAAGCAAAACGACTGCTTTTTACCTTAGATTATAAAGAAGCAGTAGTCGCTTCAGAGATTATTTTTATTTGTGTCGGCACTCCACCAAAAGCAAATGGAGAAGCAGACTTGACCAGTGTTTTTGATGCTGCAGAGAGCATCGGTAGGTCTTTAGTCGGTTATAAGGTTGTGGTGACAAAAAGTACGGTTCCTCCAGGGACGAATCGGAAAGTTGCGGATATTTTAACAAAAGTAAAACCCGAAGGATCCTCATTTGCCATTGCCTCAGTACCAGAATTTTTGAGAGAGGGGACGGCAATTTCCGATACACTTCATCCAGATCGAGTCATTATTGGAACCACATCGGATCGTGCGCAAGCAGTCCTTATGGAACTTCACAAACCTATTGATGGGAAAACAGTGCTTTGCAACGTGGAAACAGGTGAGCTTATTAAATACGCATCGAACTCTCTTTTATCTACAAAAATTTCTTTTGCCAATGCCATTGCATTTTTAGCAGAAAAAGTCGGTGCTGATGCGGAAAAAGTACTTGAGGGCGTGGGATTAGATAAGCGCTTGGGGAGAAGCTTCCTTTACCCTGGTGTGGGGTTTGGAGGGAGTTGCTATCCTAAAGATGTGAAGGCACTCATTGCAATTGCCGCTCAGAATGGATACGATTTTACACTTCTTAAGGCGGTTGATGAAATCAATAAAGAAGCAGGAAAACATTTTGTAGAAAAAATTTCTCGTCACTTTAATGGAGAGATCAAGGGAAAGCGAATTGCTGTGTTGGGATTATCATTTAAACCAGATACTGACGACATGCGCGAAGCTCCTTCCATATTTATTATTCGAGAACTCACCAAGCGCGGCGCCGTGGTTACCGCCTATGATCCGGTTGCTATGGAAAACGCAAAAACTGTACTGCCCACAGAAGTTTCTTTTGCCAAAGATGCGTACGATGCGGGCAAAGGCGCTGACGCGGTCGTGGTAGTGACTGAGTGGAATGAATTTCGACAGTTGGATCTGGTACGATTAGCAAAGGGACTCAAATCTCTTGTCTTATTTGATGGAAGAAATATTTATGAACCAGAACGAGTCAAGAAGCTTGGCTTCATGTATTATGGTATAGGGAGGATGTAAAAGGAGGAAATTATGGCAGCAAAAAAAGCACTTATTACTGGTATTGCAGGATTTGTAGGAGGTCATTTAGCAGAACTTTTGTTAAGTCAAGGATTTGAAGTCTACGGTTTGCGACGGCCACGCACCAAAATGGACTATATCGAATCCATCGCCAATCGTTTACATCTTGAAGATGCTGACGTTTTGGATTCTCATAGTTTATATACGATGATTTCTCGTATCAAGCCAGATTATATTTTTCATCTGGCCGCGCAATCATTCGTTCCTACTTCTTGGGTCTCACCATCAGTGACATTGGAAGTTAATATCGTGGGTTCTGCGAATTTATTTGAAGCAGTGCGGCAGGTAGGCATTGATCCTGTTATTCAAATTGCCTGTTCTTCAGAAGAATATGGATTAGTGCACGATGACGAAGTGCCCATCAAAGAGACGAATCCGTTGCGACCACTTTCGCCATACGCTGTTTCAAAATTGGCAATGGATTACTTGGGATATCAATATCATCAATCATATAAAGTGCGTATCGTACGGACTCGGGGATTCAACCATACCGGGCCACGGCGTGGAGATACATTTGCAGAATCCAATTTTGCTAAGCAAATTGCGATGATTGAAAAGGGCAAACAAGATCCGGTAGTCCATGTAGGGAATCTCGATACAAAAAGAGATTATACTGATGTTCGAGACATGGTAAGAGGATACCTTTTAGCTGTGGATAAATGTGATCCGGGTGATGTTTATAATATCTGCACCGGAAAAGCTATGAAAATTGGCGATATGCTCAATCTCCTTATTTCCTTTAGCAAGATTAAGGTAGAAATCAAGCCCGATCCAGCGCGCATGCGGCCATCAGATGTCCCGGTGCTTATTGGTGATAATACTAAATTTGTCGCAAAGACGGGATGGAAACCAGAAATTCCTTTTGAGAAAACCATGGAAGACCTTCTCAATTATTGGCGAGAGCGCGTTTAAAAAATTATAGATATGAACGTGGTTGTCATCATTCCCACGTATAATGAGCGCGATAATATCATCACACTTCTCAATCAGCTTGCGGTTGCTTTTAAGGGAATCAGAAAATACACCATCTCCTATCTCGTTATGGACGATACATCTCCTGATGGAACACGAGATGTTGTTACTATGTACAAAAAGAATCATAAGAATGTTCATATTATTATTGGCAAAAAAGAAGGTCTGGGAAAGGCACTTTTGCGTGGAATGATTTATGCCTTTGAGAAGATGGATGCTGACATTATTTTGCAGATAGATGCGGATTTATCTCATAATCCAAAAACAGCACCGGAATTTTTGAAAGCCATAGATGATGGCGCAAATTTTGTTGTGGGCAGCAGATATATTAAAGGAGGGTCAATTCCCGAAAATTGGGGAATTCACAGAAAAATCTATAGTATCCTCGGAAATGCTATTGTTCGTTTTGGTTTGGGGCATCTGAATATTTATGATTGGACTGGAGGATATAGAGCATATAAGAAAAAATTTTATACGGAAATACACAATGAGCTTGTAAAGTATAGCGGATACGTTTTTCAAATAGCTTTTTTACATAAAGCAATTCATCACGGAGCGAAAGTGGTAGAAGTTCCTATACAATTTACTGACAGATTACATGGCCACTCAAAAATTGCACCCGCTGAATATATTAAAAATATATTTATGTATATTGCTGAAGCACGAATGCATGAAATTATTCATGGTCCATTTGGCAAGTTTCTTGTCGTTGGTACGATCGGATTTATTATTAATACCATCGTTCTTGAAGGTATGGTACGATTTGGTTTTCATCCAACAATCGGTAGTTTATTTGGCGCAGAACTGGCTATCATTTCGAATTTCATTTTAAATAACCGTTGGACATTTAGAGAACGGAAAATTTCAGGAAAACGACAGATAACGAAATTTATTCAGTTTAATACTGCATCAGTCGGTGCAATACTCATTCAGACGGGAAGTGTTTTTATTGGAACGTTTTTCTTTGGTGTTGCCACCTATCGAATTTTCTATATTATTGGTGTAGGTATTGGGCTCATGTGGAACTACATAATGTATTCGCGGGTTATTTGGAAACATAAAAAAGATGTATAAAACAATTCACATTTTTTTTACAAAACATCACAAGATGCTTTCTATTGTTGCAATTGTGATTATTCTCCTCTTTGGCGCATATCTCCGACTTTATAACATCTCTGGATATATGACATTTTTAGGAGATGAAGGGCGGGACGCGTTGGTAGTGAAGCGGATGATTGTAGACCACAAATTTACTCTTCTGGGACCAACAGCATCTGTTGGCGGTTTTTTTCTTGGACCAATCTATTATTACTTCATGCTGCCATTTTTGTGGCTCTGGCGACTTGATCCCACTGGCCCTGCAGTCATGATCGCGCTTTTTGGTATTGCCACCATTTATTTGGTATATCGCGTTGGTCGAGATTTTTTTGATGAGTGGGCAGGACTTATTGCTTCCAGTCTGTATGCAGTTTCTCCGTTGGTCATTGCGTATTCACGATCTTCTTGGAATCCGAATCTTGTCCCTTTTTTTTCTACACTTCTCATTTATGTTCTTTGGCGTATCATCGTTAAAAATAGATGGGGCGAGTTATTTTGGGTTGGGGTCATTTTTGGGATAGGGCTCCAGTTTCATTATCTTTTTACATTTCTTTTCTTTGTTGTTGCATTGTGGTTTTTTGTTTTTGGAAGGTCGCTCAAATATGTCAAGTATTAT
>Ga0209726_10008808_pt1 | contig 10711 bp, 8 predicted proteins | sample Subgrocontami54m_FD_187453 | JGI IMG/M metagenome (GOLD analysis project Ga0209726, IMG submission 187453) | Subsurface groundwater microbial communities from S. Glens Falls, New York, USA - GMW46 contaminated, 5.4 m (SPAdes) (version 3) | ecosystem: Environmental > Aquatic > Deep subsurface >... | reverse complement strand
TCTGCGGACGATATTTTGAGCGGTTTTTTCGTATCGGTCGCAATAACCGTATACGCAATTTCGGGAACGGTTTTAAATTCTCCCACGGTTCGAATTAAATATTCATAAAGACCTTTTTTAATGCTGCCGGCTGGATAGGAAATGTTTGAGTGTTCAACCGCGTCGGTCACTCCAAGAATCGAAACCCCGGTCGACTGAAGCTGCCCCTGGTCCAGATTAACTTGTATTTCGCGGTCCAGGCCGCCTGAAATCGTAGCGGAGGCAACGCCTTCAATTTTTTCTAAATTTTCTTTGAGCATTCTTTGGGTCATTAATTTTAAATCAACCTGTGAAACTTTCCCGGTAATCGAAAGAATCATAATCGGCCTGGCCAGCGGATCAAATTTTAAAACAATTGGATCGCCGGCTTCTTTGGGCAAACGTTCTTTGACTAGATCAATTTTTTCCCGGACCGAAAGAGCGGCAAAATCAACATTTTCATTCCATCCGAATGAAGCAAAGATCGTGCTTTTTCCTTCTCGGGAAATTGATTTTAATTCGCGGAGTCCATTGGTGGAACTGATGGTTTCTTCAAGCGGACGGGTAATTAATGTTTCGATTTCTTCCGGCGCAGCATTGGTATATTCCGTAACAATGGTAATTTGTGGAAACGTTAAAGGAGGAAAAAGTTCTTGCCGGATTGAAAATAGCGATATGATTCCGAGGAACACAATTCCTGCGGAAACCATAACGGTCGTAACGCGTTGCTGAATTGCAAATTTAGACAGACTCACGCGAAGTCAGTTCTTTCTTGGAATTGGTAAAGCTTATGAGGGATAACGGAATTAAAAACGAGAAATTTTTGAAAGCAATGCAGCAAATTGTGGGTGGTGAACATACATTAGAGCTCCGCTTCTTGGGTCTCAATAATCTTCACCTTTGCACCTTCCTCAAGACGATCTAGTCCTGAGATCGCCACCAAATCACCTTCTCTGAGACCTGAATCAACTTGTGCATAATCTACGCGAGAATAACCAATCACAACGGGCGTTTTGGTCACAATTTTTTGTTCTGGATCAACGGTATACGTAAATTGCTCATTTTCTTTTCCTTGCAAAGCATCATTCGGAACTACCAAAGTATTCTTCTTTTGATAAAGTAAGATTTTAATTCTGGCAAACATGCCGGGTAAAAGTAAATTTTCAGGGTTTTCAATTCGGACTCGCACCTCGGCTGTGCGCGAGGTCCCGATAATGACAGGAGCAACGTTTTCTACCGTACCTTCAAAAATTTTATTCGGGTATGCATCGACAAACACTTTTGCATTTTGGCCGAGGGAAATTTTATTAATTTCTCGTTCCGTAATTCCGAACTGGGCAACCACACGGTCGGTCGAAACATGCGTACCAACCAGCGTGTTTTGAGTCACTGCTTCGCCTTCTTCGATGTTCAGTTCGCCAATCGTTCCGGCGCTGGGGGCATATAAATTGGATTTTTCAAGAATGGCTTCATTGGCTTTCATTTCAAGGGTCATGGCTTCAGTTTCATATCGGCCCTGATCCACTTCATGGTGGACTTTTTCAAGGGTGCTAACAGGAATGGCTCCAATTTGAAACAGCTTTTCGTGTTCCTTTAATTTTTCCTCAACAATTGCTAAAGCGGATATAGATTTTTGTTGTTCCGCTTGTGATCGTTTCAAACGAAGCAAGATATCATCTTGTTTGAGAGAAATCAGAAGCGCTCCTTCTTCATAACGCTCTCCTTCCCGATAATTAATCGCACTAATGACGCCGGGAATTTCAAAACTCAATTTAAATTCAACGCCACCTTTAATCGTTCCAAGAGAGTTCAGTGAATCTTCAAAATTAAATCGGCCTACTTTAAAAACTTTTACGGGAACCAAATCTTCTTCTTGGCTTTGAGCGATGTCCTTATCTTTTACTTGCCTGGCGGCTGGGAAAAACACCGAGCGTAAAATCAGAACAACAATTAAAGAAACAAACAAAATAATGGTTTTCTTTAAACCTAAACGTTTTTGAAAGAAACCGATGATTCGGCGAAGGAGATTGAGAATCAAATTGGCGGCAGAAGTAGCAGCTTTAAGAAAAACGGGTTTTAAATTAAGAAGAAAAGATTTTAAATTAAATTTTGGATTTGGCTTTTGAATTTCCATCATGACCTCAGGGCTGAAGTGCTTCTACCGTTAAAAAATCTTTAATACCAATGGCCCGATTTAATTTGGCCTTGGACAAAAAAAAGTCTGATAGAGCCTTATAAATCAAACCGCGTTCTTGGGTATAGTCCATCTCGGCCTGAATGTATTCTGAGATTTGAATCTCGTTTTGATCCAATCGGTGCTTGGCCAATTTCGCAAGCCTGCTTCGGTAACCCATTCTCGTATAAGCAGACTGAACCTGAATTAAGGCTTTATTAAAATTAAAGTAGGCTTCTTTAACTTCCCGGATCACATCGCGTTCGGTCTTTTCCAATTCCACAATTTGCTCCAAATTGTTGACCTTGGCTTCCATCATGGTTGAAAATTGACCTAAATCATCCAATAACTTCGCCGAAAACGCATTTGATCTCGTTCGTGTACCGGAACCTCCTTGAAATTGAGTGATCGATTTTGCTCGTTGATCATGGTCATAGGTATATTTGAGTGTATTTCCCAAAAATGGCCAAGTCATTTCCATGCCAACTCTGAATTCAGGCCTGTGTTTTGGATCAACCGAATCTATTATAAAAGCTTCCGCTAATTCACCAAATTCCAACAACATATCAAACTGAGGAAGTCTTTGGCCCAAAACAACCCGGTATGCAAATTGAGTGGCTTTTAATTTTGATGCTTCAACTTGAAGATCCGGCCTATTTTGATACGCCAGTTCGATCAAATGATTTAAATCATCATCCGAATTGCCGGTAATCACAGACGTTTTCTTTAAAGATTCAATTTTGAAATTATCAAGTGAATAAAGAGAAGAGATTTCGATGGGATCCTTTTGTTCCAAATATAAGTACTTGAGAAGTTCCAGCTTGGCGATTTCCACTTCCTGCTGCGCTGTTTCTAGATCGTATTGGGCTTGGCTAAACAGTGAATCAGAATTTAATTTTTCAATTTCTGAAATCAGCTTGGCCTCGTATTTTTGATCCGATATATGTTTTTGTTCTTTAGCGCGTTCCATCAACGTTTTTTGATCTCGAAAGACATTTTGGGCGCGTTCATATTCGAAATAGGCCTGAGAAACTGCGGCCACCAAATCAGAGATGGCTTTATCATATTCCCGCTTCGCAACTTCCAAATTGGACATTTCCAAAAACAAAGTGTTCCATAAAACACCGCCGCGAAAGATCGGGAAGCGAAATTTCATTCTCCAGTGGTCACTGGTAAAAGCAGGCACGGAAAGAGAACCATTTTTGACATCTGCTTCAAAGGCTGCTTCCGGAAAAAAATCACGGATTGCTTTTGCAATTCTAAATTTAGCCAGTGTAATTCGTTCTTTTGCAATATCTGCCTGAACGGAGACATCGACTGCTCGGTTTAAAACATCGCGTAAATTTTTATTTTGGGTTTCTAGAAATTGATGCTTGGCCGCAACCGTGTCGACAGTCACCATTCGGTTGATGTGATCAGCGCTGAGATGTTTGAATTGCTCTTTTCTGACTTTTCTCAGCTCGCTGACTTCGCTGGCAATCTGATCAGGAGAAGGTTTGCTTGGTTGTTCAGTGGTCATTTCGGGAACCAAAGTAGGATCTATAGAAACCACGGCATCTAAAATAGCCTGATTTCGATCTTTTTCAATTTGCCGTTCATCCTCGGTAGGAGTAGTGGATGTCTGGGGTGACGACGTACCAGCTAAGGCCAGCGGAACAAAAAGCCAAATTGAACAAAGACTCATAAACAACGCTGATTTACTCATAATATTCCTTGGTTAAAAAGTTTTAAAATTATAGTAATTGCGGAGGGTCAAGTCAACATATGTCCTTATATTGTCGACGCTTTCGTCAAATGGTTGAATGATTTGCGCCACTTAAAGTCAAAAAGGATGGAGCCGTAACCAGCAAAAATGTGCACTCTTTGTACTGGGGATTATAAAAATAATGCGGGAAACAACCATCAAAAAAAGCGTAGTTTCCTTCCCGAATCAAATGTTCCTTGCCTTCAAAATGAACCGACAATTTGCCCATGATTACTTGTGCCATAATCATCCCTGATGTGGGCAATATCTTATGTTCGATTTTTGTTTCGCCTTTCAGAATTATTTTTCCAACAAAAAAATGATGAACCAGCGGCGTGTAACAAACGACTCGAAAACCAAATTTTTGAAATTCAAGGGTATGCTGGCCTTTTTGATTTCCCCCTAGAAAAAATCGGTCTTGATCGGTTTCATGATTGGAGAATAAAGAAGCTGTAGAAACGCCCAAAGCACGGGCCAGGCATTCTAAATTTCGCAAGGAAGGAGATTCAATCCTGCCCTTTTCAATAGCATCGAGCGTCCTTGGATTGATGCCTGATTTGCGAGACAATTCGATTGCCTTCCATCCCAATATTTCCCGATGGCGGCGAATGGCTTGTCCTGGCGCTGCTGTCAGTTTTGTTTTTTCGATGGGCATGAAGAGTTATCCTTATGTAATCTCGTGAAACTATAAAAATCTCTTTAAAATATACACGGCGGATGGGGTAAAAACAAGCCTGAAGGTATGGAAAGTATTTCGGAATAACCGCAATTTAAATGATTTTAAATTGCTTTCGGGCGGTTTGAACAACCGTGTCATCATCTGAATCACCAGTCCATCAAATAATCTTAAGTGTTCAAAATTGACTGGAGTTGGAGGGTAAGGTCAAAAGTCTGAATGATGCGAGATTCTAGAGTTTTTCTTATCTTCACCTCAAACATACCTTTAGAGAGATTTCGGTCGCTGACAATTACTTGAACGGGCGTTCCAATAAGATCAGCATCGTTAAATTTTACCCCTACACGTTCATCTCGATTGTCATAAAGACATGAAAAACCAAGGCCGTTTAATTCATTGTAAAGATGATCAGCAGCTTCGCGGGTTTGAGATTCCTGCTGATTAATGGTCACGATTTGAATTTGATAAGGCGCCACTGAAACCGGCCATTTGATTCCTTTGGCGTCATGATGCTGCTCAACGATTGCCGCTACAATTCGATTAAGACCCAAACCGTAGCAACCCATAATCAAAGGTTTTTCGGTTCCACCTTGAGCGCGATAAGCCGCTGAAAAAGCACTGGTATACCGCGTTCCCAGCTTGAATACGTGTCCCACTTCCATGGTCGTCATCAGCGAAAGTGACGAGCCGCACTCCGCGCAGAGATCGCCCTCTTCTATATATCGGATGTCCGCTATCCGAGTGGCTTTGAAATCACGGTTGAAATTAACGTTTCTGAAATGCCTATCCTTTTGATTCGCACCCGTTACAAAATCTGTTCCAAGAACAATATCTTCATCAATTAAAATTGAGACGTTTGATAAACCCACGGGCCCGGAAAAACCAATCGGCGCACCCGTTAACGATTCAATTTCGGATGAGTTGGCCAATCGAATAGATTTAGCGCCTAATAATTTTCTGATTTTTCCTTCATGGACTTCCCTGTTTCCAAGCACGCAAGCAACAATTGGTTTCTCATCAACAATGTACAGAAGAGTTTTAATGATTTGTTCCGGTTTGATTTTGAAACGGTTTGTAATTTCATCAATGGTTCTTAGATTTGGCGTCTCAAAGGATTCCATGGCTTTTGAAGAAGCAATCGTCTGCGTTTGACCTTTTAGTTTTCTGGCCGCAATGTCACGGCTTGCGCGGTAAGAACATTTGGTGCACGATGCGATTCTGTCTTCTCCGTAAGGTGAGCGAACCATAAATTCGTGTGATACGTTTCCGCCCATAATTCCCGGGTCTGCGCCGACAATATCAATGGCCAAACCCAGCCGTTTAAAAATGCGCTCGTAGGTTTCATACATTAATTGATAGCTTCGGTCTAATCCCTGCTCATTCGCATCAAAACTATAAGCATCTTTCATGATAAATTCTTTGGTCCTGATGATGCCGAACCGCGGACGCAGCTCATCTCTGAATTTGGTTTGAATCTGATACAAAATTTTAGGGAGCGCTTGGTAGGTTTTTAGATAGGCACCGGCCAACTCGGTAATCACTTCTTCGTGGGTCGGACCCAAAACGTATTCTTGATTGGAACGGTTTCGAAAGGCGATCTTGTCTTGGCCCAAAGTTTCATATCGGCCGCTTTGTTTCCATATTTCCGCTGGATGAAGTGAGGGCAGCAAAACTTCGACAGCACCTGCTCGGTTCATTTCTTCACGAACAATCGATGACACATTTTGCAGAACACGCAGGCCTAGCGGTAAGTAACTATAAATTCCTGAAGCAAGCTTTCGGATGAAGCCGCCTTTGAGGAGGAGCCGATGGCTCGTAGCTTCGACGTCTTTAGAAACTTCTCGAAGTGTGGGAATTAAAGTATCGGTCCAACGCATGAATTTAGCCGGGACTAAGAAGAGATTTCAATTTAGTAAGGACGCCAATATTAATCAGGTCGTTGAAAACAACAAACACCATCAAGGCCATCAGAAAATAAAATCCGATTTGGGTCATTCGTTCCTGGACCGCCAAACTAAGCGGCTTGCGCCAAACAGCTTCAATCGCAAGAAAAAATAAATGGCCGCCGTCTAAAGCCGGAATCGGAAGTGAATTAATAACACCCAGTGAAACGCTCAGCACAGCCGCAAATTGCAAGAGTGCAATCATTCCCATTTTGGCAGCGCTTCCCGCCATAGATATAATTCCAATGGGTCCGCTGATGGTTTTGAGGGAAAGTTGACCAGTGACAAGCCGCCCAAGCGCTTCATACGTTAAAGCCGTCAAATGCCATTCAAACTCGGCGGCTTTCCGAAGCGAATCAATTAAACCATACCGTTCAATCACAAATTCCTCTGAGGGCTGAATTCCGATTCGAGGAACTTGCTTCACCTGACCGAAAATATCTTTTCCTTCTTCGAATTGAGGAACAACTACAATCTTTTTGGAAGTTTCATTTCTTCTGATGGAAAACTCAAGCTGACTTCCCTTGCTCTGGAGAATTTGAAGCGTTAAATCCTGCCAATTATGAACAGAGGCCCCATTGACGCGCGTGACTTGATCTCCGGCCTTTAAACCGCTGGTTTCTGCCGGATAACCGGGGATAAAACCACCAATGGTTGTCGACAGCATCGGTCTTCCAATAAACATGACGACGGCAAACAAGACGTACGCAAACAGAAAATTCATGGCCACGCCAGCAACCAAAATCAAGAACCGGTTCCCGATAGACGCAGCTAAAAAATCCCCTGATTTCATCTGAGCGCCGCGCGCCTTAATTTCTTCTTGAGTTTCTCCGCTCGGTTTGACGAAGCCACCAAAGGGAATTAATGAGAGTGAATAACGAGTTTCTCTTCCCTGCCAACTCAAAAGTTCGGGTCCAAAACCAATGGAAAATTTTTCCACACCGACACCGGAAAAACGGCAAGCTAAGAAATGGCCCAGTTCATGGACAAAAATTAAAACGCCCAAGATAACTGCAGTCGGAATGATTTGAATCAGAAACTGAATCATCTATTCATCTCCAAGTTCAAGCCGTGTGTGACGATCGACATCCAAAATTTGATTCAGCGTTGGATTGGGAATTAACCGATGTCGCTCCATGGCCCGTTCAATGACTTTTGGAATCATTGAAAAATTAAGGGAACCCTCTAAAAATTTTTGAACCGCCACTTCATTGGCCGCATTTAAAACGACCGGCATGCTGCCGCCTCGCCGGCGGGCTTCATAACCCAAGGCCAAACACGGAAAACGTTTGGTATCCGGCTTGAAAAAATGAAACCCGCTAACTTCCGTTAAATTTAAACTCGGAAGACAATTTTCAAAACGTTTCGGATAACTGAGCGCATATTGAATCGGCAACCTCATATCTGTAATCCCCAGTTGAGCCAATTGAGATCCGTCCACAAATTCAATGAGCGCATGAATCACCGCTTCGGGATGAATGAGAACGTCCACTTTATTTAAAGGGACATCAAACAAATTCGTGGCTTCAATCACTTCCAACCCCTTGTTCATCAAAGTGGCTGAATCGACAGAAATTTTAGGGCCCATTTTCCATTTAGGATGACGAAGTGCTTGGCTCAAAGTCACTTTCCTAAAATCAATTTTCCGATTAAAAAAAGGCCCGCCGGAAGAAGTTAAGATTAATTTTTTAATCGTGTCTTTGCGCTTTCCTTCAAGACACTGCCACAGACCGGAATGTTCACTATCAACCGGCAAAAGCTCTGCACCACTTTTTAAGGCTTCTCGCCTGAGCAGTTCACCCGCCATCACCAAGGGTTCTTTGTTGGCAATGGCAATGGATGTTCCTTTTTGAAGCGCTGCGAAAATGGGTTTTAGGCCGACGGCTCCTACCAAAGCAAACACAACTTTATGAGTATCAGAAAGCGTGCTGGCTTCTATTAATCCGGCTTCACCCGTAACTGTTTTAATATGGAGCGGCTTTAATTTCTTCTCAAGCCATCCAGCTTGCTCCGGCTCGAAGAGACACACAATCTTGGGGCGAAATTTCTTGGCTTGTTCATATAACAGTTTGGCATTTCTCTTGGCCGCCAGCGCAGTCACTTTTAATTCATCTGAATGCGCTTCGACAACTCGAAGGGTATTGATCCCAATGGAACCTGTGGAACCGATAATAGCGATTTTTTTTTGTTTCATTTGTTTCGATGTTCCTTAGGAATGGAAACTGACCAAATAATAATAAGTGATGGGAATGCAAAACAGAAGACTGTCCACAACATCTAGGGCTCCGCCCAAACCCGGGATTTGGCCAGAATCTTTTACGCCCGCATCTCGTTTAAACAAACTTTCAGATAAATCACCCAATTGGCTGAGAATTCCAAAAATGACGCCTAAAATAGCGAGATGCGATAACTCAACGTGAACTAAATATAATTTTGAAGTTAGCGAAACCGCAAAAGTTCCCAGAAAACCTGCAATAGCTCCTTCGACAGATTTATTCGGGCTGATATGAACAATATATTTATGAGTGCCAAACTTTTTTCCCACAAAATAAGCAACTGCATCGCCACTCTTAATGATCAAAATTAAGTAAAAAACCCAAAGTGGCCCTTCATAAAAAGCTCGGATCTTAATCAGGAACGAGAAAAACCAAGCGACATAAACAAGCCCAAACAGCGTTAACGCCGTATTGATAATGGCCTGATCTTTTAAGTCCTTGTTGAAATTATAAATACATAAACTAAGCACCGCGATGGTAAAAATAACGCCTTCACCGGAAAATTGAAGGGACAGTGGAATTAAAAATCCGAAGAAAAGACCAAGATAACGATTGATGAAATAACCTTTGCGCTGAGCAAGATTGAAATATTCTAGAAGACCCAAGATCACAAAACCTTCTACAATCAAAACAAAAAACCACATCGGCGCAAAAAAAATGGTGTAGACAGAAAGAGCAATTAAAATTGCGGACCAGAGCAATCTTCGGCCAAGCTGGGTATGGATATTCATGAACTTATCACTTCATGGCACTGGTGGTTTCGGTGCGTCCAAAACGCCGTTCCCGTTTTTGATAAGCTCGAATGGCTTCCAGAAAATCCTCGTGATGAAAATCAGGCCAGTATTTCGGGCTGACATAAATTTCCGTATATGATAGCTGCCACAATAAAAAATTGCTGATCCGAAGCTCTCCACTGGTTCGAATCAAAAGATCAGGGTCCGGAATTCCAGCTGTATACAATTGGTTCGCCAAATGCGTTTCCGTAATATCGTCTACATTCAAGGTGCCAGCTTTAACTTGCTGGCATAACTGTTTGGCAGCATCCGTAATTTCGATTCGGCTGGAATAACTAAGGGCCAATGTTAATAACAAACCTTTATTTTTTTCTGTTTGCTGAATATTGCGCTTAATTTTTTCTTGAATCGATTTTGGCAATTCTTCAAGTCGCCCAATGGCGTTGAAGCGGACCTGATTTTCCGTCAACTCTTGTAATTCAGAATCCAGATATTGAGCCAGAAGATTCATCAAGAAATCAATTTCACGCTGAGGACGCGCCCAATTTTCTTTTGAAAAAGCGTAGAGCGTGAGATATTTAATTCCAACCTGGCGCGCGGAACGAACGACATTGCGGATCGTATCCACACCGGTTTGATGTCCATGGATGCGCGCAAAACCGCGCTCCTTGGCCCATCTACCGTTTCCATCCATGATGATTGCGACGTGCTCGGGCAGTTTATTGATATTGGCCATTGACATAAATGGTTTGAAGACGCTCTGAACCTACCGAAACAATTGAAATTGGAGTTTGAAGCAAGGCTTCGAGACGTTTTAAATATTTTTTGGCATTGATCGGCAAATCTTTCCAGCGGCGAACCGACTGCGTCGATTCCTGCCAGCCAGGATGTTCTTCGTAAATGGGTTTTGCTTTCTCAAGAATTTCAATGTCAGATGGAAAATGGTTATAACGTTTATTCCGAAATCGGTAGCCAACACAAATTTTGATTTTGGGAAGGTCATCTAAAACATCCAGTTTCATCACAATCACTTTACCAAGCCCATTGACCAAAACCGAATGACGTGCAACCAGTGCATCAAACCACCCACACCGACGCGGCCGTCCAGTCGTGGCACCATATTCTTCCCCTTTTTGACGGATATGCT
>Ga0209726_10008806_pt1 | contig 10714 bp, 8 predicted proteins | sample Subgrocontami54m_FD_187453 | JGI IMG/M metagenome (GOLD analysis project Ga0209726, IMG submission 187453) | Subsurface groundwater microbial communities from S. Glens Falls, New York, USA - GMW46 contaminated, 5.4 m (SPAdes) (version 3) | ecosystem: Environmental > Aquatic > Deep subsurface >... | reverse complement strand
GTTCTGAACCCAGCTCACGTACCGCTTTAATTGGCGAACAGCCAAACCCTTGGGACCTTCTCCAGCCCCAGGATGCGATGAGCCGACATCGTACTTTAATCCATAGTTTCGTATGGCGTAGACTATATCTTTTTCCTGCAACCCGCCGTAGCTCTTCGATAAACTCAGAGCATAGCGTGGTGTTTTTGTGCAGGATTCGGCGTATTACCCTGTTCTCCCAGGTGGGAGGCACAGAGTCTCATCTTTCGAATCAGTCGTTACGGGGTTACACCTACGCTGAAGCTTCGGTGTACAAGCACCATCATTTCTGATGGCTTGTCAGTCGTAGCCTTTGGCGAAGGGTGAACTTCCCACGGTATTGCCCGCCTGCTCTCAGTTTCCACTGAGCAGGGTAGGGGTTCACCGTTATAAGCCGATTTTATTTTGGAATGGGATCGCTCCCATTGCACCCCAATGTATTAAGGTGCCAAACCTCCTCGTCGATGTGGACTCTTGGAGGAGATCAGCCTGTTATCCCCGGAGTAACTTTTGTCCGTTGAGCTTCGACGCGCCTATGTGCGATCGTCGGATCACTAACTTCTACTTTCGTATCTGCTCGACTTGTTGGTCTTGCAGTTAAGCCGGCATGTGGGTTTGCCCTATCGACTGGGTTTCCATTCCAGCCTAGCCGACCTTTGTAAACGCCTCCGTTACATTTTAGGAGGCAACCGCCCCAGTTAAACTACCCACCAGACACTGTCCCACGCACCGGTCTTTGGGCTCCGCCATTGTAGTTCATTAGCTCGTTAGCTAATTAGCAATGCGAAGAACAAAGAGCGGTGCACGGTGAGCCTACACAATTCGCGAGGGTGGTATTTCATATTGCGACTCAGCCTCAACCAGAGTCGAGGCTTCAAAGTCTCCCACCTATACTGAGCACGTAAATCGTGAAAGCAATGCCAAGTTATAGTAAAGCTTCACGGGGTCTTTTCGTCTAACTGTGGGTAACGAGCATCTTTACTCGTCTTGTAATTTCGCCGAGTCCCTCGTTGAGAGAGTCGTCAACTCGTTATGCCATTCGTGCAGGTCGGAACTTACCCGACAAGGAATTTCGCTACCTTAGGACGGTTCATTGTATTTGTTAGCTTCATGTCGCCATGCCCCATCAAATCGTTTTCAGCAATTCAATGAGATCCCGCTAAGTTGGCGGGAAAGATCGGACTATATCATCGTCATGTTCCGCTTTCACGGAGCGACGTCTGGCGTATAGTCTCTGAGGATTCCAGAGCTCGGAGTGATACGATGATCGCTTGATCAGTAATCTTACGATTACCGCCTCGATTCATTTGATTTCTCAATCGGAGAATAATCTTCAACCCGTTGATCGTAAGATGATTTCCGGTGCTCATCAGTCGAATGATTCTGGTAAAAACCAGAAAGTCATGCCGTTTCCATGAGCGGAGTGGAAAACATTCAAAGAAGGGGATGACCTTCTTTTCTAGGTCTGCGATTGAACGAACTTCGTAATAGCAGACACCATCTTTTCGATATCGGATTGTTCCCACCTCGAAGGTCCTGAGAAAGAGCTTGCAGATAGAGTCATCGCGTTGCGAGACGTTGAAACTTGGAGCGGGTTTCCACCCTAGTCGCACATCCGGCTGTCGCTTAAAGGAAATGTTGAAACTTCCTTCTCCATCAGCAAACCCCACCAAGTACCAGGCAAGGTCATGGGGGATTGAATCGAACGAGTTCTGGTCTTTCCTGCTGATTGACCGCATCATTGACATTGTTACTGCGGGTAGTACTACCGTCAGGATAATACCGCCATCGCGAGTAGTCAAGAATACTACGGTGTTTCCAGCATATGGCCAGATTTATTTTAGTAACTACAATCGTCCATGTTTATAGTTACCGCCGGCGTTCATCAGCGCTTCAGATCAGGGCTTGCACCCCTCCCCTTAACGTTCTGACACTGGCCAGGCATCAGCCCCTATACATCAGCTTGCGCTTTAGCAGGGACCTGTGTTTTTGGTAAACAGTCGGTTGACGTCATTTATTGCAACCCACTCTTGCGAGCGGGTAGGCCATGTACCGAAGGTACGGCCACTGTTTTGCCGAGTTCCTAAACGAGGGTTCTCTCGTACGCCTTGGCAGATTTGCTGCCCACCCACCTGTGTCGGTTTACGGTACGGGGATGCCGTGACGTAACCCAGTGACTTTTCTCGGCCGATTCTTTTCCTGCATTGGCCAGTCCTCGCGGACCAGTCTGCGCCTTGCGGCAGGCACATAACCAAAGAACCTGCAGAATCCGAACCTGCGTCATCACTGGGATAATCACGTCACCGTGCAGGAATATTAACCTGCTGTCCATCACCTACGCCTTTCGGCCTCGGCTTAGGCCCGACTCACCCTGGGACGATTTGCGTTGCCCAGGAAACCTTGGGTTTACGGCGAGCGGGGTTTTCACCCGCTGTTATGCTACTTATACCTACATTCTCACTTCTGTCCGCTCCACGGTTGCTCGCGCGACCCGCTTCAGCGCAGACAGAACGCTCCGCTACCACTGCAGAATCATCACTGATTCTACAATCCTCAACTGCGGTACGATGCTTAAGTCCCGGTACATTTTCGGCGCCCCGGGGCTCGACCAGTGAGCTATTACGCTTTCTTTAAAGGATGGCTGCTTCTAAGCCAACCTCCTGGTTGTTTGAGCCCCAAGACTACCTTTACACACTGAGCATCGATTTAGGGACCTTGGTTGGAGATCTGGGTTCTTCCCCTCACGTCCGGTGGAGCTTAGCCCCCACGGACTGACTGCTAGACTTTGCCATCACGGCATTCGGAGTTTGGTTGGAATCACTAGGCTTGCGCCACGTAATCCCATTCAGTGCTCTACCACCATGATGAAACATCTAACGCTAGTCCAAAAACTATTTCGCGGAGAACCAGCTATCGCCGAGTTCGATTGGAATTTCTCCTCTACCCACAACTCATCCCAGAGCGTTGCACGACTCACGGGTTCGGACCTCCACGACATGTTACTGTCGCTTCATCCTGGTCATGGGTAGCTCACACGGCTTCGGGTCTGTTTCGGACGACTAGTTCATCATGAGTCAACCACCGAGAGATCCTTCGATATGATCTTAGGACTTTGGCTCGGTAGCAGACTCAATCAGAACAACGCCATTGAAGGCTCGCTTTCACTGCGACTTCGGTCTACTCGACCTTAATCTTCGTCGGACGAAACAACTCGTAGGTTCATTCTTCAATAGGCACGCTGTTACCCGCCTACGCTCCTCGCTGCGCTCGTTTGCTACGGCGGGCAAGCCCCTGCGTTGCTCAATTGATTGAGCGAGGCTTGCCTGCCGAAGTTCCGAATGCAATGAGGAACGTAGGCCAGGCTACAACTGCTTGTAAGCGTATGGTTTCAGATACTATTTCATTCCCCTCACCGGGGTGCTTTTCACCTTTCCCTCACGGTACTCGTTCACTATCGATCAGTCATGATATTTAGCCTTGGGAGTCTAGTCCTCCCAGCTTCGCACAGGATTTCACGGGTCCCATGCTACTTGAGTCGAATAACCAGAAAAGCTTTTGAGGGCTCATTTCGCCTACCGGGCTATCACCGTCTTTGGCGGGCCTTTCCAGGCCGCTTCGGCTATGAGCTGGTCTACCCTGCCCCCCACCCCCTCCCCACAATGTGGGGAGGAGAGTAAGGGGTGGGGTTAACATGCGCTCTTCTCCTAAAGTCATCCTTTGGCTCGGTCTTGCGACCTCGCTCAGGATCCAGCTATGCGCTGGACAAGCTTCAGACGTTACTCTCTCGCAACCCCCCTAATGCATGCGGTCTTGTGAACCTTTCTCCCTTGCGGAAGAAGCTCTAGAGGTTTGGGCTGTTCCCGTTTCGCTCGCCACTACTCAGGGAATATGTGTCCACGAATTCTGCGCGGCCCTTGCGAGCCGCCCAGAAATCAAGAACACGCATTTTTTTCTCTTCCTCAAGCTACTAAGATGTTTCAGTTCGCTTGGTCTTCTCCACATACCCTATATATTCAGGCATGGGTGATGATGACTTACGTCACCACCGGGTTTCCCCATTCGGACATCCCCGGATCACAGGTTGGTTGCCACCTTCCCGAGGCTTATCGCAGGCTCCTACGTCCTTCATCGTTCATAACTGTCGAGGCATCCACCATACGCCCTTTGTGTTCTGACATATTGTCGAGACACGATCCATGTGTAGCTTACACAAACATGGATCATTCTTGCCCCGTACTTGCACCTAGTTGAGCTAGGGGCATAGTGCGGGGTCTGTAATCTTCGAATCACTATTCGTGACTCGCGAGACTACCACGTAAAGCTGAAATAAATTTCAGCCACGTGGCTAAGACGAGAGCATGACACCGGAACCACGAGTGTGGTTACGATTCAGCACTCTATTTTAAGATGCTTGTTTCCATTTATCACGTCTCTGAAAATTCAGAGTTTACGTGATTTCTTTCTTATCATTGTTTTCATCAAACAATGATTCTCGTGTTACCCATATTCAGTTGTCAAACTGCAGGATTAACGTCACTGGAAGATGCACGAGATACAGGTCGTGCGCCGTGACAGTGAAGTCAAGGAAACTGGTGCCCCATGGAGCTATACTTATCACCCTAGTCCGAGTTGGCTCAGACACCCGCATTTCAGCGAGTAGCCAGTAGGCCTGTTAGCGTGGGGCAAAGAACGGGATCAACAACACTGGGAAAACCAGAACCGAAGTTCTGGGGAAATCAGTTGTGTCGAATGCAAGGTGCGAAGGTTGGTGCTCCAGGGGGAGCGTCCTGTATGTCCGTCAAGTGTAGGTGACGAGCAGACGCAATCGGCATGTATCCGATTACTTGGACGCTCCCACCTGGAACGACGGTGGAATGGGAGCAGACGGACCCGCGCCGTATGGGCTGGAGCTCATCGAGCGGGAGGCACCGCCGATGACTGTCGGCTAAGGCCTCACCAAGCGGGATGTACCGCGAGTGTCTGCCCCCACGTCGGGTCGAGGTGCTCCAGGCGGAGCGTCGTAAACCGGTGTCAAATCCCCAGCAGAGGAGGATGTGGCCGGCCCAGGAGGCCGACTTCTACGAGCGCTCCAACCTGGAACCAGGGATCGAGGGGGTTGAGCTGGAGATCATGGAGACTCATCCATTGGGCCCGTGGGGGGTCAGTATCCACTTTTTGGGCTTATCACTCAGTGATCACCCCTCGAAAGTTGGCGGGCGCTGCGCATCCCACGATGTCCGAACCCATCTTTGGCGAGACAGTGCACGGAGTGCGATGTGAGATTGCACCAGCGCCCACAAATGTTTTGAAGAACGAAGTGGATTGTCATCCTGAGCTTGTCGGGGGATGACGGACCGCTTCGGGATTCAAGGTGTTGGAATGTATATGTTGTGTGGAGGGGAGTTCCCGCATCCTTCGCTTCGCTCAGGTGCGGGATGGTGCACTGTTTTATCTTTAGGGTTTTGAGCACCAAAAACCGCCTGGTCGGCGGCTCGTAAACGCAAGGGCAAGAATAAACGATGGCCCTATAAGCCGGCGACAATCTCCTTTCCTTCGTTAGACCGCATAGTTGATGTTTGAATGGTGAAATAGTGGATTTCCGTGTTCAAAATCATACAGGATTGGGCGAATTGCGTCAAGGTTGAGGATGGCAGTGATTATGCATAACCTGTGAATTTGACATTTTCTTAAGAAATCAGGGTAATAAATCCAGCACCACTTTCAGAAACGCTTTTGAGTTTACTTAGAGTTGCGTAGTGAAAGTGGTGCTGGATAAAAAAGCGCCCATGAAATTTCAAGGGCGCACCATTATTTTCGAAAGATCGTACTACATGAAGCAGAACATTCTGGTCGACTTATCGACCGTACTCGAGCCGTGCTCGGGGATCGACCGCAGTTCCTGGCGGGACAGCTTGCCCAGCATGATCGACCAGTTGTGAAAGTCGCTGAGGCTGTGGAGGAAGAAGGCGTAGTGCCGGTGGGGAAGGGTACCGTCGGTCGGGTCGGGCGGATGAACCTCGACTTCGGACGATTCCGGGTGGAAGACGATCGCTGTCTTCGGGGTGAACATTGTCGCCGGCCAATTGCTGAGCCTGACCACCGGTCCGAAGCCGTTGATCGCCTCGATCTCCATCGGGGCGCCGGCGACCTCGCCAAAGAATCTGGTCATATGCAGGAAGTCGTCATCATGACGTAAAAATGGTGCATAGTACCAGCTGTCACCGTTCCAGCGCCAGAGTTCGTTGCGAAAATTGGTGATTTGGAGACGATGATTCTGGCGGTCAAACAATATCTGAATGTTTGGTCCCAGGCTTAGGGTCGAGGTGGATAGCGTTCGACTGATCATGATAGAAGTTCTCCGGGGTGAGTTGTGAAGGTCAGGCTTGGTAAGTGACAGGGGGTGGGAAAGGAACTGCAGACGATAACAAAAAAGTCCTCACCCGTCAAGAGGCAGGTTTTTTAGGAGAGGATAATTTTTTTGTATTCGTAGGCGCTGGGGCGGATTGTCCGGGCCATTGTTTGATAATCGACGGTGATTAACCCGAATCGCGGCGCAAACCCTTCGCGCCATTCGAAATTGTCGATCAACGACCAGTGCAGATACCCGCGAATGTCGATGCCGTCGGCGATGGCTGTTGCGAGGACAGCCACGTGGTCTTGGATAAACTTTGAACGTAATTTGTCGTCGGCGTCGGCCAGACCGTTTTCAGTAATAATGATCGGCCGCTTGTATTCAGCTAACCATTTTAGAACTCGCACCATTCCAATTGGGTGAATTTCCCAACCCAGATCTGTTTTTTGTGCTTGCGGGTCGCTTTCAGGTGTTAGGAAGGTAGCCAGATTGAATGTTGGCTTGAAACGAAAGGGGTGGCGGAAATAGTAATTCAGGCCGATAAAATCTTGGGTATCATGGATCTCATCTAACCACCAACGATTATGCCAATAATCGGCGAAACGCGCTAAGCCTTTATCGAGGAGGTTGGCCGGCCGACTCGGAACAAAATCGTTGAGATTATTTGCCACGCCCACTTTGGCATACGGGAAATGACGATGAATTATTCGGTAGGCGAGTTTGTGCGCTTTCGCCAGGTGGCGAATTGCGGTCCAGGCGGCCAACACATTATTGCGTTGCGGTGGCCAAACATCTGAGAGATACCCGAGGCTGGTGTAGACCGTTGGTTCATTGATGGTAATCCAATAGGTGACGAGATGCCCAAGTTCTTTGACAATCGCCTGAACATAATGGCCAAAGTCATCAATACTGCGCGACGCGCCCCAAGCCCCATACTCGGACACCCACAGGGGATTTGTAAAGTGATGGAGGGTAACAATCGGCTCAATCCCCAATCGGCGAAGTTCTTCCAAGACTTGTCGATAATGATCGATCGCCGCTACATCAAAAAATCCCGGCCGTGGTTGAATCCGGCTCCACTCAATCGAAAATCGGTGGGCGTTGTGTCCAAGCTCTTTCGCCAGGGCGAAATCTTCCTTGAAACGATGATAGTGATCAGCCGCCCGGCCGGACTGTTCTTGATTTTTTACCAACCCAAGTTTTTCCCACTCCGACCAGTCATTATGGTTGCCGCCCTCGACTTGGTGGGCGCTCGTCGCCGCACCCCAGAGGAATGATGATGGAAAACCTTTGGTCATAGAATGCTACGGTCGGTTTTATTGGACCTGTCCGAAAGAATAGCCGATAAAAAACCCAAGCATAACGAGGATGATACCGCTAACAAGAATGATTGTTTCAGTCCGTGGGCTGGACATAATCTATAGTTAAACGGCCGTGGCGCATTTGTTCTTGAAGCTTACTTGAAACTGTCGAACTACTTGCCAAGCGTTCCAAAAGTGTATCACGCCTCGCCCCGTCGAGTCGCGTGACCTGGCCGTTGACGGTGACGAGGGGGATGAGTTCAATCCCCACAACATTGTTGTCAAACGTCAGGCGGAGCAGTAGTCCTTCCAAGGTGTCGGACGAAAAATACTGGTCGAACAGGAAATTGCCGAGTGAATAGGCGATGAATTTTTCCCGATAGATCTCGAAGGGTTGGACGACATGCGGATGTGCGCCGATGATGAGATCGGCACCGGCATCGACCAAAGCATGAGCGTCGGCGATTTGTTTTGCTGATGGCGTCAGTTGGTATTCTACGCCCCAGTGGCTCATGACGATGACAAAAAGTCCATTGACCTTCGCCTCACGAATGTCATCAAGGATATTGTCGCGACCGGTAACCAGTCCGTGGTATCCAATGAAGGCGATGCGGCGGCCGTTTATTTCTTGGGTTACTCCAAACCCATGTTTATTTCCCGGATCACCAAATGATTCAAGCTTGGCGTTGGTGAGAATTTGCCTGGTTGTCGTCAGCCCGGTTTGACCGAAGTTGAGGGCGTGATTATTCGCGAGCGACAAAGTTGTGAACCCAACGTCGTACAAGCTTGGCGCGAGCGCCGGATCAAACGTAAAAATGAGATGATCGTTAGTGGCGACGCTGGCCTGATCGGTGAACGGCCCTTCAAGGTTACCAAGCACGATGTCGCCATTGAGTTCCGACTGAATTTTTCCAAATGGAAAAGATGGTCCATTCTTTCTCACGGTTTCGCGGACATAGCGATCGAGCATAATGTCGCCGACGGCGGTGATGGTTAGTGCGTGGTCAACTGCTGACGTTTTTGGTGGTATGACAACGGCGGTGATTTTTTTGGCAACATGTTGGGGGGCGGCGATAGCCCGGGTCGGGCGCGGTGTTGGGCTCAACACCAGCCAGGCCATCACCGTGACGGTGATGATGCTGACCAGACCAATGACGGCGTACCAAAACCTCATAGTCATGAGTGTATCATAGGCCGGTGTAACGGGGCGGTGGTTACAGGCTTTCAGCCGTTCAGTATTTCTGATATGCTCGCAAGCGAAGAGCAATGTCCATACCCGAATTACGCGTTACCGCCACCGACCTTCACGGCTTGTATACCGTCGACCTCATCGTCCATGATGATTCTCGCGGATCATTTCGCGAGGCCTACCAAGCCGCAAAACTGGAAGCGCTCGGTCTGCCGCCACTTGGGCCGGTCCAGTGGAATATTTCCGAAAATCTCCGGCCGGGTATCATCCGCGGCATTCACGCCGAGCCGTGGGATAAATACATCCATGTACCGACGGGGGAAGTTTTTGCTGCCGTCGTCGATCTTCGTCCTGATTCGAAAACTTTCGGTCAGCACCAGACATTCATCCTGCACCATGCGAATGCCCTGTTCATTTCCAAAGGGTTCGGGAATTCCTTCCAGGCGCTCAAAGCTCCGGCCGTGTACTGCTACTTGGTCAACGCCCATTGGCAAGCGGGCCTGAAGTATCCGTCGATTCATTACGCCGATCCGGATTTGGCGATTGCATGGCCGTTGAAACCGGGATCGGATGATGTCTCGGGTAAAGATCGACAGAATCCGACTCTCCGCGAAGCCTTCCCTGAAAAATTCTCGGGTGAGGCGTGATATCAGATCAAGAAAAAAAATCAGGAGGCTATCTCCTGATTTAGGGAACAAATGAAACGGGTCGCAATAAAGCGCGAATAACTTTCTTTGCCGCTGATTTCAAGGCGGCGTGCTCAGTTAGGCCGTGCCCTCGAAATATTGACGGACCTAATGTTAGCGTACACGTAACATGCTTGTGGCCTGGCCTAAAGACCTGCTCTGGGTATCTGCCTGTTTGCAGTCTGGCCATAGTTATGGCTTGGCGAATCGGATCGTCAATTTCACGCTTAATCAACTTGACCAGGGGTTGTAGGAAAAAGGGTTTCAAGAAATCCTTCACCGCCCCCAGACCTCGGTCAAAGTAATAAGCGCCGATCACAGCCTCAAAGCATGTGCCGTGTTTCAGGACTTGTGCAGGAGACATGATTGCCCCCGATGTACAGTTAGGAACTAGGCCAAGATTAACGGCCTGTCGGGCTAGAAAATCATTGGACAGGAGCAGGTCACTTTTATCTAGTTCGATAGAGTGGATTACGATTTCAGCCCGAACGAGGGTTAGCAGGACAGCGTCACCAACGTAGGCTAATCTTTGGCGTCCCACCGTTGAGAGGCCCTGCGAGCCTGATGTTGGGAGACCAAGGGCTCGAGAAAGCAGATTGATGTCATTGAAGGGCGGTTCGAATTTTTTATTAACGCTGTCGACGAAATCCGAGGTAGCCATTGTGCCTCCGCTTTGTTGTTAAGGGACGATCTTTAATTGCTGCCATACTACAAGAAGAAATTGGTAGCGTCAAACAAAAGGGCAATATGTTATACTAGATCAAGAATATTGAATATTTCTGACATACAGCCAATATAACAATGAAAATTCTCGTAACAGGCGGTGCCGGCTTCATAGGTTCGAATTACATCCACCACGCTCTGAAAACCCACCCCGACTGGGAGATTTGGAATTTCGATAAATTGACGTATGCTGGGAATCTGGCGAATCTGAAAGAGATTGAAAACGACCCGCGGTATCATTTTGTGAAAGGGGATATTGCTGATGAGAATGCAGTCAATGGGGTGATGGGCGTGGGAATAGATACCATCATTAACTTTGCGGCTGAATCACACGTTGATCGCTCAATTAAGGGGAGCCAGGAATTTTTGACGACGGGCGTACTCGGCGTGCAAACACTCCTTGATGCGGCCCGCGAGTCCGATGTCAAAAAGTTTTATCAGATTT
>Ga0209726_10008805_pt1 | contig 10714 bp, 8 predicted proteins | sample Subgrocontami54m_FD_187453 | JGI IMG/M metagenome (GOLD analysis project Ga0209726, IMG submission 187453) | Subsurface groundwater microbial communities from S. Glens Falls, New York, USA - GMW46 contaminated, 5.4 m (SPAdes) (version 3) | ecosystem: Environmental > Aquatic > Deep subsurface >... | reverse complement strand
TCCGAACGATTCGTCGAGACCTGCCGGTGCGTTCGGCGACAGAAGGGTGGCAAAACGCGATGGGTCGGAGGAAAGCAGGACGCCCTCCAGTCGGGTCAGAAGGGCCGGGACACCGTCAGGGTCCTCCTCCTGGGCAAACGCCGGCGAGGCGAACACTAGAGCCCAGAGCCCAAAGCCGAGAGCTAGGAGCCTAGACAATGCCCATCTCCGCGCCGACGGCGGCGAAGGCATCGAGCGCGAACTGAAGGTCGGCGTGCGTATGTGTGGCCGTGACGATCGTCCGGACGCGCGCTTTCCCTTTCGCCACGGTAGGAAATGCAATTCCCTGCGCGAACACGCCTCGTTCGAACAATCGGTCCGACAGTCGCATGGCCACGGCACCGTCGCCGACCATCACCGGAGTAATCGGGCTTTCGCTGTTTCCCGTGTCGAAGCCGAGCGCCTGAAGGCCCGCCTTGAAGAACCGGGTGTTTTCCCAGAGTTGATCGATCAGCTCGGGCTGCTGTTCGAGCACGTCTATGGCAGTCAGGCACGTAGCCGCAACCGAGGGCGGGTGAGAGGTTGAGAAGAGGAACGGGCGGGCGCGGTGGGACAAGAACTCGATCAGCGCGCGGCTACCCGCGACGTAGCCGCCCAGTGCGCCGATCGCTTTCGACAGTGTGCCCACCTGCACGTCGACCCGTCCGTGCAGGTCGAAGTGATCGACCGTTCCCCGGCCGTTCCGGCCGAAGACGCCGCTCGCGTGAGCATCGTCGACCATCATGATGCAACCAAACTCGTCGGCCAGGTCGCACAACTCAGGCAGCGCACCAAGGTCGCCGTCCATGCTGAACACGCCGTCGGTGATCAGCAGCGTGCGGTGGCCACGTGGGATGCTCTCTAGAATACGGCGCGCCGCTGCGACATCCTTATGAGGAAACACGTGAATCTCGGCGCGACTGAGCCGCGCGCCATCAATGATGCTCGCATGGTTGAGCTCGTCGGACACGATGGCGTCCCCGCCCGCCAGGATTGACGAGACCGTGCCCGCGTTGGCGGTGAAACCGCTCTGAAAAACCACGGCGGCTTCCGTCTGCTTGAACGCGGCAAGGCGCCGTTCGAGCTCCACATGGATCGCCATGGTGCCGGCGATGGTCCGTACCGATCCAGAGCCGACGCCGTACATCTCGATCGCCGCCACCGCCCGCTCGCGCAGGCGCGGATGCGTAGTCAGCCCGAGATAATTGTTGGAGGAGAGGTTGACGACGGAGCGATGGTCGAAGTCGGTATGCGCCTTCTGCTCACCGTCGAGGATGCGAAGCTGCCGGTACAGACCCTCTTCGCGGAGCGATGCCAATTCATCCGCCAGATATCGCAGCGGGTCCGTCCGCATGCGTGCAGTATATCGAGGAGCCAGGTGACAGGTGACAGCAGGTAGGAGGTAGGAGGAAGAGAGTGTGTGGGGGCCGGCTTTAGCCGGCTCAAACCTACCAGAGCAGGATGATCGTCCAGGGCAAGATTGCGGCAACAAGGTAAAAGGCGGTGAGCAACGCGACGGCGCCGTAGACCTGCAGCGCGTAAAGGCTCACGCCAAGAATTGCGGCGCACGATTTCGCAATCGCGAGTCCCGGCAGCTGTCCCACCTCGCGCACCAGCGCAGCAATGAGGGGATTCGCTTCAACTGAGGGACCGTAGAGGCCGATTCCGATATAGGTGAACACACCATCCAGGCACTGCGTGGCGAGGAACGCCAGCAGCAGCGCATATCGACCGACGCTCGCGCGATCACCTGCGCCTGGGCAAAGTCTGGGTACGTACGCGCCGAAGTACGGTGCCGAATTCGCGTACGCAGTGGCCTCCATGGCTCTCCAGCCACGAAGTAATCAAGCCGCGTGCCGTTCGCAGCGCTAAAGCGCTGCGCCACCGCGTTGAGTCAAGGGGAAGCAGCCTTTGCTTGCGGGCGGCGCCACCTCGTGAATCCAAGAGGTGGAGCAGCCTTTCAGGGCTGCTTGTCGGCAGGAAGGTCGAACAGCGCGTCCGTTCCGTGGCGGAATCGTTCGACCGCGCCGGCGCGGCGGAGCCAGGCAGACACGGCCGGGCCTTCGCCACCGAGATAGGCGCCTTCGTGGACGACCGCATGCGTTGCGCCGGTCTCTCGCAGCGCTTCCGCCGCCTCGTCGCGCGTCACGTCCCTCAGAAGCGCCTTCAGCCGGGCGTAATCCGGCGGAAAAAATCCGCTGTAGCCGTTGACCACGCGGCGCCAATGGACGGTCGAGTAGTACGTGGCGCGCACGTCATAGTCAGGGTGTCCGAGTGGGAGCTCGATCAACACCGCGCCTTCAGGCAACCTCCGCACCTCCTGATACAGAGGCGGCGCGAGGCGCGGTGGATACACGCGGGCCTCCGGGGTGACGACATCCTGAAGCGGCGTCATCCCGTTCACGGTTGGTGTGACGCTGGCCTCGGCCAGAAAGGCGGCGCTTACCACCAACATCACTGCCGCTGTCGAGCGCCGGACGCGGCAAAGGGCGAGGCCCGCGAGCACCGAGAGACCCAGCGAGACCACCATCGCGAGCCGTGCCGGCACGCGGATACCGTCGAATCCGGGGACGTAGTCGAACAGCAGCGCGTAGGGCGCGAACAGGTTCAGCGGACTCCCAAGCACCGTCGGCTCCGGCCCGAGCGACAACCACCAGGCGCTTGCCACGATTACGAGCATGCACGCCTCCGGCTCGCCGAGCGCCTGGCGCAGCGCCGACCGAACCCGCTGCGAGATCCAGGCGGCCGCAGCCGTCGCCGCCATCGCAATGACGAGCAGGCGCGTCACGTTGCGCGCCGACATGGAGATGGGACCGACATCAAGGCCGAGGCGGCGCTGGAACACGACGCCTGCGGCAAGCGCGAGATGGAGCAGCGCCACGGCGAGCAACGTGCGCATGAGCCACGGTCTTTCGCCGGCGGCTCCATGACCCGCCTTGCGGCCGGTACGCCATGCGCGCACGCCCCACGCGGCAATGGCGGCGACCGCCAAGCCCAGACTCGTCAGCCCGGGAAACAGGTCGCCTTCGGGCTTCGGATGGGGGCGCGCCACGCTTCCCCACATCCGGCTGTTGGGCGATGCGGTCCAGTAGGAAAAAACGTCGGCCGAGTACCTGGCGATTTCGGCCATCTGGCGTCCAACGCCGAGCCGTTCCCGAACCTGCAGGTACGGGAGAAAAAAGGGCGCCATGACCAGGACGGCAATGACCGCCGCCGCAGAGAGGTGGCGCCAGATCCGCGCGTCCCGCCACAGTCTCCTGGACCCGATCTCCCAGAGCGCGTACACGATCACGAACGGCGAGAAATACAGGAGGTAGTAGCCGCACGAGAGGCTCTGCGCGACGAGCGCGGCCGTGCCGCCGGCAAGCGCCCGGCGGCGCCGGGTATCGAAGTAGCGTCGGAGGCCGAACAGCACAAACGGCATCCACTGCGATGAGATCACCTGGAGGTGTGAGATCTGCGCGAAGCGGTACGGCGCAAAGGCGAACAGCAGGCCGGCAACGAACGCCGCGCCCGCATGTCCGGTCAGATCGCGCACGAACAAATAGGTACCGAGTCCACTCAGCACGAAGGCCGAGAGGAAGAGCACGTTGTAGCAGAGAATTGGATTCCCGGTCAGGCTGTACAGTGGCAGGATCTGCAGCGCCTGGCCGACCAGATGCTCCGAATACGCGAGCGTGAACGGCTCCGGATAGAAGATGTTCGCGTGAAAGAAGGTGGCGGCGCGGCCGAGATCGCCGCCGAGCATCGCGCGGAGCTGGGTGCTGTCCCACGCGAGAATCCACATATTGAGGAGCGAGTCGCCGAGATCGGCCGGGACGTCCCGCGTCATGCCGCGGGCCACTGGCCACGTCATCGCAATCGTGAGGACGACATAAGCCGCGGCAGCCGCGACCGCGTGCCACAAGCGGCCGTGGGGCGGCACCCGCGTCACTGCGCTGCGGCGTCCGGCACGATCTCTTCGAACAGCACCTGGAGCAGGGCGGCCGTCGGCACCGCGAGGATCGCACCTATCACGCCGAGCAGCGAGCCGCCGAGCAGCAGGGACACGATCACCACGACCGCACTCACGCCGACCTGCCGCTCCATGATCTTCGGAACCAGCACGTGGTTTTCCAACTGCTGCTGGACGAAAAAGAACACGCCCACGCCAATCGCCAGCGTAGGCGACACGCTGAGCGCCACGGCGATCGCCGGAATCGCCGCCAGGATGGGCCCGATGATCGGAATGATCTCGCCAATGCCTGCAATCAGCGCGAGCACGTAGAAGTACGGCACGCCCATCAGAAAGAGGCCCAACGCCGCCGTGCCGCCAATGATGGCCGCTAGCAGCAACTGCCCGGCGAGCCAGGCGCTGATTTTTGTCGAGACCCGGCGGCAGGCGTCATCAACCCGTTTGCGCTGGTCCTTGGGAAAGAGCCTCACGAAGGTGGTGACGATGTTGTCGGCGTCCACGAGCATGTAGAACGCGAGGATCAGGATCGTCATGAAGCCGAACAGGCCGCCGACGACGCCCCACACTGCGCCCACGACGGTCCCGATCGCGTCCGAGCCGCCCACGGGGCTTTGCTCCACCGCCTCGCGGATACTCAGCTCGCGGCCCAGCAGGCCTCGATCGATCAGAAAGCGCTGCCCGCGATGGAGCAGCTCCGGCACCCGTTCCCACAGCTCGCGGGCCTGATCGATAAGAGGCGGAAAGACGAGGGCGCCGATCCCGATGAGGAAGCCGATCACCACCAGGTAAATCGCGAGGATTGCGACCCATCGCGGGATGCGCCTTCGCCCGATCGGTGTCACCGCGCGGCGCCGTTCGATCGCGTTCACGAGGGGACCAATTCCAATGGCTACGAGCGCGGCAACGTAGATAAGAAGCAGCGCTTCTCTGACGAGGTACAACGCCCACACGATGGCCACCGTGACTGCCGTTCCGACGAGCGCGTATCGGATCAGGGCGCGGGGATCCTGGCTCACTGGAGATACTGGGCGGTAAATGCGGCGATGTCGTCGTAGATGGCCGACAGGTCTTCAGGCGAGGCAAGGAAGACGATGCGGAAACAGCCCTGTTCCGGTGGCGCACCAAAGCCAGAGCCGTGCACGCACAGCGTGCCCTTCTCGCGCAGGAGCGACAGCACGTAGTCTTCGTCGGTCTTCCCCGGAGGAAGCGCCACAGTTGGCATCGCGTAGAACGCCGCGCGAGGCATCACGCAGCGCATGCCGGGAATCGCATTGAGGCGATTGGCCGTGATCTCGGCGCGGAGCTTCAGCGCCCGCCGAAACTCTTCCTGGTGCGAGCGATCTCCTCGGAGTGCGGCGACGATGCCGTACTGCATCGGGCCCGGGCTGCACAGGCGACCGTCGGCTAGCTTCTTGATGGCCGCCAACACCGCGTCTAGTCGCGGGGTGGCGCCGACCACCAGCCAACCGGCGCGCCAGCCGGGCGCCAGGTAGGCCTTGGAAAGACTCGAAAACGAGATGATTGGTGCATCCAGATCGCAGGTCCCCATGAGCGGCGCGGGCCCGTCGAAGGCAAGATCGCCGTACACCTCGTCGGCCAGAATCACGAGTCCGTGCCGATCGGCAATCTCGATGAGCGCATGACGGACGGGCGCGGGATAGACGGCGCCCGTTGGGTTGTTCGGATCGATCACCACGAGAACCCGGGTCCGCGGAGTCACCAGGCCTCTCACGTGGTCGAGATCGGGGAGCCAACCACGGTGTGGATCCGTGCGGTAGTACCGTGGATCCGCACCCAGCTTCGCAAGCACCGCCGTATACAGCGGATAGGTGGGACTCGGCACCAGCACCTCGTCACCGGGATTGACGAGCGCCGTCAACGCGAGATCGATGCCCTCGGATGTGCCCGTCGTCAGCACTACCCGATCCGCGGCGATAGAAACGCCGCGGGACGCGTAGTCATCCGCCACCGCCTCGCGCCCTTCGGCAATGCCTACCGACGGCAGATAGCCGTTCAAGCCGTCGTGCATGGCGCGCACGGCCGCGGCCACGACATGCGACGGGGTGCGGAATCCGAACGCCACCGGATCGCCGATATTCAGATACCGGACTCGCCGGCCTGTCGCTTCGACAGCGCGCGCTTCCGACATGATGTTGCGGATTGCGTAGGAAAACCGGCCCACGCGGTCAGCCACCGGCACCGCGGACCGATTCGTCACCGACATGCCGTTCATATTAGCCCCGACCTAGGGTCAGACCCGGCGACGACCGACCCAGCCAAGGGCATTGCCCTTGATGTCCCATCAGATCGCCCTCGGCTGGTTCGCGCTATTGGTCTGGCGCGCTTCGCGCGCCTAGCCCGTTATGCGGTCGCACAACGAGTACAAGATTCTCGTTCCGAGCCGCATAACGGGCTAAGAACCCGGCATTCGAGCGTCATCGTTAGCCGTCCGAATGCAGTTGCGCCCACTCTGCTTCGCTTGGTAGAGCGCTGCGTCCGCGCGCCCGATGATCTCGGCGGACACCACTTCGCCCGGGGAGATCGCGGTCACGCCAAAGCTGGCTGATAGCGAGACCGACGAGCCGTTCCACGCGACGGGCTGCGACGCCAGTTCGTTCCGGATCGTATCCGCGACTCTCTGAGCGCCCCCCAGTGGTGTGTCCGGCAGAATCACCAGGAACTCTTCGCCTCCATAGCGGCACTTGACATCGCTGCCGCGCAACACCGCGCGCATCCGGTGACCGACCGTCGCCAAGACGGCGTCGCCACAGAGGTGCCCGTGGCGGTCGTTGATCTCTTTGAAATGGTCGAGGTCGAACATGATCAGCGAGAGTGGGAGGTGCGATCGCTTGGCGCGGCGCAGCTCGCCGTCAAGGACCTCGAGTGAATGCCTCCGGTTGAAGCAGCCGGTCAGCGCATCGCGCACGCTGTGTTCGTGAATCTCGCGAAATAGTTCCGCGTTCTTGATCGAGACCGCGAGAAGCGCTGCCGCCGCGGACAGCGCACGCCGCTGATCATCGTGGAGCGTAGGCTCACGGCCGACGCCGAGCACGCCAACGGGACTGTCGCCGACCACAAGCGGAAAGCACACATCATCGCCATCCGCCGCCTCGCCGTGTGGCCCGATCGCCCGGTCGGCCATCTCCTGGAGGACCTGTTCGCTTCGCGAGTTGCCGATGTGAGCCAGACAGTGCCACTCTCCGGCCACGCGGACCATCGTCCACGCCGTGCGACCGTGTGTCAGCTGCGGCAGGTGTTCGGTGACGGCCTGACGGATCGCCTCGCCATCGAGCGCGCGGGCGAGGGCATGACCGAAGGCCACGAGACGCTCCATCTCGGCTGCCCTGGCGTTCGCTTGGCGAGCCTCGGCCGCCAAGGTGAGTGCTTCGGTTCTGCTCGCATGGCGTTTTCGCAAGAGGTGGAATACGAAAACGCCGGCCAGGATAATCAGCGCCGGCGTCAATAGAAGGCCGCTGGCCTGTTCGACCTCGCGAACGAAATCTAAAAACCCGGCGATAGTGCGCGAGAAAACAACAAAAAGCGCTACCGCGAGGCCCACGAGCAGGAACGCGTCGTTACGCCCAATCAGTCGCATGCGGGGGGTGACGAGAGCCTATCGTACGCTAGCATGGATCCATGAGGTCTCATTTGCATCGCTCCCTGGCGGCCCTGGTCGCCACGATCATGCTCAGCCTGCCCACGGCGGGGTCGATTTCGGCCCAACAGCACGACCACTCGCAGGACGCCGCCAAGCGGCCGGCAGGCCAAACCCGCTGGCTGAAGCCTGTCCCCGCGGGGCCGCTGCCGCCGATTCCTTATGAGGGCTACCCATCGCCCCGGCCGATGTCGGTGGTCAATGCGGTGTACGAGTTTGCCGCGCGTCATCCGGAAGTGTTGAACTACATGCCCTGTTTTTGCGGGTGTGAGCGAAGCGCCGGGCACGTCGGCAACCACGACTGTTTCGTGAAGCGGCGCAACGCACAGGGTCGCGTCACCGAATGGGATTCGCACGGCTACGGCTGCGCCATCTGCATCGACGTGGGGCGCGACGCCATGCAGATGTTCAATGCCGGTGCGTCGGTCTCGTCCATCCGCGCCGCCATCGACACGAAGTACAAGACCCGCTTCCCGACATCGACCCCGACGCCCAAGCCGACATCTACGGCGGCAAAGAAGTAGCACTCTGGCTGACGAACTTGCGCGCGCCTTCGAATCGCTTTTCGAGAACGTTCGCGAAGGCATCTTCATTGGAACCGCCTCGCCGTCCGGCGAGGCGGCCACTCTCGCCGCAAATCCGCACCTCAAGCACATCTTCGGATACCCCTCCAACACCGCGGCGGCGGACGTCGACGCGTTCTCCGACGAGCGCTTTGGCGATCCGGTCGCGCGCAAGACATTCTTCGAACGGGTAGCACGGGAAGGTGGCGTCAGCAATTACCTCATCCGCATGCGCCGGGTTGACGGCGCGCCGTTCTGGGTGGAAGTCACAGCCCGAACGTCGGCATCGCCCAACGTCGCTTTGCGCATCGAGGCAATCCTTCGCGACGTCAGCGAGCGGAAGCGGATCGACGACCAATCCCGCGATCTCTATCAGCAGTTGCTCCAGGCCGAGAAGATGGCTGCCCTCGGGCAAACCATCTCGGGCGTAGCGCACGAGCTGAACAACCCGCTCGCGACGATTCTGAGCTGGGCAGAGCGGCTGGCCGAGCGACCCCTCGACGAGACCTCCAAGAAGGGTGCGGAGGTGATTCTCGGTGAAGCCGAGCGCGCCGCGCGCATCGTCCGCAACCTCCTGACGTTCGCGCGCAAACGGCAATCGACGCGCGCGATGATCGACGTGAATCAGGTGATCCGCGAAACGCTGGCCCTGCGTGCCTACGAGCATCGTGTCAGCAATATCACTGTGATAGATGCGCTGGCCAACGGGCTCCCGCCCGTCTTTGCCGACCCACATCAGATCCAGCAGGTGCTGCTCAACCTCATCATCAACGCCGAACAGGCCATGCTGTCGGCGAAGGGCCACGGCTCACTGGTCGTCCGCTCGTGGCACGACGTGGACCACGAGACGGTCGTGATCGAGGTGAATGACGATGGGCCGGGCGTTCCCGGCGATGTACAGAGCAGGATTTTCGATCCGTTCTTCACCACGAAGGACGTCGGTAAGGGCACTGGGCTCGGTCTCACCGTTGCCTACGCGATCGTGCAGGAGCACGGCGGCCGCATCCAGGTCGAGTCGCTACCGGAGGGTGGAGCGTCCTTCTACGTGGAGCTTCCCGTCAGTGGCGTGCAGAACGCGCAGAAGAAACCGATGCCTGTGGCGCCTCCCATGGAAGCTGTCCGTGGTGCAAGGGTGCTCGTCGTCGAGGACGAGCAGGCGCTGGCGGCTGCGGTCAGCGAGGCGCTTGGCGATGCCGGCTTACAGGTGACGCACGCGGCCGACGGCCAAGAGGCGCTTTCGCACCTGGAAGCGAGCCGCTTCGAGCTGGTGATCTGCGATCTGAAGATGCCGCGGGTAGACGGGATGACGCTCTACCGATCGTTGAAATCGTCGGGCTCGATGACACCGGTTCCGCCGGTGATTTTCGTCACCGGCGATGTGGCGGGCACCGACGCCGAACGGTTCCTCGAGGAAAGCGGGTGCCGATGGCTGGCCAAGCCGTTTCGTCTGGCTGATCTGCTGCGCGCGGTGCGGGAAACGTTGGCGTGAGTCAGCAGCCCTGAAGGGCTGCTCCACATCCGCACTGGTTATCGCCGGCGAGGTAGTCCGCCAGCGACTTCCTTTGGTGGCGCAGCGCTTTAGCGCTGCGATCGGAAATATTCTTCAATGCGATCGCACGCCTCATCGATCTCCGCTGCCCCGGCGGCGCCGTACGATAACCGCAGGTACCCTTCGGCCGCGCGGCCAAAGATCGATCCAGGGATTGTCACGACATGGGCGCGGTCGAGAACATCGTAGGAGAGCGAGACCGAATCGGTGCAGCCATCCACCCTCACGAGCGCAAAGAAGCCTCCCCTCGTCGGCGTCCAATGGAGCCCAGGGACCGCGTTGATGCGCCGCGCGAGCAGCGTCCGCCGCGCCTTCAGCTCCTCACGAAACGACAGCGGATAGTCCGGCACCTCTCGTAGCGCCGCTTCTACAGCGATCTGCGAGATGACAGGCGCGCAGATCACCATCGCGTCCTGGATTTTGATCGCCTGATCGGTCACACGCCGATCGGCGAGCATGTAGCCGACGCGCCAGCCGGTCATCCCGAATGACTTCGAGAACGTACTGGTGAGCACCACGTTGTCGCGCCACGCCGGGAGGGACGCGACGCTCCAGTGACGACTCTCGTGACGCGTGTGCGTCACAGGAGCACTTTCCTGTCCGCCCTCGTAGACGAAATCCATATAGGCTTCGTCCGTGAACACCGCGATGTTCCGCGCCGCGAGCTCCCTGACGATACTGGTTGTTTCGTCAGGGTCGACGACGGCGCCGGTAGGATTGCTCGGCGTGCAGATGACGAGCGCGCGCGTTCGAGCAGTAATGTGAGGCGCCAGGTCCTCCCAGCGAACGACGAAACCTTGCTCCTCCGACAGAGCGATTTCGATCGGGTGCGCGCCGATGGCTTTGATGGCCATCTCATGGTTCGAGAAGAACGGCGCTGGCAGCAGTACCTCGTCACCCGGATCGACCAGCGTCATCAGCGCCACCATCAAAGCCTGGTTCCCGCCTGCAGTGACGATCACCTCGTCGGGATG
>Ga0209726_10008804_pt1 | contig 10715 bp, 10 predicted proteins | sample Subgrocontami54m_FD_187453 | JGI IMG/M metagenome (GOLD analysis project Ga0209726, IMG submission 187453) | Subsurface groundwater microbial communities from S. Glens Falls, New York, USA - GMW46 contaminated, 5.4 m (SPAdes) (version 3) | ecosystem: Environmental > Aquatic > Deep subsurface >... | reverse complement strand
GCCACCCGCTCCGCGCAAATGCCGAGATACGTGGGACTCTCGATATTGCAGCCCGTAAAGACGGAGCCGTCATCGCACCGCAGCGCGGCCCCGACCCTGAATTTGGAGGACGGCGCCACCGCCATTTCCCGGGCCGCCCTAGCCCTTGCCAGAAGATCCTTCTTGTCCATCAAAGGGTAAAGACGATCTCCCGAACGACTTTCCCCCGCCCTCCGAACGGCCCCTGAAACTTCCCGTTCAGGGACACCCGCACGCCGCCGGCGTTGCCGAGCGTGAGTGTCAACCGTTCCTGTGCTTTCCAGCGGGTTCGGTCCCCCGGATTAAGCATGACCTCCAGCGCCGGGGCATGATCGGCCTGCACTTTCACCCAGCACCGCTCGATGGCCTCCACATCCAGGATCAGTTTTTTCTTGCCATCGGGAACGACACCCTCAAGAGGCAGGACCCCGGAGAAGTTGCGCTCCACTTCGGACTGCCCGGAAACTGAACGGAAGACCGGATCGCCGGCGGGCGCCGGCGGTTCGGCTCGGAGCGGCTCGGACGCCGGCGCGGGGACAGCGGCGGCGGGAACCGGGTCCGTGGGAACGGGCCTCGGTTCGGGCCGATCACGGTCGCGCCCCATCAGCACGAACAGGATGAGCAGCGCGGCGGAGACCATGCCGACGACAATGTTGCGGTTGACCTTCTTCCGCCGTTCCTCCTCCTCCAATTTCCGCTTCAGGGACTCCCGTTCATTGCGCTTGGCGTAGAACCGCCCCCCCGACTCCTCGAACTGCCGGATGACGGTCGCCTCATCCAGCGCCAGGATGCGGGCGTAGGACCGCACGAAGCCCTTGGTGAAGACTTCGTCCGGCAGCTTGGCGTAGTTGTTGTCCTCGACCGCCTTGAGATACAGCGGCAGGATGCGGGTTCGGGCCGCCGCTTCTTCGAGAGTCAGCCCCTTGGCCTCGCGGGCCTTCTGAAAATACTCACCGAGTGACTCGCTCATCTCACTTCATCTTCTGCATCAGCTTCGTCGCCTCCGCCCCGGCGGTCCCCTGGGGATCAAGCAACTTGACCTGAGCCAGCGCCTCGCGGGCCCTGGCGCTCTCGCCCTGCATGAAGTAGAGGCGTCCCACTTCGAGGTAGAGCAGCGCGCGCGGCACGGTGGGCGGATCGATCTTGAGCGCTTCCTGATAGGCGCGGAGGGCGCCGGTGTGATCCCCGAGCAAATGCAGCGCGCTGCCGAGATTGGTGTACGCAACGTCGGGGGTGGCGTACAGCGGGAGCGCCGTCGTCTTGCGGAGGACGGCGACCGCCTCCGGCAACCGCTTCAACTCGATCAGCGTCCGCCCGTAAAAATTGAGGGCCTCCCCATTATCCGGCATGAGCTCGATGCAGCGCCAGAACTCCCGCTCCGCGTCGGCGAACTCCTTCCGCAGGAAATGGATGCTGCCCAGCGCATAATGCGCGTCGTAGTTGTCGGGATTGGCCTGGAGGGACTTTTGAAACGAGACAATAGCCTGCTGCTGGTTGGAGTCCATGTTCGAGAGGCCCTGCTTATAGTAGCCGTCGGATTCGCGTTCCCGCTTGGCAATGTCTTCCGCGGAGACGCACCCGGCAAGCAGGACGATGGCCGTGAGGCCGGCCAGTGCCCGTATCCACGCACCGCCGTCGAAACGTCCCTCTTCACCCATGCACGGACCCTCCCCGCTAGATATCTTCGAAAAACGTCAGCCGCTTGAACTCTTTGAACCGCGCTTCAATCTCCTTGTAGTCCAACAGCCGGAGCCGATCAAGGCTGAACTCCTCCACGGCAAAGGAGGCCATCACGCTCCCACATACGATCGCCCGGCAGAACGCCTCGTCTCCGAGATTGCCCGTGCTGGCCAGATACCCCATGAAGCCTCCCGCGAAACAATCGCCGGCTCCCGTCGGATCCTTGACCTGCTCCAGCGGAAATGCGGGGGCGGCGAAGACACGATCATGGTTGAACATGAGGACGCCGTACTCGCCCCGCTTGATGATCAGCGTCTTCGGGCCGGCCGCCCGGATCGTGCGGGCCACCTTGACGAGATTGGGGTCGGCTCCCAGCGCCCGGGCCTCGCCGTCGTTGACGATGAGCACGTCCACATCTTTGAGCAGGCGGGCGAGCGCCTCCCGCTTGCCGTCGATCCAGAAGTTCATCGTATCACAGGCCACGAGCCGGGGCCGCTTTACCTGCTGCAGCACGTCATGCTGCAACTCGGGATCGATATTGGCCAGAAAGAGCAGATCGGGCGACCGGTAGGCGTCCGGCACCTTGGGGCGAAAGGTCTCGAAGACGTTCAGCTGGGTGTCCAGCGTCCTGGCCTCGTTCAGCTGATATGAGTACTCGCCCCGCCACCTGAACGTTTTTCCTGGACGCCGCTCAAGGCCCGACAAATCGATCTCGCGGCGGCGAAGAAATGCGAGGTGGCTCTCCGGAAAATCCTCCCCCACCACCGCGATCAGATTCACCTTGGTGAAATAGCTCGCGGCTGTTGAGAAGTACGCGGCGGACCCGCCGAGGACCTCGTGGCCCTCCCCGAACGGAGTCTTGACGGTATCCAGCGCGACCGACCCCACAACGACAAGCTGCAGCATGATGTCGTCCCTACGCTCCTTTCTTCGTCCCGACCGGGGGCTTGCCCAACAGCAACGCCAGCCGCTTGCGCGTCGCCGCCGGGATCTTGTCCGGAGCGGTGATGACCGCGGCCTCAAGGGCGCGCGCGCAGGCGCAGGGGCGCTGCCCGGACAGCGCAGGCGCCGCCGCCCGGATAATCCGCTGTGACAGCGCCACGTTGCGGCGCAGCGTCGCAATGACGGCGTCCACAGTAACGACATCGTGCGCCGGATGCCAGCAATCAAAGTCCGTGACGAGGGCCATCGTGGCGTAGCACAGCGACGCCTCGCGCGCCAGCTTCGCCTCGGGAAGGTTCGTCATGCCGATCACGTCCACGCCCCACTGCCGGTACACGAGCGACTCGGCGCGGGTGGAAAATTGCGGGCCCTCGATGCAGAGGTAGGTCCCTCCTTCATGGACGGTGGCGCCGCATGTGCGCGCGGCCTCGGCAAGCTTGCCGGCCTCGTCCCGGCAGACAGGATCCGCCAAGCCGACGTGGGCCACCAGGCCTTTTTCGAAGAAGGTGCCGATCCTCCGTTTGGTCTGGTCATAGAACTGGTCCGGGATCACGACATGCCCGGGATGAAGCGCCTCCTTCATGCTGCCCACCGCGCTGACCGAGATGATGCGCTCAACTCCCAGCTTCTTGAGCGCGTAGATGTTCGCGCGGTAATTGATCTCGCTCGGCGAGAGCCGGTGTCCCCGGCCATGCCGCGACAGGAAAGCCATGCGCACGCCGTCCAATTCGCCCACGACCACCGCGTCGGACGGCGGGCCGAACGGCGTCGTCACCCGGACCTCCATGACGCGGGTCAGCCCCTCCATCCCATAGAGCCCGCTGCCGCCGATCACGCCGATCGAAACCGTCGCCGCGCGCTTCATTCACGCCACCTGCTGCGCATTGACAATCCCGCACGTCCCCAGATGTTCCATCACGCGCTTCGCGATCTGCTCCCCCGATTCATCCTCCCCGATCATCAGCCAGTGCACGGACGGATCGCTCCGGAACCAGGTCAGTTGCCGCTTCGCGAAGTGACGGGTGTCGCGCTGCAGGCGCCGCACGGCCTCGTCCCACTCGTACCGGCCTTTCACATACCCCGTCATCTGCCGGTAGCCGAGCGCCTTCATCGAGCCCAGCGTCTCATCATAGCCGCGGGCCAGCAATTCGCGCGTCTCCTCAAGCAGGCCGTCTTCGATCTCCCGCAGCACCCGCGTGTCAATACGACGATACAGCGCCGCGCGGTCCATCGTCAGCCCGATCATGATGGAATGGAACGGCCGCTCATTGAATTGATGCCGGAGATGCCACTCGGAGAGCGGAACGCCCGTCCGGATCGCCACCTCAAGGGCCCGCACGATCTTGTTGCGGTCACGGGCATGGAGCACGCCGGCCAGCGCGGGATCCACCGGCTGCAACTTTCGCCACAGATGGCCCTCCCCGTGGGCGGCCTCTTCCTCGAGCAGTTCCCGGCGCAAACCCCAATCGGCCGGCGGCCCTTCCCACAACCCGTAAGCCAGCGCGCGGACATACAGCCCTGTGCCTCCCACGACCATCGGCACGCGTCCTTCCGCATGCAGCCTGGCGATTTCCCCCAGAGCGGCCCGCCGGTACAGGCCCGCGTTGAACGGCTCATCCGGAGCGACAAGATCGATCAGCCGATGCGGCACCCCGTCCCGCTCTTCAAGCCGGGGCTTGTCCGTGCCGATGTTCATGCCCCGGTACACCTGGGTGGAGTCGGCGGTCAGGATTTCGGTCCCCAATGCCTTCGCAACGGGAATCGCCACCAGGCTCTTCCCGACGGCCGTCGGCCCGACCAGAAATACAACCGGCAAGGCTTCTTGTTTTATGTCCATCCCGATCGCCCGAAGATGCGGTCCAGTTCCTCGATCGTCAATCGCATGGCGATGCGCCGCCCGTGGGGACAGGTGCCGGGAAATCCGGCATCGCGCCAGTCTTCGAGCAGCCTCCGCATCTCCGCCTGTTCTAATTTCCGGCCCGCCCGCACCGCGCTGTGGCAGGCCATCGTGGCGAGCACGGCATTGTACCTCTCCTGCACGGACGGCGTCGAGTCCCGCTCCTCCCAGTCCTCCACCATCGACCGCAGCAGCGCCTGCGGATCGCTCTGAGCCACCAGCGCCGGCATCGCCCGAACGACGACGGTCCCCTGCCCGAACTCCTCGACCTCGAAACCGAGTCGTCGCAGATCCTCCCGATGCGCGCGCACCGTCACGGCTTCCCCGGCGGACAGTTCCACCATCTGGGGAAGAAGCGCATGCTGCGACGCAATGGCGCCCGCGTCAAACTGGGCCGTCAAACGCTCGAACAGCACACGCTCGTGCGCCGTGTGCTGATCCACGATCTGCACCTCGTCACCAATCTGCGCGAGAAGATAGCGATTGGCGATCTGGCCCATCGGCCGGACTTCGAGATCCACGGAAGGCAGATACGGCTGCGCGGGCTCCGCTGCGGTTTCGACGAGCGACGGGGGCGGACTGAGAGTACCGGCGGCAGGAAGGGGATATTCGGCGGTGATCCGAGAGGGAGCTGACGCCGGCCTCACCACCGCCTGAATGCGCGAGCGGACCCATTCATGCACCCGCTCCTGGTCGGAAAAACGCACCTCGCGCTTCGTCGGATGGACGTTCACGTCCACATGCCTGGAATCCACCGTCAGCGCCAGCACGAAGCGGGGGTGGCGCCCTCTGGCCAGATAGGTGCCGTATCCTTCGTACACGGCATGCGCGATCGCAGAGTTTTTCACCCAGCGGCGATTCACAAACAGGTCCTGCGGAGTCCTCGACCCTGTCGCCGCCAGCGGTCTGCAGGCGAGCCCTGCCAGATAAAGCGCGCCGTCTTCTTCGTCCACCTCCGCGCAGGCATCTACCAGCGCCTCTCCATAGACCTGCTGCACCCGTTCCCGCAAAGACCGCGCCGACGGATAATCCGACACCGCATGGCCGTCGTGCGACAACCGGAAGTGGATCGCGGGGAACGCCAGGGCCTGCCGCTGAACGGCCTGGCAGACGTGCCCGAGTTCCGTCGCGGGGCTCTTGAGAAACTTCTTCCGGGCCGGGGTGTTGTAGAACAGGTCGGAGACGTCGATCGTCGTCCCCGGCGCCGCTGCGGTGTCCCGCTGTTTCACCAGCGCGCCCGCGTCCAGACGGATCTCCGTGCCCACAAGCGCGCCGGCCGCGATGGTGACGAGCCGAACTTTTGAGACCGCCGCGATGCTGGGCAGGGCCTCGCCGCGGAAGCCCATCGTCTGGATGGTAAAGAGATCGGCCTCCGTGCGGATCTTGCTCGTCGCGTGACGATGGAACGCCAGGGCCGCCTCGTCCGAAGCCATGCCGCCGCCGTTATCGGTCACCCGGATGAGGCGCCGCCCGGCCTGCTCGACGTCGACCGACACGCGGGTGGCCCCGGCGTCGATGGCGTTTTCCACCAGTTCCTTCACCACAGCCGCCGGGCGTTCGACGACTTCGCCGGCCGCGATCCGGTTGACCACATCACCGGGAAGAACCGTGATTTTCGACGTCATTTGAGATCGGCGAGCTTCAGGCGGGCGCGGCTGGCTTCATTGGACTGCGGGTATTTTTCAATCACCTGCTTGAGACGCTCCCTGGCCTTGGCGACATCGCCGAGCTCGGCCTGCGACAGGCCGATTTCAAACAGGACGGCGGGCGCCTTGTCGCTCTTCGGATAGTCCGCGATCACGCGTTCGTAAGTCTCAATGGCCTGACGATAGTCTTTCTTGTTGTAGTGCGACCGCCCGATCCAATACTGGGCGTGGGCCGACTGGCTGACGCCGGGAAATTTCTTGAGCAGATCTCCAAAGCCGGAAATCGCCAGGTCGTAGTTGCCCTTCAGATAGTCATTGTAGGCTTGATTGTACAAAGCCGTCGGAGTCAGCACGGTTAGCGGCTCGGTCCCGCCGGCTTTGGGCGGCGGCCCCGCCGGGGCATCAACCTTGGGCTCCCTCGCCACCGCCGGCCCCGCGGATTTGGGGCTGTCCTCCTCGCGCCCTGCAACCGGCTCCTGGCGCCGCATGGACTCCTCCGCCTGCCTCAGCATCTCCCCAAGTTTCTGGTCCAGCCCCTGCTGTTTGATCCTCAGACTGTCGACCTTGGCGTCCAGCGCCTCCAGCTTCTTTGCCACGTCAGTCTGCTTCGCGGTCCGGCCCTGTTCCTCTCTGAGCTTTCTGTTTTCGGCCTGCAATTGGCGGAACTCGTCGCGAAGGTCGCGGAAGTCGGCTGTCGGCACGCACCCGGCCAGGAGCACCGCGAGGGAAAGGACGAGGGCGCGTCTCATTTCAGCGAGGCCAGCTTGGTCCGCGCCTGCTTGGAATCCTCGGAATTGGGGTAGGCGGCGATCAGTTGGCGGAGGGTGGTCCTGGCGGCATTCGTATCGTTCAACTCCAGAAAGGCCATCGCCTTGCGGTACAGCGCCCTCGAAGCCTTCTCGCTTTTGGGATAATTCTTGACGACCTGCTCGTATTCCTCGATGCCGCGTTCGTAGTCACGCGTCCGGAAGTAGCATTCGGCCATCCAGAAGTGCGCGTTGGGAACAAGGGACGAGTCGGGATATTGAATCAGGAACAGCTTGAATGAGGTCAGCGCGATGTCGTACTGCCCCTTCCCGAACTGGCCCTGCGCCCGATCGTACGCGTCCTTGGCCGAAAGGACCGATTCGGGCTCAATCCTCGGCACGGCGCCGGCCGGACGGGACGGCTCAGCCGGAATGGATGTCCGCTTGGCAGGCTGGGTCGGAATGTCCGGCGGGACATCGGGGCGCGCAACCGATCTGCCGACCGACTCCTCCATGACGCGCTTCAACTCACCAAGGCTGCCGGACGTCTCATTCTGCGTCGCGACCACGGTGTTGAGAGTCTTTTCCAGCGCGTCCAGCCTGGCGGCGCGTTCGGCCTCCTGAACCGCCAGCACGCTGACTTTTCCTTCCATCTTGCCGGAAGCTTCGGCGACCCGGCGGTCCATCTCGGTCGAGCGGGCGTTCAGGCTATACAGGACCTTGTTGAACCCGGCGAGCGCCGTCTGGAGCTGTGACACCCTGGCCGACAAGTCGCGGGCCTGCCCGTCCGCCTGCTTCGCCGACTCCTCCAGCTTCGCCAGGGACTGTGCCTGTTGTTCCACCTGGGCGGACAGCTTGGTTCCGATCACCTTGACCGTCTCGGTGACCTGCCCGACCGTCTTGTCGGTTTCCGCAACGCGCTTGTCGGCGCCGCCCAGCCTTGCGGCCAGGGAGAAGCCTTGCGCCTTCTGATCGTCGAACCCGCTCTGCAGGCCGTCGAGGTCGCGGCGAATGGTCTCCAACTGCCCCTGGAGCGTGGAAAGGTCCTGGCCTTTTATTTCCTGGACTCTGGCCTCCAGTTCGGCGCCGCGCTGCTGCGCAGTGCTCAACTCGCCCTGCGCCTGCTTCAGAAGCTTTGCGAGAGCGGCCTGCTGCTCCTCGGCCTGGCGCTGCATACTGTTGATCTGTTCGATCTTGCTTTGCAGAGAGGCGCGGACTTCCTCGGTTTTTTCGAACGACTGCCTGGAAGCCGTTTCCACTTCCTGGGTGGTCGCACAGGCCGAGACGAGCGCCGCTATCCCGATCGCGAGCAGGCCGCTGCTCAGGCCTGTCGGTCGCGCTTTCATCTGCCGTCTTCCAACACCAGATGCGCCCGACGGTTCTTCCAGTAGCAGGACTCGTCAGGGTCGGTGCACACCGGCCGTTCCTTTCCGTAGCTGGTGACGCCCACCGGGTTCGTGATGCCCAGCGTCAGCAGGTGCCGGCGGGTTTCCTGTGCCCGCTTCTCGCCCAGCACCAGGTTATACTCGATGCTGCCGCGCTCATCGCAGTGCCCTTCGATGAGGATGCGGGCCCGGGGGTTCTGTTTCAGAATCTCGGCGTTCTGGTCCAGGCTCTTTTTCCCCTCCGGGGACAGCCCCCAGCGATCAAACTCGAAATACACATCCCCGAGCGCGTGCTGCGCCATCTCCCGCGCGCGGCGCGCCTCGAACTCCGACGGGTCGGCTTTGGCCACCAGCGGGGGCGCGGGCGCTTTTACCATTTCCTCCCTGGGAGTCCTGGTAAAACCCTGCAGGGGCGTAGGCTTCGCCGGTTCAGGTTTCGCGATCTTGTCCTCAGTCGTGGTAGTGGATGTTCCCTTCGTCGAACAGGCCGCCAGGGGAAGGACCAGTCCCATAATAAGCAGGCCGCGACCCAAGGCTATCGGCAATCGATTCATTTTACGTCCTCCAGGATCAGATGCGCCCGGCGATTTTTCCAGTAACAGGACTCCTCACGCTCGGTGCACACAGGCCGCTCTTTGCCATAGCTGGTGACGGCCACCGGGTTCCTGATGCCAAGACCCAGGAGGAACCGTTCCGTCTCCTTCGCCCGCTTCTCCCCCAGCACCAGATTGTATTCCCGGCTCCCGCGCTCGTCGCAGTGGCCCTCGATCAGGAGCTTGACGTTGGAGACCTGCTTCAGCGCGTCGGCGCTCTGGGTCAGGTTCTTCTTTCCCTCGGTGGTGAGCACCCACTTGTCGAACGCGAAATAAATGTCCGCGAGCTGTTTCTGCGCCGCTTCCCGCGCCTTGCGCGCGTCGATCTCCACCTGATCGGCCTTGGCCACCATCATCGGAGACCCCTTCACGGCTTCATCCTTGGGAGACTGGGAGAGGCCCTGCAGCGGGCCGTCGCCGCCGGAGCCTCCGGCACCGGCTTTGGCTTGAGTATCGCGCGGCTGGGTCATGCCGCCTCCGCCCGCACCGCTCTCGACTTTCGGCGGCGCCACCTCGGTCCCCGATGTCGTCGCCACGACGCTCTTTTTGGAACACCCGCCCATGGCGAGCATTCCGACCAGGCCCGCGAGCCCGATCCAATAGAGTGATTTCCCCGTTCCGATCATCATGGATGCTTTCCCCTTCCTTCCAGCAGAATTAGTCTTCATGGCAACGACCATGCCGGGTCATCGTTGAACGTCCCATTGGCGGTCAACCGCTCCAGGCCCGTCCCATCGACATTGATCATATAGATATCCCGCTTCCCATTGCGAGTGGAACTGAACGCCACATGCCGGCCGTCCGCCGACCAGGACGGCGACTCGTCATTGCTGCTGCCCGTCGTCAACTGCCGCCACTGCTGCCCGTCCGGGCTGATCACGCAGAGCTTGAGCAGCCGCCGGTCATCCCGGCACACGTGGGCGATCCAATTCCCTTTCGGCGACCAGGCGGCGGCGGTGTTATAGGTTCCATGCCGGTCCTTGTACGTCAGCGGACGCAGGGCTGTCCCGTCTGCGCTCATCAGGTAGATCTGCGGGGTTCCTCCCCGGTCGGACGTGAAGGCGATCTCGCGGCCCGTCGGCGACCAGGTGGGCGCCAGGTCCGCTGCCCCATGGTTCGTCAGCCGCTCAAACCGCTTGCCCGCCTTATCGACCTTGTAGATCTCCGCATTTCCGTCTTGGGTCGTCGTGAAGGCCAGCTCTTCGCCGCTCGGCGCCCACTCGGGCGTGATGTTGAGTCCCGGCAGGGCTACGATCGCCCGGCGGCGGCCGGTCGCCAGATCGAGCTCATGAATCTGGGGGTCTTTCCCCGCCCCATACGTCACGAAAGCCAGGCGCTGCTTGTCCGGAGACCAGCTCGGCGCCAGGTTCAAGAATGCGTCAAACGTCACCTGCCGGGGATTATACCCGTCGTAATCCATCACAAACAGCTCCTTGCCGCCGGCCTTCTCCGAGACATAGGCGATACGGCTGCGGGCAATCCCCTGCTCCCCGGTGAAATGAAAGGCCAATTCGTCCGCGAAACGATGCGCCATCTGGCGGACGACATCGGGACTGCCTACATAGCGCTTGCTGCCCACCTCCTCTTTACGATTGTAATCGTACAGGGTCCCTTCCATGACGGTGTCCTCCCCGCGCGGCTGAATGGCGCCCCATACCTGAACCGCCCATCCTGCTTCACCAGCCCGGCGTCTCGACTCGTCATCCGGCGCGGAATTGGCAATCGCCTTGATGCCCAGCTTCTCCAGGTCGGCCACGTCGAACAGGAGCGACCGGCGCAGATCCGCTTTCAGCACCTCAAGCGGGGCC
>Ga0209726_10008801_pt1 | contig 10716 bp, 13 predicted proteins | sample Subgrocontami54m_FD_187453 | JGI IMG/M metagenome (GOLD analysis project Ga0209726, IMG submission 187453) | Subsurface groundwater microbial communities from S. Glens Falls, New York, USA - GMW46 contaminated, 5.4 m (SPAdes) (version 3) | ecosystem: Environmental > Aquatic > Deep subsurface >... | reverse complement strand
CCGCGCGACGCGGACCAGCCACGCGCCGATGTGCTCAATCGGGCGCATCGCCCGCGTCGCCTCGACCAATTCGAAGAGGACGTCTTGCAGAATGTCCTCGGCGTCCGAGATATCGCCCACGCGGCGTCGAATGAAGCGCTCCAAGCGAACGGACTCGCGCGCGACGATCTCCACGATATGCCGGTCTTGGTCGAGGGCGTCGAGGTAGCTAACCAGAGATGGCTCCTACTCCCTTAGACGTATGGACAGCCCAAATATTGTCGGCGACGGCCAGCAGGAGGACGGAACCACCTCAGGCGCGTTCTTCGGGCCACCGGGCTTGCCCGAGGACCGAACCGAGGGCACAGGCCGAGTGTTGGACCGTCATACTCCTAAGGCACTGGCGGAAATACCACCGCCGATTTGCCATCCACAGCCAAAACTCTATTCGGGAAGATTTTCTCGTGCATTCTCCGCCGCCAGCCTTCTTTCGTGAGAACCCACGAATCTCTCACCAAAGCGCCGGCCAGCACCTCGCGCCGAGCCCAACGAGAGTGTCGTCCAAGTCGAAGAGGACTACCATCGAGCGACCCTGTGAAACTGGCTAACGCTCGCCATCAGCTGCCGCTGAGGCATAGTGTGCCGAAGGCACCGCACGTACGCTTGCCGCGGTCAGATGCATAGCGTGGTTGGGCGGCTGCTTCATGCCGCGCTGTCTGGTGACTTTGTTCTGTCCACCGCCGGCCATCGTTGGTTGGCCTCGGGCAACGGTGTTTCCTTGCCCGTCACCCGTTCCAGCGCAATCGCATAGACCGTGACTTGGTCCAGCCGTGGATAGAACCCCTTCGGACGAGCCCAGGTCGGGTTCCCGTACTTGTCCATCAGCGCATCAAAGAATGCCTTCTTGTCGCTCTCAGCCTCAATGACTCGGATGCGGCCAAAAGCAAGAACGCTACGGTACTCAACTGAGGTGTCGCACTCGAAGCGACCGTACGCGAACACCTCACCGGGCTCATCAAGCTCAAAGCACACCTTGGACTGGTGATCAACGTTCCGTCGAAAGTGGCCACGAGCACTCGTGTTGTGCACCCAGATCTCCCCTCTCATCCAGACGTAGAGCAGCGGGATGACGTAAGGCCAACCATCCGGACCGACGGTAGCGAGTCGCCCAGAATACGCGTGACGAATCAATTCACGCACGCGTTCTTCGGACATGATCTTGTCCGTTCTCCGAATTGTTGGCGCGTCACTCATTGGTAAGCCGCAAGAAACTCCAACCGCCAGAAGCTTGCCCCGTGCAGTGGATTGTAGCGGTACGCGCCCACCGGTTGAACCCACGCGAGGTGTGACCATTCGCTGCGCAGGAGCCGAAACACAGACCGCGCGAAAGCACTTCCCTTGACGCAACGCCTCGCACGGTTGCACGCTACGCATACAACCTGCAATCGTCGTGTTTCGGGCATGCTTGAATGCTGCCTTCGTTGGTCGGCCCAACGTTCCGGTTCAGCGGCGGGCCGCGCAGCGGACCGTCCGCTGCAACCGGTTGTTATGCGTCTCATGAATCCAGTGCACCCGGGGTCACGCCTTAAGTCCTGGCCTCAACGATCCCCTTGATGGTTGATAGCACGCCCGACCAGAATTCATCGGAACGGGCTCGTTTGGTTTCATCCGGAATGTTGTCTTCGGTAACCGAGAGGACGACGCCAGGGTCCCCCGATTCGATGCGGAAGGTCCAGTTCCGGTAGTTCTCCGGGAGATCCGGCAACTGCTCCAGATCGCTCCAGTGGCTGTACTGCAGTAGTCTCTCAGGCCGGTATTGCAGGATGGTTCCCTTCTCATGGTAGGCATTGCCGTTGAACTCCCCCGTGAACGTGATGGGACTTCCTTCTTTCCAATCTGAGCGGACCTTAGCCCCGAAGAAATACTCTTTGGCGGTGGCCGGATTCACAAGGGCATCCCAGACATCCGCACTAGATGCTTCGATCTCGATGGATGCCCTTGACACGTGTTTTCTTTCCATTCTCAGTCACTCTCGTTGATTGACGCCGAACGATTGCGCTGAGCCGCGCGGCTCAGCGACACCTTACCATGGACGAAAATGCCGCGTCGGCTCCAACGCATGGTTAACCGGCTCGTGCGCCGTCCATCGCACAACGAAGGATTGCGTCCGCCGACGCTGTAATGTCCTTTTCTGTGGTCGACCAGTTCGAGACCGACACGCGCATCGCTCGTAGGCCATGCCATGTCGTATCTCCCACCCAACACGTTCCTTCCTTCTGAACTCGACTGATTACTTTGGACGTGAACGAATCGGTGTCCCGATCGGAGGGGGACGAAAATCGCACCAGGACCTGATTGAGGACGACCTCGTTCAGAATCTGAACACCTGAACCGCGTGCGAGACGGTCCGCCATCACGCGGGCAAGGTCGCAACAGCGGTCCACCAAGGCGGTAATTCCCGTGCGGCCTAATGATCTCAGCGCGGCATAGATGGTGAACCCGCGAGCGCGACGCGAAGCCTCGGGCACCCACGTGCTGTTGTCGCGCGCCATGCCCGGGGCCATCGCGTAGTACGGCGCGTTCAACGTCATCGCCGCATTTTGAGCCGTCGGATCGCGGACAAACACCAGCCCCGAATCATAAGGAACATTCAACCACTTGTGGCAGTCCACCGAAATCGAGTCCGCCTGCTCGATACCGCTTACCAGCGCTCGACGGCTGGCCGACGCGGCCGCCCAGGTTCCAAACGCACCATCGACGTGCAGCCAGCCCGCCCGATCACGAACGCAACCGGCAATCGCACGGATCGGATCGAATGCGCCCGTGTTGACGTTACCCGCTTGGGCGCACACCAGGACCGGCGTGCTGATATCGGCGAGCAGCTTCATGAGTTCACTGGATCGCATCCGGCCCTGGTCGTCGGTAGGAACCCTGACGACACGGCCGCGACCCAGGCCCAGCATCTGCAGGGACGCGAAAATCGACACGTGAGATTCGTCGCTCGTCACGACCGTCAGGGGAGGCGCTCCGATGAGGCCCCGCTCTTCGACGTCCCATCCCAATGTGCGGAGCAATGCGTGTCGCGCGGCCGCCAGGGCTGTGAAATTGGCCATCGTGCCGCCGGTGACAAAGCCGAAACCCATTTCCTTTGGCAGACCGAAAAGATCCCTAAGCCAACTTCCAGCGATTTGCTCGGCTGCCGCTGCGGCCGGAGACAGAGCGTAGAGTCCGGCGTTCTGATCCCAGATGCCGGTCAGCCAATCCGCTGCAACCGCGGCGGGCAGAGACCCGCCGACCACAAAACCGAAGTAGCGAGGTCCCGCTGATGCCACCAACCCTGGATCAGCAACCTTCCACAAGTGTTCGATGATTTGCAGGGAATCTTCGCCGTCCGAGGGAAGGGAGCCTCCCATGCTTGCCAGGAGGCCATCAAAATCCACCGGACGACCGACCGGCCGATCCGGCAGGCTAGCCAGAAACTCGTTGGCTATTTCGCAGGTTCTCTCGAGGAGATTCTTGCGGTTCATGTGGCTGGACACGCGAAAGAGTGACAATCTGATTCCTGCTGTTGGTTTGAACGTCCGGCTAACGCCCGGTTTCAGCCGCGGCGGTTCCAAACCCCTCCGCCGACGGCTGCAAACCGATGTTAGGCTGCGCTTGAGCTTATGTCTGATGTGACATAGTATGAATGCGATGAGTCCGCGCGACAAGCCGTTGGTCTGGTTGCGCGGAACCGTCAAGACACCACCGTTTGGCTCGGACGCTCGGGTGGAGGCCGGCTTCTTGTTGCGCCGCCTGCAACGCGGCGACGGGCTGGGCTTGCCGCACTCCCGACCTATGCCCGACATCGGCATGGGGTGTCACGAGTTGCGGATCCTTGATGGCTCTGTCAACTGGCGCATCATGTACCACATTGCCCCGGACGCGATCGTGATTCTTGACGTCTTCCTGAAGAAGACCGCCACCACCCCGAAGCTGGTCATCACCGCGTGCCGCAAGCGGCTGGCCGAATACCAACAGGTCGTGCAACGCCAGAAAGGAGCCCGCCGTGCGCGCCGATAAACGCCGAAAGCTCGAACGTGCCGGATGGACGGTTGGGGATGCCGGAGACTTCCTCGGCCTGTCCGCCGACGAGCGGCGCTTCGTCGAAGTGAAACTCGCGTTAGCCGACGGGCTGCGCCGACGCCGGGAGCAACTCGGGCTGACCCAAACCCAGGTGGCCGAGCGCTTCGGTTCCAGCCAGTCGCGTGTGGCCAAGATGGAGGCCGCCGATCGCAGCGTCACGACCGACCTCCTGTTGAAGTCGTTGTTTCGACTTGGCGCCAGTCCACGCGATGTGTCTCGTCTATTGATCCCCAAGGGTCGGAATCGCGCAGCCTAGACAGTATGACTTCGGCAAAAGGACACGGCTGACCTCCGGTGTCGTCGCGGGTTAGCCTGTTCGGGCCAGAGCCGCAGCGCCGCATAGAGGGCGGCGTTGTGTTCCCGGAGGTCAGCCATGGGCAAGTCTACTCCGCTGTTTGTCGGTCTGGACGTCCACAAAGATTCGATCGCGGTGGCGCACGCCGCCGGCGGCCGCGCCGACCCGCCCGTGTTCGTCGGGGCGATTGGCACGCGGCAAGCCGATCTGGATCAGCTGATTCGACGGTTGCAGGGGAAGGCGTCCGCGCTGATGTTTGCGTATGAGGCGGGACCGTGCGGATACGGCCTCCATCGGTATCTGACGGACCAGGGCCTGGCCTGTCAGGTGGTCGCGCCGTCGCTGATCCCGAAGAAGCCGGGCGACAAGGTGAAGACCGATCGGCGCGACGCCGTCGAACTGGCTCGGCTGCTACGCTCGGGGGATCTGACGCGCGTGTATGTCCCGAGTGTCGAGGATGAAGCGGTCCGCGACGTGAGCCGCGCCCGCGATGCCGCGCGGGTCACGCTCAAGGACGCGAAGCTTCGACTGAAAGCGTTCCTGCTGCGCCTGGGGCGGCACTACGTCGGGCGGGCCGACTGGAACGCCGCCCATCGGCGGTATCTCGCGAAGGTGGTGTGTCCGACGCCCGCGCAGCAGATCGTCTTTCAGGAATGGGTGCGGGCCGTCGATGAGCAGGTCGATCGGCTCCAGCGCCTTGAGGCCGAGTTGCAGGAGGTGGGGCCTCGTTGGCGCCTCTATCCGGTGGTCCAAGGCCTCCAGGCGCTCCGCGGCGTGCAGTGGCTCGTGGCGATCACGGTCGTCGCGGAGCTCGGCGACCTCACGCGCTTCGCGAATCCGCGGCAGCTGGCGGCGTTCGTCGGTCTCATCCCGTCCGAGTACTCGAGCGGCCGCACGCGCCGCCAGGGGGGGCATCACCAAAGCCGGCAACGGACGGGCCCGCCGCGCCTTGATCGAAGCGGCGTGGGCGTACCGCTATCCCGCCAAGGTCTCCGCCCACATTCAGCAGCGCATCGACACACTACCGAAACCGCTCCAAGATATCGGGTGGAAGGCGCAGGTCCGCCTCTGCAAACGGTTTCGTCGGCTGACCTCACGCGGCAAGCATCCCAACGTGGCCGTCACCGCCATCGCCCGCGAACTGATCGCGTTCATGTGGGCGATTGCCAAGGAGGTGCCCGTGTCCGCGTGACGGCACGGGGCAATACCAGGAGCAGGGGAGGGGCGTGGGCCCCGATATTGGCGCAACCCTCGACGACGTTAAGAGGCGACTTCACGGTCGACCCTCGTGCCTAGACCGAGGCCGGCGCCCGACGGATCAAAGTACGGTGGTACTCAATCCACGGATATCAGCAGGATCAATCGTCGGTGTTACTGGTCCCGCCTCTCCCCAGCCCCTGGATCTGCGCGAACTACCCGGCCGCCTCCGCGGACCGCTCGTGGGTGGGCGGTCTGCTCGGCGGCCTGGACACCAGAGACCGTGTCGATCGGACCGGACGAGGTCGGCGCGAGGTCCAGAAATATTCGTGCGTACGACGCACGGTCTACTTGACAAGCCGAAGTCATATCAACGTGCCGCTTCAGCCGCGGCGGCTCACGATCGCGCCGGCCGCCGTCGGCTGCAAGCCGTTAGACGTCGTGCCTCGTTCCAGAATTCGCGCGCCCCCAAGCCTCTCTTCCTTCCCGGCCCTCCCAGATGATCATTCGCGGAAATGCGTCGATTCTGACCCAATGCAGTGCCCGATCTTGTTTGCCCGTCGCGAGGAAGCAGTCCAGTGCCTGACCAGCAAGCTCCTCTGGAACAAACAACTCCGATGGCCATCGTTCGAGCGCCTGTCCTCCAAGATTGATTTCGATCGCAGGAGGCCCGCAAGGAACACCAGTGAGCAAGAAGTCGCTCCAAGCCTGCTCATCTTCGTAGCACTGGATGACGAATCCATGGCCCTCGTGCCACTCGACGTGAAGAAGAGGAAACTGGTCGTCGGCAGGGGCGATCGAAGCGCCGTCCCAGACCGGACCCGACCGAACGCGCGCGAGGATCTCCGACACGGGCGGAATCGGAATCTCTGTCTCGCCCGTGACGAACGAGAGCCGAAACGCGTTCTTGAGATCAACGCCCATACTTCTGGCTTTTCCAGATCCTGAGCCCATCCTTAGCCCCAGATACGCGTATCATAGCTGCTGGAGCCAAGAATGGACCTGCAATTCACCGCCGTCTTTCGAAAAGTGCCCGAGGGCTACATCGGCTTTGTCGAGGAGTTGCCCGGCGCAAACACGCAAGGTGCGACGCTGGACGAAGCTCGAGCCAACCTGCAAGAAGCGGTGGCGCTTGTGCTCGAAGCGAATCGGACGCTCGCTCAAGAAGATGCCATGGGCCCCGATGTGATTCGTGAGCCACTGAAAGTCAGGGCTTGAAGCGCCGAGACCTGATTCGACATCTCGAGAACATGGCTGCCAGCTGCTGCGCGAGGGTGGCAACCACACGATTTACGTGAATCGCGCCGCCAGGAAAAGCTCCAGCGTCCCTCGCCACAACGAAATCAACAACGACCTCGCCAAGAAGATCTGCAAAGATCTTCAGGTGCCCCAACCAGACGTATAACGCTCGCGCTGAGCCGCGGCGCGCGCAATCGCATTCGCCGACGGCTCCAGCGCGCTGTTGGGCAGCTCGTCGAATGGTCAAAGCCTCAAACACGCGTCAACACTGAGCCAAAACAACTTGTCGGAAAAGTCCACGTGGTTGCGCGAATCCCAATCTCGCGGATCCCAATCAACGCCGCTGACGTCATCTCCGGTGGCAAGGATTTGGCCGAATGCCACGCCGCGAAACTGGGACACAGCCAAGAACGCTGCGCACTCCATTTCGACTGTGAGGCACCCTTCCGCCTTCCGTCTCGCGACCCGTGTTCGCTTTTCACGATAAAAGGCGTCAGTGGTCCATGTTTTCCCGACCTGATACGTCACCCCGTGTTCCCGCAACACTGACTCGATGATCTTGACGACGCCCAGATCCGCAGCCACTTCTCTCGCGGGCTCAATGTAATGATAGGACGTGCCTTCGTCCCTGACTGCGCTCGACGGCACAACGACGGTGCCCGGCGCCAAGGCAGAATCGAGAACCCCCGCGGTGCCACAGGCCATAAACTTACGGCATCCCAGGGCGATGAGCTCCTCCATGATCCCTGCGGCGAGAGGTGCGGCCAGGCCAGGATGGGCTACCGTTACCACCGATCTGTTGTGCTCCAGCTTGTAGACGGGAAGTGGTCCCATGACCGTATCGATGTCGGTCACGTGCTGCAATCGCGAGTCCGCGAGGAGTTTCGCAATGACCGTGTGGTAAATCGGAAGGACACAACATTCAGGGATGGCAATCGGTTTGATGACCTTCGACGGCTCGATTACCGCCTCGGCCTCTCCGTCGAATTCCAGAATTGGAAAAGATGAGTTCATACCGGCCCGAGTTCGCCAAAGCTGCCCAACTTGTTACTGAGTGGACCGCCAGGCCCTTCTCGCAGCCATCGCGGGCCACTGTGCGGGCAGTCTTGCTCGAAAGCGCTCGGAAATCAAGGAGCGCCACGCCTCTCGATGGTCCATCCGACAGGCCTGGCTGCGGGCAGCGCCTGAAGCCCACTTCGGGTTGCGGCCAACGCCGGAAAGGGACACACCGAGTACCGATTCCTCGCAGCTCCCCCACTTGCGGCCAACGCTGGCGTCCCCACACTGAATCTCGTGTCGATGTGCTGAAGAATCAGCAACTACGTGACATTTCCATCCTGCAGGCTCGGGTGAGTTGGCTGCAGACGGCGCGGCTCGCTGCGACCGGCTGCAGCGAACGCTGAAAGACGGTCACGCCGACAGACGTGCCAATTGCAGTGACGTGAATCGGTTCGAGATGGGAACGTGTGGTGACGCTGGCGCAATGAGCTGCGACGCTCGCGGCTCAGCCCTCACTCCGCTGTCAACAGCCGATCGAATGGACTCCGAACGCCAAGCCCGCCGCGGTTCAGCACATGCAAATACATCATCGTCGTACTGACGTCGGAATGCCCGAGCAGCTCCTGCACGGTTCGAATGTCATGGCCGTCCTCGAGCAGGTGCGTCGCAAATGAGTGCCGAAAGCAGTGCGGTCCGACGCGCTTCGTGACACCCGCCCGCCGCGCCGCATTCGCCACCTCCCGCTGCACCGCCGACTCGTGCAGATGGAAGCGAGAGGCTGGGCCCCACCTCGGATCGCGACAGATCCGCGCGGCGGGAAAGACGAACTGCCAGACCCAGTCCGCCGCAGCATTGGGATACTTGCGATCCAGCGCAAAGGGCAGTACGACCCGCCCCACACCGTCTGCAAGATCCCGTTCATGCTGTCGTCGCACCTCTCGCAAGTGTCCCTGGAGCCTCTCCTCGATGGCCACGGGCAGCATCGTCCGGCGGTCCTTCTGGCCTTTACCCCGTCGAACGACAATTTCATGTCGATCGAAATCGAGGTCCTTGACCCGAAGCTCGAGACACTCCTGCAACCGCAGCCCCGCCCCATAGAGAAGGGCCACGACCATCCACATCGTCCCGTGGATATTCTTGAAGATCCTGGCGACTTCTTCCGGGCTGAGCACGACTGGAACCCGATGCGGCAGCTTGGCCCTCGGCACCTGTTCGATTGCGCCAACCTCGATGCGAAGCACATGACGACATCTTCGACGGATGTTGCTTGTGGTGAAAAACGATGAATCGCCGGATCCAGTGGACGTAGCTGGTCTCAGTCCGCCGGCTGTAGTGCCGGATACGTATGCTGTGCCGCACCTGATCGAGGAGCTTCGGGCGCAGCCCTTCCGGGAACGGAACGACGTCGGGAGTCTGACCGGAATCGGCCATGGCGCCTCCCGCGAGCGAACATCGCGCCAGTGCAGCCCACATGGATCGTCGAATGAATCGCGCAACAGCGTCTCAGCGATCTCTGCGCGTTCTGCGGTTTGCGTCGGAGAAGACAACGTGGCCGACTCGATTGCCCCGATTCGCTCTCGGAGTCAGGCCTCGATCAGAAAGGGATTCGTCCGCCTCTCCTGGCCGATGGTCGTACTGGGGCCATGTCCCGGATGGACGTGCGCTTCGTCGCCAAATGCGAACAGCACGGTGCGAATCGAACTGATGAGCGTCGCACGGTCTCCGCCGGGCAGATCGGTACGGCCGATGGATCCCGCAAACAATGTGTCGCCCACAAAAAGATCGTCGCGGTGATCGCGGGGATCGCCACCTACCGGCTCCGTTTTGACAACGTGCAGACAGACGCCGCCCGGACAATGGCCGGGCGTGTGATGGACATGCGTTTCGTAGTCGCCGAAGGGGATGACCTGCGCTGGCGTGTAGAACGTGTCAATCGGGGGCAGCGGTTCAACCTTCAGGCCGAAGATCTTCCCCTGCTCCGCAGCGCGCTCGTACAGAAACAAGTCGTCGCGATGCAGGTGGATGGGCACGCCGAGAGCCCGCTTTGCCGCGGGAACGCCTGTGACATGATCGACATGGGCGTGCGTGAGCAAAATGTCGCGAATGCGCAATCCGCGGCGCGCCGCCAGTGTCAGCAGTTGCTCGACCTCGTCGCCTGGGTCGATCAGGATGGCCTCCCCCGTCCGATCACACCCGGCAAGGAAGCCGTTCTTGAAGAATGGTCCGACGGCCCGGGTCTCTATTATCATGGTGGGCAGCCCATATGATTCTCGCACTCGTCGACGATCTGATGTTCACATCGAAGATCAAGACAACGGCCACTCGCCTTGGCGTGCCTCTGGTGTTTGCTCGATCTCCGGAGAGCGCACTCGCTGAAATGCGGAAGTCTCGTCCATCGCTCGTGATCCTCGACCTGAACAGCGTGAGAACACAGCCGCTCGCCACTGTCGCCGCCATGAAGTCCGACCCGGCGCTGGCGGAGATTCCTGCCATCGGCTTCGTCTCGCATGTGCAGACGGACTTGATTGACGCGGCGCGCCAGGCCGGGGTTGCCGAGGTGCTGCCCCGGTCTGCCTTCACGATGCACCTGCCGGAGATCCTCGAGCGGGGACGCTGACATCGGGCGGAGTCCTGCGCCACGCCCGAGCTGAAGCTCGGGCCTACAACGGCACCAGCCACTGACATCGGGCGGAGTCCTGCGCCACGCCCGAGCCGAAGCTCGGGCCTACAACGGCACCAGCGTTTACTGGACACGGGTCGCCAGCCACACGAGGATGGCGACCCCCACGAGAATAACGGCGGCGACCACCCAGGCGACGGCCGAGGGGCGTTGCGAGTGGACACGTGGCATCGAATCGCGGATCTCGGCCGTCTCGCTGCGG
>Ga0209726_10008797_pt1 | contig 10730 bp, 8 predicted proteins | sample Subgrocontami54m_FD_187453 | JGI IMG/M metagenome (GOLD analysis project Ga0209726, IMG submission 187453) | Subsurface groundwater microbial communities from S. Glens Falls, New York, USA - GMW46 contaminated, 5.4 m (SPAdes) (version 3) | ecosystem: Environmental > Aquatic > Deep subsurface >... | reverse complement strand
TGATTTCGCTAGTCTGAATTGGCCCACTTCGATGGTTTGATTTGGCCCCCCCGAAAAGCGAAACCTGTACTCTGTTTTCGGCATGAAAAGCTGAAAACGGAGGTGGTTTTGCCCAGGAGGAACAAAGTGGAACTATACGAAGAGATCCGGCGGGAGTATGAACACGGCGCCGGCACAATCAAAGGGGTGGCGCGGAAGTTAGGAGTGCATCGGCGGATGGTGCGGGAAGCCGTGGCTAACGCAGTGCCGCCGGAACGGAAAGTTCCCGCGCGATTGCGCCCTAAGCTGGCGGGAGCCATTCCTTTTATCGAAGCGATCCTGGAGGGGGATCGCAAGGCGCCGCGCAAGCAGCGGCACACGGCGCACCGGATCTGGAAGCGCGTGCGCCGGGAGTTGAGCGACGTGACCGTAGGTGAATCGACAGTACGCGAATACGTGCGCCAGAGAAAGATAGCTCTGGGCTTAACGAGGCAGGAAACATTCGTGCCGCAATCATATGAAGAGGGCGGCGAGGCGCAGGTTGATTGGTACGAAGCGTGGGCCGAGTTGGACGGCGAGTTGCGCAAGGTATTCATCTTCTGCCTGCGCAGCATGGCCAGCGGTGGGGCTTTTCATCGCGCCTACCTGCGGGCCAATCAGCAAGCGTTTCTGGAGGCGCACGAGTTAGCGTTTGCGTATTTCGGCGGCGTCTTCCGGGTGCTGCGGTACGACAACCTAACGAGCGCGGTAAAGAAGATCTTGCGCGGCCATCAGCGAGAGGAAACGACGCGGTTCATCGCTTTCCGCTCGCACTGGGGCTTCTCTGCGGAGTTTTGTAATGCGGGTCAAGGCCATGAGAAGGGTGGAGTGGAAGGGGAAGCGGGTCAGTTCCGCCGGAACCATCTGGTACCGGTGCCGCAAGTGCGAAACCTCGAGGAACTGAATCTGCTGCTGGAGGCTGGGACGCGGGCAGACGACCAGCGGGTAATTGCCGGTCGGGACCAAACGATCGGGTCGGCGCTGCTCAGCGAGCGAACCCACTTGTTGCCGTTGATTGAGGAGGGCTTTGACCTGGCTTCGGTGCACTTCCCGGCGGTCAATGCGAGCGGCTGCGTCAGGGTGTTGACGAACTTCTACTCGACGCCGCTGGCGGTGGGCACGGCAGTGCAGGTGAAAGTCTATTCGAGCTACGTGGAGGTGTGGTACCAGAGGCACTGCGTGGCCCGCCATGAGCGCTGTTACGGACAGCAACAGAAAGTACTGGAGCTGGCGCATTATCTGGACGCGTTGACGAAGAAACCGGGTGCTTTTGCTGGCTCAACCGCCCTGGAGCAGTGTCGGGCACAAGGACGCTGGCCGCTCAGCTACGAGCAGTTTTGGGGTGTCCTCAAGCAACGACAAGGACGGGAGAGTGGGACGCGAGCGATGATCGATGTGCTGTTGCTAGGCCGCGAGCATGACCCGGCACGAGTGCGGCAAGCGGTGGAGGAAGCGCTGCAACTTGGTTGCTCGGATGTGGGGGCAGTGCGCTATCTATTGGGCGCCGCGAGCCGCGAGCGGCAACCCACAGTTGGACCAGTGGAGCTTGGAGTGCTGAATCGGTATGACCGGCCACTGCCGAACCTCGCCGACTATGAGCGGCTGCGGCCACACTGGCCGGTCACGGAGGTGGTCCAATGAGCGCGGCAACCACAGCTCTGCAAGAAGCGGTCATCCAGCAGTACAGCAAACAACTGCGTTTGCCGACTCTGGGTGGGCAGTTTGCGCGACTGGCCACTCAGGCGATCAAGGAAAAGCAAGGCCATCTCAGTTACCTGGAAGCGTTGCTGCAGGCAGAAGTCGAAGAACGTGAGGGCCGGGCGATAGGACGGCGTATTCACGAGGCGCGTTTTCCCTCACTCAAGACTCTGGAAGACTTCGACTTTGAGAGTGCGTCCCACATTCCGGCGGCGCAGATCCGTGAGTTGGCCGAGGGTGGCTACCTGGTGCGCAACGAACCAATCATCCTCCTGGGTGAAACGGGGACTGGCAAAACGCACTTGGCCACTGGGCTGGCGGTGGTTGCTTGTCGGCAACGGAAGCGAGTGCGGTTTACGACGGCAGCGGAGTTGGTCACGGAACTAATCGAAGCCAAAAACCAGCAGGAACTGCAGCGGATGCGCAGCCGCTGGCTACGCTACGAGCTGATAGTGATCGATGAACTGGGCTATGTAGTGATGCCGGATACTGCGGCCGAGTTGTTGTTCCAGATCATCTCCGGCCGAGCCGAACGCGCGGCGGTGATCGTGACCACGAACCTGCCCTTCTCCGAGTGGACCACAAAGTTTCCGAATGCACGCCTGTGCAAGGCGATGCTGGACCGGCTGACGGATCAAGCGCACATCATTGAAACCGGAAACGAATCCTACCGCTTCCGGCGCACCATGGAGAAGAAGAAGGGCGGCAAATCAAGGACGCCAGGCAACGGCACTACCTCCTGAGCGGTTAGCGGAGAGGAACCCGACCGAAATGAATCGGCAAGGCAAAAAACCGGCTGGATACATATCAAGCAAAAACAATGAAAACCCTAAACAAAAACGCGATCGTTTACGCGCAGTGACCGCTGGTCCGGCCCCGCGCCGCCCTCCGGGCGACGCTCCGGTCCGGACCAGCAAGGAACTAACAAGGGGGGGCCAAATCAAACCATCGAAGTGGGCCAAATCAAGTTGACAAACCCAACAGGCCTCAAGCCCGGAATTGTTTATGTACCAGACGACATGCAGAGAAGAATCGAAGAGCTTCACGATGCTCTTCTGTCAATTTGAGAGTTTACATGTATCACATTAAGAATTTTGCCGATCGACTGTTAGATGCTGTCGATCAGAAATCGAGCAGCGTTGTAGTTGGTCTTGACCCGGATGTCCGAAAACTTCCTGAGTTCTTGATTGAGAGATCTCAGGCGCGACATGGTCATGGTTTGAAATCCTTGGCTGCGGCAGTCTTGGATTTTAATACGCAGATTATGGAGGCTATCCACGATATCGTCATTGCCGTTAAGCCACAGATTGCATTTTATGAAGCGCTGGGCATTCCTGGCCTTCGGACACTGCAAAAGACTATTCGCGTTGCGAAGTCGCACGGATTACTTGTCATTCAGGATGCTAAGCGTGGTGACATTGGGTCAACTGCTGAAGCCTACGCAACGGCTCACATCGGGTTTATTAACCAAGGTAAAAAGAGATCGATCTTCGGTGCTGATGCCATGACTGTGAACCCACTTCTTGGAACAGACAGTATCGAACCATTTCTAAAACGAACGGAGACCCAAGGCAAAGGAATTTTTGTTTTGGTTAAGACATCAAATCCTTCATCGTCAGAAATTCAAAATCTAGAAGTCATAACCGACAGCGAACGGCATTATCTGTATGAAGTCATCGCGCGCCTGGTTTGTCGCTGGGGAAAAAATTCAATTGGTAAGCGAGGCTACAGCTCGGTCGGGGCTGTCGTAGGAGCTACTTTCCCCCAGGAGGCGAGACTGATTCGAGATTTGATGCCCCAGACAATCTTCTTAGTACCCGGATACGGCGCTCAAGGGGCTACCGCGCAAGACATAGTTCACTGCTTCAACTCAGACGGCAAAGGCGCGATAGTGAACTCGTCCAGAGATATCATATATGCCTTTCAAAAGGATGAGCGGATGGCGAATCAAAGCAACCCTGATTTCGCTCTGGCGGCGCGGGACTCGGCCCTTAAGATGCGCAGCGAGATTAATAACGCCTTAAGAAAAGCCGTTTCTTGAGAGATGCTCGATGAAGAGGGTTATACCAGTTGTTGCTCGCAACGCCAGAGAACTCGCAGAGATGCTCGGGCTGAGTCCGGCTGACGGCATGGAGATCGAGTTTCGCAGCGACTTGAACGATAAGATTATCGAAGTCGTCAAGCAAGAAAGGATTGACTCACGCAGACGTGGCTCGTCTCGCTCACACGTCGCGCACTCAAGTGACCGCAATACTGAACCGTAACACCCACGACATCTCGACGGATCTAATGCTGCGTGTATTGGCTTCGCTAGGGGTGCAAGCGAAGCTCCAATTCAAGAGCGCCGCCTGATATTGTCCGCAGCCCGAGGTTACCTTCATTTACGGTTAAGCATCTCCAATACATCACTGCATGCTAAGTCCGCACGGAGAAGGCGATCTCGATCGACTTCCCGAACATGGGCAATCTCGTTGCGAACAGGTGCGATTTGGCTTAACGCAGTCTGCAGTCTTTGCTTTGCATCCTTTGCTTCTCCGAAATGGGCTCGCGCCTCTTGCCACACGTCCTGCGCGAAAAGCAAGTTTGGCAACTGACCAAGATATAGATAGTCAACGACGCTAAGCGCTTCCGCAGCTGCCGGACGCGCTCGGAGCGCGCGAGCGAGGCTCTCACGTTCGCGTTCGGGCAGCGCATCCTCGATTTTCTGCGCCGCGTGATCCCCAAAGCGTTTGGCATACACTTCACGAACGACACCACGAAGCGCGCGTTCGGTCTCAGCAACACGCTGCCACACGGCCTCGGAACCTGGTAGAAACCACGGAGGAATAAGAGGTGCCGCGTCTGCCTCTCCACCGAGTTGGCGAAAAGCGACACGAATGATGTCTGCCATCCGTCGCCGTCGCTCCCGCAGGAAGTCCACGTATTCCATTGACTCCCACCCTACGGGAAGAGCATGTTCGGCGCACATACGTCCCCATCTATGATCGTCTATAGCAAGTTTCTCGCGTAGGCGTGGAACATACTCCGCTGGACCCTTAGCGCCAATGACACTATTTTCGTGCCAGCCAATGTCTGCAAGATTTGCAACTTGGTTGATAATACGACGATCCTTAATTCCGTGCGAATTGAGCCACGTTGTCGGAAACAAATGGTGTACTTCGCTAGCTGAACGCCCGGCATCTGCAGACGAGTCAAGCAGGTTCTGAAGAAGCTGGTCAGAGAAGAGTGCGCGGGTTCCAAGCACTACCTGCGCCGCCCGGAAAGCAAGGGCCGACGGCGATCGCCCCTTTTGCGTTTCAAGTCCCGCCACAAGAGTATGAGTCCAATAATCACCTGTGATCGTTTCACTCATGGCATCGTCAAGAGCACGTACAAAGCCGAGGGCATCGTCAGCATCCAATCTGGCAACCCGTGCCAAATCTTGCTCGAAAGCACTCTCAGAAGACCCGGAATAGCGCGCCGTAAGCAACGATCCGAATACCCAGCGGGAAATCATCTCGTCGAGTTTACTCTTTGGGACACGCGCCTTTCGGCCCCGAATGTAGAAGGCATAGGCGTTAACGATTGCATTTTTGGAAGCGATGAGTCCCGGACTAACCAAACCAGCATGTTTCACTCGAAGCAGGTAGTCGCGCCACGGCGTGAGATCCATACATTCTTTCGCGGCATCGTCGAGTTGACGCAAACGTTCTATACGTCCCGCTGTGTCGGCCTCGCCAGTGGTTGGATCGATGCCGCGAAGATAACGGTAAACAGCGGACATTCGTGCTCGACCAAACGCAACGCCGCACACTGCCCGCAGAAGTTGTTGGGTATCGATCCCCACTACTGCTCCGGAGGACATTGTGCGCGACCGCTCTTCAATCCGATCCCGCAACTCCCCGTGATAGACAGAGAGTAACGTCAGAACAAAGTCGGCTTGCCCGAGGCGCGTACCCTGATTGTTGATGCGGACAAAAATCTCCGCAACATCTTCCTCCGTAATTTCCTCATCCTGCGTCGCAGCAGTCTTGCGGATATCGACTGTCGGAAAACGGTAATCGGCTATAGCGTGCGCACGATCCAAGTTACGCTCAGCGGCGTCCTCATATTGTTCATCGAGCACGCGCCCCTTGTCCCTCAGAGCAGTAATCAGGTCGCGTCTTATCTGAGGCTTCGAACGCGTTCCATTCCATAACTCAGTCGCATTAGGAAGGAATTCAGGATCATTGCGGATGGCTGCATCCGCGACTTCGAATCTACCGTCGCGAGGACGGAACGCGATCGTGATCTTGCGCATCGCTCCATCCTTTCCGACAACTTCGAGTCCTCGCATCACCGCGTACAGAGATGTGAGACGTTGCTGACCATCGATGACTAATGTGGTCGCGCGGAGACCCGGTCTCTCGGCTCCGAGTGCCCGTGCATCCTTGTCATTAGATGTATGCCAGAAGACGAGCGTGCCGACTGGGAATCCCACAAAAAGCGAGTCAAGAAGATCGCGGACCTTTGTGTCCTCCCAGACGAATGGTCGCTGTAAGTCCGGGAGCGCGATAACCTCGCGCTCAATGTCGTCCATTAGTGATGCTATGGCTCGCTGACCCGGTTCGAAAATCGGAGCACGGCCGCGAATCTTTGGATCGCGAGAAGTGGTGGCATCCTCCTCGTCGGTTGCATCGTCACCTGGTTCTGTATCTTGTGGATCGGGCACGGGCTGTGGCAACTCACAACCGATGAAGGTGGCGATGTAGTCGACCGCTTCAGGTGCGTGATCTTCAAGACTGACCGCTCTCCGCACGCGCGCCATCGCCATGTCAACAAAGCTATTGAAATTGTCTTTAAGTAATTCAGTCGCTTGCGCTGCGTGCTCAATTGGGAAGGTGATGAGGAAGCCTCCCGGAATCCACTTGAACTCTGAATCGTCCTCAGCATCAGCACCAAGAGCATCGCGCACGTCGTCACTCACAGGTCCAATGACACCTATTCGCATAGTCGATCGTGCGATCTCACATGCGAGCAGTCGACCAGTCATGAGGCGAAGCTTCTGCTCCGTCTCACGCAGATACCAGGCGCTAGTCCGCTCTTCATCCGCGTTCTGAATGGCAAACGCCAGAAAGGCCAGCGCGTCGCGGCGGACATCCTCGTTAGGGATTAACGTTTCCACAGTCTCACGAATTCGTTCTTCGGCGCCCGGCCGGCGGGTCCAAATACCTTCCTCGCTATTGAAGGCAGCCGGTGTTTCCTCATCTCCAGCATCGCGCCGTGAACGGTTCCCTCGGAACTCAGAGACTTCCGGAAATCTACTTTCGAGAAAGGCAACATTAATGGTCGCCGGTTGACTATCAAGGATGTCACGGCCACGATCTGTGATTTGAAAGCGTCCAAGCCCTGCAGATTGAATTAAGCCTGCCTTCTTCAGATAAGTTGTCGTCCAACCCACCCGGTTATACAACCGGTTTTGGCCCCTACCGAGTACTTCCGCTCGCTCCTCGTCAGAGAGCTGAAACACCTGAGCCATGTGCTCGACCGTATCGGAAAGCGTATGGGCCTTGCCGTCCGAGGCAAGCCTTAATAAGGGAAGCATCAACGTCTGGAAATCTGGGACAGGCATATTGAGAAACCTCTATGCGGGAATCTACGATCCGCATCTCTTCAGCTGCATTTCATCGTGGGCTAGTTAGACCCCGCTCGCTATCTACACCGCAGCAAAGCTGTTGCTTGATCAACTTTCGGGTAAGTCCAAGGCGATGCTGAGGTGCGCTTATATTGCCTCAGCGTGTCCTGCTTTACAAACCATACCTCAGAGCTTTGACGTGCCCAAAAGTTGAAAAGCTTTGGGGGCCGAACGCAGCGGCACCTCGCTTCCAACATCAGACTCATCCGGAAACAACGTAACGAAGTTATTGGACGGTCATCCGATAACGGCGCATTATGTCCTGGTCAGACAGCCGTTCGCGCCACCTGAAAAAGCGGGTGTCACGTCGGCCCGCACCGGCACATAATGAACGTTATCGTACGCCCGACTAGTGCAGATTTTCCGCCACGCGGCTGAGCCCCTGCGTTGTCACGCCGCCGCTTCTAACCGCTCAAGTTTGCGACCGTAGCCTTCGCTGCGGGGCCGTCAAGGGTCTCTGCTGCGCTGCTATGAACTCCGCGAGCCTGAACACCAAGTCACTCCGCCCTTGACTGCCTTCCTCACTGCGGTTGGAAACGTATATAGAGCTGCTTGCGCAACTCAGCCAACTCCGCCAGAAGAAGGTCGAGTTTTGCGGATGAAAATGTTCGGTGCAAATCATCTTAAGATGGGTTCTTAAGTGGGCAGACAAGATAGACGCGGTTTTCGCGTTTCTGATTTCCGCGCAAGTGACGCCGTTCCAACATCTTAAGAATTAAGATTCTTAAGTTAAGATTCTTAAGATCTTAAGATCGCCGACAAACGCAGTGCGCAGAGTAATTTATCTCTTAAGATCGATCACCTCTCCGCGATCAGTTCTTAAGATTGCCGGGGAGCATTTTTCGACGTGCCGCCGAGTTCTCGTGACCATTTGAGTCGGTAGTCAAGCGGGCCTGTCGTCTGGAAGAAACATGTCTTTGTCACCATCGCTCACCAACGAATTTGGTCGCGGAGATCAATAAAGCAAGCAGATAAAGTGGGCAGACAAGATAGGGACGAAAAACCAAACTCGATTCGCGCATAAGTCCTCTATTATCAGCAGCTTTGTCATAAAGAAAATAAATAAATAAAACTGGTCACACTGGTAATTAGAACAAGTCTCTTTAGTTGCACCACTTGCAGACTTATTTTTGAACGACATTTTGCGCATCACGATCCGTAAAATAAAGTTGCCGATTTCCCCTTAGCCGATAAAATTCACACCGCTTTATTCGCAGCAGAGCGTCTTTCGCAGGCGTGATCGAAGCTAACTCGGTTTGTTTTGGTTTGCGATTTCCGCGGATCGACGAGAAATGATAGTAGTCCGATGATTTGACGAGGCTGGAACTACTTCATTTTACGCACAGGTTGGGTGTCGTCGGTTTACACACAGGGGGTCCCGCGCAGTGAAGATTTCGCCTTCGCATTTTTTCAGGGTTTGCCCGCTTTTGCTCGCAGTTCTTCACATTCGTTCAACGCGTTAGTGCTGGCACAGTCCTTGTAATGGTCGAGCGATACTATGCTCGACCAAACCTTAGACCTGAAAGAAAAACTAACCCGCGTATTTGATCGCGCGACCCACGAGGCAGTCGCGCTGATTCTGGCCCAGCCCGAACCTGAGAGGACGCCAGCGGAATCGGCACCCGAATGGATGACCGCCAGTCAGCTCGCACGCTATTGGCAGCTCGTCAACGCGAACGGCGAGCCCACGACCGCCGGAATAATTAAGTGGGCCAGGCGCTCAGAGAATGAGCATCCGTTGCCGCATGCGTACATGGGTGACCTTCTCAGATTTCACCGAGACGAGGTTGACGTGTGGGCAAGAGAGGAAGCAGAGAGGCGGCGAACTCAAAATGAAAAGCGGCGACTTAGGATCGCGTAATCACGCAACTCGAAAAATCGCGTGACACCAAACCCCTCTGGATTTAGAATCGAGCCACTTTGACGGCTGGGATTCCTTTTCCAGAAGGGAGAACAGCCGAATGGCAATTTACAGACGATACAAAGGAAGGAGACTCAAGCGCTTGGACCGCGATTGGGACAAAGCGACTTGGTGGATCGAATTCAGTCTGCAAGGTCAATACATCCATCAATCAGTTCCCGGCGCTCGGACTCAGGCTCAAGCGGAACGAGCTGAGAGCCAACTCAGAGAAGCAGTCTACGAACGGAGATATGATCCGGGAAAGAAACTCTTCTCTGAGTTTGTCGATGAAACATTCTTACCATGGTCAAAGGCGAACAAACGCAGTCACCGCGAGGATGAACAGCGCTCTGTTACGCTCAAAGACTTTTTTGGTGAGAAGCATCTGCGGGACATCAAGCCAATGATGATTGAGAAGTAAGCGAGAGCGGTTGGCAACGCCGACTAAGCACGACAAGGAGGATCGGCCCAGGCCGAGGACTCCTGCGAGTGTCAATCGCGATCTTGCTTGTCTTTCGAAAATCCTCTCAATGGCTTTTGACAATGAACTGATCGACTCGAATCCGATGAGGCGGGTGCGCTTGCTGAAGGAGAGCCCGAGCCGAGAGAGGTTCATTACCGCAGAGGAAGAGAAGAGATTGTTTGCGCAACTCACGGGAAGACGTGATCACATTCGCTCCGTAGTCACAATCGCTCTTAACACGGGGATGCGGCGCGGCGAGATTCTCGGTCTTCAGTGGGAACACGTGAACTTTCTCGCTCGGACGGTTTTCATCGCCAAGAGCAAGACTGGAAGGACTCGGACGATCCCAATGAACGACATTGCCTTTAAGGAATTGATGATGCTCAAGCAGGATGCTGGACCGAAGGAATTCGTGTTCAGCAATTCCCGCACAGGTGTGAACATCGATTCCATCAAGACAGGCTGGCGGAATGCTTGCGAAGACGCGGGCCTCGTGAATCTCAGATTTCACGACACCCGTCACACCTTCGCAACGCGTCTGCGAGCCAATGGAGTTCATGAATGGGATATTCGGGATCTACTCGGTCACACTTCAGTGCGGATGACGAGTGTTTACACTCACCAGACGCCACTGAATCTGTGTCATGCGGTTAATACTCTGACTAACACCAAGCTTGGTAAGGTCGTGAGGTTTCCAAGGAAGAAGCGCGAACGTAGCACCAAACAAATCGCGCCATCTTCGCGCCATCTTGCTGTTGAGCTGTTATCGTCCCAACAGCCTGATGCCGTAAATGTAAGACAACTCGCCAGTTGATTGGTGCCCCCGCAGGGATTCGAACCCCGAACCAACAGATTATGAGTCTGCTGCTCTAACCGTTGAGCTACAGGGGCACACCACGACGATAAGCATTCCAGGCAGGCGTGTCAGGCTCAGTATTGTACTGACGACACGACGTAACGTGAAGTCGCCCGCTTGAGTGTCCGATTGCGATGAGTGG
>Ga0209726_10008794_pt1 | contig 10733 bp, 6 predicted proteins | sample Subgrocontami54m_FD_187453 | JGI IMG/M metagenome (GOLD analysis project Ga0209726, IMG submission 187453) | Subsurface groundwater microbial communities from S. Glens Falls, New York, USA - GMW46 contaminated, 5.4 m (SPAdes) (version 3) | ecosystem: Environmental > Aquatic > Deep subsurface >... | reverse complement strand
TCCACGCCGGCGAAAACACTCACCAGTCCGTCTGCGCTGATCACGCTGCCGGTCAAGTCCTGCGGCTGAAACCGCCGCGAGCTGTTGGCGCCCGCCGTGGACACGAGCTGTACGACATCGCCGGGATTGACGACATAGGTCTGTGTCGTGCCGCTTGCAGCGGCGGCAACGCCAGGCCCTGCCGTGATGCCCGCCGTCAGCGTCACACGCACGGTCACCGGCCGCACGTCGGCGCCGACGATGGCAACGTACGAACCAAGGTTTGCCCACGCGTTGTGCGCGAGCACGAGGTAGTTTCCTGTGAGCGCATTCGTCGGCAGCAACAATGACGCATCGTTGGTGTACGAATTGGTCGGACACCTCGGGTCGACCGTGAACTCCAACGCATTGAACTGGTACACACTCACCGGCTGCGTCGACAGGATGTGATATCCGGCATTCGCTGCCAGCACCGAGCGCGCGGGGGTGAACGTCGTGCCCGCCGCGCAACACGAACTGTCGCAGCAGCCGGGCGGGCAGCCCGTGAGAACCTGGCTGTTCTGAACGACGGCCGTCACCCACGGGAGAATGTGGGTCACGGTGCTGTTCGCGGGGACGTCGAACGAGTCTGTACCCGGCAGCGCGCCGCCTGTGACCGCGACCGTTACCGCGGTGGCATTGGGATTCCCGACCGCAATGGCGAAATGAAATCGATCGCCCGCGGCGAGTTGCGAGTTCGCCGTACTGATGGCCCAGAACTCCGTGCCTCGGTACGTCTCGGTCACCGTCACGACGACGGTGCAGGTCGCCGTGCGGCCCACGCTGCTCGTCGCCGTAAACGCGAGAGTGTACATCCCAGCCGCGTTCGCGCTGAACTGCGTCGACATCGTGGTCGGACTCGAGAGCACCACGGTCGATCCGGGAGGCGACGAACCCACGGTCCACAACATCCCGATGACCGTGGCCGGTGGCGTCGCGAACGCCGTCGCCGTGAGCAATGCGGTCGCACCCGAGCGCACCCGAACGGGCGCGGGGCACATGACCGTGACGTCGCAGCGCGGGACCATTCCGCGACACTCATGATCGAGTCCGTCGCAACGCCCCGGCGATGGACCGACCTCCCCATCACACGGTCCCCACGCAACCCTTCCGTCGGGGCCGGCGAGGCAACGCTGCGTTCCGTCACGGCAGGCGCCAACGTTTCGGGTTTCGGGAGGAAACGAGTAGCACGACCGAGATTCACCGGGTCCGCACTCGACGACATCGAGCACATCGAAGCCATCGAGCAGCTCGACTCCGTCGGCCGCGTCGAACGCGTCGTCACGCGCGACGTCGTCGGTCGCGGGCGCGTCGTTCCCGTCGGGCGCACGCAAGCCAGTGCGCGATCCACACGCAGCGAGCGCGGCGGTGAGCGAGACCAGCAAGAGACATGGGGGCGTCCGAGTGATGGGTCGTCGCGCCTACTTGTTGGGCTGCGGGGTCATTCGCAGGTACGGCCGGAGCACGGTGTGCCCCTTCGGGAACTTCTGCTTGATCACCTCGGGATCCTGCAGCGACGGGACGATCACGCAATCGCCGCCGTCCTTCCAGTTCGCGGGCGTCGCGACGGAGTGATACTCGGTGAGTTGAATCGAATCGATCACCCGCAAGATCTCGTCGAAGTTTCTGCCCGTGCTCGCCGGATACGTGAGAATCAGTCGGACTTTCTTCTTCGGATCGATGATGAACACCGATCGCACGGTGAGCGTGTCGTTCGCCTCCGGATGAATCATGTCGTACAGGGTCGACACCCTGCGGTCCGAATCGCCGAGGATCGGGAAGTTCATCTTCGCGTCCTGCGTGCTCTCGATGTCCCCGATCCAGCGCTTGTGCGAGTCCACATCGTCGACGCTCAACGCAACGACCTTGACGTTGCGCTTGTCGAACTCGGGCTTCAGCTTCGCGACGACTCCGAGTTCCGTCGTGCAGACCGGCGTGAAGTCCTTGGGGTGCGAGAAGAGCACGCACCACTTGTCCCCGATCCACTCGTGAAAATGGATCGTGCCCTCCGTGGATTCTTGCGTGAAATCCGGCGCGATGCTGCCGAGGCGTACCGTCATGGGGATCTCCTTCGTTATAACGAACGGGGTTCTACTATATCGGCGCGGCCGGAACGTCAATCCCGGCTACCGATTGCGCATGCACTGCATGTTCGTTACACACACGCGCACACTCAGGCCCCAACGATGAACCACCAGACCCGCGTCTACGATTCGATTCTCGAGTTGCTCTCCAACGTCGACAATCCGACGCCGTTGGTGCGCTTGCGACACGTCGTGGCGTTCAAGCATGCGGCGTTCTACGCGAAGCTCGAGTGGTACAACCCGTTCGGCGCAGTCAAGGACCGCGTCGCCGCAAACCTCGTGCGCGACGCGGAAGAGCACGGTCAACTCGCGCCGCATACACGCCTGGTGGAACCGACGTCGGGCAACACGGGCATGGGGCTCGCGATGATCGCGAACGCCAAGGGCTACAAGTTCACCGCGACGCTGTCGAACAAGATCCCCGTCGAGAAGCGCGCATCGCTGCGACTGTTCGGCGCCGACCTCGTGGAACTCGAGGACGAACTCTGTCCCGCACCCGGCGCGCCCGAGGGCGCAATCGCGCTGGCAGCGGAAATGGGCGCGCGACCGGGGAACTTCCATTTGAATCAGTACAAGAACCCCGCCAACCCCGACGCGCACTACCGCACGACGGGGCCCGAGATCTGGCGACAGACGGACGGAAAGGTGACGCACTTCGTCGCGGGACTCGGCACGTGCGGGACGATCACGGGGACCGGCAGGTTTCTCAAAGAGAAGCGCTCGGGTGTGCGCGTTCTCGGTGTCCATCCCACGGCCGGCCACGACATTCCCGGCGTGCGAAGTCTGCCGCAGCTCGAGCAGACCGCGCTCTTCTTTCCGAAGGAGTACGACGGGCTCGTCGAAGTGAACAACGAAGAGGCATTCGAGCTGTGCCGCAGACTGAATCAGGAAGAGAGCATCATCGCGGGGCCAAGTTCGGGCATGGCCCTCGCTGGAGCGCTCAAGCTAGTTCCCGACGAGCCGGGCGTCGTCTGCGTCGTGGTGTTTCCGGACAACGCGTTCAAGTACGCGTCGTCGATGCGCAAGCATCTGCCGAGCCTCTTTGCAGGCGCGAAGCCCGAAGGCTCGGGTGGCAATCCGAATCTGGCGAACATTGTCGAGTTCGCACGGAACTCGTCGGACGTCATCGACCCCGCGTTGGCGAAGTCACTGCTCGAGGCATCGAATCCCGCCACGCTGGTCGACGTCCGCTCGGTCGAGGAGTACGTCGAGCAGCACATTCGGGATGCCGTGAACGTTCCGCTTCCAGACCTGGCGAGCGGGACTGCCGTCGGACTTCCCGAGGACAAAGCGGCACCAATCGTGACCGTATGCAAGATGGGCGAGCGGTCGCTCTATGGAATGCTGCTGCTCAAGTCGTTGGGGTACCAGAACGTCAAGAGCGTCCGCGGAGGACAGAAAGCCTGGTCCTCGGCGGGACTCCCGACGCAAGCGGCGGGGTGAGTGCCGGGGCGCCGTCGCGAGGCGCTGTGTCCGCTACATCCGCCCGACGCAGCGCCCGCTGGCGATCAGCACGAGACACTCTTCGTCGGGTGCGCAGTCCATGCTCGTGGCGCACATGCGTCGTGGCACATCCGTCGTCCACTGCGCGATGTGATTGCCGCGATCGGCCTGCTGGAACGGCAGCCAGAATGCGGGTGCGCTGCCATCGCCGGTACGCGCGACGTTTGGACGGAACGCGGCCATCCATAGCTGCCACATGCCCGCCGCCCGGCGGAGTCCGTACGCACGTGGGCTGGAGAACGTGAAATACATGACGGGATCGGCGCCGTACGTCGTGAGCGCGGGTGCCCATTTGGGCCAGGAGCTCGCAGTGTCCATCGGAGATGCGGCGGCCATCTGCCGCGGCGGGAGCATGCGGTCGTAGGGGATGATCCAAAGTTGTGCATCGGTCGCCGCGGCGGTGAACATTCGCCCGCGGTTCCAGATCACCCAGTTGTTGTCGGGCGAAAACGCCGGGTAGTAGTTGTTCTCGCCGGACGCCGTCGCGAGAAACGTCCTCGAATTCGTGAACGCTCCGCCCGTGAAGTCCATCACGACGAGGTCCGACGGCGGATCGTGTCCGCCCGTGCCGACCATGAACGGTGGCACGCTATTGTGTCTCGAAAAGATCAGCCGCAGCCCGTCGGCCGACCAGTCGGGCTGACTGCCCGTCGTTCCTGCCGTCAGTCCGGGCACGGCGGCACCGTTGGTCGCGTCGACGTAGCTCAACCGATTGCCGTCGGAGATCACCATCCGGGTCGCATCCGGGGAGTACGTCGCATAGTTGGTCCCGAACTCGGGCGACGTCGGCGCGCGCGTCGCGACGTCATAGATCCGCGTGGTCGCGGGGTACGGCAGGCCGCGCCCAATCGTGATGCGCTCGCCGTGTCGCGACACGGAGTGACAACCGATGCAGTTGATCACGTCACCGCGCGCGAACGTCTCGCGGCGTGCCGTTGGCACGGCCCAGTCGTAACGGATGATCGCGCTCGGATCGGTGCCCGCGCCGGCAGCCCAGTAGTAGATCGCACCGCTGAGATCCATGTCGGACACACCGAGGGCCTGATCCCGCGACGCGCCGAATCGGCCGCCCGCGCTGTCGCTCGTTGCTCGCACCATCAATCGCACGGTCGGACCCGGTCGCGACGCTCGAACGATCGCGCCAAACATCGGGTCGGTCAGTGTCAGAATGCAGCCGCCGCCAACGGGCGTGCAGCGCGTGTAGATCCGCACGAGGCTCGAGCCGCCGCGGAACGACACCTCGAACAGGTCGTTTCCGGTGCCGGGAAGGAAGTGGACCTCGAGGCCGCGGACGTTCGGGGGCACGATCGTGTCTGCAGTCGGATACACGATGCTCGGTGCGCGGCTGGGATCGGCCGGACCCCCGAAGCGATCGACGCCCCCCGTGATCGCAGGCGTCCCGGGCACGACGAACTCTTCGAGCGGCAGCGTCGGTACGTCCACCGGGACCGTGTCGGGTCGCGCGATGGCATCTCGCGCGGTGTCCGGCGCGATCGTGTCGACTCCGCCGACGTCGTTGTCGGTTCCGTCCTGTGGCGCGAGGTCGTCGCCGCCAACCGTGTCGCCTGCGGACTGGACGTCGTTGAACGTTTGGTTCCGGTCGACGCACGCACACGCGAGCACCGCGACGACGACGTACGCAGCGCGGCGCGTGACGCCTGTCGCAGCGCGGCGTGGCGTCCGTCCCGCGACGATTCCCAATGCGTACGAAGACCATTGCGCGGGCATGCGTGCGACCTCCTGACTTGCGACGACGGTTGCGATGGTATCAGTGTCCGCGCGGCACCGAAATCTGCGTTCCGCGCGCACCGACGAATGCCATCACCGACGCAGCGCTCAGAACGGCCGCATCGCGCCGGCAAGCGACAGAGTCCGTGCGTCGAGATCGAATTCCATGAGGTCCTCGCCGACGGTGACGCTCCCGCCGAACGACGCGCACACCTCTGCCCGAAGCGTCTCGCGATCGGCCCACGGCGGCACGATGTGGGTCAACGCGAGAGCGCGAACGTCAGCGCTGCGCGCGATCTCACCGACCTCGGTCGAAGCCGTGTGGTACCGCCCGACGTTCGCGACGGTCTCGGCGCTCCGAACGCCGTCGGTCACGGGCAGCTCGCGGTGCACGAATACCTCGTGGATGAGCAGATCGACGTCGCGCGCCGCGGCCACGAGTGAGTCGCACGGGCGCGTGTCGCCCGAGAATACAGCGCGATGGCGCGCATCCGCAGCGTGAAACCCGAACGCCTCTCGGACGGGACGGTGGTCAACTCGAATCGCACGAAACGTCACGTCCCCGATCGCCTGGCACCATGAGTCGTCGAACTCCGTGACGACGACCTCGAGCGCCGCGGTCGTCGGCCGCTTCTCGTGCGCGACTCGCTGTTCGATCTCCGGGCGCCAGAGGGCGAACAATCGATCGATCCAGGTGCGCGTCCCCACAGGCCCATACACCGGCAACGACTTCGCGCGGCCCTGATGCCACGACGAGAGCACGAGCTGGAAAAGATCCACGATGTGGTCCGAGTGCAGGTGCGTAAGCAGCACGGCGTCGATGTCGCGACCGGGTACACCCGCGGCGAGCAGTCGTTGAGTCACGCCGGACCCACAATCGATCAACACGTGTGCCGAGGCCGTCGAGACGAGCGTGGCCGGGCCAAACCGTTCCGTGGAAACAATTGGGCAACCCGTGCCGAGGAGCGTGATCTTCATCGTCGACAGCAGCCTTCGGGGATACCTACGAGCAACCGTCCCACGAACGACGTCGCGAACGCCATCACTCGCCAAGAGCCTTCGTGCCGGTGTAGGATGATTGAATCCGCACGGCGCGCGTGCGAGTTCGACCACGGGAGAGGGCGATGCAAGCGAGATCATCTTGGGTGTGCTGCGTGAGCATGATTGCCATCGGAGTCGCGGCGTGTGGCTCGCCGAATTCGACGAGTGACGGCAGCGGCGGTGACGCGTCGGGCGATCGTGTTGGAATCGGCGACGGATTCGCGATGGACACGCGGCCGACGAACGACGTGTTGCCCGGCGGTGACGTAGCGACAGGGAGCGACGTGTTGCCCGGCAGCGATGTTCCCTCGGGCACAGACGTCCCGACCGGCACCGACGTTCCGACCACGAGCGACGTTCCAGCGGGCACGGATGTTCCCGTCGCGAGCGACGTGCCCGGATGCGGGATGCCGGGCGCCATGTGCGGCACCGCAGGAATGGCGGGCTGCTGTCCCGGCGCGGCGTGCGTCGGTGGACGGTGCATCGGTTTCATGTGCGGCATGGACGGCGCCCGCTGCTCCGCACTGATGCCGTGCTGTGCCGGGTTCTCGTGCGGGTCGGGTGGCACGTGTGCCGCGACGACGATGTGCGCCGGCGCCGGTGCGCGCTGCGGCTTGGGCATCGCATGCTGTGCGGGCCTGACGTGCGGTGCGACCGGCACATGCGCCGCGACGATGGGATGCGGCGTTTCGGGCGCGATGTGCGATCCGACGACACCGTGTTGCACCGGGCTCATGTGTGGAGCGACCGGCCGATGCTCGGCCATCACCTCGTGCGGAATGGCGGGCGCGACCTGTGGTACCGCGGGGAGCGCGATGTGCTGCACGGGACTCAGCTGCGTCGGCGGTCGGTGCAGTGCGGTGATGTGCGGGATGGCCGGGGCGCGCTGCTCGGCACTCAACCCATGCTGCACGGGATTCACCTGCGGAAGCACGGGCCTGTGCGCAGCAACGATGGCCTGCGGGATGCGCGGCGCAACGTGCGGCGCCGGGATGCCGGCGTGTTGCACGGGCTTGATGTGCCGGATGGGCGGTGGGATCAGCGTCTGCTTCTAGTGGATCTCACGTCCCGGGCCGATGAATCGGACACCGGGCCGATGAATCGGATACCGGGCCGATGAATCGGCCGGCTGAGTTTGACCGGGCCGCCGGCGCGGCCCTTCCCAGGTGCGCGGTGTGGAGATCACGCGCGATCACATTGCGCGCACGGCAAGCCTCGCGAAGGCGAGGCGGTCAATCGCAGCCCGCCGCTTTGAGCGGCCGGGCGCGCACAACTGCGAGGCGGTCAATAGCAGCCCGCCGCTTTGAGCGGCCGGGCGCGCACAACTGCGAGGCGGTCAATCGCAGCCCGCCGCTTTGAGCGGCCGGGCGCGCACAACTGCGAGGCGGTCGATCGCAGCCCGCCGCTTTGAGCGGCCGGGCGCGCACCAGCGTTCGCGGGTCACTCCGCCGCGGCGTCCATCTCGACGTCGACCGGCGGCGCGGGCGTGTCGCTCGGGCCAGTGTCAGTCGCTCCGATATCGCTGACGACGTCCGGTGGACTCACATCGCGCACATCGGTAGCCGTCACGACGTCGCCGCCGTCCACCCCGCCGCCGTCGACCGCCATTCCGTCCTGCCGCGCACCGCTGAGAATCCAACGATTGATCAGGCTGATCTCGTTCGCAGGGAGGGGCGCTTGTGATTGCGGCATTCGGCGACAGGTCTCCGCGCCCGCCGGGCACGTGAGCGTGATGCGCTCGTAAAGCAAACTCATCGCCGGGTTGCCCGGAACGACGCGTGGCATCATCGAATGTAGCAACTGCTCGTACGCGACATCGGACGTGCCGAGGTCGAGCGATCCCGCGGGATTCGCGGATCGGTGACACATCGATCCACCGCAGCGCGGAACGACGATGTTCGAATAGATGTTGGCCCACGTCGGAATGTCAGGCACCGGGTCGCGCGCGCGCACGGGGCACAGCCCGACGTTCTCACACATCGGGCCGGGCTGCGGATACTCGACGTTTTCGACCGGTCCCTCGGGACAGACGGTGTAGTCGATGGGATCCATCGCGTTGGAGCCATCGGGCCGCAGATTCGCGATCCAGCACCACAACGCACGCAATGATTCTTTGCTCCACGAGCAGCAGTTCGCAAGCGGCATCAAGGGCCCCGCGCTCGGGTCGATCAATCGCCGGATGAGATAGCTGCGCTCCGGGTGGCCCGGATTGATCAAGAGGTTGCCGAGCCCGACGCCGAACGTTCCGTTGCGATTCGCGTCTCCGAACTGGATCGCATCGCGCTCCGCGGGAACGCCCGCGCGTGTCAGCGCGCGATCGTCGCGCTCGTCGTTGACTCCGAGTTGCACGAACACGGCGTTGGGTCGCGCGGGATCGGGTTGCAACTGCCGCGCGTCGAACGAGATCAGGTTCACATCGGCGACCCCGGGACGCTCGCGGACGATGTTCAGATCCGTTTGCGCGGTCAGCATCGGGAAATCGCCCTGGACCACGATCGCCCACCGCGAGCCCACGGTTTCCGTCGCCTCCGACAAGCGCTGGATGTACGCGAGCAGTCGACTCACGCCGCCAATACGCACGGTGTCGCCCTGCCGCTCGCACCAATCGTCCATGTGCGTCGGATCATCCTGCAACTGATTGCACGGCTGGCCGACGTTCAGCGCGAGCGCACCGAGCGTGTTCATGTTCGGGTATTGCCGCGCGTTGTGGCAGACGTTTCCATTCGGGCCGCACCCGCGATAGATGCCCTGCGCGCCTTGGTAGATCTGCGCGAGCGACGGGTAGTACGCCGCGACGAGCGCGTCGCGCGCGGGAGGATCCGGGACCTGGGGCGGCGGAGGCGGTCGGGGCGGGCCGGAGCACGCAATCGACGCGACCGCGAGTGCCAGAAGCGATCCGGACGCAACGCCGACTGTCAGTCGTGGCGCGAGGCTCATGGGAATCTCAGGGAGTGAACAGTTGCGTCACGGGCTGCACGTCGGGGTAACCCCAATCGGGATTGTCGTTTTCCAGACCGAGCGCCCACAACACCGTCGCATGAAGTCTCCGCGGTGGAATGCGCTCGGACATCGCGGGCAGATAGCTGTTCGATGGGACAGGTCCGATGTGCCGTCGCGGAACGATGCCGCCGCCCATCATCGCGTGCGCGTAGTAGTAGCAAGCGGGATCCGCGCCGTGGTCCGAGCCCTCGCCGTTGTTGAAACCAGTGCTTTCGCTGCCGGGATCCCGGCCGAACTCGCTCATCGTAAAGACCAACGTGCGGTCCAGCATCGTGCGCCCCGGCTCGCCAGGCTCGGGCATGTGCGAGAGCAGGAACTGAACCGTGGCCCAGAGCCGTCCGATGAATCGGAACCGCGCGGGCGCATCCCGCCGTTCGCCGGAGTGCGAATCGAATCCGCCCATCTCCACGGCAATCGCGGGGCTGCCAAGTTGCAACAGTCGCACAGCAAGTGCGACGTCCATCGCCGTTCGAAAGAAATCGCTGTCGTTCGGATTCGCGTATGGCAGCGTTCCGTCGAGCGCGGGGTCCGGGCCGAGGGACCGCTCGAACAGTTCGAGCAACATTGCGTTGGTCAGCGGCATCGGGCCGGCATCGGTCGTCACGACGCCACGCGCGCCCATCGGGTTTTGGGAAATGTCGATCCACGGAGCCGTCAGCCGCTCGCCCACTCGTCGCCGCGCTTCTCGGTCGCCCACGTATTGCTCGACCACTCCCTTGCCCCAGCCCATTCGCGCCGCGAGCCGGCGCTGGTCGAGCCGAGATTGCATCGCAGAGTCTCGCGCCCAGTCTCGTCCGACGCGCTCGAAGTCGTCGCCGTCGAGGTTGTTGCGTCCCGGCAACCCTCCGAGACCGAACAGCGGCACGGGCGTAAACCGCGCAGTGTCCTCGGTCGAATGGCCAAACGCCGATCCCGGCTCGATGTGAAACACCGGGACCTGATCGCGAGGATCGACGGGCGTGAAACCACCGTCCCCGCCACCCGCGTCTCGCGTCACCACCGCCGCATCCGTCGACATTCCGCCGTCGCCCGGTGGCGTGTTGTCCGGTGGCGGCGCGATCCCGCCCCGCGCATCCACGCCCGCCCCGATCCGCGTGAGCAGCCCGGGCTCGGTCCCGCTCGCGTTGCCGGTGGGTTCCTCCAACGCCGCGCGGTAGTGATCGCCACGCGACGTGTTCCACGTCCCGAGCACGGAGAAGTTCTGCGCGATCTCCCGCAGGCGCGGCACGCGCATTCCGCCCCAGCCGCCCATCGGGCTGAGCGTGTACGACGCGTCGGGCGGCGACATCTCGGGCGTGACGATCGGTGTTCCCGCGGGAAGAAAATCGTCGAGCAACTTGCCGAGCGCAACCGGCGTCC
>Ga0209726_10008793_pt1 | contig 10733 bp, 11 predicted proteins | sample Subgrocontami54m_FD_187453 | JGI IMG/M metagenome (GOLD analysis project Ga0209726, IMG submission 187453) | Subsurface groundwater microbial communities from S. Glens Falls, New York, USA - GMW46 contaminated, 5.4 m (SPAdes) (version 3) | ecosystem: Environmental > Aquatic > Deep subsurface >... | reverse complement strand
TCGCCGTCGGCCAAGCCGTCGCTGTCGCTGTCCGGATTGTTTGGGTCGGTATGCAGCTTGTATTCTTCCAAATTTGTTAGACCGTCATGGTCTGGGTCCGCGGCTTCTCCGCAAATTGCCGGTTCACTGCAAATTTCGTTGCCAAAAAACTGTTTGCGCCATTCCGCTGGTATGGAGTCGGTGGCTACAGGAGCTTGTTGCTGAACGGCAGTATTGTTTTGCAACAGGAGGTTGGTGTTTATATTTTTTGGCTTTGTCATTATTTGGACTATAAAATAGGCGGCAATACCTAAAATGACTACGCCAACTGCGCCCAGTATGAGCCATTTGTAGTTTAAAATTGCCGACCAAAATTTATTCGGAACTTTAGGCGCTGCCGCAGTAGCGATGTCGCCTGTGTTGGTTTTAACTGAGCCCACGGTTTTATTTTTTGGCATTACGTTATAAAAAAGCACTTCAGCGCCTTCCGGGTTAATTTGCGGGCGAACGTTCGGATTGTCCATTTGTTATGTATGTAGTTAAGTTATTAAAGGCTTAAGAAAATTTCCAAAACGATTATAAATAAAACAAAGCTTAGTAAAACCCACCAGAATAAGAAGCCGCGAGCCAGCAAAAACAGCGAACCAGTAATTAGGAAGGACAGAAATATTGCCTGTCTAAGGCTGTGGGTGAGGCGCGTTATGTAAAGGGTCTCGCCCATCTTACTTCTCATATAAAGTTCAACAAGCGTGAATAAGCCAAGGACAAATAAAAATAAACTTAGGTAAAAAAAGAAATGAATAAAAGCGCCGGAACTATTGGGATCTGTAAAAATTAATATGGAGCCTAGAGAAAAGGCTGATAATACTGTTCCTAGGACGATAAAAATGTTGTATGCTTTAGCCTTTTCTAACATTGGAGTGGCTAAATTATAACATAAATTCTTTAGAAATGGAATTTTTTGAATTTAGGCAACTCATAATTATGATAATTCAGCAAAATTACAGAAGTGCTGTTTGGCTTTTTTGTGTTCTTCTTCAAATAAGTTGTATTTAATGGTATGGACAATAAGCTCAATTTTTTCTGAAAGTTTGGCTTGCAAGTTTTTTAACTCCTGCCTGGAAGCCTTTGCCTCTTCTATTTTTTGGTTGCTTTCTAAGTACCAATAGCAAAGCATGTTCACTTTTTCTTGGAAATCTTCTTCCACTGCCCATTGGTAAATGCGAAGCTGATCAAGGTTGCCGCTGCCTTTTTGCGGCAATTTGCCGGTTTTGTAGTCTAAAATAATTAATCCCTCCCCTGTCTCGTCGGCGCGGTCTATTTTTCCGACAAATTCGTATTTTCCCAGGGTCATGCGGAAAAATTTTTCAATATACTTTGGCTTGGGCAGCGTATTTTTTGTGTCCCCATAAAATGTTTTTAAAAGCTTTTTGCCCAGCTCAAAGTATTCCTGTTTTTGTTTTTTATCGGTATACCATTCGTCTATCCAGTTGGCTTGGTAAATTTCTTCCAGTCGGGTGAACTCCGGCAGAGTTATGACGCTGTTTTTATTAAACAAATCTTGCTGCGGTAAACTCTGTTTATTTTTATATTCTTCCATAAATTTTTGTAAAGTCTTATGAATGCTTATGCCAAAACTTTGGTAAGCTGTTCCTGGCAAGGGCAGCTTTAAGTAGCTGCGGTATTTATATTGCAGGGGGCAGCGGCTAAAAGTTTCCAGGTCTGTATAAGAAAAAGATTTCGGGAGGGTTTTATAGAGCTGCTTTTTTGGCTTGTCTTTAGTCTTGTCAAAAACCACTTTGCCGGTTGCTAAATTTATTTTTTCGCTTGGCACCAGGCCGGTTTCTGTTAGGAACAGCGAGGGTTTTTTTAATTTTGCGCCGCCGTAATCTTTAGCCCAGGATAAGTAGAGGTGCGTTTTAGCGCGGGTTAAGGCAACGTAAAATAAGCGGCGCTCCTCTTGCAGATGAAAATCCCCTTCCGGCAAAATGTCTTTTATTAACTGAAGCGGTAAAGCAATCGCCTCACCTCGAGCGCGGGTGGGAAATCTTTGGTCAACCAAATTTACAATAAACACAAACTGAAATTCCAGTCCTTTGGCGGAATGTATAGTTAGCAGTTTTAATGACTCTGGGCCTAAATTTGGGTCAAATTTTATTGCTCCCTCGTTGCCTGCTTTCATTTCCAAATTCAGGTGTTCAACAAAACCGCGCAAAGTCTTATTTTCTGCCCCGACTTCAAATTCTTCCACATGTTTGTAAAATTGTTCCACCAATTCTCGGTTTTGCGCCGCTTCCCAGGTATCGGCCGTTAAAAAATCTTTTAGGCCAAGGTCAGCCACTATGCCTATAAACAACTCCACAGCGGTTTGTTTGCTGGCTTCCTCGCTGTGTTTAGAAATTAATAAAAGCAGCTGGTCAAGTTTTTTTATGGAACTCGCCGAAAGTTTCAAGAGGGCCTCTGGGTTGGTTAAAGCCTCATAAAGCGAAATAGTCTTTTTGTGAGTAAATTGCGTTAGATGGGCCAATTCTTCAGAACTAATTTGAAATTTGGGGAATTGCATTATGCGATATAAACTGGCAGATTCATGGTAGTTGTCCAATAGTTTTAAATAAGCGATTAAATCGCTAATTAAGGGTTTTTTGTACAGTCCTTTATTTGCTAAGTATTGATAAGGAATGTTGGCGCTATCGAGCTTGGGCAATATTTCTTCTGCCGCGGAGTTAGCGCGAATTAATATGGCAAAATCGTTCCAGGTAGTTTCTGAATGTTCATGTTTGAGTCCCAAGATTTTTTTTATTATCAAGTCTATTTCCTGAGACAAGTCTTTGCCTTCCAGCACCAGAACTTCACTTTTTTGTTTTGTATTGCTATGCAGGCGTTTGTCTATGTTTAGTTTTGTTTCCAGCCGGTTCGGGTTATTATTTTGAATGAATTTGTAAGCCAAGTCTAAAATTTCCTTGGAGCTGCGGTAATTTTCTACCAAAGTTATTTGTTTAAATGTTTTAAAATCTTCTTTGAATTTTAAAATGTTGGAAACAGAAGCTCCGCGGAATTTATAAATAGATTGGTCATCGTCTCCGACTACGACTAGGTTGTGTCTATGGTTATTGTCATTCCGAGCGGAGGCACCAGCCGGAGCCGAGGAATCCCTCTTCTTCGATGAAAGGGATCCCTCCACGTAGTTTACCCTGAGCGAAGTCGAAGGGGTCGGGATGACAGAGGCAGCATTCCCGGCAAGCATTTTTATCAGCTCGTACTGGGCATAGTTGGTGTCCTGAAATTCATCCAAGAGAATGAATTTGAATTTTTCCTGGTAAAACTTCAAAATGTCGGGCCGCTTGCGCAGGAGTTCCAAAGTGTAGTTAATAAGATCGCCAAAATCCAAGCTACCGTTGTCCAGAAGCAGTTTTTGGTAAGTGTGGTAAGCACCGGCAATTTCTTGCGCGCGCTTAATTTCACTAATTTGATCAGATTCTGTCCCAATGTCATTCCTGCGCAGGCGGGAATCTATTTCATTTTCCCTGGATCCTCGCTTTCGCGGGGATGACACAAAGTCAGGATTGTCGAGACTAAGCCTTAACCCTTCAGCGTAGGTTAAATAATCACTTGGACTGATAATTTCGTCTTTACATTTACTGAAGTGATCCAGCAAAGCATCTATAAATTTATTCGGGCTGCCTAGCGGCCGGTAGTAGTTTAGCTTGAATTTATCAAAATTTTTGTAAATTAAAATCCACTGCCCAACGTCATCCAGCAGTTTGAAGTCATTTGGCAAACCAATGTCCAGGCCGTGCTGTTTGAGCAGACGTTCGCAAAAGCTGTGAAAGGTGGAAATCCAAGCGTCAAAACTCCCCATGGGCATGAGCTTGTCCACTCGTTCCTCCATTTCCGTGGCAGCTTTGTCGGTGAAGGTTAAGGCTAAAATTTCATCGGGTTTGGCCAATTTTTGGCCAATTAAGTAGGCAATGCGGCGGGTAATAACCGTAGTTTTCCCCGTGCCGGCCCCGGCAACTATCAACAACGGCCCCTCAACATGAGTGACCGCTTGAAGCTGTTCTGTATTGAGGTTTTCCAAAAGCTGATTCATAGCTCTTATTTTATTATTTCATAAGTTTGGGGATTAAAGTATATCCGATCATATATTTCAAACGGCGTACCGACAACACCTTTTTCTCCTTCTGGGGAGCCTTCGAGATTCCAGTTATCATAGTAAGAAATATAATCCCCTTTTTCATCATGTCCTCGCGACAGCTTATACTCTCCCATGACCCCTGCTGCGTCGTCTATGGAGTTAAAAATATTGGCAGACCGAGCTTCAGGATCGTTTCTCATTTCTTCCGCCGTTGCGATTTCGGTTAGCATTTGTTTGATGGGGTTTGCATCAACGTAAGTGTCATAAATAGAAGACTGGGTTGCTATGCCGTCCGTCCCTATGTTGTATGCATTATTTGGTTTACCTACTTGGTTCCCGTATGTTTTTTGCCACTTATCGTGGGATTGTTGACAATAGGCCGTGTAATCCTCAAAAAAGTTATTGATTTTATAATAGTACTTTTCTTCGTGGCTCTGTCCGGGCCTGAATTCGGATATACCAAATGTGTTATTGACCTGAGGCATTCCTAAGTACATCCGCCAAGCGTCATCTCTCTGTGGATTATTCCCAAAGTGTTCTTTTCGACCAAAGACCAGATTGGGCACGAACTCTTTAGCCTTACTATAGTTATAGCCGTATCCATGAGGTTCGATAGACCGATAAAGCATTTCGCTCATTCCGGTCACATAGCGTTTTTGCTGCGCACTCGTTATGCCATACTGAGCAAGTTCCCTTTGCGCGTTTTTTTTAGTTCCAAATGTGCTTTCGCCGCCGGCATTTTGCAAAAACAAAGTAAGCAAAAGGGGCAAAAATTGCTTCGTCCGTTTCATAAAATTATTTTTCGCTACTGCTTCTTCTTGTTCCAGGGGTTTTAGCGCTTCATTTATCTCCGTAACTGCGCCAGGGTCCTCTCGGTCTTCTATTTGCCGTAGTGATTCCGAGATAGAGTCCGTGGAAAAAGATTTTGCATCACCTGTTTGCGGCCGCTCGAAAATCTTTCCTGTTTGCTCTAAAAATTCCTTTTCGTTAGCAAATTCACCCGATCGCTCCGCGCTTTGGGGCTGGGCTTCATTTTCCGGTAGGAAAAAGGTGGGTATTTCCTTTGTGTTACTCATCTTTATGGAGGCGTTTAGTAATTGTTTTTATTTGTGTTGCCGTTTTGACACTTAGCATTTTTTTTATAATAGTATGTTTCTTTGTTTGAATTTTTTTTATCTCCTGAATATATTCAAAATAAGCATCACGGATTCCCCGCCAGGCTTTTATGGCTTCTGTTTTTTGTTGAGGAGTTGACCACATATATTCACTGATTATTTTTTTGAACGAATTCAGACCACTGTTTCCATAAATCCTGCCCCTCGTCTTTATACTTAGTCCAAAATTCTATGGGAGTGACTATTTCTACCGCCTGATATTCTTTTATGCTTAACAAGGAATTATCTTTGGTTATTAGGTAGTCCGCTTTTGCTTCCACAGCGCTTTCCAAAATTTTGTTGTCTTCGGGGTCAGACACAACGCTAATTTGCCTCCGATTTTGGACCGGATTGACTTGGCCGAAAAAGTCTCTCATTGTTTGTTCGTAGTCCGCACTGCTAATGAGCTGATTGAGAATGAGCTTGTTTTCGCGCAGAGTTTGATTATTGGCAAAGGCCTCTAGGGAGCCGTTTATAACTTCGTCAATAATTCGTTTTTCGTAGGAGTATTCGTCCCGGAAAGCGTCTATTAAAACATTGGTGTCAAGTACGATTCTCATGCTGATAAATATTTTTTCACTACTCGATATTTTTGCTTATTTTTCTCGTCTATTCGTTCCAAAAACCCTTTCTCAAATAGACTGATTATTATTGTAGCCTTTACGTCGTGATTTAATTTTTTATTTGCATAGACAGAGGGTAAGAATTCCCTAATACTAAACGGCCGGTTTGCATATTCTGAGCACATCGACTGGAAAAAAGCGTTTTCCGTAGGAGTGAGCTCTGAAAACCTTCGTTCTAGCCGGATTTCTTGCCAGGGCAGGTTTTCGCCTACTTCAGCCGAACCAACCCGCGCATCCACTTTTCTTTTCTCTGAAAGTGTTTTCTGTACCCCAAGATCATGCAGGCTTAAAAGCTGCCAGTGATTTTCGTCAAGCTCTTTCCAAACACCTAAATTGTTGAGAATATCCAAAAGGCCATCCTTTATTCTGATATCAAAAATGGATTCTAAGTCCTGTTCTTCAGGTTCGCTTTCAGTCGAAGATAAAGAGTAAATGATTCCGGGTCGGAGCAGTTCTCTAGCAGTCACACCGGCTTTGCGCTCGCGCCCGGTTAAACGTTTTAGGGAGTCGGTATCATCCGGTTCTTGTTTTTTGTCTTCAATTTGTTGTTCAAAATCTTCAGGGTATTCGGGCATAATTTAGCGCCGCGCATTTTTGATCGGCATTAAGAATTTTTTTGGATTTTCGTCTAAGTCTATAAAATTGTCGGTGAGTTCTTTAATTTTACCGCTGCAGGATTTGCCAAATGCCACTGTTTCAGTGAGCTGCCCAGTCATTTGTAAGTATTCCAGGAGCGGGACAAAGTCACCGTCGCCGCTGCAAAGAACCACAACGTCCAGCTTGTTCATGAGTTTAATAATGTCCATGGCAATACCCACGTCCCAGTCCCCTTTTTGATGCCCCCCGGCAAAGGTTTGCAGCTCTTTGCGTTTTACCTCAAAGCCGGCCTTTTCTAAAGCCTCAAAGAAGGTGTGCTCTTCCGGCATATCGGCCTGGACCACGTAAGCTACGGCGCGGATGAGCTTGCGTCCCGCTACGGCGGTTTTAAGAATTTCGTTAAAATTGACTCGGGAGTTGTAAATGTTGCGCGCAGAATAGTACAAATTCTGCACATCAACAAACACTCCTACTCGCTGGTCCGGATTTCTTATATTCATAAGTCTACTGAAATTAATAATTTTAATCTGCAAAAACCTACAGATTGTTTAAATTTAATACCCTTTTTGGTTTAATATATTTGGCCCTGAAATTAACCAAAATACCTAATTTTAAATTGGTTTGGTGCAAATATCTTTTGACTTGGTTATAATGTTCGTTAATAAGGAAAGGCTTTGTTTTAAGCTCTAAAATAACCTTCTCGTCAATAATAAAGTCCAATATGTTTCCAGAATCGCCAATTCGCACTTCTCTTTTGCACGCGATATCTCTTTCTTTGAGCTTTTGCTCAACTAAATCTCCGAACTGTTTTTCTCTTGCATAAGGACCAAGCTCTTTATGGGTTTCTATTAAAATTCCGTTTATTTTGTAAGTTAAATCACCATACAAAAATTCTTGTTTACCGACGGCTTTATTATCTGCAGTTTCCTCTAGGTTCTTGTCCGTAGTCTTCTGTAGTTTCATATTAGTTTCTGTAGTTATTCTATTAATTTTTGGGTTTCTATCGCTACATTTTCTTCAGCCTTTGCCTCTTCCAGTTGCAAAGTCGCGGCGTTACTAATACTTGTCCTTAATTTGGAAAAATCATTGTTAACCGTACCAATAGTATTGCCCGCATTTTTTATATGATTTGTTAAAACGTCCAAGTTCTTTGAGAACTTATCGCTCTCTTGTTTTATTCCAGAAACCATAGCTAAAATGGCCTCGGCCGCTTTGTTAATTTGCTGTCCCCGGAGTGATAACAAAATAATTTGTAAATGGTGGTATAAAGTATTCGGGCTAACGCAGTATACTTTTTTTTCTCTGGCGTAGGTTTGGATAGCCGTGTCGTCTATTACTTCTCCAAATACGCTTTCGCTTGGAATATACATGAGGGCGAAATCAAAGGTGTTTTCTTGAGGTAAAATGTATTTTTTGTGAATTTCGTCAATGCGTTTTTTTACGTCTTTAAGAAAAGCCTTTTTTAAAGTTTCAACTGAATCTTCGGTTTTTGCTTCTTTATAGAGTCGAAAATTTTCCATGGAAAATTTGCTGTCTATGGGAAGTAGGCGGTCTCCTACCCGAATCATTGCGTCTACCACCTCTCCATTTTTAAACTTATGCTGAATTTCGTAACTAGTTTTTGGCAGAACCTGTGAAAGCATGTTTTCAAGCATTTCTTCTCCAAAGTTTCCTCTTGTTTTTGGTGAAGCTAAGACTTCGCTTAACCGCCTAATATCGGGCCCGACCTGGGAAATGCTCCCTAGTTGCTTAGTTAAGTCAGCTATAACCTTCCCTGCATTATCTAGCCGCTCATTAATCTGTTTGTTTGTTTCATGGATATTCTTCTGCATGTTTTCTCTGGTAGACTCTGTATCCTGTTTCATTTCCTTCATCCATTCCATCATTACCTTCACGGAATCGTTATTGCCAGCTTGGTTAGCTTTGCGCCTTAAGTCAAAAACAAAGTAAAGCAAAACGCCAAAACTGCCTAAAAGTAAAGCAATAATTGTATAAAAAGCCATGTCAGTCATAATGGTATTATACCAGAGTTTTTGACCAAAAGCACTTATCTAAACTATGGTTAGTAAAAGGCGGAGCTTTTTGAGCGAGCTTCGAATGGTTTTAAAAAAGGAAGAAGCGCACGACATAACCAGCTTAGGTTAGCGTGCGCTTTTGTATAGTCCCGTCGATGCTGCCACATCCTTCACATCGCACCAGCTTCTGTCAGAGCTTGCCTTAATCGTTGGGTCAAGTGTTCCTGCACTTCGTGTTCCCTGTTAGAGTGTCCATGAACACGAAGAACCTTGAAATCCACGCCGCCTTTGCGAGGATTGACCCGAATCAAATATGGCGGGAGCAAGTGGGACGAAACATGAACGTACCATTCATGCCGTTTGTTCAGACAATAGGCCTTAATGAGCCCGAAAACATCGTCGACGTCCAAATGGGTAACGATATTACCTTCTCTGGACTCCCGCAGCGTTACCTGGATGAAATAGTCCACTGTCCTTGCGGCTAGAGCGGCTTTGTCGATGCCGGCTTTTAATGTTAAAGGCATTTACTCCTCCTAACTACCAGATTTTCGTAACTCCATCTGGATTATAGCATTGATAAAATTGACTGCAAATCGGTCCCATTAACAAGGGTAAAATGAGACATATAATAATAAGAGCAACGCGTTGATTTTTTTTGTGAATTATTCTATACTACATACGTTAATATCGCGGGATAGAGCAATTGGCAGCTCGCAAGGCTCATAACCTTGAGGTTCCCGGTTCGAATCCGGGTCCCGCAACCACGGGTCAGTCAACCTTTCAGTTTACGTGTCCTGGAGTATCCAGGCCACTCCAACTTACAGGTCGGCGCCCCTTTAAACTTTTTACTTAACCTTAGCTCGCGATGCTCTGGTTTTGCTAGAGCAAGCTCGTGTCGGCCCAAGTAGAAAGTTTGTATGACCAGATTGATTGACTCGTGGTTGAAAACCAGAAAATATTAATGCATAGTTTCAAATTAAAATATGCAAACAGAAGAAGCCTTGCTTCGTGACCGAGAAATAGATTCATACACTGCCTTAGAGGAGCTGAGAGTTCTTCTAATAAAAAATGGGAGCGATCCTAATATTTTGGGCGCTGATGAAGAGCAAGTAAGAGATGCAATCAACGCAGCTGACGAAGAGTTAAGAACTAATAATTCTTTATCCCAAGAAACGATAGAAATACTCGATGAGCTTTATAGACCATACGAAGACTAAGTACAGTAACTTACAATAAGAAAATCGTGACAGATTTTGCCTCTCTGTCCGAGAGGTTTAATTTTTAATGCGGCGGAGTAGCTCAGTTAGTTAGAGCGTGGGACTCATAAGCCCAAGGTCGGTGGTGCAATTCCACCCTCCGCTACCAAAAATATCGCGGGGGCGTAGCTCAGTTGGTTAGAGCGTCCGCCTGTCACGCGGAAGGTCACGGGTTCGAGTCCCGCCGTCCCCGCCATGAAAAAATGGATCAGCCTTGTGTTGGTCCATTTTTTCATTGAGGCAGAGAGGCGGGACGAGAAAAAGAGCGGTTTTACGAAGTAAAAATTTGTTGCAACTATTTGGAGCAACAAATAGCGGCAGGGGCCGCCGTAGCGTAGTGCGATGCGATCCGCCCCAGGCGGAGAGCGGAGCGCAGCGTGAGGTGACCGAGTCCCGCCGTCCCCGCCAGAATATATTTAAAACGACCCCGACGTAACGTCGGGGTTGTTTTGTCAAAAACATAACCACCCTTTACTTTTGAGGGTGGTTATGAAGCTTTCATTAAAGCCGTAGAACTAGCGGCGACGTCTCTTCGCTGCTTTTCTCTTAGCCGGCTTTTTTGCGGCTTTTTTTCTCTTTGCTGCCATTTTGGCTAGTCTCCCGAAGCACTTAATTTTGAGTGCTTCTTAATTTTCTACTTCCCGATAAATCGGGATGAGTAGCTAAGTAGGAAATACTTTCTGTGTTTGTCTGTCTTGATTTTCGTTTCTTTAAGAGTTATCTGCAATAAAAATGCAAAGATTTCAAAGAATCAACACTAATTTAATTATATCTTAGTGTGCGCAGGAAAGTCAAGTGTTTCGTTGTTGATAAGTTTAACTAAGCTTAACTGCAATTTTTTTGTCGTGAGCTTTAAAATTTCTTTTTCCATTCTGGTTTTACTAAGTTTTCTAATTTCCGAAAAATATTTTGTTATTGCTGACCTAGTATTTTTTTCTAAGCGAAAATTTAATTGTAAACTGAAACGCAAAGCA
>Ga0209726_10008789_pt1 | contig 10741 bp, 8 predicted proteins | sample Subgrocontami54m_FD_187453 | JGI IMG/M metagenome (GOLD analysis project Ga0209726, IMG submission 187453) | Subsurface groundwater microbial communities from S. Glens Falls, New York, USA - GMW46 contaminated, 5.4 m (SPAdes) (version 3) | ecosystem: Environmental > Aquatic > Deep subsurface >... | reverse complement strand
CCGCCGCTGTCGCCGCCGGGCGCGACCCTTCATCCGTCCGTCTCATCGCCGTCTCCAAGACCTTCCCAATTGACGCTGTACGCGAGGCTTACGCTGCCGGCCAGCGGGAATTCGGGGAAAACCGGGTCCAGGAAGCCCTACAGAAAATCTCCCTAGCGACCGACCTTGAGATCAGGTGGCATCTCCTCGGCCATCTGCAGATGAACAAGGCCCGCAAGGCGGCGCCGGCGTTTGCGCTGATTCAGTCCGTCGACAGCGTCGAGCTCCTGGTCAAGCTCGATCGCGTCGCCGTGGAGGCGGAATCGCAGCCGGAGCTCCTCCTGCAGGTGGATCTGGCGGGAGAGCGCACCAAGTTTGGCGTCGCGCCGGCGGAGGTACCACAGCTTCTCGAAGCGGCCTCCCGATGCGCCGCCGCCAGGGTGGTGGGCCTCATGACCCTGCCGCCGGTGCCCGACGCGCCGGAGGACGCGCGGCCCTGGTTCCGGCGGCTGCGGGAACTGCGGGACGGCTGGGTCGGCGAGGGCGTTCCTCCCGGCATGCTCCGCGAGCTGTCGATGGGGATGAGCAGCGACTTCGAGGGGGCCATTCAAGAAGGGGCCACGATGGTTCGGGTAGGAACCGCAATTTTCGGGAGCCGATATGCCAAGACCTGACGAAACGATCATTCCGGAGCGACATCTGAAGGTCACGCCGCTCGATCTCCGACAGACGCGGTTCAAGACTGCAATGCGCGGCTTCGATCGGAACGAAGTCGCCGCGTTCCTGCTCGAAGTCGCCGACGACTACGAGAACGCGCTCCGCGACAACGAGCGGCTGCGGCTCGAATTGGTGAAGCTGCAGGCGATGCTCAATCAGCACCGAGAGCTCGAAGGCAGCCTCAAGACGACGCTCATGAGCGCGCAGAAGGTCGCCGACGACATGCGTGAAAACGCCAATCAGGAGGCGGCGCGCATCCTCCGCGAGGCCGAGGGTCGAGCGGAGCTGCTCCTGCAGAGAACGCAGTCCCGCCTCGAGGACATCCAGCGGGAAATCGACGGCCTGAAGTTGAAGCGACGCGAAGCGGAGACGAACATGGAAGCCACGATCTCGACGCTCCGCAACACCCTCGAATACGTGCGGGAGCAGGACCGGCGCGAAGATCGGGTCGTCGCCCACCGGCCGCGTGTCGAGGTCGGCGGCCGTCCAGCGTGATCGACCCCGCTCCCGGGGGCGTCATCATTCACGTCCACGTCATCCCCCGCAGCGGTCGCGCGGGTATCTGCGGCATCCGCGACGGGTCTGTGCTGGTGCGCCTCAACGCGCCGCCTGTCGAAGGCGCGGCCAACGCCGAGCTGATCGAGATCCTGGCGGAGACGTTAGGGGTCTCGAAGAAAACGCTCACGATCGTGAGCGGCGAGCACAACCGGCGGAAATGCGTGCGGGCGGCGGGCGTGAGCGCCGACGACGCGCTGCGTCTGCTGAATGGGCTCTAACGGCCCGCGTCGAGCCCCTCGACCACGAACTGCAGCGGCACGTCCCTGACATAGCGCGGAAACACCTCAACCGGCTGCACGTACGAGGCCTGGATGGCCGTCCGCGCTCCGTCGCGCGTCACCACCACCTGCTCCGGCGCAATCGGGATCTCGAACTCCTCGGCCTTCTTCATGACCTGTGCGTGCAGGGTGCCCGTCGGCGTCTTCGCGCCGAACACCGCCGCCTGCTGCGCGGCGTCCTTGAACTGGTAATAGTTCCAGGCCACTAGCGCGCCGCGCGCCGCCGCATTGATGATGGCCGCAGCGATCAACAGTTTGATGAGAAGTTGGATCATGCGCCGGTCTCGCTCCCTGCAGGTGGAGCAGCCCTTCAGGGCTGCTTTGGCCAAGCAGCGCTAAAGCGCTGCTCCACATACTCGACGTGCATACCGCCTCAATGGATTTGATGCAGCAATCGCTTCCACCGTGTGTTGGTGATGAGTTGCGTCAGGACGGCGAGCGGTCCCGTACGTCCGTCACTGGCGTCGTATGACCAGTAGATCATCACAGCCTGCCCCTTGATGTACTGTCGCGGCAGAAAGCCCCAGTACCGGCTGTCCTGGGAGTTGTCGCGATTGTCGCCCATGACGAAGTAGTGTCCGTCCGGGACGGTCACCGGTCCGTAGTTGACTCGTAGGTCGAACTCTGCGAGGTCTTCCTCGCCCGGCCGGGCCTCCTGCGGCGGCTCGATGAAGTGCACGTACGGCTCGTCGAGCGGCCGCCCGTTGATATAGATCTTCTTCTGTCGCAGCTCGATCGTCTCACGCGGTAGTCCGATCACGCGCTTGATGAAATCGCGCTCCGGCTCCTCTGGAAATTTGAACACCACGATGTCGCCGCGAGTGATGGGCTTGATCGGCAGGAGAGTCTCCTCCACTCTTGCGCTGACGGGAGCAAACGCGAATTTGTTGACGAGCAGGTGATCCCCGACCAGCAGATTGTTCTCCATGGATCCGGTCGGAATCTTGAACGCCTGCACGACGAACGTGCGTACGAACAGCGCCAGGACGACCGCAATCACGATCGACTCGAAGTACTCGCGACCCGTCGACTTGCGGTACGGCGCTGCGTCGCGGCTTTCCGGTGTGGCCCTCCGCCCGCCGGCCCTTGCCTCCTGCATCATTCGGTGCTCACTTTGAGGACCGCCAGAAATGCCTCCTGGGGGATTTCGACGCGCCCGACCCGCTTCATCCGCTTCTTCCCTTCCTTCTGTTTCTCGAGCAGCTTACGCTTCCGAGAGATGTCGCCGCCGTAGCACTTGGCAAGCACGTTCTTGCGCAGCGCCTTCACGGATTCGCGCGCGATGACGCGGTTGCCGATGGACGCTTGGATCGCAATCTCGAACATCTGGCGCGGGATCAGCTCACGCATCTTCGCCGCCAGCGCCTTTCCCCGATCGTAGGCCGCGTCACGGTGCACGATGATCGACAGCGCGTCCACCGGCTCGCCGTTGACCAGGATGTCCATCTTCACCAGCGGCGATTCCCAGTAGCCCGTGACGTGGTAGTCGAGCGAGGCGTACCCGCGCGACATCGTCTTCAGCCGGTCGTAGAAATCCATCACGACCTCGTTGAACGGGAGGTCGTAGGTGATGAGCACGCGATCGGATTTCAGGTACTCCAGCTTCTTCTGCACGCCTCGCTTGTCCTGACATAGCTTGAGAATCGGACCGACGAACTCGGACGGCGTCAGAATCATCGAGGTAATCACCGGCTCCTCGAGCTTGGCGATGCGGCCCGCATCTGGAAGCTTGGCGGGGCTGTCGATCTCGTGCACTTCGCCGTCGGTGGTGGTCACGCGGTACAGCACGCCCGGCGCCGTCGTCACCAGGGCCATGCCGTACTCGCGCTCGAGGCGCTCCTGCACGATTTCCATGTGCAGCAGACCGAGAAACCCGCATCTGAACCCGAAGCCGAGCGCTGCGGAGGTTTCCGGCTCGTAAAAGAAGGACGCGTCGTTCAGGCGCAGCTTTTCGAGCGCCTCGCGGAGCTCCCCGTATTCGTGGCTCTCCACCGGGTACAGGCCAGCGAACACCATCGGCTTCAGTTCCTTGAACCCGGGAAACGGCTCCGTCGCCGGGCGCGCCAGCTCGGTGATCGTGTCGCCGATCTTCGCGTCGGCGACCACCTTGATGTTGGCGACGACGAACCCGACCTCTCCGACCCCGAGCTCGTCGACCGGCGTCGCTTTCGGCGAGAAGACCCCCAGGCCGTCGACCTCGTACTCCTGCTTCAGTGCCATCAACCGGATCTTCATCTTCGGCCTGAGCACGCCGTCGATGACACGGACGACGATCACGACGCCGCGGTACGCGTCGTACCATGAATCGAAGATCAGCGCCTTCAGCGGTCCTTCCGCGCTTCCTTTGGGCGGATGGAATCGCTCGACGACCGCCTCGAGAATCTCGCGGACGCCGGTGCCTTCCTTCGCGCTGGCGAGGATCGCGCCGGAGCTGTCCAGGCCGATGATGTCCTCAATCTGCCGCTTGCATTCCTCCGGCTGCGCGCTCGGCAGATCGATCTTGTTGATGACCGGAATGATCTCGAGGTTGTTCTCGACGGCCAGGTAGGCGTTGGCCAGCGTCTGCGCCTCGACGCCCTGGGAGGCGTCCACCAGCAGGAGCGCGCCCTCGCAGGCGGCCAGCGACCGCGTCACCTCGTACCCGAAATCCACGTGTCCGGGGGTGTCGATGAGGTTGAGGACGTACGATTCGCCGTTCAGCGCGGTGTAGTTGAGCCGAACCGGGTGGGCCTTGATCGTGATGCCACGCTCCCGTTCGAGATCCATCGCGTCGAGGACCTGCGCCGCCATCTCGCGCGCCTGCAGAGCGCCGGTCAGCTCGAGAAAGCGATCCGCCAGCGTCGACTTGCCGTGGTCGATGTGCGCGATGATGGAGAAATTCCGGACGTAGTGTTGATCCATGGAGAGACAGGAAAATTATACCGGCTGCGGGCTGCCGACTACGGGCCGCGCGCGAGTAGGGCCGGCCATGCAGTGAGCTCCGGCCCGGGCGTCTGAAGATGTAAGTAGGGTAACCGGTCCCGATGCTGTCCGCTACAATCCGCAGCTGTGTGGAGTCGAATCACACTTGCCGCTGTCACCTGGCTCTCGGTGGGTGCGCCCGCTTCGGCCCAAGTCGACAACGGGAGCATCAAGGGCTTCGTTACCGATGCCACGGGCGCCCAGCTCGCGGGCGTGACGATTCATGTGACCGGTCCCTCCTTGATGTTGAATCGGACCGCCGCCAGCGATCAGCACGGGTACTATCGCGTGCTGGATCTCCCGCCAGGTCAGTACGCGATGGAGGCACAGCTTACCGGGTTTGCGAGGTTCGAGCGGCGCGATCTGGTCATCCACGCTGGCCTCGGCATCCAGCTCGATTTCACGATGAAGATCGGCGACCTCGCCGAGGTTGTCGAGGTTCGTGGTGATGTGCCGCTGCTCGAAACCGAGAAAGCGATGCGCACGCTCCATCTCGAGGGGGACTTCCTTCGCGCACTCCCACTCACGCCCGGCCACAACTGGTGGGACGCGTCGATACTTGCCCCGAGCGTGCTGCTCAGGCACGGCGCAGCAGACGCCGTCGAGACGCACGGCGCAGGCGTGTCGAGCAACGTCTTTCTGCTCGACGGGATCGACGTGAGCGACCCCCAACAGAACACGCCGTACGGCATGTACCTGCCGCCAGACACCGTAGAGCAGACCACGATCACCACGTCCGGGCACAATGCGGCCTCGCGGATGGCGTTCGGCGCACAGTTCGGCGTCGTGACGCGATCGGGCGGCAACGCGACGCACGGCGCCGCATCGATCGACCTCCAATTCAGGAGCCTCAACGCGACCAACGTGCCGGGCGGCACGTCCGCCGACCGCTCGATTGCTCGACCGGCTGTGTCGCTGGGCGGACCGATCATCCGCGACCGCCTCTGGTACTTCGGGGCATACCGATACGTTCGTGAACGCCACGGGCTGGCCCGAACGGACGACGAGCTCGCGACGCTCCGCCTGTTTCAACCCGGGTTTGTCCCCTATGACACGCACGTCCGACGGCACGAGTCACTCGCGAAGGTCACGTTCCAAGCCACCGCCGCGGACCGGTTGGTGCTGAGCGTCCAGCACGATTGGATGGCGGCAGCGAATTTTGGATCCCCGCGCTGGACCCGCGAGCGCGCTCACACCTCGCGAGCTGGCGGTCCCGTCTCCGGCGCCACGTGGCGCCGGATGATCGGCGGTCGCGCGTCGATAGAGGTTCAGACAGGATTGCGCGCGAAGTCGTCTGAGGCCTTTCCACAAGGCGACGGGCCAAGCGTCCGCGTCTATTCGAGCGTGGTCTCGTCCCAGGGGCGCCAGTTCGGCTCTGGGCCACTCATCGTGGAGATGGGGAACGTCCCGACAGTCGTACGATCGCCGAAGGGGCAACGAAGCAACCTCAACGGGACCCTGAGGTATTTGCCTGGCGCGTGGCGGGGAAATCACGAACTCACTCTGGGTCTGAGCCTACTGCCGAGTACCGAGTATGCGAACCTGAACGTGTCGTCGAACGAAGGATTCATCTTCGAGGATCGCGTCCTGCTCGACCCGGCAAACTCGGCGGCGGGTGCACGAGCCTTTCGCCGCCTATACCAAAGCCCCGTCGCACTGCGAAGCGATGGGAAGGCGTCTCGTGCGGCTGGCTTCTTCGCGCAGGATAGCTGGCGTCCGGGTCCGCGCTTGGTCGTCAACGCGGGCGTTCGGATCGACAGGGCGGAAGCATTCGACACCTGGGGCGACCAGGTTCAAAGCTCTTGGCAGACCGGCCCGCGGCTTGGCATTACGTATCGGCTGACCAGCGATGGTCGGACCATCGCCCGCGGTGGGTTCAATCGGATCCACGATTCCCTCAATACGTTTTACGTATTCTCTGAGGGATCTCTCCGGAAGGGGACGAGGGATGAGTATGACTTGGATGGCGATGGTTCCTTCGAAACGGTCTTCACGATACCGGCGGTGCTCGAGCGCCCGGCGCCTGTACCCCGTTCGAACCACGGTCTCGCTTCACCGCGTCTCAGGCAGCCGTGGACCGACGAGGTGACCCTGGGGGTCAGCCGCCAGCTCCCGTTCAAGATCATCGCGGACGCGATGTTCCTTCAGCGCCTCTACAAAGGCCGGATGGTCGCGATCGACACCAACGGCATTTACGAGAACAGGCGCTTCCTCGGCTACCGCGACCCGACCTTCAACCAGATCTTCGAGGTCCGCAACGGTACCGACAACTGGTTCGTCTACAGAGGGCTCGAGCTGGCACTGCACAAGGGTTTCTCGCGCAACCTGCAGTTCCTCATCGGCTACTCGCACGCCCATCAATGGATCGACGGCACGTGGGATCGCAACGATCCGGCCGGCTTTCTGCAACCGGAGGCATTTTCGAACAGCAAAGGGATCGGGTCCCTCGTCCGTTCGGTGAACCTGGGGCAGATCAACAGCCTCCTTGATCCCTTGCAGTCGACCCAGTACACCCTGCGCAACAGCGGCGTGCCGCCGCACCTGCTAAAAGTGAACGTTGCATATGTCGCCCCACTCGGGCTCACGGTCGGTGGGAGCTACCTGTTCCAGATGGGACAGTACAGCGGTCCGATCCTGACGCTCATACCCCAGGGCAACGTGCCCCATCCGCCGACCATCACGCTGGCGAACGGTCGTCGGGTCTCGAACCCGCTCGCAACACCGGTCAGGTTCTTCTATCCCACGCGTGATGAAGGACAACTGCAACAGCCATCGCTGAGCGTGTTGAACCTGCGGATTGGCAAACGGTTCAAGCAAGGCAGTCACACGCTCGAGGGAGCCGTCGAGATCTTCAATGTGTTTAACCAGGGAGATAATCTGTTCTTCAATGTGCCGACGCTGACCGAGGGACGACCAGCGGCGTTTGTTTTGACCGAGACCCAGGCACCGCGCGCGGGTCAGATTACGGCGCGCTGGGAGTTCTAGCTCTAGCGAAGCCCCGGGGATCTGCTTCCACTTCTGGGCATGAGGCGGCTGATGAGCCAGGCCCGGGAGAACTTCCAGTCCCGATGCAGCGTCGCCAAGGAGATTCCGAGCACTTCAGCGATCTCGGTTTCTGTGAGGCCGGCGAAGAATCGGAGCTCCACGCCAGCCCCAGCGCGTGGGTCCACCGCTTCGAGCTGTCTCAAGATTTCATCGATCTGAATCACGTCGATATCGACGGGATGTGCCAGCTCCGCGACCGCCGTCAAGGACAGCTTTACTCCATGTCCGCCGCGCTTCTCGGCACGTCTGGCGCGCGCATGGTCGATCAGAATTCGCCGCAACTGTCGCGCTGCGACCGCAAAGAAGTGGGCCCGGTCCTGCCATGCGACAGCCTCGGACGAAAACAGTTTCAGGTACAGCTCGCTGACCAGCTCCGTCGCTTGTAGCGTGTGGTCCGACCGCTCGCGCCGCAGGTAGTGCGCGGCCAGGCGGCGCAGGTGCTCATAGGCGGCCGTCATCAGCTGCTGGCCTGCTTCCTCGCTGCCACCGCGCCAATCGGCGAGTAGAGCGGTGAGGTCACGCCGATGGCCGGACATTAACGTCGTGCGGGTCCCTCCTCGAAGTCGAGGTTGCGTGGACTGCCAGCGAGCTTCGACTGAACGCCCGTTACGGGGACCTCTTCACCCACGATTTCGAACGTCACATCGTCGATCCACACAGCGCCTTTCCCCCCTAAGAGAATCCCGAACGCGACGGCTGTTGCTTTGGCATCTACATCCAGAACTATCGCGTGTTGCGTCCACCCTTGGGTGTCCTTGATCGGGCGGTCCTGCATGTTGTCAAAGGCCACTGGCTTCTTATCACGGTCGACGCGCATCCACAGGCCGGCCCAGTTTTCGACGTGCTCGGACTGCACGTACGCTGAAACCCGCAGCCGTTTGCCGCGGTATTCCGTCGCGTCGAACATCTGCATGTACGTGCCAAATCCTTGGGGGTCGGGTTTATTGCTCTTGATGTAACCACTCGAGCTGCCTGTGAACGCACTGTTGCGATCGAGGCCCATGTCATAGTCGGCCGGATGACTGCCCGCCTTGGACCACCCGCTAGAATTAGATTGGGCGGCGGCGGTCAAGGAGCACACGACCGCCACCACTACAGCAGTACACAGGAATGCGTGACGGCGGTTTCTTCGGCTCTCTTTCATGGATGGCCCCCTGCTACTGGAGCACATGTCTGGTTCGGAAGCTGGTTCACTTCGGTTCCTCGAAGCCGAGGTTCGCCGGCCCTTTGGGAAGGGTTGCAGTCACCGGGACGCTGCTGTCGACGACCTCGACAGAGAAGTCGTCTGCCCACACCGCGCCGCTTCCTTTCAGCGCAAATCCTATCGTGATCTCCGCACCGGTCTCAGGCACGTCGAACACAAATGCGTGGCGGCTCCATCCCTTCGTCTCACGCAACGTCAGCTGGCGGATGGTGTCGAACGTCCATTTGCCATCGTCGAACATCCATTTGCCATCGTCGTTCAGCACGTCGACGAAGATTCCTGCTGCGTCTGTGACCCCGCTGGATTTCAACATGGCCGACACCCGGAGGCGTTTGCCCCGATACGGTTCAGCGTCGATCGTTTGGAACATAGCAGCGGACCCCTGGGCCTGCGCGCGTCTGCTTCTGATGTAGGCAGCGGCGCCGGTGACCGAATTCGTCCAGTCAATGCCAGACTCGTAGTCCTGTAGATGCTCGCTGTTGAACACCCACTCTTTGGGACTGGTGCGGGTGACACTTGCCTCGAGGGCGTCGTATTTTCTGATCTGTTCTTGCAGGGCGGCCACATCCTTGGCCAGCGATGGATCTGCGAAGCCTTCCGAGGTGAGGGCCAGGAGGATCCGCTCAGCGTCGCCGGCTGCACGCTTGCCGGCCTCGATGCCGCTGGGGATTTCGGGCACATTCGCGTTCACATCCAGCAGCGCTGCGGCAATCACGCGGACGTCTCTTGCCCTTCGTTCCGCCCTCTCCCGCTCGACCACCGCCTCACGACGTCTCGCCTCAGCTTCCTGAGTCCGCTGTTCAACAATACGCAACTGTTGCTTGGTAAACTCGGCTTCGCGCTCGGCGCGTGCCCGGTACAACTCCGCTTCCTTCGTCTGGCGCTCGGCCCGTTGTGATTGAAACGTCGCTTCGGCCGCCTGGCGTTCGGCCCTCCCCCGCTCCTCACGTGCGACGCGAGCCTGCCAGCTCGTGGTCGCGACCGCAACCGTCATCAAGACCAGGACGATCGTGGCGGCAGCGACACCGACGCGATGACGGGTGACGAATTTCCGTGTCCGGTACAGAACAGTCTCGGTTTGCGCAAGAACAGGCAGTCCCGACAAGTAGCGCCTGAGATCTTCGTTGAGCTGCTCAACCGAACCATACCGGCGATCCGGCTCCTTCCGCAGAGCCATCATGACGATGTTGTCGAGCTCGCCCGTCAGACGGCGCGCCAGCTTCGCAGGAGTTCCTTTCCGTACGGCGCTGAGCTGCTCCGGCGTGATTTCCAAGCGTGTGCCGGACATGCCGCCTTGCTCGACCGCCTGGAGGACGACCGCACTTGGAGCTGCCGGCGTCTGCTCGCAGATCGTTTGAGCCAGACGATGCAGAGGCAGCCCATTCGTAGCGTAGGGCCGGTGCCCCGTCAACAATTCGTACAGAACGACACCGAGCGAGTACACGTCGGAGCCGGTGGTGATCCGCTCACCCTTGATTTGCTCCGGGCTGGCATACGCCAGCGTCAGAAACCGCGCGCTGACCGTCGCTGAGGAGAACGTATCTTCCGCGTCAGCCGCGAGAAGCTTGGCGATTCCGAAGTCGAGCAGCTTCACGTGTCCGTCGGACGTCACGAGAATATTTGAAGGCTTCAGATCTCGGTGGACGACCAGATTTTGGTGCGCGTACTGAACGGCTCCGCATACGGTGCGAAAAAGTTCGAGGCGCGACGGAATGTCCAACCGACGTTCGTCGCAGTAGATGTCGAGCGGCTGGCCGTCGACATATTCCATGACGAAATAGGGCAACCCCTCGTCCGTCGTACCCCCGTCAAGCAGCCGGGCGATATTCGGATGGTCCAGTTTGGCGACGATTTCGCGCTCTTGATGGAACCGCCGCAGTAACTCTGGGTCGCTCTGCTCGGGCCTTAGGACTTTGAACGCGACGCCCTTGGAGAACACATGGTCCGCTCTCCGCGCGAGATAGACGGCACCTGTGCCTCCGCGACCAATTTCGCGGAC
>Ga0209726_10008788_pt1 | contig 10741 bp, 9 predicted proteins | sample Subgrocontami54m_FD_187453 | JGI IMG/M metagenome (GOLD analysis project Ga0209726, IMG submission 187453) | Subsurface groundwater microbial communities from S. Glens Falls, New York, USA - GMW46 contaminated, 5.4 m (SPAdes) (version 3) | ecosystem: Environmental > Aquatic > Deep subsurface >... | reverse complement strand
CCTCCGCGAGCCGTCCCCTGGCGCAAGCGCCTCGGGAATGCGGCCCCGGCGCTGGTCCGCCGGCTCGTTCCCGGCCTGCGCCGGTTCGGACGCGCGTTGGCCTTCGGCTTGCCTCACCAGCCGTTGCTCCGCGTCTGGGTCACGGCTCCGGTCCCGGGACTGCCGCTGTACCTCGTGGGCGCCGTGCGGGTCGCGGCCTGCGTCGCGAGCGCATGGCTCGCCGCGGTTCTCGTGTTCGCGGTCGCGCTGGGCACGCCGATCCGATGGTGGGCGTCGGTCGCCGCGATCGTGATCCACGTCGCAGGTGCCGTCGTCGCAGGCGGTGCCGAGCTTCGGCTGATGACGCCCGGACGACGGGCGCTCCACGCGGCCGGGCTCGCCCTGGTCTTGAACGTCGGCCTGTACGGCCCTGTCACCCGCTGGTCGGAGGCGCGCTGGACCGCGATCGAGCTCCGCGCACCGATCGCCGACGCCCCGCTCCGCAAGGGTGACGTCGTGTCCGTGCGCGCCGACCCGGACTTGCCCGGTGTGGGCGAGATCGTGGCGGTGCGCATCGCCAACGGCGCGTACGGGAACGACGTCGTGATGGTGGACCGGGTGATCGGCGTCCCCGGGGACCGGATCGACGTCACGTCGCGCGGGATTCGCCGTAATGGCGTGCTCCTGACGCGCGACCAGGCGCCGCTCGTGTCCGTTCCGTTCCGCGGCGACGTGGTGCTCCTCGTGCCCGAGGGTCGGTTCTGCGCAATTCCGACGACCGCGTACACCGCCGGGTATCTGAAGTCGCTGGGCACCGGCGCGATGGCTCGGATCGCGGTACACCCGCCGTCCGCCTATCTCGGCCGGTGTCGTCAAATCACGTGGCCGTGGGCGCGGCGCGGGCCCATCGAGCCCACCCTGGAGGGGAGGTGAGCCATGGGCCGATTCTCGAACCTGGAGCTCGAGGCCGAGCCGCGCGTCGAGCTCGAGGTCACCAAACCGGCGATCGACGAGCGCTACTTCCTCGACCGGGCCGATGTTGCGTACTGGTCGGGCGACCACGAGCCGGCCCTCAAGTACTACACGCGAGCGCTCGAGCTCGACAAGCGCCAGGCGCGCGGATGGCTGGGCCAGGTCATGTGCCTGGTGGAGCTCGACGAGCCGCGCGAGGCCCAGGTGTGGTCCGACAAGGCGCTCGAGCTGTTGGGCAGCGAGGCCGAGCTGCTGGCCGGCAAGTCCATCGCGATGACCCGTCTTGGAGATCCGGCCTCGGGGATCGCGCTCAGCGACGCGGCGCTCGCGCGTCCCGGCACGAGCGCCCTTCGGTGGCGCGCCCGTGGCGAGGCGATGCTCGGCCGCGATGCGCGCAACGCCGCGTACTGCTTCGCGAAGTCGATCGCGGAGGACGCGCGCGACGGTCGCGTGCACCTCGACGTCGGCCGCGTGTGCCTGTACCACCGCCGCCCCGCGATGGCGGTCGCGCACCTCGCGAGGGGCTGCGAGCTCCTGCCGGGGTCTGCGTGGTGCTGGACCAACCTCGGCCTCGCGCGTGAGGCACTCGGCCAAACGGAGCCGGCCCTCGACGCTTACAGCCAGGCGCTGCTCCTCGATCGCGCGCAGCGGGTCGCGTCGGCTCGTGCCGCCGCGCTCGCGCATCGCAGCGTGGCGGCGCGCCTGCTCTCCTGGCTCCGTTCGTGGTGGAGGTAACGCATGCGCATCGAGCAACTGCTGGCAGCCGCGCGTAAGGCGGGCGCGTCCGACATCCACCTGGTAACCGGCCTCCCGCCCGCGTTTCGCGTCGGCGGCGAGATCATCATGGCCCAGGCCGACGCGCTCACCCCCGAGGCTTGTCACGCCCTGGCCGTGGCGCTGCTCACCGACGAGCAGCGCGAGCTGTTCGAGCGCGAGCACGAGCTCTCGGTGTCGACCCACACCCCGATCGGTCGCGTGCGCGTGTCCCTGTACCTGCACATCGGCCGACCCGAGGCCGCGATCCGCATTTGCCACGAGCGGATCCCCGACGCGGCCGCCCTGGGCCTTCCGCCGGTGGTCGAGGAGCTGGCGCGGCGCGGCAGTGGGCTCGTGCTCGTCACGGGCCCGACCGGCGCGGGCAAGACGACCACGCTCAACCACATGGTGGATCTCGTGAACCAGCAGCGGCGCTGCAAGATCGTCACGATCGAGGACCCGGTCGAGTACGTACACCGCCCAGCGCGCTCGATCGTGATCCAGCAGGAGGTGCGCACGGACGCGCGGTCGTTCTCCTCGGCGCTGCGCCATGTGCTGCGGCTCGACCCGGACGTGATCGCGGTGGGGGAGATGCGCGACCTCGAGACGATCGAGACCGCGCTCACCGCCGCGGAGACCGGGCACCTGGTGCTCGCGACCCTGCACACGCCGTCGGCGAGCCAGTCGGTCGAGCGAATCGTGGGCGCGTTTCCCTCGAGCCAGCAGAACCAAATCGCCGTGCAGCTCGCCGATTCCTTGCAGGGGATCATCGCGCAGAAGCTCCTGCCGCGAGCCAGTGGCAGCGGCCGCGTGCTCGCGTGCGAGACGCTGGTGGGGACTCTGCCCGTGCGCAACATGATCCGCGATCTCCACTCGAACCGCCTGCTCAGCGTGATGCAGACGAGCGCGGCCGAAGGCATGCGCACGATGGATGCCGCGCTCGAGGAGCTCTACAGGCGCGGCGACATCACGTGGGACTGCGCCTTGTCCCACGCGCGCGACCCAATCGGATTCCGCGAGAAGCTGTCGAGCAACGCGCGAGTCGGCGGTGCGGCGGCGCTCGGGACGCGGAAGTTGGCGTGACGGGACCTTGCGGTGGTTGACGAACGACACGGCGCGGCCTACCGTGGCCTGCCGCCTGGAGGGCGAACGCCCGTGATCCTCCGGCCGCGGAGGTGTCCGTCGCGTGAGCGCACCAGGGACGACCGTCTACCTCGTCGGGGCCGGCCCGGGTGACCCGGGTCTGATCACCGTCCGGGGCGCGAGCCTCGTGCGCGACTGCGACGTCCTCCTCTACGACTCGCTCGTCTCGGCCGACCTCGTGTCGGCGTCGCGCGCGCGCGACAAGATCTACGTGGGCAAGCCTCGCGGCGGCCACGAGCGCACCCAGGACGAGATCAACGCGCTGCTGGTCGCGTACGCCACCACAGGCCCGGCGCGACGCATCGTGCGTCTCAAGGGCGGCGATCCCTTCGTGTTCGGGCGAGGCGGCGAGGAAGTGGCCGCGTGTGTTGCGGCGGGGATCGCCTGTCAGGTCGTGCCCGGCGTGACCGCGGGCCTCGCCGTGCCCGCGGTCCTGGGCGTGCCCGCGACTCTCCGAGGGACGTCGTCGGGTGTCGTGCTCGTCACGGCCGCGGCCAGCGCGGAAGGAGACGGCGGCCCTTCGTGGGCATCGCTCGTCGCGTCTCGGCTCACCCTCGTGTTCTACATGGGGGCGGCGCGAGTGGATGCAATCGCCCACGGTCTCCTGTCCCACGGCATGGATCCGGCGACTCCCGCGCTTGCGATTCAGGACGGAACCCTACCCGCGATGCGCGTCGTCGCCTGCCCCCTCGCGGACCTGTCGCGCGCCGCCGCGCAGGCCGGGATCCGACCGCCCGCCATCGTGCTCGTGGGTTCGGTCGCGCGACGCCTCGACCTGGCGCGCGCGTATCGCACCCGTCCGTTGGTGGGCCGCACCGTGGTGATCGCGTGCGCCGAGGGCAGCGAGTACCCGGAGGCCGACGGTTTGCGCGCGTTGGGGGCGCGCGTCGTCGAGCTCCCCGTCGTGCGCACGCTCCCCCTGTTCGGCGACCCGAGCGTGCGGGCGATGGTGCTCGCGCTGGCACCATCGGACGCGGTCGTGCTGACGAGCGCGCGGGCGGCCGAGTACCTCGTCGACGCCTGCCGGCTGTATCGCCCGGACGCCCCGCTCGCCTCGCTCGCAATCTGTGCAAGGAGCTCCCGCGTGGCGGCCCAGGTCCAGAGTCGCCACGCCGCATCGGGGTTCGCAAACCTCGTGATCCCGCCGCGGGCGGGATCGGAGCACGTGCCCGCGGCCCTGGCGGAGCGCGGGATCTCGCCGCCGCGCCGCGTATGGCTCTTGCGCTCGAGACAGGCTCAGGGCCCCCTGCCCGAGGCCCTTGCCGAAGCTGGTTACGACGTGTGCGATGTCGCCCTGTACGACTCGGTCCCGGTCGGGGTGCCGCCCGACCTCGCGAAGCTCGTCATTGGCGGCACCGTGGACGCGCTGGTGCTCGCGGCCCCGAGCTGCGCGCGCGCGATCGCCGCGGCGATCCCGGAGCTGTGTGCTCCCACCTCGCCCGTGCCGGTCGTGGGGGTGATCGGGTCGCGTCTCGCCGCCGTCGCGCGCGCCCTGGGCTTCGTGCCCAGCGTGGTCCCGGAGGATCCGGAGATGGCCGGGTTGCTCGACGGGATCGGCGCCGCCCTCGCGCGGCTTCGGCCGCGATCCGCCTGATCGCCACGGCGCTTGCGCGCGGCCTCCGCGTGCCGCAAGCTAGTCGGCGTTCCGGGCGTGTCGGGAAGCCGGTGGAAATCCGGCGCGGGCGCGCCACTGTGAGCGGGTCGTTCCGGCATCCACGCGCCACTCGGTCGTACTTCGGGGAAGGCGGATGCCGGTGCGCGCGATGCGCGGCCCGCGAGCCAGGAGACCGGCGCCCGGACGCCTCGCGGTGCGGCGCCTCCTCGCGAACGGGAACGCCGACGTCCTGGATGTTCGCGTGGTCGGAGGCGCGAATGGCTGGGCGTCGGCGGGAGCGCGTGTGGTGGCTGGCCCTGGCTGCGGGTGTCGGGCTCGCCGTGCTCGCGATCGAGCACGGTCGGCCGTCGCTCGAGCCCGAGCCGTCGCAGGACGGATCCGGTAGCGCGGTCCCGCTCGCCCCGGCCCCCGCGCCGCGGTCGCGGCGCATCGGGCACTTCGTGGTTGACGAGGTTCCGGGCGGGTGGCGCGCGTTTACGGGGGACGACGGGCGGCGGCTCGTCCTCAGCGCGCCTCCGCGCCGCGTGGTCTCGCAGTCGCTCGGGACGGACCACATCGTGTTCGCGATCTGTTCGCACGACCGGATCGCCGCGGTCTCGAAGCTCGCGACGGATCCGAAGTACAGCCAGGTCACCAACGAGGCGCGCGCGCTGGGCCGCATGGTCACCGACGCCCTCGAGCACATCGTGTCCTTCGCTCCGGACCTGGTCCTCGTTGCCAGCTACAGCTCGGCCGAGCTCGTCGCGCAGCTCGAAGGCGCGAGGGTTCCCATCGTGCGCCTGGACGACTTCGACTCCCACGCCGCAATTCGCGACAACATCCGCCTCGTGGGCGCGCTCCTGGGCGAGGACGCCGCGGCCGAGCGGGTGGTGGCGGACATGGACGCGCGGATCGAGCGCGCGCGCGCCCGGATTCCGCAGGGTGCCGCGGCACCGCGCGTGGTGTCGTTCGAGTTCGGCGTCGTGCTCGGCGGAAAGACGACCTTCGACGACGCGGTCCGGCTCGCTGGCGGGCGCAATCTGCCGGGCGAGCACGGGCTCGACAAGTGGCCGTCGGTGAGCGCCGAGGTCGTCGCGTCGTGGGACCCCGACGTGCTGGTGATCGGCGCGGAGCCAGGCCTGGAGGCGGCGTCGATCCGCGCCTTCCTCGAGAAGAACCCGGCGCTGGCGACGACCCGGGCCGGCCGTGCAGGGCGCGTCGTCGCGATCCCTCTGCCCCTGATGACGACCGTGTCACATCACTTCGCGCAGTTCGTCGAGGCGATGGTGGAAGGGATTCACGCACGATGAGCGATGCGCTGGGCTTTCGAGCGCGGCGCGTGCGCGCGGCCCTGTGCGTTGCCGCGCTCGTGGCGCTCGGCGCGGGGGCTGCGGTGATGGGCGTGCTCGCGGGTGCCGTCGAGATTGCGCCCACCGACGTGCTCGCCGTCGCGCGCGCGCGAATCACCGGCGACGATCCCACCGGCGTCGACCCGGTGCGAGCGGCGATCGTGTGGGAGATGCGCGCGCCTCGCGTGGTGCTCGGCGGGCTGGTCGGCGCCTGCCTCGCCCTGGCCGGCGCGATGCTCCAGGGACTGTTCCGCAACCCGCTGGCCTCGCCGGACGTGATCGGCACGAGCGCGGGCGCGTCGTTCGGCGCCGTGGTCGCGCTGAGCGCGGGCCTCGAGCTCCGATCGCTGTTCTACGTGCCCCTCGTGGCGATCGCGTGTGCGTTCGCCTCGCTGTTTGCCGTGCTGCGCATCGCGCGACGCGACGGGGCCACGCCCGTGGCGACGTTGCTGCTCGCTGGGATCGCCTGGGCGGCGCTCGTGAACGCGGCCAATGGGTGGCTGATCGCGCGCGCGTGGGACGACTACGACGTCGCGCGGCGGATCTCGTACTGGATGCTCGGCGGGATCGCCGACCGCGGCTGGACGCACGTCGCGATCGTCGCACCAGGTGCGCTCGTGGGGGCGGTGCTCGCGGCCCGCGTGGCGCGCGATCTGGACCTTCTGGCCGAGGGTGAGGACGCGGCGAGCGCGCTGGGGGTCGAGGTGCCGCGTGCGACGCACACGGTGCTGCTCGCCGCCGCGGTGCTCGTGGGGAGCGCGGTGGCCGCCAGCGGGACGGTCGCCTTCGTCGGGCTCGTGGTGCCGCACCTCCTCCGACTCGTGATCGGCCCGGGGCATCGGGCGCTCCTCCCGGCGAGCGCGATGGGCGGGGCGGCGTTCCTCATCCTGGCAGACCTCGTGGCGCGCACGGCGTATCGGCCGGGCGAGATTCACCTCGGGATCGTCACGGCCTCGGTGGGGGCGCCGTTCTTCCTGTGGCTGCTCGCGCGGCAACGGGACGAGTCGTTGCGATGAGCGCACCCGTGCTGGTGGGGGCCGGTGTGGAGCGCGGCGGCCGCTGGATCCTGCGGGATGCGTCGCTCGGGCCCGAACCGGGGGAGGTGCTCGCGCTGGTGGGGCCCAACGGAGCCGGCAAGACGACGGCGCTCCGGCTGCTGGCCGGACTCGTGGTCCCCGACGAGGGACGTGCGCTCTTGGGCGAGCGCGACCTGGTGCAGATCCCGCGCCGCGAGGTTGCACGCGCGATCGCGTACGTGCCGGTGCGGGCGGGTCCGGGCTCGTCGGCGACGGTCGCCGAGCTCGTGGCCACGGGGCGGCACCCGCACAAGGGGCCGCTCGAGCGCATCACGGCGGACGACGAGGCTCGAATCGCCGCCGCGCTCGTGCGGGTGCGCGTGCGCGAGCTCGCCGACCGCCGAGCATCCACGTTGTCGGGCGGTGAGCTCGCGCGCGTGCTCCTGGCGCGCGGTCTCGCGACGGGTGCGAGGACGTTGCTGCTCGACGAGCCCACCGCGAACTTGGACCTCGCCCACGCGCTGGACGTGCTCGCGACGTGTCGCGAGCTCGCGGGCGAGGGGATCGCGATTGCCCTGGCGATCCACGATCTCGCCGCCGCGTTCCGGACGGCCGACCGAGCAGCCGTCTTCGACGGTGGGCACGTCGTGGCGTGCGGGACGGTCGACGAGGTGTTGACCGACGAGCGCCTGCGCGCGGTGTTCGGTGTGGCGTCCGCGCGTTGGACGGACCCGGGGGGGCAGGAGCATCGCTCGTTCGTGAGAGCGTAGGCGGCGGGTCTCGCGATAATGGCGTCATGACCCACACTTCGCCCCCGCTCGAGACCAAGCTTCCCCAGGTCGGGACGACGATCTTCACGATCATGTCCGCGCTCGCGCTCGAGCATCGCGCGGTGAACCTGGGTCAGGGGTTCCCCGATTTCCCCGTACCGGAGCCGCTCATCGACGCGCTCGAGCGCGCGATGCGCGAGGGCAAGAACCAGTACGCGCCGATGGTCGGCGTACCTGCGCTGCGGCAGGCGATCGCCGCCAAGACCCTTCGCTGCTACGGGGCGCAAGTCGATCCGGACCTCGAGGTCACGGTCACGAGCGGCGCCACCGAGGCGATCTTCGTCGCGATCGAGGCCGTCGTGCGGCCGGGCGAGGAGGTCGTCGTCCTCGACCCCTGCTACGACTGCTACGGCCCGTCCATCGAGATGGCGGGCGGGCGTGCCGTCCACGTTCCCCTCGACCCGACGAGCTTCGCGGTGGACTGGCAGCGCGTGGCGGATGCGCTCACGCCCCGCACTCGGATGCTGATGATCAACTCCCCGCACAATCCGTCGGGTGCGATGCTCGACGAGGCGGACCTGGACGTGCTCGCCGAGCTCCTGCGCGGCACGAACGTGCTCCTGCTCTCGGACGAGGTCTACGAGCACATTGCATTCGACGGGCGCCGCCACGCCTCCGTGCTGGCCCATCCCGAGCTCGCGGCGCGCGCGTTCGTGATCTCGAGCTTCGGCAAGACGTACCACTGCACCGGATGGAAGGTGGGGTACACGATCGCTCCGCCCGCGTTGTCGGCGGAGTTTCGCAAGGTCCTCCAGTACGTCACGTTCTGCACGTTCACACCCGCGCAGCACGCGCTCGCGGAGATGGTCGACCGGCACCCCGCGCACTACGAGGGGCTCGGCGCGTTCTACCAAGATCGTCGCGACGCCTTCGCCGGGGCGCTCCTGCGCACCCGCTTCCGTCCCCTCCCGGTACACGGGGGCTACTTTCAGCTCATCGATTACTCGGCCGTGAGCGACGAAGACGATCGCGCGTTCTGTCGCCGGCTGACGATCGATCATGGGGTGACGGGGATCCCACTGTCGCCGTTCTACGCCGCGCCGCCGCCCCGCCAGCGTCTCGCCCGGTTGTGCTTCGCCAAGCTGCCGGCCACGCTCGATGCGGCCATCGAGCGTCTCGCGCGGGTGTGAGGGGCCACTACCTCCCGACCCACGCATACTCCGCGATGACGATGCGGTGGTCCGACGAGGTGGTGCCGACGAGCCGGCATGCGCGGGGCTCGAGGCGGGGTCCTGACCACGCGTGGTCGATGGCCAGCACCGGCAGTGGCCACGGCCAGGTGGTGTCGAGGCCCCGGCCGGCGTCCTCGAACGCGTGGCGCAGGCGCGGGCGCCAGGCGTCGAAGAACACCGAGTCACGAGGGGTGTTGAAGTCGCCGACGATCAGGTCCGGCGCCCGCAGGGCCACGAGCCGATCGAGGTGGGCGAACGCCTCCGCGCGGTGGCGCAGCGGATCGGGCACAAGGTCGACGAGCACGCCGTAGGTCCGCCGCTCGGCCTTGGGAATCGTGAACAGGAGCGCGCGGCCGCCGTCACCCAGGTCGACGCGTTCGGTCTCGATTGCGGTGTCGGTCCCGCGGGTGCCCACGACCATGCCCGATCCGCCGTCCACCCACGCATGGGTGCCGAGGCGCGAGCGCAGGGCGTCCACCGCACCGTGAGCCTCGACGAGGGCAACGAGCTCGGGGTCGTGGAGCGCGATCTCCTCTGCGATCCGGTCCCAGCCGTCTCGGCCGTGAGCCGCGTTCCACACCAGCACGCGCATCGCTCCGTCGCGCGGCTCGTGCCCGCGCCAGCTCGCTCGTCCCTGCCAGGCGAGGAGCAGGAGGACGAGCGCGAGCCGCCCGGCGCGAGGGCGCGCACGCGAGCCCACGCTCCAGTCGAGCGCGGCCGCGAGGGCGAACACGAAGGCCGCGACCACGGGCGGGACCGCGTAGTACAGGGGCGCCGTCACCGCGTGACCGTCGCGGAACCCGATCCGGACCACGATCGCCGCGTAGGCCAGCACCTGCGCGAGGAGAATCCCGTAGCGGACGGCGGCCCGGAGCGCTCGAGCGAGGCGTGAGGGGGGGCGTGTTGGCGAGGCGTCGGTCACAGCGCGAGCTTCATGCCTTCGTGGGACGCCTTGAAGCCGAGGCGCTCGTAGAAGCGACGCGCGTCGGTCCTCGACTTGTCCGTGGCGAGCTGCGCGAGGTGACACCCGCGCTCGCGGGCGCGGTCGATCGCCCAGCGGAGCAACATCTCGCCGAGCCCACGTCCTCGATGGGCCGTCGCGATGCGCACCGCTTCGATCTGCGCGCGTCGGCCGCCTCGGTGCGAGAGTCCGGGGATGAACGTGAGCTGGAGCGTGCCTGCTACCTCGGCGGCGAGCTCGAGCACGGCGAGGAGCTGATGTGGATCTTGGTCGATTTCGAGGAACGCCGCCGCGTACACGTGGGTCGAGTGCTCGGTCGAGTCCTCCCTCGTCCGGCCGAGGGGATCGTCGGCGAGGAGGCGCACGATCGCCGGCACGTCGTCGGCGCGCGCGCGGCGGATCGTCGGGAGGTCGGAGTGGGGGGTGGGCATGGCGTGGCCGGCTCGGGCTCCAACAGCGTACGCGAGCACGCGGCGCTTTCCGAGGCCGAACGCTACTCCGAGCTCGCGGTCTCCGGCTTGCCGCGATGGGCCCGCACGCGACGCCACCGCGCCGCGCCGAGCGTCGTGGCCAATCGATCCATCGCGAGCTCGAAGCCTCGCTTCCACCGCGCCCGCTCCGCCGCCGACCCGCGCTCCCACCACGGCCCGCGCAGCTCGATCACGCCAGCGGCGCGGTCGTACTTCGGGTCCACGCGCCCGACGAGCCGGTCGCCCTCGAGCAGCGGCAGCACGTAGTAGCCGTATCGACGCGCCGGCGCCGGCACGAAGGCCTCGAAGCGGTAGTCGAAGCCGAACAGGCGAAGCGCACGCGCACGATCGCGAATCACCGGGTCGAAGGGCGACAGGATCACCATGCGCGCCCGATCCGGCTCGCGGCGGAGGTCGCGCCAGCCGGGAAGCGCGACCGAGGCCACGGGCTTCCCGCCGTCGGCGCGCTCGACCTCCACGGAAACCACCTCACCCGCGG
>Ga0209726_10008785_pt1 | contig 10744 bp, 9 predicted proteins | sample Subgrocontami54m_FD_187453 | JGI IMG/M metagenome (GOLD analysis project Ga0209726, IMG submission 187453) | Subsurface groundwater microbial communities from S. Glens Falls, New York, USA - GMW46 contaminated, 5.4 m (SPAdes) (version 3) | ecosystem: Environmental > Aquatic > Deep subsurface >... | reverse complement strand
TTCGGCGAGATCAATCCCAGCCACCTCGTCCCGGTGCTCGAGGACGGCGATTTCCGCCTGACCGAGAGCTCGGCCATCCTCAAGTACCTCGCGGAGAAGGCCGGCTCGCCCGCCTACCCGAAGGAACTCCGCCAGCGCGCGCGGGTCAACGAGATGATGGATTGGATCAACACGCAACTGTGCCGCGATTTCGCGTACGGATTCGTGTATCCGCAAATATTTCCGGCGCACACGCGGCCCAGCGGCGAGACGCAGGCGCAGCAGCTCGCCTGGGGCAAGGAGCGCGCGGCAGGCTGGATGAAGGTCCTGGACGAGAAGCTGCTCGGACCGAAGAAGGCCTATCTGTGCGGCGACACGATCACCATCGCCGATTATTTCGGCGCCGCCTTCGTCGCGCTGGGCGACACCATCGGCTGCGACTACTCGGCCTTCCCGAACATCAAGCGCTGGCTGGGCAAGATGAAGGCGCTCAAGAGCTGGAACAGGGTGAACGAGGTCATCAACGGCTACGCCGCGTCGCTCAAAGGTCCGTTCGAGAAGGTCTGAACGCGCCCCGCACGCCATCGGAAGGAGGTTCGACCATGATCAGGAAACTCCATCACAACGCCTACCGCTGCCGCGACTCCGAGGAGACGCGCAAGTTCTACGAGGATTTTCTGGGGCTGCGGCTGGCGGGCACGCTCGAGATCAAGGAGACCAAGAGCGGCCGCAAGACCCAGACCCTGCACACCTTCTACGAGCTGGACGACGGCTCCTATCTCGCCTTCTTCGAGGCGCCGGACATGCCCTTCGAGTTCAAGCAGCAGCACGACTACGACCTGCACATCGCCGTGGAAGTCGAGGAGAGCGTACTCGAGCCGATGATGGCCAAGGGCAGGGCGCGGGGAATCGAGACCCGCGGCATCTCCGACCACGGGTTCATCCACTCGATCTACTTCCGCGACCCGAACGGCTACGTGATCGAGCTGACCGCGAGGATGCCGAACCACGCGCGGGCCATGGATCCGGCGACGAACGGCGCGCGAACCAAGCTCGACAACTGGCAGGCCGCCAAGCAGGAGACCGCGGTCCGGGCCTGAGCCGGCGCCGCTCGGGCGAGGACTGGAAGTGCGAGCCTGCTAGGGCATCACCTCGCAGAACTCGTAGACCTCGGCGTCGGCGATCGCCTTTCTCACCGGAAGCGGCGCACGCGCGAACCACGCGTGCGGGTCGTGCCGGTCCACCTGCTCGCCCATGAACCGTATGAGCTCGCATACGGGCTCGACGACGTTCGTCCTCCAGGCTTCGTTGCGCTGCACGTAGGCGAGGTGCATGTTCTTCATGCAGTTGCCGCGGCAGAAGTGGTAGGCCGCGCAACCCTTGCAGGGCATCGCCGGGTGCGGCTGAAGCGGGCTCTTCCTCACCCAGTTCGCCACGACGTCGCCCTGCTGCAGCTCGTCCGCGTACAGCATGTCCGGACAAGGGTAGATCCTGCCGTCGGGCATCACGTTCAGCAGGTTGGTCGAAACCCTGCACTGCGTGAGTCCCGCCGAGAGCTCATTGATCTTCCAGGGCAGGACCTTGTTGCGCACCGTCCCCATGATCGGCACCACCGGATACAGCGCGTCGCCGGCGAAGAACCGCTCGACCAGCCCCGCAAGCACCTGCTTCTTGCCGCCCACCGACTGCGGTGCGTGGGCGCCTTCGTCCTGGGCGAACTGGAAATACACGTAGTCGAACCTTTGCGCCAACGCGTCCAGGTCCTCGAAGCTCGTATCCCCGCTCCACCAAGTGACGCGCGCGGTGAGCGTCGCGAAGGTCTTCCGCCGGACGCGCTCGACGTTCTCCAGCACTTTCCGGTAGACGCCCTCGCCGCGGAAACCGTCGGTGACCGCCTCGCCGCCGTCCACCGAGACCATGATGTTGGACAGGCGCGCGAGCATCCTGTCCGGGACCCGGTGCAGCAGCGTGCCGTTGGTCTGGAGATTGAAGCGGCGATTGGGAAAGCGCTCCATGAGCTCGAGCGCGAATTGCGTGTTCAGCGTCGGCTCGCCGCCGTAGAGCGTGAAATAGACTTCCTTGTCCGCGAGATGCGTGTTGACGAAGGTCTCGAGCTGTTCGGCCGAGTAGGCGGCGTGCTTCTGGGAGCCGAGCACCTCGCCCACGCCCAGGGAGCAATAGCTGCATCGCAGGTTGCACTTCAGAGTCGTCAGCAACTGGAGCTCGACCCGGTTGCCCACGAAGATCGGCCCGCCGGGCCTCACGGTGTTGTTGGAATTCATGACCGGTCAGCGGCCCTCCTCCCGGCACCGCAGGGGCGTATTATCCCCGCCCCCGCCAAGGCCGTGGCGGTGACCTTTATTAAATCCGCACGTACCCGCGGCGCAAGCGCTACTTGAGCAGCTTGCCCTCGGCGTCGACCACCGACACGTTGACCGCGAGGCCGTCGCGCACGCTCTGCGTGACGATGCAGAACTCCTCGAACTGGGCGAGGATGCGCTCGAGGTGCTCCATCTCCGCTGCCTTACGGCCGGTGTGGATCTGCACGTCTATGCCCAGGATGCGCAGCCGGCCCTGCTCGTTCCGCCCGATGCGCGTGGTGGCCGAGGCAGTGATCGGCTCGGGCCGGTTCTTGAACTTGCGCAGCGCGAACAGCAGGCTCGCCGAGAGGCAGTTCGCCACCGCCGCCGCGAGCAGGCGCGCCGGATTGGGGCCCGCGTCCTTGCCGAGCGGCGCGCCCTCGTCGGTGAGGAGGTCGGCGACCGACTCCTTGTCGAATCGCACCAGGAATTCATAGTCCTGCCGCTGCTCCAGAGTGATCGTGAAAGTCTGTTCGCTCATGACCTCGCCGCCTTTGTTCGATGCTCGATGGATGATCTCGATCATAGGCGAAGCCGCCTCAGGGCTCTGGTACTTGGGTCACACATACCTTGCCAGTCTTCGGACCCTCGGCGTACGCTGGACCGCACGCTGTCGTGACATCGGCTGTCGCGACAGCGAACGCATGCGCGGGAGGGCGTGAATGTCCAAGAGGGTGAACACGTCCGCGGAGGCCGCAACGGCGTTCTCGGCGGACTACCGCACGGCGAGGGCACGGTTTCGCGATGCAGCGGAGCGCCTCGGCTGGGCCTGCGACGCCTACCCGACCGGAAGCGCCGGTCCGGAAGGCGAGGCGCTCACGATCGACGTGGCGGCCTCTTCTCCGCAGGCGACGCGCGTATTGGTGATTTCTAGCGGCCTGCACGGGGTCGAAGGCTTTCTGGGGTCGGCGATACAACTGGCGTTGCTGGACCGGTGGCGGCGCCAGCCGGGTCCTCCGGCGGGACTTCGCTGCGTCATGCTCCACGCCCTGAATCCCTACGGCTTCGCCTGGTCGCGCCGCTGCGACGCCGACAACATCGATCCGAATCGCAACTTCCTCCTCGATAGCGTCGAGTACCGCGGCAGCGCCGAAGCCTACGCCCGCCTCGACGGCTTGTTGAATCCCCGGCGAGCGCCGTCGCGATGGGACCTGTTCTATCTGCGGGCATGCTGGGCGCTCGCGCGCCACCGCAGGCCGGCGCTCAAGGACGCCGTGGTCGCCGGCCAGTACGATTTCCCGGCGGGCCTTTTCTTTGGCGGCAGCGGGCCGTCGCGCACCCGGCGGATCCTGGAGCAACACCTGCGGTCGTGGATCGGCGCTGCAACCTCGGTCGTCCATCTCGATCTGCATACCGGACTGGGCGCCTGGGGAACCTACCGGCTGCTCACCGACGACACGCTGAGCCCGGAGCAACGCGACTGGATTGCGCGGACCTTCGGGCCCGAGGCGCACGAAGAGGGCGATTCCCGGGGCTCTGCGTACCAGGCACGCGGCAGTCTCGGCCGCTGGTGCAGGGCGCAGCACTTCGCGCCGGAATACTTGCTGGCGTTCGCGGAGTTCGGCACCTACGGCAACCTGCGCGTATTGGCGGGGCTGAGGGCGGAGAACCAAGCCCACTACTGGGGACAGGCGCAGGACCGCGGCACGCTCAGTGCGAAGGCGCGCCTCAGGGAACTGTTCTGCCCCGCATCCGCGCAGTGGCGAACGCGCGCCCTGGCGCAAGGCACGGAGCTCGTCGAGAAGGCGATCGGCGGCATGCTCGAGGCTCCGAACGCGCCCGATCCGGCGTGACGCGATGCGGATACAATTCATCAAGAAAATTCCGGAGGCAGACAGATGATCACCGAATACGTGCTGTTCGACGTTCCCGAGACGATGAGCCGCGAGCAGGTCGTGGCGGGAATGCGCGCGGTCGCGCCGAAGTGGCGCGCGACGCCGGACCTGATCCGCAAGACCTTCGTCTACGATCCGCAAGCGCGCCAGACGGGCGCCTTCTACCTGTGGAAGAACCAGGCCGCCGCGGTGCGCGCGCACGACGAGGCGTGGCGCCGGGGCGTGCGCGAGACCTTCGGCAGCGAGCCGGTGATCCGCTATTTCCAGACCCCGCTCGTGGTCGACAACGCGCTGCAGGAGACGATCGAGGAGGATGCGCCGGTCGCTGGCTGACCTCGCACGCTTCACCAACCTCGTTACCACCCCCCGCCCTTCGGGCGGACCCCTCCTCGAAGAGGAGGAGAGCCAGCCAGTCTACGAACTGATGACTCGAGGCACTAAGATTTCTCGCGCAGTCGCCTGAAGCCTGCGTCCATGTCGGCGATGAGGTCCTCGATCGCCTCCAGCCCCGCGTGGATGCGGAAGCACGGTCCCGGATGGGGCCACTGCGTCGCGCTGCGCACTTCGCGCGGATCGAAGGGCATCACCAGGCTCTCGTAGCCGCCCCAGGAAGCGCCGATGCCGTAGAGCGCGAGGCCGTCGATGAGCGCGGCGTAGGCTTCGCGGCGCACGGGCTTGAGCACGACGCCGAACAGTCCGCAGGCGCCGCGGAAGTCGCGCTTCCAGATCGCGTGCCCCGGATCCGAAGGCAGCGCCGGATGCAGCACCCGCTCGACCTCGGGCTGGCGCGCGATCCACTCGGCGAGCGCGAGTCCCGATTGCCAATGTCGCGCGAGGCGCGTCGCGAGCGTGCGCAGGCCGCGCTGCGCGAGGTAAAGGTCGTCGGGCCCGGCGGTCTGGCCGAGGTCGATGTGCGTCTCCCTGAGCTTGGGCCAGGCCTCCCTGGTCACCGTGACGGTGCCGAGCATGGCGTCGGAATGTCCGACCACGTACTTGGTCGCCGCCTGCACCGAAACGTCCACGCCGTGCTCGAAGGCCTTGAAGTAGAGCGGCGTGGCCCAGGTGTTGTCCATCACGACCACGGCGCCGCGCGCGTGCGCGGCCGCGGCGATCGCCGGGATGTCCTGCATTTCGAAGGTGAGCGAGCCGGGCGACTCGACCAGGACCACGCTCGTGTTCGGTCGCAGCAGCGCCGCTATCCCCTCGCCGAGGAGCGGGTCGTAGAACTGCGCGTCGACCCCGAAGCGCTTGAGGAAGCGCGCCGCGACGCGCCGGGTCGGGCCGTAGGCGCTGTCGGTGATGAGGACGTGGTCGCCCGCCTTCACGTAGGACAGGATGGCGCAGGCGCAGGCCGCAAGCCCGGAAGGGTAGACCATGGTCCGGTAGCCGCCCTCGAGCTCGGCGATCGCCTCCTCGAGCGCGGCGATGGTCGGCGAGCCGTGGCGCCCGTAGTACATGCCCGGGCGCTCGGCGGCGAAATCCTTTTTCTTCTGCTCCCAGTCGGCGAGGTTCGGCGAGAGCACCGTCGAGACGTGGTACACGGGCGGATTGACCGCGCCCTGGAACTGCTGCGGGTGGCGTCCGGCGTGTACGACCTTGGTATCGTCTTTCATCACAGGGACTTCCCTAAGCCGGCACAGCCGGTGCCGAACGGCTTGCCTCGCTTTGCCTTCCATGATCTCCCGATTTTGGGAAGTTGCGAAGTTGCAACTTCCCAAAATCGGGAGACGTATGCAAACCCAAAACCTTCGCCAATTCTGTCAACACCTGGGTGGCAAGAGACTAACCCATCGCCGCGGCGACGCGCTCCGCGGTGAGCGGCAGGTCGCGCACGCGAACGCCGAGCGCGGCGTGCACGGCGTTGGCGATGGCCGCGGCCGTCGGTCCCATGGCGGCCTCCCCCGCGCCGACCGATTTCTGGTCGGGCCGGTCGATGATCTCCACCTCGACCGCGGGCACTTCGCTGAACTTCAGGATCGGGTAGTCCTCCCATCCCTGGCAGGCGATGGACTCGGCGGTGAACTTCACCTCTTCCTTCAGCGTCCAGCTTGCGGCCTGGATGGCGCCGCCCTCGATCTGGTTCGCGACGCCGTCGGGATTCACGACCAGGCCGACGTCGATGGCGACAAAGAGCCGGCGCACCCTCACCTCGCGCTCGACCTCGACCTCGGCGACCACGGCGCAGTAGGCGCCCAGGTTCTTGTACTTGGCGAAGCCGATGCCCAGGCCGCGCGCGGCCTCGTCGGCGCCGCTGCGCCCGCGCCCCTGCTCGGGCCAGCTCGCCCTGCGCGCCACCGCTTCGATGACGGCGCGGGCGCGCAAGTCGGAGAGATGGCGCAGGCGGAATTCCACCGGCCCGGCGCCCGCAGCCTCGGCGAGCTCGTCCATGAACGACTCGATCGCGAACACGTTCGCGTAAGCGCCGAGCGAGCGCAGCGCCGAGGTCCGTATCGGCATCGCCTCGATGAAATGGTTCACCACGCGCTGGTTCGGGATATCGTAGAGCGGGACCGAATTGCGGCCGCCTCCGCTCGCGGGCATGGGCAGGTCGATCGCCGGCGGACGCGCGACCGGCCGCTCGCGGTACCACGAAGCGAGCAGCGCGGAAACGGCACCGCGCCCGGGCCGCGAGCTGTGGCCGCTGCTCCACAGATCGTGCTTCCAGTCGACGATGCGTCCGTCCGCGCCGAGCGCCGCGCGCAGTTGCACGCGCATCGCGGGGCCGTAGGGCGCCCAGCCGAACTCGTCGGCGCGCGTCCACTGCAGCTTCACCGGCCGGCCGCTCACCGCGCGCGCGAGCAGCGCCGCGTCCAGTGCGACGTCGTCCGCGCCGTTGTGCCCGTAGCAGCCGGCGCCCTCGACGTGGCGCACGTCGAGGGCGGCCTCGGGCATGCCGAGCGCGAGGGCGAGGTCGCGGCGCAGGTTGTAGATGCCCTGGCTGTGGGTCCATATGGTGAGCGCGTCGCCCTCCGCGCTCGCCACGGCGCAGGAGGGGCCGATCGATGCGTGCGACAGGAAGGGCTTGGTGTAGGTGGCCTCCAGGATTTTCTCACCCGGTGCGACCGTGGGGTCGGATTTCTCCGAGAGCACGGTCTGCCGGGAGGCCTGGCGCACGAGGAATTCTTCGAGCTCGTGGGGCTGCGGCAGCGGCGTGCCGCCCTCCCAGGTGCAGGCGCCGGCGAGGGCCTGCGCGGCGCGCACCGCCTCCTCCTCGCGCCCGGCCACAATGCCGAGAAAACTGCCGTCGCGAACGACCGCGACCACCCCGGGCATCGCCGCGGCCTTGGCCGCGTCGCACGCCGCGAGCGCGGCCCCCGGGCGCGGCGGGCGCACCACGCGGCCGAACAGCATGCCCGGCAATTCCAGGTCCTGGATGAAACCCGCCTGCCCCTCGATCTTGCGCGGGATGTCCAGGCGCGCGACGCTCGTGCCGACCACGCGGTAGCTGCCGGGAGGCTTAGTCACCGCCGTTCCGGTCGCGTCGCGCTCCAGCAGTCCGTCGTCGGCCAGGTCCCAGTAGCTCGTTGCCGCCGCGCCGCGATAGCGGATTTCCCCGTCGAATACGTCGAGCTCGAGCGCCGGAACGCCGAGGCGCCGCGCGGCGTGCTCGATCAGGATGGCGCGCGCTTCCGCGCAGACAAGCCGCAAGGCGCTGCCCGAATCCTGGATCGAGAGGCTCCCCGAGGTGACGCCCTCGTCGGGGCTCTCCGGCGTCGCCGCCGGCACGACGCGGATGCGCTCGAACGCGACGTCCAGCTCATCGGCTGCGATCTGCGCCAGCGCCGTGAGTATGCCCTGGCCCAGCTCGACCTTGCCCGGGGCGATCCAGACCGTTCCGTCGCGCCCGATGCGCAGCCACCGCGACAGGCGCGGATTGTCCCTGAGGCTCGCGGGCAGCCCCGCGCGGCTGTCTGCGACCGCAGCGCTCACGGCTCTCTCGCCGCCGCCGCGCGCCGGACCGCGCGCACGATGCGGTTGTGCGAGCCGCAGCGGCACAGGTTGCGGTCGAGCGCGATACGGATTTCTGCCTCGCTCGGCGAGGGGTTGGCCGCGAGCAGCGCGGCGGCGCTCATCATGATCCCGCTCGCGCAGTAGCCGCACTGCGCCGCCTGCTCGTCGACGAATGCCCGCTGCAGCGGATGCGGCTTCGCGGCCGTGCCGAGGCCCTCGAGGGTGACGACCTCCTTGCCCGCGGCGCTCCACAGCGGCGTGTCGCACGAGGGCACCGCGCGTCCGTCGACGATGACGAAGCAGGCGCCGCACTCGCCGCTGCCGCAGCCGAAGCGCGCCGCCTTCAGGCCGAGGTCGTTCCTCAGGACATAGAGCAGCGGCGTGTCGGGATGGGCCTCGACCGCATGCTCGACGCCGTTGACTTTGAGCCTGATCGGGTCAGCCATGCCTTCGCGGCGTCCGCGCCGTGCCTATTCCACCTTCGCGCCGGAGAACTTCACCACCTTGCCCCATCGCTCCACCTCGTTCTTGAGGAAGGCCGCGAACTGCGCCGGCGTGGTGCCCGCGGGTTCGACACCCTGCTGCTGGAAGCTCGCCTGCAGCTCCGGGCTCCTGAGGATCTTCACCGTCTCGTCGTGCAGCTGGTTGACGATCGCGGCGGGCGTGCCGGCGGGGGCGACCAGTCCGAGCCACAGGTCCGCCTCGTAGCCCGGGACCCCGGCCTCGGCCACCGTGGGCAGGTTGGGCAGCAGCGGCGAGCGCTTCGTGCTCGTGATCGCGAGGCCTTTCAGCTTGCCGGCCTTGATCTGCTGCACGGTGGTCGGGAGGGAATCGAACATCATGTCGACCTGGCCGCCCAGGACGCTCGCGCGCGCCTCGCCGCTCGCCTTGTGCGGGATGTGCACGATGTTCGTGTCGGTCATCGCCTTGAACAGCTCGGCGGCGAGGTGGTACGGGGTCCCCGGGCCGGAGGAAGCGTAGTTGAGCTTGCCGGGCCTGGACTTGGCGAGCGCGACCAGCTCCTTCACCGAATTCACCGTAGAGGTCGGACTCACCACCAGCACGTTGGGCATGACGTTGACCTGCGTGATCGGCGCGAAGTCGCGCAGCAGGTTGTAGGGCAGCTTCGGATTGAGCGTCTCGTTGATCGTATGGGTGTTGGAGATCATGAGCAGCGTGTAGCCGTCGGGCGCCGATTTCGCGACCGCGTCGGTGCCGATGGCCGAGCCCGCCCCCGGGCGGTCCTCCACGATCACCTGCTGCCCGAGCGGCGCGGCGAGGCGCTGCGCGATCACGCGGGCGTAGATGTCGGCCGGCCCCCCGGCCCCGAAGGGCACGACGATCCTGATCGGCTTGGCGGGATAGGTCTGCGCGAGCGCCGATCCGGCCACCGCAAGCGCGGCGACGCACAAGCATGTCTTGATGAGTTTTGCCATGTTTTCTCCTCCTGGGAACTTGACGCGATCACGGGCGCCGCACATTGTACACAGCGAACGCGGTTTCGCGGGGATGCCTTCCGGGACCGGTATCTGCGCGCAGCTCGTACCTGAGCCGGCACGGCCGGAACCGAACAGGGTGCTTCGCTTTGCCGTTCATTCTTCTCCCGATTTTGGAAAGTTGCGAAGTTGCAACTTTCCAAAATCGGGAGACGTTATTAACCCCAACTTCTTCGCCAGATCTGTCAATAGGCGACTTGTACCATGCCTACGCAGTCATCCGGCGCGTTCCGTCTCGGCATCCGCCTGCGCAGCGAGCGCGTGCAAGTGCTCCGACACGGCGGGGGTGAGCGACTCGCTGCGCTCGATCGCGCGCAGCCGCTCGGGCAGCGAGGCAAGCTGCTCGCGCGCCCGGTTGCGCAGCGCCGCGACCGTCGGCGAGGGCTTCAGCCGCTCGCCCGCGACCATCACGGGCTCTATGAGCGGCACGCCCTCCTGCGCGTCGCCCTCGACGGTGAGCGCGTCGCCCGCGATCCGGCCCTCGGCGTCGAAGCGGCGGAACACCTGCTTGCGTCCGGGCCAGGTGGCCTTGCCCTCGGAGCGCTTGCGCTTGGGCCGGCCCGCATACTCGACGAGCTTGTAGGCGCAGTCGAGAAAAGGCGCGTCGGCCGAAGTGTTCATGCGCGTGCCCACGCCGAAGCCGTCGATCGGCGCCCCTGCCGCCATCAGATCGCGCAGCGCGTATTCGTCCAGCCCGCTGCTCGCGAAGATCGTGATTCCCCGCATTCCGCCCTCGTCGAGGACGTGGCGCACCTGGCGCGCGTACTGCCCGAGATCGCCGCTGTCGATGCGCACGCCCTTGATGGCGATTCCCTCCTTCTCCAGTTGCACGGCCAGGGCCACCACCTTGCGCGCGGCCTCGACGGTGTCGTAGGTGTCGATCAGCAGCGTCGCGTTCGCCGGGTGCGAGCGGGCGAAGTTCTCGAACGCCTGGGCTTCGCTCTCGTGCGCCTGGACGAAGGAGTGCGCCATGGTGCCGAACACCGGGATGCCGAACCGCATCCCGGCGAGCACCGTCGCGGTGCCCGAGAACCCGGCGATGTAGCTCGCCCGCGCCGACAGCAGGCCCGCCTCGGCGCCGTGCGCGCGGCGCATCCCGAAGTCGATGAGCAGCGTCTCCGGC
>Ga0209726_10008782_pt1 | contig 10747 bp, 5 predicted proteins | sample Subgrocontami54m_FD_187453 | JGI IMG/M metagenome (GOLD analysis project Ga0209726, IMG submission 187453) | Subsurface groundwater microbial communities from S. Glens Falls, New York, USA - GMW46 contaminated, 5.4 m (SPAdes) (version 3) | ecosystem: Environmental > Aquatic > Deep subsurface >... | reverse complement strand
GCAACAGACTTCTTGCCGGCCGTCATCAGGACATTGACGAATTTGGAAAGATCCTGATTCCCGTACTTGGGATCCGGCAGCACTTCGCGCTTGGGTACTTCTCTACGTCTTGGCATATCGACCTCGAATCTCTGAAAAATTATGCTTTCTTGGGGCGCTTCGCGCCGTATTTGGAACGGGATTGCTTGCGGTCTTTCACGCCGGCGGTATCCAGGCTGCCGCGCACCATGTGGTAGCGCACACCGGGCAGGTCCTTCACGCGGCCGCCGCGTATCAGCACCACCGAGTGTTCCTGCAGGTTGTGGCCTTCTCCGCCGATGTAGGAAATCACCTCAAACCCGTTGGTGAGGCGCACCTTGGCAACCTTGCGCAAAGCGGAGTTCGGCTTCTTCGGCGTAGTTGTATATACACGTGTACACACGCCGCGCCGCTGCGGGCTTCCGCCAAGGGCGGGAACTTTGCTTTTTACAGGTTCGGCAGCACGGGGCTTGCGCACTAACTGGTTGATGGTTGGCATTGTCTAATGTCCCTAAATATTCCTGTGGCGGCAAAACATCCCTGCGGCCAATACGGATAAATTATCTATATATCAAAATGTTGCAAAAACAACAGCCGTCACGGCAACCCTGCATTTTTGCCGTGACGGCTAAAAAGACCGCGCATTCTATTGAGGAACGCCAAGCCTGTCAAGCAAGCTACGCATTGTCCTGCGCCTCTATAGCCGGCTCGCCCTCGACCAATCCGGCATCCTGCGCCATATCCACCCCCAGCCGCTGCCTGCGGCGGGTGGTGTGGAAGGCCAAACCGGTGCCAGCCGGGATCAGGCGGCCAACGATGACGTTCTCCTTCAGGCCGCGCAGATCGTCCTTCTTGCCCATGATTGCGGCCTCGGTCAACACCCGCGTAGTTTCCTGGAATGAAGCCGCCGAGATGAATGAGTCCGTGGACAATGAAGCTTTCGTGATACCCAGCAACATATATTCGAAAGTCGCCGGTTGCTTGCCTTCGGCTTCCACGCGCTCGTTCTCCTGCAGCAATTCGGCACGCTCGACCTGCTCCTTCGGAATGAAAGTGGTATTACCCTCATCCACAATCTGCACACGCCGCAACATCTGGCGCACGATCACTTCGATGTGCTTGTCGTTGATCTTCACACCCTGCAGGCGGTACACGTCCTGCACTTCGTCGGTAATGTAGCGCGCCAGCGCCGGCACGCCTAGCAGGCGCAGGATGTCATGCGGGTCGGCCGGGCCGTCCACGATCATCTCACCCTGGTTGACCACTTGGCCATCGTGCACCAGCACATGCTTGTCCTTAGGGATAAGAAACTCGTGCGGCACGCCTTCCACATCGGTGATCACCAGACGCTGCTTGCCTTTGGTGTCCTTGCCGAACGATGCCGTGCCGGTAACCTCGGCCAACATGCCTGCGTCCTTGGGTGAACGCGCCTCGAACAGTTCCGCCACGCGCGGCAAGCCGCCGGTGATGTCGCGCGTCTTGCTGCTTTCCTGCGGAATACGCGCCAGCACTTCACCCACACCGACGTGCTGGCCGTCTTCCACGGTGATGATACAACCGGTCTGGAAAGTCACCGAGATCGGCTGTTCGGTGCCGGCAATCTTGATCTCGCGCCCTTCGTCATCCAGCAATCGCACCAATGGGCGCAACACGCCCTTGCCTTGCGTGGCTGCACGTTTGGGGTCAATCACCACCAGAGTGGACAGGCCGGTCACTTCATCGATCTGCTTGGCAACGGTGGCGCCTTCTTCCACATTCTCGAAGCGCACGCGACCGGCGTATTCGGTGATGATCGGGCGGGTATGCGGATCCCAGGTGGCCAGCACTTCGCCGGCACGCACCGAACTGCCCTCGCGCACGGCCAGCATCGCGCCGTATGGCACCTTGTGGCGCTCGCGCTCACGCCCGTGATCGTCGGTCACCATCACTTCACCGCTGCGCGCCACCACCACCAGGTCGCCGCGTGCAGTGCTCACGGTGCGCATATTCGCACTGTACTTCATCGAGCCGTTTGACTTGCTTTCAATCTGGCTGGCCACCACGGTACGCGATGCCGCACCGCCGATGTGGAAAGTACGCATGGTCAACTGGGTGCCCGGTTCGCCGATGGACTGGGCGGCAATCACGCCGACCGCCTCGCCCACGTTCACCAGACCGCCACGGCCCAGGTCGCGGCCATAACATTTGGCGCACAGGCCATAGCGGGTTTCACAGGTCAGCGGGGTGCGCACCACCACTTCATCTATACCCACAGACTCGATGGTTTCCACCATATCCTCGTTCAGCAGTGTTCCCGCTTCATACAGGGTTTCTCCGGTCTCGGGATTGACGATGTCGGCGGCAGCCACGCGGCCCAGGATACGCTCGCGCAATGCCTCTATGACCTCGCCGCCTTCCACCAGTGCTTTCATTGCGGCGCCGTGGCTGGTGCCGCAATCATCCTCGATCACCACCAGATCCTGCGTCACGTCCACCAGGCGGCGCGTCAGGTAGCCCGAGTTCGCGGTCTTCAGCGCGGTGTCGGCCAGGCCTTTGCGCGCACCGTGGGTGGAGATGAAGTATTGCAACATGTTCAACCCCTCGCGGAAGTTCGCGGTGATCGGGGTCTCGATGATCGAGCCGTCCGGCTTGGCCATCAGGCCGCGCATCCCCGCCAACTGACGGATCTGTGCCGCAGAGCCGCGCGCACCCGAGTCCGCCATCATGTAGATGGAATTGAACGACTCCTGCATCACGGCCTTGCCCTTCTTGTCGGTGAGCGGCTTGCCGCTGGCGCGGTCGATCACCGCTTCACTGCCCAGCTGGTCCATCATGGCCTTGGCCACCAGTTCACCGGTGCGACCCCATATGTCCACCACCTTGTTGTAGCGTTCGCCCTGGGTCACCAGACCTGAGGTGTACTGCACGTCAATTTCATGCACTTCTTTTTCCGCTACGTTGATCAGGTCGTTCTTCTGCGGCGGCACCAGCATGTCGTCCAGACAGATCGAGATGCCGGCGCGGGTGGCGTAGGAAAAGCCCATATACATCAGCCTGTCCGCCATGATCACCGTGTCGCGCAGGCCGCAGCGGCGGAAACTGGTGTTGATCAGGCGCGAAATCTCCTTCTTTTTGAGCGCCTTGTTGATCAGGCTGAATGACAGACCGACGGGCAGTATCTCCGACAGAATGGAACGTCCCACTGTTGTTTCGTAACGCGTGAATTTTTCCTGGCGCTCACCATTCTCGTCAATATGCGTTTCCTTGATGCGCACTACCACCCTGGCCTGCAGGTCGACGTGCCCGGACTCATAAGCGCGTTGCGCTTCGGATACATTGGCTAACATTGCGCCCTCGCCCAGCGCGCCGATTTTCTCGCGCGTCATGTAATACAAGCCCAGCACGATATCCTGCGACGGCACGATGACCGGCTCGCCGTTGGCAGGCGACAACACGTTGTTGGAAGCCAGCATCAGGGTGCGCGCCTCCATTTGCGCTTCCAGCGACAGCGGCACGTGCACCGCCATCTGGTCGCCGTCGAAGTCGGCGTTGAACGCCGAACACACCAGCGGGTGCAACTGGATCGCCTTGCCTTCGATCAGGATCGGCTCGAATGCCTGGATGCCGAGGCGGTGCAGCGTCGGCGCGCGGTTCAGCAGCACCGGATGTTCGCGGATTACGTCTTCCAGAATGTCCCACACCACCGGCTCTTCAGCTTCCACCATCCGCTTGCCCGCCTTGATGGTGGTGGCCAGGCCGAGGATTTCCAGTTTGTGAAAAATGAATGGTTTGAACAGTTCCAGCGCCATTTTCTTGGGCAGGCCGCACTGGTGCAATTTCAGTTGCGGCCCCACCACAATCACGGAGCGGCCGGAATAATCCACGCGCTTGCCCAGCAGGTTCTGGCGGAAACGACCGCCCTTGCCCTTGATCATGTCTGCCAGCGATTTCAGCGGACGCTTGTTGGCGCCGGTCATCGCCTTGCCGCGGCGGCCATTGTCCAGCAGCGAATCCACTGATTCCTGCAACATGCGCTTTTCGTTGCGCACGATGATTTCCGGTGCCTTCAGTTCCAGCAGGCGCTTCAGGCGGTTGTTGCGGTTGATCACGCGGCGGTACAGGTCATTCAGGTCGGAGGTCGCGAAGCGGCCACCGTCCAGCGGCACCAGCGGGCGCAGTTCCGGCGGCAGCACCGGCAGCACCGTCATGATCATCCACTCAGGCTTGATGCCGGAAGACTGGAACGCCTCGAGTATCTTCAGGCGCTTGGCAAATTTCTTGATCTTGGTTTCGGAGCTGGTCGCTTCCAGTTCGGCGCGCAGCTTTTCCACTTCGGCAGGCACATCCAGCGCACGCAGCAACGCGCGCACCCCTTCCGCTCCCATCACTGCGGAAAACTCATCGCCATGCTCTTCCAGCTTGGCGAGATAATCATCCTCGGACAACAACTGGCCGCGGTTGAGCGGCGTCATGCCGGGTTCAGTCACCACGTAGGCCTCGAAATACAGCACGCGCTCGATGTCGCGCAGCGTCATGTCCAGCACCATGCCCAGGCGCGACGGCAGCGACTTGAGGAACCAGATGTGCGCAACCGGCGACGCCAGCTCGATGTGGCCCATGCGTTCGCGGCGCACCTTGGACAGCGTCACTTCCACGCCGCACTTCTCGCAGATCACCCCGCGGTGCTTCAATCGCTTGTACTTGCCGCACAGGCACTCGTAATCCTTGGTCGGGCCGAAAATCTTGGCGCAGAACAAGCCGTCGCGCTCCGGTTTGAAGGTGCGGTAATTGATGGTTTCCGGCTTCTTCACTTCGCCGTAGGACCAGGAGCGTATTTTCTCCGGCGAGGCCAACCCGATCTTGATCGCGTCGAACTCTTCCTTTTGCGTTACCTGCCTGAATAAATCCAGCAATGCTTTCATGTGCGACTCCTTGTTAGAGGACTGAGTGCTGAGGACTCAGGGCTGAGTAAACCCCTACTCAGCACCCAGTCCTCAGTCCTGCTTTAGTGACGTTCCAGATCGATATCAATACCCAAAGAGCGGATTTCCTTGGTCAGCACGTTGAACGACTCCGGCATGCCGGCATCAATCTTGTGGTCACCCTTGACTATGCTCTCATAAACCTTGGTGCGCCCGGCCACATCGTCCGACTTGACCGTGAGCATTTCCTGCAGCGTGTAGGCTGCGCCGTATGCTTCCAGCGCCCACACTTCCATCTCGCCGAAACGCTGGCCGCCGAACTGCGCCTTGCCGCCCAGCGGTTGCTGCGTCACCAGGCTGTACGGGCCGGTGGAACGAGCGTGCATCTTGTCGTCCACCAGGTGGTGCAGCTTCAGTACATGCATGTAACCCACCGTAACCGGACGGTCAAACGCAGAGCCGGTGCGACCATCGTACAGGGCAATCTGGCCGGAACGCGGCAGGTCAGCCAGTTCCAGCATGGCCTTGATTTCACCTTCGTTCGCTCCGTCGAACACCGGCGTGGCAAATGGCACCCCACCCTTCAGGTTGCGGCACAGTTCGAGCACTTCATCGTCGCCGAACGCAGCGATATCCACGGCTTTCTGCCCATCCGGGTTGTATATCCTGCCCAGGAACTTGCGCACATCGGCAATCTTGGCCTGCGATTCCAGCATCATGCCTATCTTGTGGCCCAGCCCCTTGGCCGCCCAGCCCAAATGCACTTCGAGTATCTGGCCGATGTTCATGCGTGACGGCACGCCCAGCGGGTTCAGCACGATATCGACCGGTGTTCCGTCCGCCATGTGCGGCATGTCTTCCACCGGCACGATGCGCGACACCACACCCTTGTTGCCGTGGCGACCGGCCATTTTGTCCCCGGGCTGCAAACGGCGCTTCACCGCCACATACACCTTGACCATCTTCTGCACACCGGCTTGCAGCTCGTCGCCCTGGGTCAGCTTTTTCTTCTTCAGCTCGAATGCGGCATCAAATTCCACCCGCTTCTGCGCCAAGCCTTCCTTGACCTGCTCCAGTTGCGAAGCGGCCTCCTCGTTGCCGAGGCGGATGTCAAACCATTGATGGTGCTCCAGCTTGGCAAGGTACTCCTTGCCCAGCTTGGTGCCCTTGGCCAGCTTCATCGGCCCGCCATTGGCTACCTTGCCCAGCAGCAGCTTCTCCAGGCGGGCAAACACGTCCGACTCGACAATGCGCATCTGGTCAGCCAGGTCTTTCTTGTAACGGTTCAGCTCATCTTCGATGATCTGCTGCGCGCGCTTGTCGCGTTGCAACCCTTCGCGCGTAAACACTTGCACGTCGATCACCGTACCGGAAATGCCTGCCGGCACGCGCAGACTGGTGTCCTTCACATCGGACGCCTTCTCGCCGAAGATGGCGCGCAGCAGCTTTTCCTCAGGTGTCAGCTGGGTTTCGCCCTTGGGCGTGACCTTGCCTACCAGCACATCTCCCACACTGACGTCTGCGCCGATATGCACAATGCCGCACTCATCCAGGCGGCCCATCTGCACTTCCGACAGGTTGGGAATGTCACGCGTAATTTCTTCCGAACCCAGCTTGGTATCGCGTGCCACTACCGTCAGTTCCTCGATATGGATGGAGGTAAAACGATCCTCCGCCACCACGCGCTCGGACATCAGGATCGAGTCTTCGTAGTTGTAGCCGTTCCACGGCATGAATGCCACCAGCATGTTCTGCCCCAACGCCAGTTCACCCATGTCGGTGGACGCACCGTCGGCAATCACGTCGCCGCTCGCAATCACATCCCCCATCCTGACCAGCGGACGCTGGTTGATGTTGGTGTTCTGGTTGGAGCGGGTGTATTTGGTCAGGTTATAGATGTCCACGCCGACCTCGCCGGCCGTCGTTTCGTCATCGTTGACGCGCACCACAATGCGGCTTGCATCCACGTAATCCACCCGGCCGCCGCGCCATGCCTGCACCGTCGTGCCGGAGTCCACCGCCACGGTGCGCTCGATGCCGGTGCCGACCAGCGCCTTTTCCGCGCGCAGGCAGGGTACGGCCTGGCGCTGCATGTTGGCTCCCATCAATGCACGGTTCGCATCGTCATGTTCCAGGAAAGGTATCAGCGATGCGGCGACCGACACCACCTGGGCTGGGGCCACGTCCATGTATTCGATCCTGTCAGGCGTAGCCAGCACGAATTCGTTGTGCTGCCGCGACGACACGATGTCATTGGTGAACTTGCCCTTGCTGTCCAGGTCGGCGTTGGCCTGCGCGATGGTGAACTTGCCTTCCTCGATCGCGGACAGATAATCCACCTCATCGGTCGCCTTGCCCCTGGCCACCCTGCGATAGGGCGTTTCGATGAAGCCGTAATTGTTGGTGCGCGCATACAGAGCCAATGAGTTGATCAGGCCGATGTTCGGGCCTTCCGGTGTTTCGATCGGGCAAACGCGGCCATAATGCGTCGGATGCACGTCGCGCACCTCGAAGCCGGCGCGTTCGCGTGTCAAGCCGCCCGGGCCCAGTGCGGAAATGCGGCGCTTGTGCGTCACTTCGGACAAAGGATTGGTCTGGTCCATGAACTGCGATAACTGGCTGGAACCGAAGAATTCCTTCACTGCAGCAGAAATCGGCTTGGCATTGATCAGGTCATGCGGCATCAGGTTATCCGCCTCGGCCTGGCCCAGGCGTTCCTTCACCGCACGTTCGACACGCGCCAGGCCGGCACGGAACTGGTTCTCCGCCAACTCGCCCACCGCACGCACCCGGCGGTTGCCGAGATGGTCGATGTCGTCAATCTCGCCGCGGCCATTGCGCAATTCAACCAGTATCCTGATCACCGCCACAATGTCATCGTTGGACAGTATGGCAGAGCCGGTCAATTCCTCACGCCCGACACGGCGGTTGAATTTCATGCGGCCTACAGCCGACAGGTCATAACGCTCGTCAGAGAAGAACAGGCCGTTAAACAGATTTTCCACCGCGTCTTCCGTGGGCGGTTCCCCGGGGCGCATCATGCGGTAGATGGCAACGCGCGCCGTCCACTGGTCGGTGGTCTCATCGGCGCGCAGGGTCTGCGAAATGTAGGCGCCCTGATCCAGATCGTTGGTGTACAGCGTGTGGATCTTGCCCACGCCCGCAGCTTGCAGCTTGCCGAACAGTGTTTCGGTGATCTCGTCGTTGGCGTTGGCGATGATTTCGCCGCTATCCTTGTCCACCACGTTATGTGCCAGGACACGCCCGAACAGAAAATCCTCACCCACCGCCAGCTTGTCGATGCCCGCCTCTTCCATCTCGCGGATGTGCCGCACGGTGATGCGCTTGCCGGCGGCCACGATCACCTTGCTACCCTTGCCCGCGATGTCAAAGCGCGCTATTTCGCCGCGCAACCGCTCCGGCACCACTTCAAACTGTATGCCCTTTTTGCCCAGCAAAAATGTGTCGAACTCGAAGAACTCCTTGAGCATTTGTTCCGGCGTATAACCCAGCGCCTTGAGCAGGATGGTGACCGGCATCTTGCGGCGGCGGTCGATACGGAAGTATAGATAATCTTTTGGATCGAATTCGAAATCCAGCCATGAGCCGCGATATGGAATAATGCGGGCGGAAAACAGCAGCTTGCCGGAGCTGTGCGTCTTGCCGCGGTCATGCTCGAAAAAAACGCCGGGCGAACGATGCAGTTGCGATACGACAACCCGTTCGGTGCCGTTGATGACGAAAGAGCCGGTGTGGGTCATGAGCGGGATTTCACCCATATACACTTCCTGTTCCTTCACTTCTTTCACGGCTGCCCTGGATGGCGTGGACGCCTCCTTGTCCAGCAGGGTGAGGCGCACGCGCGCACGCAACGGCGAAGCGTATGTCAGGCCGCGCTGCTGGCATTCTCTCACGTCAAACGGCGGCATCCCGAGGTTATAGCTGACAAAGTCGAGGCGCGCATATTTGTTATGGCTCTCAATCGGAAAGATCGAATTGAAAGCGGCTTGCAGGCCATTGTTGATGCGTTGCTCCGGCGGCACCTGCGCTTGCAGGAAATCGCTGTAGGATTCCAGTTGGGTGGACAACAAAAAAGGCACCGGCAAAGCACCGACCCGTTTTGCGAAACTTTTACGGATGCGTTTTTTTTCAGTAAAAGAATAATTCATGATATCTCCACGGCCAAGGAAAAACGAAGTTTGAGAGCATTTCGCCTTTCGGCGAGATGCCTGCGTACACCACTTCAGAACAGGCATAACTTTCTCCCCGCAAGGGGGAGGCCGTGGTTGTAAAGACACTAAAGTGTCAACATCCACGCACAGGTTCTGCCTGAACTAAAAGACAATAAACAAAAAGCTTTATTAGCTTGCTGTCTGCTGCCTTCTTAAAAACGGCAAAAGGCTGACGGATGCCCGTCAGCCTTTTTGCACGCGCAGAAACTACTTGATTTCGGCGACTGCGCCTGCTTCAGTCAGTTGTTTCAAGATGGCATCAGCGTCTGCCTTGTTCACGCCTTCCTTCACTGCCTTCGGTGCCCCGTCCACCAGATCCTTTGCTTCTTTCAAACCCAAACCGGTAATGGTGCGAACTACCTTGATCGTATTCACCTTGTTGTCGCCAGCAGATTTCAGGATCACAGTGAACTCGGTCTGTTCGGCAGCGGCAGCGGCACCGCCAGCGGCAGCACCGCCAGCGGCTGGAGCAGCCATCGCAGCGGCGGACACGCCAAACTTCTCTTCAATTGCCTTCACCAGCTCGTTCAACTCCAGCACGGACATGCCGTCCAGCGCCGACAGAAATGCGTCTTTATCAAATGCCATTTTATTCTTCCTAAGTATTAAATTGTTGTGATAGTTAAGCAGCCACGGCCTTCTTTTCGGCCACGGCGTTCAGTACGCGTGCCAAACCGGAGACCGGCGATTGCAGCAAGCCGCACAATTGAGCCAGCAGCACTCCCTTGGAAGGCACGGTGGCCAGCGCAGAAACGCCTGCCGTATCCAGCACCTTGCCGTTGTAAGCGCCCGCCTTGATAACCAGCTTGTCATTCGTCTTGGCAAATTCATGCACTACTTTCGCCGCGGCGACCGGATCGGCGCTGATGCTGTACACCAGCGGCCCGACCATTTTTTCGGCCAATGCTTCGAATGACGTGCCCTGCACCGCGCGGCGTGCCAGCGTGTTTTTCAACACGTGGAAATACACTCCGGATTTGCGCGCACTGGCGCGCAGCCCGGTGATGTCGCTGACCTCGATGCCACGGTACTCTGCCAGGACGATAGTCTGGGCTTGCGCTACCTGTGCGCTGACCTCGGACACCACCGCCTGTTTTTGTTGCAGATTAAGACCCAAAGTCTTCCTCCATTTTCAACTGGAACACAAAGCCATGCTTCGTTGTTCCATCGTTAACAACTGCGTCCTTAAGCCAGGAAGAAACAACATCGCTCCTGCTCGCGGGCACACCATCTACGTGGGCAGGCGGGTTACTCCGCCGATTAAACCGTTAACCAACCGCGTTTCCGGTACCTACGGTCTTTGACAATCTGCCTAATCATGCCAGCAGTCCAAAGATTGCAAGCAGCATGGTTCATCCCGCTCACCATGCCGCAAATTCAAATCAAAATTTACGCCGTCAAACTAGCCTGTTCAACGCGGATACCGACGCCCATGGTGCTGGAGACGGACACCTTTCTCAGGTACACGCCCTTGGCAGCAGCAGGTCTGGCCTTGTTCAACGCGTCAATCAGCGCCAGCAGGTTTTCGCGCAACGCCTCCGGCGCGAACGAGGCGCGTCCGATAGTGCATTGCACGATGCCGTTCTTGTCGGTGCG
>Ga0209726_10008779_pt1 | contig 10748 bp, 8 predicted proteins | sample Subgrocontami54m_FD_187453 | JGI IMG/M metagenome (GOLD analysis project Ga0209726, IMG submission 187453) | Subsurface groundwater microbial communities from S. Glens Falls, New York, USA - GMW46 contaminated, 5.4 m (SPAdes) (version 3) | ecosystem: Environmental > Aquatic > Deep subsurface >... | reverse complement strand
GGCGCCGCATACGCTTGAGCCAGCAGGGTGTCGACCCCATGGGTCCCCGCCGCGGATCGCACCGGCACGGCCAGGGCACCTGCCCGGTTTCCTCCGCCGATCTGGTCGAGCTCTCTGGGTTGAACGCTCACGCCGGATGCTCGAGGCGCACCTTGAGCGCCGAGCGCCGAGGGCAGGTCCACGCGGAACCCGACCTTCGCTTCCCAGCTCTTGAGGGCGAGCAGCCGCGGCGCGATCGCCTCGGCCGCGATCCCCCGCCCGGTCAACGCTTGCCACAGGCCTGTGAGATCGACGCGCCCGGCGGGCAGACCGTCGAGGTAGTAGGAAAGCGCCCCGCGCTCGAAGGGCAGATCGAGATCGCGCAAGGCCAGCTGGACGGCCTCGATCATCCGTCGGCGATCGCTCGGGCGGTCGGACGCCACAGACTTCGTCGGCGCCGCCCCCTGTGCGTCCCCCGCCGCTCGGGCAGTCTGCGTGATCTCGCCGACCGGCCTCGGCCCCTCCGAGAAGACGATCCATGCGCCCGCGCGGCCGCTTCCGAGCCAGCGGTCCCGGAACTCCTTGCGGTAGCGGCAGACCCCTTGCGCCTCCCAGAGGACCTCCTGCCCGGGCGGGGCGAACCGGAGCGTGACGCACGCACCGAGCCTTGGCGCGTCGACCGCCTCGACGAAGGCGCCGCGACGGCTCGCGCGGGTGATGAGGCCCATGCGCCAGCTCGTTCGGCCATGCATGCGGTGGTGAGCGATCATCGCGCTCGGGGCTGGCGGCGTGATCGGCTCGTCCCGCGGCCCGTCGATGGCGTCCAGGAGGAGCGCCATCAGGTCCTCCACCGGCTGCTCGCCGTCGTAGACGGCGGAGAATCCCGCGGCGAGGGCCGCCTGCTGGCTGGAAGTGCCGAACCCTGCGGCCGCGACCGCGATGGCGCCCTTCATCTGGCCTCGCGCGTTCGCGCGTGCCTCACGCAGCACCTCGGCAGCCGTAGCGCCCGGAATCGCCAGGCTGACCGCCGCGCCCACGACGGGCGCAACCCGAACCGAGGACATGGCCTCCTCGGCGGAGCCCGCCAGCACGGGCTCGAAGCCCGCCATCGCGAGGAGCCGCGACCAGGTCTGTCGCGTCACCTCGCAGGGATCTGCGGCCAGCACGCGCAATCCGCGCATCGCGCCCATTCGCCCCGTGTCGCTCTCCCAGACGCCCGCGAACTTGCTGATGAGGGCGCTGGCGACGCGCGGGTTGTTCACGACGGCGTCGTCGTACGCACCGGACAAGGCCGCCATCCAGCCGCTCTCGCTCGCGTCCACGATGGCGAGCACAGGGGCGCTCGCCATCGCCTCAGGCAAGGCGCCCAGCAGCGCGCGGTGCCCCGGCATGCCCCCCGCGATCGCGATGCCGTCGAACCCGCCCGTGGCGACGGCCGCCGCCGCGGCTGCGATGGAAGGCACGACGACGAAATCGAGCCCTCGCACCTGCAAGAGTTGCGTGCTGGCATCCGGCTGGAGGTCCGCGACGACGAGGTAGCGCACCGGATTCAGGGCTCCAGCAGGGACATTTTCCTAGCTCGACGTCTTGGCGGGTGAAACGTCACCAAGAAAGCCCAGGGCTGCCTCGATCTCGTCCTCGGCGCTGTCGAGGTCGAGGAGCGGGCCCGGGGCCACCGGAGGCGATGGCCTCGCATCCTGCTTCGCCTGGGCGCCCGGCGCGGGCCTCGCTCCTTGAGCAGTCCCCTGGTCCGGTGGGAGGGGGAGGAGTTGCAGGCTCAGCGCATCTCGCTCCCACTCCAGCACCGCTTCCTCTACGGCGAGGGGGCGAGCGATCGCTGCTGGGGGCTCGGCTTCAGGGAGGTCCGTTGTACGAAGCGCCGGCTGCCAGGGATCCGTCTTTGCGGGAGGCGGTCCAATCGGACGCGACCGCGACATGTCGCTGGCGATGTCTGTGACCTCGGCCGTCTGCGTGGCGGGGTCGAGCTTGCGCGTGGCCCTCCCAGCTGCGGGATCTCGCGAATCTCGCACCATTTTCTGGGTTTCGACGCAGTCGGCAGGATCTTCAAGCACGGCGGCCGGGGTGCCGGCGTCTGCAACGAGCTGAGCGGCCAGGGATCGATATCCTGGGCCGACCGTCGCAAGATGGACGTGGGCCTCTTGCAGTACGGCTGCCTGCACCACACCTGCAAACGGGATGGTGCCCTTGCCATCCGGCGCGCTCAGGCTGCCCGCGATCCTGTGACCCGGCACCAGTGGCGTGCTCGACACGAGAGAGAATCCATCCGACCACAGCTCGACGGTCATACCCATCTGGAGCGCCCCACCGTCCGAGAGGGAGTAGGCAACCGTCAGCGCCTTACGGACTCGAGGCACGCTCGTCTCCGGGGCGAATCCCTGAGCATGACATGGTGTATGCTGGGGCGAACGCCGTCCCGGGGTGATTGTGTCAGTGCAGGTCCGGTTCGCATTCGGCGCCTGTGATATCGACCGCGTGCCTCTAATGCGAGTTCCGTGCCCGCCTGGCGGCGTCGAGTCCTTCCCCCGGGTCCCAGAAGAGGCGACGCCGGTGTTGGCACGGCAGCCAGCGTTGCGACGGTCGAAAACGGCCCCTCGCAGACCACGGGCGAGCACCTCGTGCTGACGAACGCCATGCGCACGCTGCTTGAGCCGATCGGAGCTCGACCAGCGGCGCGGTCGCCCCTCCGGCGATGCAGTGGTGGAGCGCGGGTGCGCTTGCGCGTTGTTGGCCGCCTCATGCCCTTGCTCGCGGCGCACGAGGGTTGCCTTCGATCCCCTCGGCGCGCTGTCGGCGGAGGATGCGCGCGATCGTGGTCAGGTGCCTGCGCGCTCCGTGCGCAAGCACGCGCTGCTCAATGCGCCCCAGCCGTCCGCTGCCAGCCCAGCGCGGCGAGAAACTTCGGGTACGCAGGTTCGAGCCGCTGGCGATTTCGTGGAGGCAGCCGTTGTGACGTGCCAGCAGACCGGGGTCAGCCGGCGCGAGCGCGCTCGATCGCGGCCGCGATCTCGCCGCGACGCCAGGGCTTGGCGATCGTGGCATGCACGACACCGTCCCTCACTCGCGATCCTCCGAGCGTGCCCGACACCAGGATGCGCGCCATCTGCGGGTGCCGGCCCGCCACCTCGGTGAGCAGTGCCAATCCCGCGTCGCGGCCCTCGCGCATCGCCAAGTCGCTCACCACGGCCACCAGCTTGCCGGCGTGGCGTTCCACGAGGGCCAGGGCATCGGTGGGACCAGAGGCCTCGAGCACCAGGTAGCTCGCACCGAGCTCACGCCGGAGGGCTCGCCGTACGAGCGGCTCATCGTCCACCACGAGCACGAGCGGCTGCTCCACTTGCCTCGGAGAATGGATCGTCTGGTGTTCTGTTTCAATCGAGGAGGGCTGGCCACGATGGCCACTCATGGCCACGAGGTCCGAGCAGGCCGGCCGTCAGCGCCTCGCGCTCAACGCGCGACGCCTGCGCGGCCAGCTCGGTTGGACGCAAGAGCACGCTGCCGAGCGCGTGGGCTGCTCCGTCCAGGCCCTGCAGCGCCTCGAGCGCGCTACGGCCGGCGTCACGGTCGACTTCGCTTCGCGTCTGGCTGCCGCCTATCGCACCGACCTCGGCGAGCTGTTCGTGCCCGCAGGGCCCTGGCAGCGCTTGAGGGCCGGGCGTCCCGCGCGTCCCTCCGCCCCTCCCGCAGCGGGCCTGTCGCCACGTCGCAAGCGGTCACCACGCGGGCGCGAGGCTACGAGTTGAGACTGCGGGTTCAGGTGCCCGAGAAGCCTCCACGTCGCGACCTGGAGGGTTGTCCGAGTGGCTGGTGAATCCAGGTGCGCGCCCGGTCCTGTCGCCATCGTGCATGGGCGCGAGGCGAGGTGTCCGGAGGGCACGGAGCAGCTTGCTCCGCGCTGGCGTCGCTGCCGCGCACATTCTGTCGCCGCTGCGCGGCGTTCGAGCGCACGCACGATCGCGCGGCGGGAACACCCGCGCCATCGCTCGCCCGTTGCCGCATCCCTGGCCTTCCCACCCGCTTCCCGTCGACGTGGTGCGTGTACTCGATCCGCGCCGCCGCACCTCTGGAGTAGCGCGCCCGCGCGTCATTCCCGTCACGGGCGACATTGCCGTGGCAACTCCGGTCCTTGCACCGTGGCGGCCGCGTGGGCCTGCGCGTCACCGCTGGACCCGGACCCGTCATCTGACAGTATCTTCGTCGCCTCGGCCCTGGTCACGGCTTCGTTGCCCCAGGTGTCCCAGCGCTCTGGCACGTCCCCACGGCGGAAGAGCTCGATGCGTCGCCCGTGCGGGTAGAGCCGGTCGATCATCTCGCGGAAGTGCTCGGGCTTCTCGGAGTGGCGGCCGGGGCGCTCGATGGGCTGGACCTGATGTTCGCGCCGATCGGCGTCGGGCAGGCAGCTCCCGCGAGTCGCCACGATCAGGAGCTCGGCGGACGCATCGTGGTAGTGGCCGAAGTTGGGGCGTCCCTTGGCCCAGACGAAGAAGGTCTTGAAGGTGAAGCCCCACGCCTTGATGACGGCAAGCGCGTCGGGCAACAGCGGGCTTGTGGCCCAGCAGAAGAGGACCGCGTCATCGTCGGCGAGTGCGCGCACCTCCAGCGCGCAGAGCTCGGCGACGCTCATGGTCGGGTAGTGATCTGCCGCCGCGCTCCCAGCGTAGCCGGCGAGGCCCGCCCTGGTGTCGCGGTACTGCCAGGGTGGGTCCGCATAGATCACCCGGTAGGCCTGGTCCTTGGGCAGGTCGCCGCAGCGCGCGGAGACGTGCTCCCGTTTGGCGACCCGCGTCGCCTCGGTGACGGTCATGGCGCCGGAGGCGACCTGCTCGAAGAGATCGGGCCGGCTGTTGGCGATGGCGAGGACGCGCCCCGCAGTGGCAGGTGACGCCCCGGCCTCTGCAGCCAGGCAGTCGCGCTCGCGCTCCGCGCCATCGGCGCGGCGGGGCGCTTCACCGAGTGCGGTATCACATGAGACCGCACTCGGCTTCGCCGCGAGCTTGCCGGCATCATCGCGCGGCTGCCTGGCGACCGCGATCTTCTGGGCCTCGCTGCGTGCATGGTTGGCCTGCTCGCGCTGTCGCTCATGCTCCACCCGCCACGATTCGTCGGCGCGCTTGACCTGGAGACACAGCGCGACCCGCTGATCGGCAGGGAGGTCACGGCGCTGGCCGTTCTGGTCCCACACGAACAGCCACGGCGATCCCACGCCGTCCCACTCGATCGTCCTCGGCGTGACGCCGGCGCGCTTGCAGGCCAGCCAGCGGTTGCGACCGTCGAGGACGAGCCCATCGCAGAGCACGACGGGCGAACGCTGCCCGTGCTCGCGGATGCTCTGCGCCAGCTGCTCGAGCCGCTCCTCGCTCATGAGCGGGAACAGCTCCGCCGCCGGGTGTGCCCGCAGGGGCGACGGCGTCGTGGCGACGGCCTCGCACGTGTCGGGGCCCTCCTGAGTGCGCGTCTCGCCCTGGTTCGGCATGGGACCTCCCGGTCCCTGGTTCAGCAGCGAGCGGGTCGGACGATCTGGGAGCGCTGCTGGGCGGGCATTCATGCCCCGCGTCCCGAAGCGAGCGTGGGGGGCTCGGTGCCTCGGGCTCGGCTACGCTGCAGCCCGAGGCGCTCGGCCCCCGTTCGCGACCAGATGGAGCACGCGTTCTACGGGGGTCGTGCCCGCGTGTGCGTCCGTGACGGGCGAATGCCGCTTCTCTCGCGCTCGGCATCGGTCGCCTTCAGGGCGATACGGGACGCATTCGGCCAGAACCCGCGCGGACCGCACTCCTCTGCCCCGCGTTCCCAGCGACGCGGAGGGGCGAGCGAACACCTAGGCCATCGTCCCGATCGTCCCGCCGGTGGTCAAACCTGCGCGCCCGAAGGGCGACCGCGGACGGCACGAGGCGCCGGCAGGCGCCGACCTCGCCGGCCCGCGGTTCACACCCGCGCCCACCCTGGAGAAGCGGCCATGCGGCTGAGAGACTTTCTTGAACGGCTCGATCACGTGCGTCCCTACGGCGGCGGCTGGACCGCCCGCTGCCCGGCTCACGAGGACAAGCGCAGCAGCCTCGCGGTCGCCGAGACCGAGGACAGGCTCCTCGTCCACTGCTTCGCCGGGTGCACGGTCGAGCGGATCACCGACGCGCTCGGCCTCGTGCTCCGCGACCTTTTCGAGGGCGCCAGACGCGACGCGATCTCGGTCGAGGAGCTCGCGTTCGCAAAGCGTCTGCCGGCAGAGCTTCTGCTGTCCCTCGGCGTGCGGCCGCTCGAGGACGGCGGCCTGGGCATTCCCTACCGCGGTGCTGACGGCGAGGTCCTCTGCATGCGCCGGCGCACCGCGGTCGTGGCCAAGGATGGTTCGTCCTGGATAGCCGGCACAACGCCCACGGTCTACGGTGCCGATCGCCTCGCCGAAGCGAAGACGCGCGGCTTCGTGATCCTCGTCGAGGGCGAGTCGGACTGCTGGACGCTCTGGCACCACGGCTTCCCCGCGCTCGGTGTCCCCGGCGCCACGCTCGCCAAGGCGATCCAGGCGGCGCACCTCGACGGCATCGCGCGCGTCTACATCTTCCACGAGCCCGACGCCGCGGGCGACACCTTCCTGGTGGGCATCACCCGCCAACTGGCCGAGATCGGCTTCTCTGGCGCGACGCTCGTGGTCGCGCTCGATGGCTTCAAGGACCCGAACGAGCTACACAAGCACGATCCGGACGCATTCGCCTCCGCGTTCCAGCGCGCGCTGGACGGGGCGACCCCGATCGCTGTCAACCCACTTGCCAAGGCCGCCAGCAAGCGCGCCCGCGCGACGCGCGGCCCGGAGCCGGAAGCGCAAGCGACCCTGCTCGTCGAGCTGGCGCGCGCAGGCGAGCTCTTCCACACCCCGGACGGGGACGTCTACTCCACGGCGAACGTGGACGGCCGCATCGAGACGCGTGCCCTGCACGCTGCCGACTACCGGAGCTGGCTCGCGCTCGCCTTCTACGACCGCTACGGGCAGGTCGCGCACGCGGGCGCCACCAGCGAGGCCCTGCAGGTGCTCCACGGTCTCGCGCTGCGCGGACCCGAGCGTCCCGTCCACACGCGGATGGGCAAGGCGGGCGATGCCTGGTACGTGTTCCTCGCCGACGAAGAGCGGCGCGCGGTCGAGATCACGCCCGACGGCTGGAAGGTCGTGCGGGACCCCGTGGCACGCTTCCGGAAGCCCCGCAGCATGCACGCACTGCCGGAGCCCGTGCGTGGCGGCAGCCTCGACGAGCTCCGCCCCCTCATCAACCTGGCGAGCGAGGACGACTGGCTGCTAGTGCGCGCCTGGCTCCTGGCCGCGATCTGCCCCGTGGGTCCCTATCCGGCGCTCGGCATCCACGGCGAGCAGGGCGGCGCCAAGTCCACGCTGGCCGAGATCCTGCGCCTCATCGTCGACCCGAACGCCGGCCCCCTTCGCGCAGAACCCTCCGGGCTGCGTGACCTCATGATCACGGCGCTGAGCTCGTGGGTGATCGCGCTCGACAACCTGAGCCGCCTGCCCGATTGGCTCTCGAACGCGCTCTGTCGCATGTCCACCGGGGGGGCTATCGGCGCGCGCGAGCTCTACACGAACACCGACGAGATTCTGATCCACGCATGGCGGCCCGTCATTCTGACCGGCATCCAGGAGCTCGCCGGCGAGAACGACCTGCTCGAACGGACGATCGTGCTGCAGATCCCGCACATCCCGAGGGCACGCCGGCGCACGCGCGAGGAGATCCTCCGCCAGTTCGGCTGTTCGCACGCCCGCATCCTCGGCGCGCTGCTCGACATCGCCGTCGAGGCGCGACGAAACCTGCTTCACACCGAGGACATCCTGCTCCCGCGCATGGCCGACTTCGCGCGCCTGGCGACGGCCGCGGAGCCCGCGTTCGGCGTGGCGCCCGGGGCGTTCCTGCGCGCGTTCGAGGCCAACGAGAGCGCCAAGAACGAGCTGGCCTTCGAGGCCTCGCCGATCGCCACGGCGCTGCTCAACCACGCCCGCCGTGGTCCCTCGCAGGCGACCGCCAATGACCTCCTGGTCGAGCTCTCCGAGCGCGTGAGCGAGGCCGTCCGCAAGAGCCGCAGCTGGCCGACCACCGGGCGCGCGATGGCCGCCCAAGTGCGTCGCATGATGCCCCACCTGCGCGGCGCCGGCGTCGAGGTCACCTTCGAGCGAGCACCCGGCGGCATGCGGCAGCGGCTGATCTCCTTCGAGCCGCGCGTGCCGTTCGAGGATCTGACGATGGACCTGCCGCTTGCGGCATCCGAAGGGGACACGGCCACTCCACCGACCAGCGAGGACGGACCCGCGCTCGAGGAGGTGCTCGTATGACGCCGCAGGACGTGCTTGCCAGGCTCCGCGCACGACGCGTGGAGGTGCTCGTCGAGGGCCAGCGCCTCCGGCTTCGTGCGCCGGTCGGGGCCATCACCGAGGAGCTGCTACGCACGGTCGCGCTGCACAAGGTCTCGCTCCTGCGCCTGCTCACCAACGGCATGCCCGGCGCCAGGGGAGAGCGCATTGTCCACATGCTTGCGCTCCTGCAGGCTCACTGTACGCACCGAAGCTGGTTGGTGGCCGTTATCCGAGGGGGCGTGGTCGGCGAGCGGCTCGTACAGCGCGCCGATCTAGCCTGGGACGACGTGGCACGGGAAGCGCGACGCTTCGTGGTCGACGGAGAGACCACGGACGCTCGATTGCGCGCGGCCCTCGCGCGACACGAGGCGCTGACGCTGGTCGAGGCGCGCGAACGCAAGCGCTCCCCTTGCGAAGGTGCCTCGTGACCGCCGTCGGTCGGATCACCAGGAGTGGCCCGCTCCCGATTCCTTGCACCGGGCCGATGCGACCACCTGGCCGGCGGAATCCAGATGGGACCCTGAATGTGCCAGCAGGCCACCCCCTGCCTCGCAGCTCCGGAGGAACTCATGATTGACGAGAAGACCGACGCCCTACTGGACGAGTCCCTGTGGGACGCCCGCGACGTGGCTCGCTACTTTCGCGCGAGTCGCTCCTGGGTCTACCATCAGGCGGAGGCCGGGCTGCTCCCCCACCTTCGCGTCGGGGGGCTGCTGCGCTTCGATCCTAAGGCCGTGCGAGCGTTCGCCGAGGGGCAGCAGCGAGTGCCTCGGTTGATCTCGCGCGCCGGCTGAAATCCGGCAGGAGACCCGAGATGGCCAAGCCCTACCGCAAGAACGAGCGCTGGTACGTCCGCTACAGGGATGCGACCGGCCGATGGCGGGACAAGGCCACGGACGCGCGCACGAAGGCGGAGGCCAAGCTGCTCTGCCACGAGCTCGAACGACGCGAGGGCCGCATCCGCGAGGGGCTCGACGCGCCGCCACCCCTCGACGGAGGCGGCACGCTCGGCGAGCTCCTGCGCTGGTGGATCGACGAGTACCTCGCTCACTCGCCATCGTTCGAGCGGTCCGTCGGCACGGTGCGACGGCACCTGCTGAGCTCGGAGCTGGCGCGCTTGCGCCTGGTCGACGTGACGCCGGGTCGCATCGAGACGTTCCTGGTGCACAAGAGCCGAGAGGTCGGTCCCCAGACGGTCAACCACCTGCGGGGCTACCTGAGCCGCGCCTTCTCCGCCGCCCGCCGCACCGAGCGCTTCTCCAGGCCTAACCCGGTGGCGAGCGTCTCGCGGCGGAAGGTCCCGCGGCGCGTACCGGACTACCTCCGCCCCGCGGAGGCCGAGCGGATTCTGCGGTTCCTGCCAGCGAAGTGGACGTGCCTCTTCGCCGCCGGGCTCTACACCGGCCTGCGCAAGGGTGAGCTCTTCGGTCTCCGCAAGTCGGACCTCGACCTCGACCGTGGGCTCCTCACGGTGGAGCGCTCGTACGATCGGGACACCACGAAGGGCGGGCATGCGGACGTCATTCCGATCGCGCGCGCCCTCGTGCCCTATCTCGAGGCTGCAATCGATGCCTCGCCCTCGGCGCTGGTCTTCCCGGCGGCGAACGGCGAGATGCACCGCGAGGGCGTGCAGCTGGAGATCGTCCTTCGCCGCGCGCTGCGGAGGGCTGGCATCGTCACCGGCTACCGCCACGTCTGCCGGCGGAAGGGCTGCGGCCACGTCGAGCAGGCGCCCGACGACCAGCTGCGCCGCTGCCCGCGCTGCCAGATGAAGCTGTGGCCAGTCGGCGAGGTGCGCCCGCTGCGCTTCCACCACCTGCGCCACACGACCGCCTCGCTGCTCATGATGGCGGGCGCGAACCCGGCGGCCGTGCAGCGCATCATGCGGCACAGCGACCCGCGCATCACCACCGAGGTCTACGGCCACCTCGCGCCGGAGTACCTGCGCGCCGAGGTCGATCGCCTCGCGTTCTCGACCCCACCCCCGCGGGCGATGCCGACGCGAAAACCGACCCCGTTTGCTGCTGGTTTGCTGCTGGCTCCTGGCGCGGAGCCAGAAGGTGCGCCAGAGGACAGGCCCGACCCCAGTGATTCCAGCTCCGTATCTCGGTCGGGGTGGAGGGATTTGAACCCCCGACACCCTGCTCCCAAAGCAGGTGCGCTACCAGGCTGCGCTACACCCCGAGTTGGATCTTTCTAGCACAGCCGCTCGAGCAGCGCGCGCACGCCCGCGAAGGCCGCCCCGCGGTGGCTGATGCGGTTCTTCTCCTCGGCGGCGAGCTCGGCCATGTGCCGGCCGTCGGGCAGCACGAAATAGGGGTCGTAGCCGAAGCCGCCCTGGCCGCGCGGGGCGTGCCCGATGCGCCCCTCGCAGGTGCCGCGCGCGAGCTCGATGGGGCCGCCCTCG
>Ga0209726_10008778_pt1 | contig 10749 bp, 9 predicted proteins | sample Subgrocontami54m_FD_187453 | JGI IMG/M metagenome (GOLD analysis project Ga0209726, IMG submission 187453) | Subsurface groundwater microbial communities from S. Glens Falls, New York, USA - GMW46 contaminated, 5.4 m (SPAdes) (version 3) | ecosystem: Environmental > Aquatic > Deep subsurface >... | reverse complement strand
CGCCACTGCGGCGGACCCATCCGCCACAAAGGCGACTTTCGCCTCTGGGCGGCCGACGTCGGCAAGCGCCTCGGCGAGGACCCCAGAGTAGTGTTTCGTCAACCAATCCTTGAACAGCGGATTTGGGACACTCACCGTGATCGTAGCGCCGCCGTCACCGAGATAAGCCGTTGGTTTGAACCAGGTGTAGAAGCTGTGGCGATTAACCTTTGTTTCGACGCGAGCGAGGATCTGGTCCCAGATGCTTGCCGTCATTTACGAAATACTCTGAAAACTTGGGACTCTGCCGACTTTCGCCCTGCGTCTGCCCGCGAAATTGATGGGCTGATGCAGGAAGTTTACGAACATCACCGGAACTGATGGGCCCCCGAGGGTTTCGCCCAGCGACGAAACGCTGAAAAACAAGGAATTCTCACGGAGAATCGTTGAGGAAGGCGATTTTCCACAGTGTTTTCCACAGTTGTGGAAATCTTGGGGAAGAAACCCAACGCCCGCCTAAAAAGCCGTGGAACCCAGTGTTCTCCGCGAAAACGACGACTCTAACATGATCCTCAAGCGCACCAGGCGGGTCAGCCATCTGTCCCATCTGTCTCGTGGTTTGACACCCTTCGTGGTGGCGACTAGTATTGGAAGTTCTTTCAACGAGCAGATATCGAACAATGAAGGGCAAGCGCACTTTTCAACCAAACACCCGCCGCCGGAAGAAGACACATGGTTTTCGCATCCGGATGTCCACAAAGAACGGCCGGATCGTGCTTGCCCGTCGACGCTCGAAGGGCCGCAAGCGACTGACCGTTTCCGACGAGCAGTAGGCCGGGACGCGAGTCGCACGGCCATGGCCTCGCAGGGTTTGGCGGGCCGTGAGCGAATCCGGCGCCGCCCGGATTTCGAGCGGATTTACAGCTCGGGCCAGCGAATCCGCGGCAGATTCATGACGGTTTTCCTGCTGGCCTCCGGTCGGCCGGAATCCAGGTTCGGCGTCGCGGCAACGCGGAAAATCGGGAGCGCGGTTGAACGGAACCGCGCTAAACGGTTGGCGCGTGAGATTTTCAGGCGCCACAAAATCGCGCTCGGATACGACGTTGTCATCGTGCCGCGCCGGGAAATGCTCGATGCTCCCTTCTCCAGTCTCGAGGCCGACTACCACGCTGCTCTCAAGCGCCGCGGCGGGACTCGTCCTCGCCCTGCTGAAAGTCTATAAGCTGCTGATCTCGCCGCTGTTCTCAGGCTGCTGCCGGTTCGAGCCCTCCTGCTCCCAGTACATGACCGAGGCGGTTAGGATTCATGGGCCATGGCGCGGCCTCGGCAAAGGACTGCGGCGGCTGAGTCGTTGTCACCCATTTGGCGGCCACGGATTCGATCCGGTCGAAGCTGCACACCACGCCGGGTCCACAGAACAGGACCCGGCCTACGCACGTAGGGCAGGTCTTGCTCTTCAGGCCCGCCCTACCACTAACGACTAGGCGGACATGGAACGTCGGGTTTTGCTTGCGGCTGTTCTTTGTTTCCTGGTTCTGTACGGCTATCAGGCGCTGTTTGTGCCAGATGAGCCAGCTCCGGCAGGGTCCTCGTCGCAGTCCCCGAGCGCCTCATCGGTTCCTCCGTCGGTGCAGCCACCTGCGCTCACCGCTGACCCGGTCGTCGCGGCTCCACGGGCACCCACTGCCGCGCCTCTTGTTGCTTCGTCCGAAGAGCGCGAGGTCGTTGTCGAGACGGCCGTCGTTCGCGCCGTCTTCACGAACCGCGGTGCGCGGCTGAAGCACTGGCTGCTGAAGAATTACCCCGATGCGGCGGGGAAGCCGATTGACCTCGTGCCGTCGGGTCTTCCGGCTGACCAGCCGACACCATTCTCTCTACGTGTCGAGGACGCGGGCCTGACACACACGCTGAATTCGGCACTGTACGAAGTTGCCAATCCGTTCAATCCCCAATCCCGAATCGACGCCACGACAGCGCCGGCCACGTTGACCTTCCAGTATCAGGACACCAGCGGCGTGCACGTCCGCAAACAGTTTCGGTTCGAACCGGATTCCTTTGTGGTCGTCTTCAGCGCCTCAGTAACACAGGGTGAAAGCGTGCTCAATCCCGAGATCGAGTGGGGGCCGGGGCTGAGCGATCTTGGCGCGACGAGCGGTGGAGGCAGCTTTTTCACCGGGAACTACGTGCAGCCTCCGGAGGCGATTTATCACACCGGCGAGGACGTCGAGCGAGTCGCTGCCGCGAGCCTAGGCGAGCAGCCGGCCTATGAGGGAAATCTTCGATTCGCCGGAACCGATGATCACTACTTCATCGCGGCGGCGGTGAATCCGGGACAGGCACGTGTGCAGTATCGTGCGCTACAGCTGCCGATGCCTGGCGATGCGGAGCAGCAACGTCACTACGTTTCCCACTCGATTCGACTGGCGAAGGCGCCGGAGGGGGTCCGGTTCTTCATCGGCCCGAAGGCGTTCAGCGTGCTGAAAGCCGTCGACGGCGAATTCGTCCGCGCCATCAACTTCGGAATCTTTGCATTTCTTGCTGTTCCGCTGCTCGGAGCGCTGCAGTGGGTCTATGGGTTCGTCGGCAACTACGGCCTCGCCATCGTCGTTCTCACAATCCTCATCAACCTGGCCATGTCGCCCCTGCGGCATAAGACGGTGGTGTCGATGAGACGGATGCAGGAGCTGCAGCCTCAACTCAAGTCGATTCAAGATCGCTACAAGGACTTGAAGGTGACCGACCCGGCGCGCCAGAAAATGAACACCGAGGTGATGAACCTTTACCGCGAGAAGGGCGTCAACCCGGCGAGCGGCTGCGTGCCGATGCTGCTGACCATGCCTGTGCTGTTCGCCTTCTACTCGCTGCTCTCGCAGGCGATCGAGCTCCGCGGCGCCGACTTCGGCCTCTGGATCCACGATCTATCGGCCAAGGATCCGTACTACATCACGCCGCTCCTGATGGGCGCGACGATGTTCTGGCAGCAGAAGATTCAGCCTACGTCCGCCGATCCCGCGCAGGCGCGCGTGATGCTGATCATGCCCGTGGTGTTCACCGCGATGTTCCTTGGCTTTCCGAGCGGCCTTGCCATTTACTACTTTGTCAGCAACCTCTGGAACATCGGTCAGCAGTACTTCACTATATGGATGATCGGACCGGCCCCGGTGCACGTGGTGCGCCCGGCCGCCGAGCGCCGCGCCAAGAATGTTGGCGCGGGCAAGACCGACGGCGCGCGGTGAGGCGTCTATTGGACCGTATTGGAGAGACATAGCCGATGTCCCTGAGTAGCGAGATTTCGACCTTTGTCCAGAACGTTGTCAGCGCGATGGGTCTGGCGCTCACGGCGTCGGTGGAAGAAACCGAAGACGCTACGCGTATCAACCTTACCGGTGAAGACGGCGGGCCGTTGATTCGCAGCGGCGGTGAAGGCCTTCAGGCGCTGCAGCACATCGTTGCGACAGCTTTCCGCCGGCAGCTCGGCGACGACAACCGCATCGTGGTCGATTGCATGAACTACCGGAAGGATAAGGACGCAGAGCTGCGTCAAATGGCAAAGTTCACGGCCGAAAGGGCGCGCAGCAGCGGCGCTCAGCAGGAAATGGGTCCCTTGAACCCCTACGAGCGCCGGATCGTGCACCTCGCAATTGCCGAAGACCCGACGGTCACGTCCGAGAGCATTGGGGACGCGTTCATGAAGACGGTGATTATCTCAACGAAACGGTGACGTGAATCGTGGATCGTGGTTCGTGAATCGTCGTGGCTCGTGGCACGACCCACGGGACAACACGAATCACGACCCACGATCCACGATCCACGGCATGTTTTCTACCGAAGACACCATTGTCGCGATCGCGACGCCTCCAGGTCGAGGCGGCCTTGGTGTCGTTCGAATAAGCGGACCTTCAGCCCAATCCGTCGCGACCAGCCTGCTGGAGCGAGCGAAGCCGCTTCGGCCTCGTCACGCGACGCTTACACGCGTCCGCGGCGTGGACGATGTGGTGGCAACGCTGTTCGCGTCGCCGCAATCGTTTACTGGCGACGATGTCGTCGAGATCAGTGCTCACGGCAGCCCAGTGGTGCTCCAGGCGATTGTCGACGCTGCCCTGCGTGAGGGCGCGCGCCTCGCGGAGCCAGGCGAGTTCACCCTTCGAGCATTCCTTCACGGCCGGCTCGATCTCGTTCAAGCCGAAGCGGTCGCTGACCTGATAGATGCGGTGACGCCGCTGCAGGCGAGGTCGGCGTTCGATCAGCTCGAAGGCACTCTGACGCGAGCCATCTCCACGATCGACGCGGTTCTGTTCGATCTCATCGCGCGGCTGGAGGCGTCCCTCGATTTTCCGGAGGAGGGATACCACTTCATTGAGCCTGGAGCCGTTGCAGATGCGATCCGCGAAGTGCGTCTTCGCGTGGAAGCGCTTGGCGCGGAGAGCCGGCGCGGGCGCCTGATGCGTGAAGGTGCTCAAGTCGTCATCGTCGGAAAGCCAAACGTAGGTAAGTCAAGCATATTCAATAGTTTAGCTGGAGCAAGCCGGGTCATTGTGGCCGATCAGGCAGGCACGACGCGGGACCTTGTCACCGAGCGTGTCGACGTCGCCGGCATCCCCGTGACGCTGGTCGACACGGCAGGTATACGAGAGTCCATGGATCTCGTAGAGCGCGAAGGCGTGGATCGCGCAAAAGGCGCCGCGGCAGTCGCGGCACTTCTCCTCGTTGTTTTCGATCGCTCAGCGCCTTGGACGGTGGAAGACCAGGCAATCCTGGAGCAGACCTTCGGACGTCCGCGACTCATCGTTCTCAACAAATGCGATCAGCGCCGTGAGGCGCCCGACCCTGCGGTCGAAGAAACGGTAGTTGTGGAAGTCTCGGCGCGCAGCGGCAGCGGGATGGAGGAGCTGCGCGTTGCGATGCTGAGCGCGCTGGGGGCTCGCCCGGACCTGCGCGACACGCCAGCCGTGTCGAACCTTCGCCACGCCTCGCTGCTTGAGACAGCCCTGTCGAGCCTGGTGCGTGCAGAAGCCGCGGCCTCCGCCGGCCCTGCAACACCGGAGGAGTTCATCCTGATCGATTTGCAGCAGGCTCGGGCGGTGCTCGAAGAGATTACCGGACGACGAACAAGCGACGACCTGCTGCGGCATATCTTCGAGCGGTTCTGCATAGGAAAATGACGCCGTAGCGTAAACCACGAAAAGCACGAAGAACACGAAATCCGAGGAGCTGCCTTTCGGGGCTTTCGTGAATTTCGTGGTTCAACGAAACAGGACGAAACGAGTGACCACGTTCGACGTGATCGTCATCGGGGCTGGGCATGCGGGCGTGGAGGCTGCGTACGCCGCCGCGCGCCTCGGCTGCAGCGTTGGTCTGTGCACGCTGACACGCGACACGGTTGCCCATATGCCGTGCAATCCGGCGGTCGGGGGGACTGCGAAAGGCCACCTGGTGCGCGAGATAGATGCGCTCGGCGGCCTGATGGGCCTCGCGATCGATGCAGCGGGAATCCAGTTCAAGCTGCTGAACCGCAGCCGCGGCCCCGCGGTCTGGTCACCGCGCGCGCAGGCGGACAAGCGTTGCTACTCGGAATGGGTCACACGGGCACTCGACGCCGAGCCGAATATCACATGGCTGCTCGGCAAAGTCGGCCGGGTGCGATCCGAGGGCGGACGCGTTCTCGGAATCGCGATGGAGGACGGCGATGCGTTCGGTTGTACGAGCCTCGTCATCACGACCGGCACGTTTCTCAACGGTCTCATCCACGTGGGGGAGGAGCAGCGCCCTGCCGGGCGACTGAACGAGCCGCCGTCACAGGAGCTCGCGGAATCGCTGAAGGCCACCGGCTTCCAGTGGGGACGGCTGAAGACGGGCACGCCTCCTCGGGTGCATCGCCGAAGCATCGATTTCGCGAGGTGCGTGGGCGACGGTGTATTTGTTGAAGAATCAGGAGATGTTGTCCCGGTCGCGTTTTCCTTCCTGACCGCGCGCCCGCTGACGAACCAGATCAGCTGTTGGCTGCTGCACACAAACGATCGCGTGCGGGACCTCGTGCAGCAGAACATCGGGCGCAGCCCGCTCTTCAACGGCCAGATTCACGGTATCGGACCGCGGTACTGTCCCTCACTTGAAGACAAGATCATGCGTTTCCCGGATCGGGAGCGGCACCACATCTATCTTGAGCCCGAAGGGTTGGATGTCGACGAGATTTACATCAACGGATTTTCCATGAGCCTTCCTCGCGATGTTCAGACAGAGCTGGTCCACGCTCTTCCTGGTCTCGAAGATGCGGAGCTGATTCGGCCAGGGTACGCCGTGGAGTACGACTTCATCCAGCCGACGGAGCTCAAATCCACACTCGAAGCTCACCGAATGGAAGGTTTGTTTCTCGCCGGACAGATCAATGGCACGTCCGGCTACGAGGAGGCCGCCGCGCAGGGGATCGTCGGAGGAATCAATGCGGCGCGCCGCGTGCGTCGCGAGGCGTCGTTCACGTTGGGACGAAGCGAGGCGTACATCGGAATCCTTGTCGACGACCTGGTCACGCGTGGATGCCTCGAGCCATACAGGATGTTCACGTCGCGGGCGGAGCATCGTCTGCTGCTTCGCATCGACAACGCCGACCTCCGACTGACGCCCCACGGTCGGACGATAGGCCTCGTCGACGACGCCAGATGGGAGCGATTCGAGGCACGAAGAGAACGCTACTGTTCGAATCTGGATAGGTTGGAGCGGACGTTTGTGCGGTCGCACACGGGAGACCGGGTTGCTGCATCGCAAGTGCTGAAGCAGCCAGAGGTACGGCTCGAAGCGCTGCGCGCCCGCGGCGACGTGATCCTCCAGATTGAAGAAGGCTCTGTCGATCTCGACGTGGCCAGCGTTGAGACGACGGTCAAGTACGCCGGCTACCTGCGTCAGGAGATGTCGCGCGTGGAACGCATACGCCGTGACGAACGGCGCCCGATTCCTGGCGATTTTGTCTTTGCTCGCGTTCCGGGACTATCGCGCGAGGTTGTCCTGCGGTTGTCGCAGGTGCGGCCAGAGACTCTGGGGCAGGTCTCGCGGGTTCCTGGCGTGACGCCAGCGGCCGTGGCTGTTCTCTGCGCGTATCTCGGCCGCAGGTTGTCTGCTGAGTCGTGTTAAATCCCTAGGATTTGCAATCTCGTATATCGTTCGGCGGTGACGAGCAAAGAGTTTCGCGAGCGACTGCAGCGGCGCACGAAGCGCGCCGGCATCGTGGTTCCCGCCAATCTCGCCTCGCAGCTCGAAACGTATTACCGACTTCTCGCTACCTGGAACGAGAAGATCAACCTCACGGCGCTGAACTTGGGCGACGGATCCGATGAGGCGTTCGATCGCCTGCTCGTCGAGCCGCTTGCCGCGGCTCGGTACCTCTCGGTGCAGAGCGGCAGGATGCTGGACGTGGGCAGCGGGGGCGGGTCGCCGGCGATTCCTATGAAGCTCGCTATTCCAGGCCTCAATCTGCTGATGGTTGAATCGAAGACGCGAAAATCGGTGTTTCTTCGCGAAGCGATTCGCGCCCTTGCGCTCGAGGGCGTCGATGTCGCGACGGCACGCTTCGAAGAACTGCTCGCGCGGCCGGATCTTCACGAAGCCTGCGATATCGTTACTATCCGTGCCGTCCGGGTGGAAAGCCGCGTCCTTACAGGCCTACAGGCGTTTTTGAAGCCTGCTGCACTGCTTCTCCTTTTCAAGGGACCCTCTACCGGCAATGCCGTCGAGTCGGCGCCGCCGCCGTTGGCGTGGCGTGCCACCTACCCGCTGGTCGAATCACTCCGAAGCCGGCTCGTGGTTTTGGAGAAGCGGCGGTTGGGTGCAGGCCGCGAAGGATAAGCCCAAGGCCAGCGTGTAAGTTCTGAGCTCTGGGTTCCAGGTGCCTGGTTCGATGGTTCCAAGTTCGGCCCGTCTGGTTTCCAGGCCCCGCGGTGACAAGGTCGAACCCAGAACTATCGAACCTGGAACCAAGAACTAGGAACCAAGCACCATTAGAAGTGTTCCACGTGGAACACCCCACAATCGCAGCGGGCCACGGCCGCCTGCCAACATTCGTATTATGTTCGTCTGTTCCACGTGAAACAAATTGTTGACGCGGAGATCCTCACGTACTATCCTCTTATCCTCGCTCTTGGACTATCCTCTTATCCTCGCTCTTGGAAGAAGCGATTTTGCCCAGCCCTAAAATATTGGTCTTATGACAGAACAAAACTTCAAGAATCTGCCGTTCCCGCCTCGCGAGGGGCGCGTATTGGCCGTCACCAATCAGAAAGGGGGCGTTGGAAAAACAACGACCGCTATCAACTTGGCGACCGCTATTGCGATGGCTGGACGGGAGGTGCTGCTGGTCGACGTCGATCCGCAGGGAAATCTCACCAGCGGCGTCGGATTGAAAAGCCAGCGCGCGGCCGCCGGCACCGTATACGAGGCGTTGACGCGCGACAGCGGCAGCACCGGCGATGCGTTCATTCTTCCCACCGCCGTCGATCACCTGTTTCTCATGCCGGCCGACCGCAACCTCACGGGCGCGGAGATCGAACTCGTTGCGCTCGATGCCCGCGAACATCGCCTTCGGCGAGTGCTCGACCCGCTGCGTGCGCGGTTCGATTACATCTTCATCGACTGCCCGCCCTCGCTGGGATTGCTGACGCTCAACGCACTCGTTGCCGCTGATGCCGTCGTCATCCCGCTGCACTGCGAGTACTTCGCGCTCGAAGGATTGGCCGATCTTGTCAGCACGCTGCGCCGCGTGCGTGGCGGGCTGAATCCCGCACTCGACATCGATGGCGTGCTGCTGACGATGTATGACGAGCGGACGAATCTGGGACAACAGGTGGCGCGCGACGTGCGGGAGTTCTTCAAGGACAAGGTGTACAGCACCGTCATTCCCCGAAACGTTCGCCTCGGCGAAGCGCCCAGCCACGGCATCCCCGGTGTGCTGTACGACGTGAAGTCACGCGGCGCCGAAGCGTATATCTCGCTCGCGCGCGAACTGCTGGCAAAAACGGCGTAGCACCACGACTCAGAACCACGAAGAACACAAAGAGCACCAAGTAGGAATCCTTCTCACTGAACAGCAAATCCTTCGTGATCTTCGTGACCTTCGTGGTTGATCTTTGGTGCCCTTGGTGACGAGGAGTATTCACATGATCGAGAGACGGCAGGCACTGGGCAAGGGGTTGAGCGCGCTGATTCCGGATCCGCCGGAGCCGCGCGTCGGCGTGATGGAGGTTGATGTTGACCTTCTTGCGCCCAACGAGGATCAGCCTCGTCTGCAGATGGACGACAGCCGCCTGGAGGAGCTAGCCCAGTCGATCCGCGCGAACGGCATCATTCAGCCGATTCTCGTCCGCCGCACAGGGTCCACCTACCGGATCATTGCTGGCGAACGGCGATGGCGCGCGGCGCAGCGCGCCGGCCTCCTGAAGGTGCCGGTACTCGTGCGTGACGTGCCGGGCGACTCTCACAAAGAACTTCTGGAGCTTGCGCTGATCGAAAACATCCAGCGCGAGAACCTGAATTGTGTTGACGAGGCGCTCGCCTACGAGCGGCTGTCCGCCGAATTCCAGCTGACGCAGGATCAGATTGCCGCGGCGGTCGGGAAGGACCGCAGTTCCATCGCGAACTATCTGCGGCTGCTGAAGCTGCCGGAAGAGGTTCGGGCATCTCTTGCGTCCGGCGAGCTCTCGATGGGCCACGCCCGGGCGCTCGTAAGCCTTCCGGATCCCGCCGCGCAACGCCATGCGGCACGCGAGGTGATTACCCGGGGCCTCTCCGTACGCGACACTGAGGCCTTGGTTCGCCGGCTGGCAACGCCGGCGCAGAAGGCCGGAAAGGCCGAACCGAAGACGTCAGACGTGCACACCAGGGCAGCGGAAGATCGCATGCGCTTCGCGCTTGGAACCAAGGTCCGGATCCGCAGACGAAGGGAAGGCGGCGGAACAATCGAAATCGATTTCGGCTCGGAGACCGAGCTGAACAGGCTATACGAGGCCATCACGCGGAACTAGGGAGAAGGGGGAAGGGAAAAGGGCTGGGCCAGGGCGAAGGTCCCTTCTCCCTGAGACACCACTTCCCCCTTCCACCTTCCCACTTCCCCTTCTGAATGCTATAAAGGTCCGTTTGAGTCGCCGCATCCTGTGCGGCCATTGGAAGCGGACCTTTCCACACCATTGATTCCATGAGCAACCGCACGGCCGCCGCCCGGTACGCCAAAGCTCTGTTCGATGTCGCGCTCAAAGAGTCGAGCCCCGAGCGGGCCGAGCGCGATCTCGCCGATTTCGCCAACCTATTCGAGAAGAACGACGATCTTCGCAGGGCGCTCACGAATCCTGCCGTTCCTGTCACCGGGAAGCGGGGAATCGTTGAACAGCTCGTTGTGCGAGGAAAGCCGGTCTCTCCGGTGGCCAAGCTGCTCCATCTGCTTGCTGAGCGCAATCGCTTCGAGCTGCTTCCCGATCTGCTTCAGGGATATCGCGAGCGCCTGATGGAGCACCAGCACGTGATCCAGGCAGAGATTGTCACTGCCGTGCCGCTTTCCGACGATCGTGCGGCCACGCTGCAGCGACGATTGGCGCAGGTCACCGGCCGGACGGTCAGGATGGACAGGCGGGTCGACCCGTCGATCGTGGGTGGGATCGTTGCGCGCGTTGGAAGCACGGTGTACGACGGAAGCATCGCCACGCATCTGGCGAGGATGCGCGAAAAGCTCATCGCTGAGACCTAAACGCGCCGGGTCCAACCAGCCTCCGCCAAGGCTTCGGCGGTCCGCCG
>Ga0209726_10008773_pt1 | contig 10755 bp, 15 predicted proteins | sample Subgrocontami54m_FD_187453 | JGI IMG/M metagenome (GOLD analysis project Ga0209726, IMG submission 187453) | Subsurface groundwater microbial communities from S. Glens Falls, New York, USA - GMW46 contaminated, 5.4 m (SPAdes) (version 3) | ecosystem: Environmental > Aquatic > Deep subsurface >... | reverse complement strand
AAGGACATCCTGGACTCGCTCACGCCGCGCGAGGCCAAGGTGCTGCGCATGCGCTTCGGCATCGAGATGAACACCGACCACACGCTCGAGGAGGTCGGCAAGCAGTTCGACGTCACGCGCGAGCGTATCCGCCAGATCGAGGCCAAGGCGCTCAGGAAGCTGCGCCACCCCTCGCGTTCGGAGCGCTTGAAGAGCTTCCTCGACAATCAATGAAGAATCCCCTCTCTCCCTGGGAGAGGGCAACAATACGAATTCCCTCTCCCTCAGGGAGAGGGCTAGAGTGAGGGTGGTCGTATCGCCCTCGCAACGATTCCCGAGGGCCTGTAGCTCAGCCGGTTAGAGCAGGGGACTCATAATCCCTTGGTCCCTGGTTCGAATCCAGGCGGGCCCACTCTTATTTAGGACGATTATGCGATAGTAATCGCTAACATCTCTTGCGGTAGTCCCCGAATAAGTCCCCGTATTAGTCTCGGCACCCCATAGGACCGATCCCCCAAAGCGGTCGGAAAGGTGAGCCTGCGCGGGGGAGCTACGCCCTTTGTTGAGCTTTCCACAGGGCGCCCTAGCCGATTTCCGCGCGCATTCCGCGCCGAAAAATCAATCCCTTATCGACATAGCAATTGACAACGGTCAAGTCAGCTTGACACAATCCATGCAATTGTTCGCCTTGAGTGCAGACGTCTGCGCTTTGGGTGATATTACCGTTGGTATTCGCCACAAGCCGGGATAGCCGACCCCGTTCACCCGCAGTTTCGGCGTGGGAATTTCATGACAAAACGGGGCCTCTTCAATGCTTGAGCTGAAACCATTCGGTGATGTGATAGCAGTACGTCCCAACATCGAGGATGCCATGGCAACCGACATTAAATCGTTCACGAAACCGCAAGAGATCGCGGAGGCTGGCGAACGCATTTACTTGACACAATACAAAGAAAACTTCGAGCGCCAATACTCTGGCCACTTCGTCGCGATCGATGTTCTATCCGAAAAAGCCTATGTGGGCGAGTTTCCGGAGCAGGCTCTCGAAAAAGCGAGAACCGATGCCCCCAGTGGCCTTTTCCACCTGATCAAAATCGGATCCGCTGGGGCCTTTCGGGTGACCTTCGCTTCCCATGCTGATAGCAACTGGGCATTTTGACAAGCTAGGGAATCCCTGCCTCTCCTTTAAACTGGCCGGGGTCTTCCAGGTTCTGCCGGGCATCGATTTCGAAGGGATAATCGATACCGGATTCACTGGTTTTCTCGCGTTGCCTATTGTCCGGGCCTTTTCGCTTGGCTTGCCTCTATACGGTACGACCAGCGCCGTCCTCGCGGATGGAAGCACGGCGACCTGCTTGACCGCTTTGGCCAAGATGACGGTCGGGCAGATCACCAAACAGGGGATCGCCATGCTCAACTGGGCATCGAGCGACGTGCTGCTCGGCATGGACTTTCTCAGGACTTTCCAACTCAGCCTTTTCATGACCAAGGACAAAATCATTCTGCTGGACGAGGATGCGTTGAAGAATTTTGTCAATCAAGCAGCTGCTTCAGCGCCTCCAGCTCCACAACCGCCTGGAGCCCTTCCGCCCCCGCAGCAATAGGCTTCTCGTCGCCGCTCCCAAGACACCCTCTCCCGCTCGCTATTGGCGCCAGGCGCTCGATCGCGATTTTGGTAAGCTGGGGCACCGCACGATGAGCCGGCCGGAGGAAAATGATAGCAAGTGTCGAAGACCGTCTTCGATATCTTGCGGGCGGCGGTGAAGCAGTTTTGGCTCGCCGGGGCTTTCATGGCGATTATTCTCGCGATGTCGCGAGGACTCGTGAGCGGGATTGCGTTTTTCACCGCGTTTGCCGCGCTTGCCTTGTTGGCCGGATGCTCGCTGGAGGCACCTCCAAGATCAAGCAAACAGGGTGCGGGTCTTGATTTTTCCAGCAAAAAGCCTCAAAGGCTTCGAAGCGCGGTCCTCAAAATGAGACTGGACGACACCTGCCAGCCAATCAACATATTGAAGACCGAGTGAGGTCTTACTGTCAGTTGGACGGGTGTGTAGGGTGGTCGCCGCGTTTTTTGTGAACCACAACTCAGTTTGCAAATAATCGTGAAGACTATTTCCGCTTTCGACCTTTATGCTTCGTGGATCGGGCACTAATGTCACTCGCGCATGCTTCGCCATCTCATCAAGCAGGAGCAGTCGAATCATGTAGTTGTATAGCTTATTCGCGTCGGCCCGAATATGTGGCAGAACATTCTCCTTCGTCGCCGTTATCGTGTAATGAGAGATATCAGAATGATCGGTTACCAATTTCCGTGCGGCAGCGGCGAAGTGCTCTCGAGCAGGGTCAGGCAAGTCAACCCATTTTTTTTCTTTAGCCGTCTTCCAGTTGAACTTGTCGTGTAGACCTGCCACTACCCGTTTGGGCAAGTGCTTCTTCTCGCTTGGCACAACTAAAGCGCCAATCGTCAGGTACCGGCTGGACCCGCCCTGGCGATACGGGGCATCAAATTTCCAGCCCAAATCACCGCTCTCGTCCAAAAAAATTATTACCGAATCCATAAAAAATGGCTTCCCGAAGGAAGCCATTGTAATCGGTGGCGGCCCCTAGAGCCGACGCGCTTACAGCGCGCTTACGATACCGTTTCCGGCGTCGCGGTTGTTCTAGGATTTACCCGCCAAGGCCAGTATAGGGTCTGAGTACATAAACTTCAATCACGATATCGACGGCAACCGCCCGGCATTTCTGGAGGATTGACGAAAATCCGACAGACGAGGGATGCCCCGTGGCATTCATTTCCATCGCAATTCGCCCGGCTGCGTCTTGGAGGACAAGCACTTGTCCGCTCCTAGACTACCAAGCGAGGTTCGCCACTGCCGGAAGGACACTCACTTTCTTTGAATCGGCGCCTTTCCGGAACGGCAATCATCCGCGCTACCCTCAAACGAAAGGTTGCCTTCGGGACCACGTTCTGTCGCGTGCTGCCATGCCAATGAGAGATGTAGATTGAGGAAAGGCGTAGCATTCCCAGAAAGTCGCTTGGCGAATGGATGACGAAACATCCTGAGGGAAGGCGCCATGAGATCCAAGGAAAGAGCCGATGCGTTTCAGGAGGCCATTGCCTACTTGGAACAGCGGCGCGCAGAACGGCAGATCGCAACGGAACGGCACAAGGAGCGCGAATATAGGTTCCTCAAGCCCTCTGAGTACCTCCAACCTCCAGAACTGACGCCGACAGAATCAACTTCAACATCCCACGTTATAGGCGAGGTCGCCCCAACTTCGCGAACCGCAGCTTCGGCAGATGCGGCATGCGAGCCTCCATCAACCGCCGAAACGGCGCATCCAGAACCCCAAACCGCGGTCCTCAGCCAGGAAGCTCGAGAGATCAGTCAAGGCGGCGTCCCACAGCCAATACAAGGCAGGCCCGCCGTAAAGGGTTGGGTCTATGTGATTTTCAATAAAGCAATGCCGGGTCTGGTTAAGGTCGGGTATTCAATGAAAGACCCAGAATTGCGAGCCTCCGAGCTAAATCACACCGGGTCACCTCACCCGTATTGTGTCGACTATGAAATGTTGGTGTACGAACCGCGCGACGTTGAGCAGAGGGCTCATAAGTTATTGTCGGATTGGTCCGAAGGAAAGGAATGGTTTCGATGTTCTACTGAGGAAGCTGTAGCAGTGATTAAAGAGGTGGTCGCGGGCCGCGAAATTGCCGAAACCTATAAGCAGGCGGAACGCGAAGCGGCGCTATTGGTCGCTCGCGAGCGAGCCCACAAGAAGGAAGCCAGAAGACAAGCCGAAGCCGAGATCAACTCGATACAGGGCGCTCTAAGTACACGCATCGCGCAACTCTTGCAGAGAGACTTTCCGGAGCCAGCGCTCGCCCCTTATTGGATCGGCTGGGCGCTTGCGGCGATGTTTCTGATCGCGGTAGTTTTGCCGAAAGCCACCGACATGGGTACGGTCATCTTGGGGGCAATCATTGGCTTCTTCGCCGCACTATTTCACGTAGGGCACATAACCGACAAGCAAAAGAATTCCGCGCAGTACCAAGCAGCAATAAAGAAGCGCGAGGATGCGCTAGTAGACGTAAGACGTAAGGTTGAAGCGAAGTACGGGCTTTCGACCGATCATGAGGTGTCTTGAACGCCGTCGTTCTTCTGTTTTCGGCCGCTCGCCAGGGGTGGCGACTTGGCTTGGCCCAGAAGGTGTGCCCCGCCACTTTTGCGTGTTCTTTGTCTGTTAGCGGGCGAACCCGCCGGCCTGCCCCTCGCGCGCGTGCGCGCGCGTACTGTGCGGAAAATTCCGCCAATGTCACGGTTTATCACGGTGTACGCCATGCGCCAAAGCTCAAGACCACGACTTCTCCCGACATCCGAGCGACCGCGTTCCGCGGCATCCTCACGGGCTTTCAGGGTTCGCGCGAACCTCAACATCTTTCAACAGCCGAACCTTAACATCTCTCAACATACACGGCGTGCGCCAAGTGTCAGCCCCTCGCCCCGGACCGCTCAAGCCACGCTGCCAGATTGGCGATGGCGAGCCATTCGTGGCGTAGACCCTTCGCGCGCAGCCGCTCGTAGGTGCGCCACGGCATCCCCTCGGGCTTCGGCGGGAACGGTATCGCAAGGTTCGGATCCCCTCCGAGTTGGCGGCGGATACGCTGCGCGATCAGGCGCGGCCGATCGACTCGGGCCGTGAGCTGGCTCTTGTAGCCCAGGCCGTGACACCGCCGGCAGAGGAACCGGCCTTGGCGCAGGAACAGCTTCCCGGCCCGCATGGAACACCTCGGGCACTGGAACCAGGCCCGCGTCCCGCCGTAGTGGCATGGCGTTCGCACCAGATCAACCCGCTCGACGCGGTGCCGTCCCGATTCCGGGGCGTATTCGAGCACGATACGATCGGCGGCCACGCTGGCGATGACGTTGCAGAGGGATCGGCCGTCGCGGGACCAGATCAGTACGTGGAAGCCGTCCGATGGCTCGAGGAATCTTCTCTGGCGCCAGTCGCGCACGTCGATCGACGGGCAATGCTCGCAGCGTGGGCGTCCACCGGATCTACCCCTGGCTATTTGAATCCTCCAATTCCGAAATTGAAAGCATGCCGCCCCTATACATGATGTGCGCTCTACCGCAACCGCGGGCCTCTCGACGCACGGCATGCGCCTAGAGCCAGTACCGTATCCGCTTTCCGTTCTTGATCTCCCGCACCCATAGAAGTTCGGCCATCCGGTCAAGCGCCTCGGGGGCAGGGTCGAGCCCCATCTTCTGCACCACCCAGGGGAGGGTGCGGGACAAGATCCACGAGAGCGCGGTGGGGTTCGGGACGTAGCGGCCCCGCTTCCATTCGGCCACCCTCGAATAGTTAATCCGCATCCCAAGATCCTCGTTCAGTCGCTCGATCGCTTCGCCAAGGGTGAGGCCGTGGTATTCCTTCTCGGCCTCGATCCAGGATTCAACGAGTCGTCGCATGATTACCGTCTTTCCCTCAAAACTGCGGTTTCGGGTACTTCTCCTCAACGAGATCGTTGTACCGCGCCAGTGCGTTGTTGGCTTCGACCGCCTTGCCGGCACGCAGATACCTGCGATGCTGTTCCATGAGCGCTTGCAATTCAGGGTCAGTATCGATCGCCCTGAGCCTTGCCATTAGCGCACTCTGGCGGTCCGCGAAAGATGCTGTGCCTGTGGTGGAGCTTTGCGGCGCAGATGTCGATTGCTTCGCCCTTTCCATGAACGGTCTTGGCGCAGTCTGAGGCCGATCAGGATTCGTCGCGTAGTCCGCAATGATGTTGTCGAGGGTCTGCTTGCCGCCGACGATCTCGGCCAATCGCTCGTAAGCGGCGGGATCTTTCTGCGCGGCCTCGATGTCGGCCGGGTAGACCGTGAATCCCGGTGCCGACGCACCGGACCCGCGAAGTCCGAGCGGGTCTTGTGCAGATTGGGGCAGGTAGCGACTCGGGTCCGCGTTGTACTTCTGCCTGAATTGTTCTGCTAGGGTGGGGTCCTTTCGCAATGCGTCAATGGCTGCTTGCGGCGGTGTGACAGGCGCAAGCTGTTGCGCCTCACCGCCTCCCATACGAGACCGTAGCGCGGGATAGAGGGACGGCAGTCCGCCCGGCAATGGTTGTCCGTGCAGAGTCCAGTCGACAGCCGGCGCTCCTGCCGGTTTCCCGGGTTCATCAGGCGAGAACCAATGCGATTGTGGCGGCACTGCCGGGGCGCCCGGGCGAATTACGCCAATCGCGCCGGAATGCTCGTCCACCATGTAGGTGTTGCCGTCAGCATCCTTGTCGACTTTGAGACTTGGCGCCGCGGTCTTGTCCTTTCCGCCGGAACGGATTAGATCGGCCTCGGCGTTCCAGCGGTTCGCCAATGCGCGGTAATAGTCGAGCTGTTCGGGCGGAGGTGGCTTCTCCGGTGCCGTGTAGGTCTGATCTCCTATCTTCTCGGTTGCGCCCGCCGCAATCGTCCGCGGCTTCCGCCTGGCCTCTTCCACCGCAATGTCGCTTTTCCCTTGCGCTTCTTCGAGCACTCCCGGCGCAAGGGCCTTCTGCTCGGCGAGTCTCTGCTTCGGGCCGTATTCGAGGTTCGTCTGCGCCTGATGCGTCTGCTCACCCGTGCGTAGAGCGCTCAACGCGCGATCACGATCCATTTCGGCTTCCTTGCGGACTTGAATGAGGTCAAGCTCTGCGGCCTTCCTGCCCATCTGCTCGCCGACATTCTCGAGCGCCCCGCCGGCACCGGCCCCGGCCCCGGCAACGAAATCCATGAAACTGCCCATGTCAGGCTCCTAATGAGTTACCTTGTTGAAGTCGTGCGCCATTCCGTCCGGGGCCTTCACTTCCAGACCATGCTGCGCCCAGCGCTCCGCGTATTTCTCGAACATCCCGCGCAGCAGTAACACAGCCTCACGATGCGCGGTCAAATCCTCTCTCAACGCAGGGTCAAGGTTGGAATACCGGGACACCAGCGCCTCGGCTTGTAGATCAAGCTGCTGAACGCTCATTTTCGTAAAGACAACTTCCGCGCCCACATCCTTGACCAGCCCAAACAGATCATCATCCATGCGCGCTCCTCTAAGCTTCATCGCATCGCTTCGACTATCTGAGTCGGTCCCTCACGCCGGTATCTTGTGGAGTGCCATTTCGCGCCGGATGATGTCGAACTGCGTCGCCGGACTATCTGCCCCGGCGCGCAGGATGATTTCATTGACCTGGATGTTGCCCGAGATATTCCCGGCCCTCGCCGCTACGGAAAACCTAGCCATTGCTGCGGCGCCAGGGTTGCCTATCGTGGCTGCGCCCATGTTCAACCGCACCGAGGAAGAAGCACCATTCCACACCGCACAGGCGACGAATTTTGTACCGAGAGCAATACCCTGCGAGGTCGGCTGGTTCGCAGTGTTGCCAAGGCCAATATTTGGTGACCCCCCTTGCTGCAATACACCCAAGTCATTCAACCTGTCGCCAATAATTGTCGCAAGCGAAGTCCAAGTAATTTGCGTGCCCGTGAAGTACCACGTAAAAGGCTGCGCCTGAACGCTTGCTGCTACCAGCAGCGTATGTGTGGTGCCGTTGAACATCATGCTGGGACTGGCGACGATCTGCGCGGGCGTCGCTCCGGTCGAGTTGAGAGTCCAGACTTCGCCCGTATCCGCCGTGAACGTCGCTCCATTGGTCATGGTTTCTGCGGAAAGCGCCGGGTTAAGGTCGTTGACGAGCGTGCCGCCGATGCCATCGTAGACTTGAACCCGATATACCTTGCCGGCGTAAGGCTCATCCCCCGCCGCGCCGTTGTATGAACTGATCTGAACCGGCGCGTTGGTATTGGCAATGCTGGTCGCGGAGGCTCCTGTAACGGTCGTCCCTAATTGGGTCCAGGTGCCCACGCCGGTATCCGGGTTGTAGTCTGTTGAGGTCCAGAATTTCAGATCGTACCCACCCGCCCCGTTGTCCACGTCGAGCGTATAGCGCATCGTGGCGGCTTGGCCTGCGGTGAAGGTGACTGCGGCGGAGCATTCAATCGGACCGGAGTCAACGAAGTTGGTCCCATCAGCGGACCACCCAAACAATGGTTTCCCGGCGCCTAGGTTCGAGTTGATGTAACACAGCCAGGAAATATTCGGGGCAGCGTTGGCTTTGGTTGCGACTTTCTGGCTATCCGCGGCCGGCGTCTTCCAGTTGTCGGCGGCCATATAGATACGGATGTCAATGTCGCCGGTAATGCTGTTCGCGGCGGAGTCCGGGGTGCTGAAGTGGTTTCCTGCGACGCCCGGCAGGTAGGCATATTTAGTCCCCGTGAACGGAAGATTGATTGGCCCGCTACCGCCTGTTTCAAGGAGCGGTCCAAAACCGCCGAGTTGCGTTTCCCAGGCGGTTGCGGCCAGGGTTCCAGTTACACCGACGCCGGGCTGATGCCATGCGAGCGTATCGCCGCCAGCGAGCAGGCGGCGCAATGCGTCCAAGTCTCCGATGCGGTTGTTCAAGTAACGCAGCGCACCCGCTGCGCCGATGTATCCGCGCTGCTTGCGCGGTCCTATGTGCCAGGCCATTAGTCGACGACCCTCAAGATGACCTTGATCTGCTCGCCTGAAACGGGCGTGTAGGTATTCCTCACCACCATGACGCCGTAGATTTCCGTCCCGTTCGGCTTCACCGGGATACCGAGGTTGCGCTGAACGTTCACGCTGTTTCCGCCCGCGGTGCCCACCTTCCACGCCGAAGATGGAAATTCGATCACGTCAATCAGGGTCAGCATTTCAGCGTCGGTCGGCGTGAAGGCGGCATTGTCGGCGTCGGCCGTGACCGTCGTATCGAACAGCCACAGCTCCAGGTCCGGCTTGACCGTTTCGCTGGCGGAGTCGATGCAGATGGCGTGCTGGATCACTGAGCTTGCAAGATTCTCGCTGGCAACGCGATTGAACGTCATCACGCTGGCGTCGCCCATCACTTCACCAGCGGCGTATTGCGTGGCGTTCGCGGGTCGCGTGAAGGTCGCCGGGACGTTCCGGCACCGGCCGAGTACAGTTTGTGTGGGTCCTGCCATGGTCAGATCCTCGTGAGGTTGGAAAGCGGGGGAGATGTTGGTGCTGGTTGCGGGCGCTCTGGTTGCGCGGGTTTGGCGCAGTGCTTCAGGTATATGCTTCTCAAGACCGGATCGAGCTCGAGCCCGCCGCGGATGGCAAACTCTCCTTCGGGTGTCTCGGGGACTGCGGGGTTCGTGTCGGTCATGGTGATCTCCGTCTGGTTCGGTTCCTGGAAACCGGGCGCAATCGCACGCAGTTGCACGGCAGGCGCGTTGTTCGAGCTGGGCAGGCGCGAGGCGCCGCACCCGCCGGCAGGGAACCCGATGGCGAACCCAGTGGGGAACCGGATCAGGGATTGCGGGGTCATGGCATGGCCTCCGCGGGGACGGCACCGACCAACGCAGCGATCGGATGAACGCCTGTAGGAAAGAGACTTCTCCGGTGGCGCGAAGGCGAACGGATACGGGACGCGGGACGCGCACGTAGCTGGGGGGGCGTTTCGGGGAGCGCGCATCCTTTACCCTGTGGCACCAGCAGGGATTCCTCCCTACAAGCAAATGAGTCCGTGCGGAGTTTATTGATGAGTTCAGGTAACCGTGGGTGCCCACCTTCGGAACCAGGGTGCCCACCTTCGGAACCAGGGTTACCAGCTTGTGGAGGGGCGAGGTCGTCACCGTCAGTTACCAGCTCAGGGGCCGCGATTGGGAATCTGATTCCGTACACGTAGTGGCGCCAATCACGGCCCTCGGTCTTGAATTCGCTCCGGCAGATCCAGCCTTCGGCCTCGGCGCGGGCCATGTGTTCCTTCACCGCCTTTTCGCTGAGTCCCGATCTGCTCGCGATGTGCTTCATGGAAGGGAAACACTTGCTGCCGTCCATCGCCATGTGCAGGCTCAACATCAACAGGACGTACCGGGTCGTTGGCGACCGTGGGCCTTGTTCGCCCAAGAAAGCATCGCGCCAGCGAAACAATATCTGCTCGGATCTGACGCGGGCAGGTTTGCTCGCCATGTCAGGCCCCCGCTTCCGCGGCCTCGGGGCGCCCGCCGCTCGAGCGATCGGGAGCTGGTTCGCCAGCGTCGCCAACAGCACGTTCGGCGTCCTGGTATGGCCGATAGGCCCACAGCGGGCACGAGTAACCCGAGCAGTTTTTGACCTCGTTTCGGTCGAAACCGACGCACAGCAGGCACTGCGCCTTGATCGCGCCCCGAGGGCTTGCAGACCCGGAAAACGCTCGCCTGAGCGTGCCTTCGGACGATTGCGGGGCACTGGAAAGAACTTCGGCAACGCGGGCCTCACGAATAGGGTTCAGCATGGCGAAACCCTCTGAATCGCCACATCGCCGACGATGCCGATTTGCGATTGTCTGGGCATGGAAGAAGGCGTTTTCGCGCCGAGGCTGGACGGTTTTGTGGTTCGGCTGATACTGGAAAGATCGGCAGCAGTTGCCGAACTTCTGCGCACGCCGTGCGCCTTCTGCGGTATCGAGCACGCGTATCGAAGACCCTGGCCAACGGCACCGCGGCCGGGGCGTTTCGAGATCACGACAAGCCAGTGCTGGGCCACCATTCGGCGCAGAGTCTCGCCGATTGTCCGAACGCCAAGGCCGGTTTCGATCTTGAGGCATTCCTGGGACGGCGCCGGGTTGTTTGGGTTCAGCATGTGGGCGACAAGTACCAGACCAACAAGGCGACAAGTAGAATCCGGCCCGCGGCTCGAACACAGCGCACGGCGCCACCGTCCGAGCCGCGG
>Ga0209726_10008772_pt1 | contig 10755 bp, 6 predicted proteins | sample Subgrocontami54m_FD_187453 | JGI IMG/M metagenome (GOLD analysis project Ga0209726, IMG submission 187453) | Subsurface groundwater microbial communities from S. Glens Falls, New York, USA - GMW46 contaminated, 5.4 m (SPAdes) (version 3) | ecosystem: Environmental > Aquatic > Deep subsurface >... | reverse complement strand
GGGCTTCCTGAGATACGCCGGATCGAACAGGAAGGCGCTCACCATGAAGAAGCCCAGGATTCCGATGGGCATGTTGATGTAGAAGATCCAGCGCCACGACCAGTTGTCGGTGATCCAGCCGCCCAGCGTCGGCCCCAGGATGGGCCCCATCATGATCCCGATCCCCCACACCGCCATGGCCATGCCCCGCTCGCCCAGCGGGAAGATCTCCCAGAGGATCGCCTGCGAGAGCGGGATGACGGGGCCCCCGCCGAGGCCCTGGAAGACGCGCATCACGATGAGGAAGGTCAGGTTGGGCGCGAGGCCCGAGAGGAACGAGGAGACGGTGAAGAGCACGGGCAGGACCGGCGTCGTCCAGAACGGGATCGGCCGGATCGCGCCGAGGAGGAGGCCCGTGTAGACCATTGTGAGCATCGCCAGGCCGCCGCCCGCGGTCGCGAGGGCGAGCCGCGCCGTTGCCGGACCGCCGAGCAGCGCGCACGCGGCGTGCAGCGCGCTCGTGACGAGGAACGCCGAGAGGATGACGACGCCCCGCGAGATCCAGGACGTGCCCGGTCGGCGGCCGGCGCGAAGGAATCCGGCCGGTCGGCCGAGGTCGCCGATCAAGAAGAGTGTCGCCGGACCGACGAGGAGCGGCCCGAGGATCACCGCGACCGTTGCCGCGCCCGGCTCGCCGAGCCACTCGGCGGCGGCCCCCGTCGCGTAGGCGCCCGCGCCCGTGCCCGAGACGAACAGGTAAGCCGCGACCAGCCGGCCCCAGGTCTCCTGGCCGCAGCCCGCGCCGCCCCGCGCGACCGCCGCGTCGCCCGCCGGACCTGCTCTCCCGGAAGCGCTCACGGCGACAGGTAGTACACGCACGGGTCGGTCCCGAACTCCGGGTTGAGCTGGAAGCCGCCCTTGTCGCGCACCAGCCGCGAGACCTCGCTCCCGGGGTCGGCGAGGTCACCGAAGACGCGCGCCCGCGTCATGCAGTTGGCCACGCAGGCCGGCTCGAGGCCGCGCTCCACGCGCTCGATGCAGAAATCGCACTTCTCGACGACGCCGTCGGCGTGCGCGTCGGCGCCGGCCCGCTCGTAGGGCGTCGGCGCCGTGCCGAAGTACGCGCCGTCGCCGTCGTTGAAGTAACGCGCGCCGTAGGGGCAGGCCTGCATGCAGTAGCGGCAGCCGATGCAGAGCGCGCGGTCGATCGTGACGACGCCGTCCTCGCGCTGCACGGTGGCGCCGGTCGGGCAGACGGGCAGACATGCGGGCTCGCGGCACTGCATGCAGAGGACGGGCAGCGAGAGCCGCCGCACGTTCGGGAACGTCCCCGACTCGGACCTGAGCACGCGCGCCCACATGATCCCGGGACGCGTGGCGTGCTCGGCTTTGCAGGCGACCTGGCAACCGTAGCAGCCCACGCACCGCTTGAGGTCGATCACCATGCCCCAGCGCGGCATCGCGCTACGCCCGGTAGACGCGGACGCGCGCGTCGCAGTCCATGGTGGCGCTCACCGGGTCGAGCGCGCGCAGGGTAATCGGCAATAGCTCCTCGAAGAACACGCCCTTGCCGCGCGCCACGGGCATGCCCGGCGCCCAGTGCCCGCCGTTGTTGGCGATGCCGACGACCTCGGGGTGGATGCCTTGCACGAGCCGCGCCCGGCCCTTCACGCGGCCGGCGCCCGCCGACTCGACCCAGATCATGTCGCCGTCCGCTATCCCGCGGGCGCGGGCCGTGGCGGCGTTGAGCGACACAAAGTAGCTGAAGGGATCGCTCTCGGTCGAGATCTCGTCGAGCCAGGGGTTCTCGTAGGTGAGGGAAAACGTGTGCCAGGCGACGCGGTAGTAGATCGCCTGGAGGTCGAACCCCGGCCGCCGCGTCTCGAGTGCCGCGCACGGCTTCCAGTCCGGCAGCGGCTGAAACTCCGCCACGTCCAGCTCGTCGAGCCCCAGGGCCCCGGCGATGGAGGCGACGCGCTCGCCCAGCGGCAGCATCCACTCGAAGTAGATCGGCACGCGCGCCTTCACGAACGGCTTCCAGTACGGCTCATCGACCTGCTTCGGCCAGCGGAGCACCCCGTGCTCCTTGAACCACGCGAGCCCGCGCTCGGGGCCGAAGTAGTTCCGGTAGATCCGGTCGCCGATCTCCTCCCACGTGTAGCGCCCGTCGCGCTCGAGCCGGCACGGGCCCTTGAGCGCGTAGTAGTGGTTCATCACCGAGTACATGTCGCCGACGATCCCGAGGCGCTCGCCGATGTCGAGCAGCACCTCGGAGAAGTGGCGGCGCTGGCCGAGCGGCGCGACCGCCGGCTGGCGGATCTGCCAGCCCCATTCGCCGGTGCCCACCGGGAAGTGATGGATGTGGTTGTTCGGCGACGGGTCCAGGCGCTCCAGGTAGCAGGTGTCGGGCAGGATCACGTCGGCGAAGGCCGTCGTCTCGTCGAGGAACAGGCTGAAGGAGATGACGAAGAGGTTCTCGAGGGCCTTCGCGGTCGTCTCCGGTTGGCCCACGCTCATCAGGAGGTTCGAGCCGTAGTTGATGAGCACCTCGGGCGCGTACGGGATGCCGAACCGCTCGCGCGCGGGGATCGTGAGCAGCGGCAGGTGGCTCGTGAGCGCCGTCGGCAGCAGATCTTGAAGGTGCAGCCACTGGGGCGAGCGCGGCTCCGCGGGCGGGTAGAGCATGCTCGAGAAGCCGGGCTCGCTGGCCCCGTACCAGATGCCGGGAAGCAGGAGCCCGTCACGGTCGGCCTTCGGCATCCAGCGCGGGAGCTGCGTGTCGGGGTGGCCGTGGCAGACCGGATTGCAGCCCAGGAGCCCCCCCGGCACGTTGCTCGCGCCCACCACCTCGCAGAGCAGCTCGATCGCGAGGGAGGTGAGCCAGGCGTGGTTGTGACCGTGGGCGCCCTTGAAGTAGACGAGGGAGGCCGGCCGGTAGGGGAGGGTCTGGCCGTCGATGGTGATCGTGCTCCCGATCCGCGCCGCCTCGCCGAACTCGCGCGCGACACGGCGGATCGTGGCGGCCGGGATCGTCGTGATCTCGGCGGCGCGCTCCGGCGTCCACGCCCGCACCTGCTCGCGCAACAGCTCGAACGCCGGCCGGCACGCCTCGCCGCCGACCCGGTAGCTTCCCTCAAGAGCAGGCTCGCGGAGCGTCGAGTCGTCGAAGCACTTTGCGCGCCCGTCGTGGGTGTCCCAGACGAGGGGCGGGCCGCTCTGGCGGTCGCGCAGATAGCGGCCGTCGTCGCCGATCAGATAGGGCCCGTTCGTGTGCTCGGCCAGATAGGCGTCGTCCCGGATCCCCAGCTCGTTGAGCAGCACGTTGAGCATGGCGAGCGCCAGCGCCCCGTCGGTGCCGGGGCGGATCGGCAGCCACTCGTCCGCCTTCTCGGCGCTCGCGTTCAGCATCGGGTCCACGACGACGAGCTTCATTCCGCGCGCCCGCGCGTCGGCCATCCGCCGCGCCATCGTGGTGAGCGCGTAATAGGCGGCTGTTCCGCAGTTGGAGCCGAAGACCAGGAGATAGTTCGTGCGCTCGAGATCGGGGTTGGTCGTGAGCGAGGCGTGGAGCGTCGCCGCCAGCAGGTGCTCGGCGTTCCCGCAGTGGTTGCCGTTCGAGATGAAGCTGTTCGAGGACCCGAAGGCCGGCATGAAGATCCCCATGCCGAACGTGAGCGGTGTCATCGACGGGACGGCGCCGCACATCGCGAGCTTCCGCGGGTCCTCGGCCCGCACGCGGCGGAGCTTCTCGGTGACGATGTCGAGGGCCTCGTCCCATGTGATCTCGACCCAGCCGGGATCCTCGTGGATGCCCTTCACGGGGTTCGTGCGCTTGAGGGGGACGTTGACCCGGTGCGGGTCGTAGAGGAGCATGATGCCGGCGAGGCCCTTGGCGCAGAGCCGCCCCTCCCCGAGCGGGCTCTCGGGGTTGCCCTCGATCTTCACGACCACGCCGTCCCGGCGATGGACGCGGATGCCGCACTGGTTGTAGCAGAGGCTGCACGCGCTCGGGATCCACACGTCGTCGACCGGCGCGCGGGTCGCCGTGTCCGGTCCTCCCGCCAGAGACACGCTCGGCTCCACCATGGGGATCTCTTGGGCGATTATCCCAGCGGAACGCGCTACGCCAATGGTCGGTACGCCTCATTTTCGTAGTGAGATTGGAGCAGAGCAACCAGCAAGGAGCGCTAGCCCAACTTCCACGGCTCCGAGACCGGAGTGCCAATATTTCAGCAGGTTACGCCGCTTGTGAGTGACTATGGCGGCGGGGTGGGGGCCCAGGTCTTCACCGGCTTCATGACCTCCTGCGGGATCTTCAGCGTGAGGTAGATCTCGCGATGGACCGCGTCCGGCGTCGATCCCTTCCGGATGCGTAACGTCTGGCCGTTCGTGGCCGGCAGCACCACCGTGACGACCTGGTGCGTGGAGATCTGTTCGCGCAGCGTGGCCCACGACGTGTGCACGCCCTGGTCCAGGAAGCGCTTCTCGATCGCGACGAGCAGGTGGTAGGCGAGCACGCAGAGGAAGATGTGGGTCTGGACCCGATGCTCCAGGTGATGGAAGATCGGCCGCTCCATGAGCGGACTCTTCATGTCGCGGAAGGCGTCCTCGACGCGGGTGAGGAGCACATACAGGCGCCAGATCTCCTCGTCACCGAGATCCTGGCGATCGGTCTTGAGCAGATACCCACCGTCGAGCTGCTCGGCCTTCGTTTTCTTGTCCGCGTGCGGGGTCCACGTCACCGCCGCGCCCGCGGCGTCGAAGGTGACGTCGTAGTACCGCGCGACGCGCGGATACCGCTCTTTGAGCCGCCCGATCGCTTCATGCACCTTGGCCGCGACGTGCAGACGCCCCGTGCGGACCCGCGCCTGGAGCTTCTGGAGGTCCGCGAGGAACCGCTGCTCGTGCTTCTCCCGGATCGCCCGATCTTTTTCCGTGCGCCCTTCACTGCGGCACAGGATGTGGACCGCCCCGTCGACGAGCTGGCGCTTGATCTCGACCCGCGATTTCTTCTGCCCCGGATTGCGCGGCGAGGGCTGGCGGATCACCTCCGCCCAGCCGGTGTCGTCCTCGAAGGCGTCCAGGTGGGGCGTGCGCTCGGCTTGGAGGCCGGCCACGAGATAGTGATAGCCCCGGTCCGTGATCTCTTGGAGATTGTCCGCATAGGCCATCCCGCGATCGACCACCACGGTGGTGCCGCCCCGGCGGCCCGTGCGCTGTTCCAGCGTCGTCAGCATGTCCGCCACGGTCGTGCGATCGACGCGATTGCCGTCAAAGACCTCGTGGGCTTTCGGAAAGCCGTCGCGATCCAGGACCAAGCCCACGACGACCTGCTTGCAGTCCGGGCGATGGTCGCGCGAATACCCGCGTGTGGCCTGCGGATTGAGCCGGCACTGCCCTTCGAAGTACGTCGAGGTCAAGTCGTAGAGGTAGAGGGTGTCGTCCAGGTTGAAGAGCGTACGCTCGCGCGCGGCCAGAGCCCGCTCGATCGGCGCGCGCTGCGGATGCAGCCGGTCCAGATTGCGATAGAGCGCCTCGTCGCTGAGCGTGCTGAAGTCGGCGCCGAGGATGTCGGCCAGGGCCGTGCGCCGGATCCAGTCGGGCATGGCGTGCTCCGAGGCCGGGTGCACCAGGCGGTTCAGCGTCATGAGCTCCGTGAGCACCTGCGCCCGGGCCGAGAGGCCGGCCTCCGCCAAGATCCGGTCCAGCTCGAGGGCGCGCCACATCTGATGCCCCACGTGGACCGGACCGGCCTCCCGGAGGTCTTCGGTCTCGACCTGCTCGGTGTGCACGGCCACCACGTCGGCGCCGACGGCCGCGGTGGGACGCGGGCGGCCGCGCGGCGGGTGCGCCCGCGCGGCGACCGCCGCGACGGCAGGATCGGGCAGGAAGGTCGTCTGGCCGCCCAACGCGGACGAGAGCTTCTGCGCGAGGCCGCGCCACTGGGCTTCGGGGGCGGGGGCCAGCGAGCCGAGCGAACAGATTGTGCGGTGGCGCGGGCCCTGGGGGGTGGCGACCGACTCGACGAGGAGATGATTGACGTAGGTCTTGCCGCCCACCTGCCGGCTCGTACGCTTGATGAACACGCCGAGTCTATTTAGTTACTCTCACCTGCCTCCTGTCAAGAACAATCGAGTCGGACATTCCGGCGGCTGACGGGGCGAGGTGCCCTCGTGGGTGCCGCCGCACTCCCCGGGGGCCCGTGGCCCATAGCGCCGGCAGCCAGGCCCCTTCTGATTCGTGACTACTTTGGAGATTCCCGGAGTCACCCCACGACATTTCAGGGGGTTGCGCGGCGCGCGCGCCCGAAAAACAGCGTTGACGCGGCGCGCGGTGTGGAAGTTGGGCTAGATGCCGGGCAACGTGGCGGCGGGCGCGGGTGGGGCGAGGGCGGCGGAGCGGGCAAGGTGGGCGAGGACGGCCTGCACGGCGAGGGGGATCCTGGACGATGGCGATGACCCGCAGCCGGCTGCCACAGAGGGGCAGGCGAGGACATCGAAGTCGACAGGATCGGCAAGAGCCGTCTCCGCCAAACCCTCGCCCATGAGGTCCGCCGCCTGGGCTTCGACGTCGTGTTCATCGACACCGAGAAGATCCCGACCCACCTCGCCGTGGGCCGGGCCGACGGCACCCACGATCCTATCGGAGGCAGACCTGCAGAAGGTGACGCGGCGCCTGACCGCCACAAGAAAGCCACAGTCGAGGGTCGCGGCGCAGCCACCACCATCATGAGTGTGCGACAATCAAGGCACGGGCGGATAGCTCAGCTGGAAGAGCACGGCCCTTACAAGGCCGGGGTCGCAGGTTCGAGCCCTGCTCCGCCCACCATTTATTAGCCCCCTTCGGCGACGGTCGCCCCGTCCATGGCCCCAATCACCGACGGCACGGTCGGCTCGCTACGCGCGAGCGGGCCCCCCACCGCCCCGCCGGCATCATGGCAGCGCAGAGACCGCGTTGCCCTTCTGGATCAGGGTGCGCAGGGCCACCCGGTCGGCCGCGATCAGCTCGGCGATCCGCGGGGCATTGACCGTCGCCACGATGATCTGCCCGATCTCGGTGTGGACCTCGCTGAAGATGCCCAGCGCCTTCAGCTTCTGGGTCTGGCGCTGGTTGTCCTCGGTCGGGGTCACGTAGTGCATCGACCCCGTCTTGTAGCGATGGATCAAGAACAGGTGCGCCAGCGTCATGAGCCGCCGGTTCCGCAGCGACGGATCGAAGGTGTTCTGGTCGCGCACGGACAGGATCCGGTGCCCGCGGCGGTCGTGGATGTCGGCAAAGACGACGTTGGCCACCTTCTCCGCCGCCGAGTTCAACACCCGCAGCTCCAGCAGCTCGGAGCCGGCCGTCATCGGCCGCAGTTCGACCCGCAGGGCGCCCGGCAGCGCATTCGTCTCGGTCCAGATCTTCAGCCAGTCGTCGAGCAGCCGGATCGGCACCTCGGTCTGCACGAGGTGCTGATGCTGCGTCGACCCCGCCCCCATCGCCTTGGTGGTCGCGGTCCGGCCCGACGAGGCCATCAGGGCCGCGTCGAGCCGCGGGCCGCCGACGAGGGTCTGCGGGGTACGGTACGGGGATTCGATCAGCCGGATCTTCCGCTGCAGCCGCGCCAGCGCCAGCATCCCGTCCTGCTTCAGAGCGGTGGCGAACTCCTCCGCCGCCACGCCGTCGATCTGGTGCCCACCGTAGGTGATGAAGGTGAAGACGAAGCCGGCCTGCCCCAGCTCATCGGCAAAGCGCTTCATGGCCTCGTCGGTCATGCCGGTGGTGTCCCAGTTGAAGGACGGTGAGAGGTTGTAGGCCAGCATCTTGTCGGGGAACTCGGTGTGGATCGCCTCCGCGAAGGCCCGCGCCTCCCGGAGGTCGGCTGTGGCCGTCTCCATCCACAGCACGTCGCTGAAGGGCGCGGCGGCCAGCGACTTGACGATGGCGTAGTCGAGACCGCACCGGATCTGGTAGTAGCCGTCCGGCGTCTTCGCGTGCTCGCAATCCCAGAGGATGTTCACGCCCATCGACTCGGCCCTGGCGCGGGCGGTCTCCCACGACGCCCGCTTGGCGAAGGCCTGCCACTCCTCGACGCTCATGTCGAGCGGCTCGCCCTCGCCGGCGCGGGACTCGAGTGCCTCCGCGACGGCCTCCCCGTACGTCATGAGGCCGGCATCGGCCTGCCACTCCTTGAGGAAGCGGTCCAGGACCGTGTCGAGCAGGGCGTCGATGCTCGCGGTCTCGTGCTCGCGCCAGGCCCGCGCCTGCTCCTGCACGAGAGCCATCACCCCGGTCCGCTCCAGCCAGCCGCACGCCTGCTCGTACTCCGAGTCGGCCACGGCGAACATCAGGTGCCCCCGGATCTCGGTGACGCCGACCTCGTTGAGCCGCTTCAGGATCGCCAGGTGGGCCACGCGGTAGCTCGGCGCGCTGAGGTCGGTCGCGCCCATGATAAAGGGTTGATCGCGTTCGTCGTCGCGCCCGTCGATCAGGCTCGCCGCCTCGGCATCCGTGCGCGCCACCAGGATGCCGGGCACGCCCATCACGTCCAGCTGGAAGCGGGCGGCATTCAGACGCTGGATCTGCTCGCGCTCGGCCACGAGGACCTTGCCACCCTGGTGGCCGCATTTCTTCACGCCCGGCTTCTGGTCCTCGATGTGGTAGCCGGGGACCCCGACCTCGACGAACCGGCGGATGAGGTTCCGGACGTGCGCGTCGCCGCCATGCCCGGTGTCGGCGTCGGCGATGATGAACGGCTGGTAGTCGACCTCCGGCGTGGCGGCGCGCTGCTCCGGCGTCATCCGGAGTCGCGCGAAGTACTGGTTCCGGTCGGCCACCAGCAGCGCCCGCACGATGGCCGCTGCCTCGTCGGGCACTTGGTTGAGCGGATAGCTCGCCAGGTCGGCCCCCGGATCCTCGGACATCCCACCCTTGGCCGAGGTCGCCCAGCCTCCGAGGTAGATGCCCTCGATCCCCAGCCGTTTGATCACCAGCGCCTGGCCGGGCGAATAGGGCCCGAAGGTCGTGATCTGTCGCCGCTCGGCGAAGAGCTGCCGCAGGCGCGCGTAGAAGGCCCCGGCGGCCTGCCGCGCCACCGAATGGTCCACCGGCACGGTGCCCTGCTGCTCGACCACCTGGCGGGGCGTGTACAGGCGGACGATCCCCTCGAAGCGCGGGCTCGCGAAGTAGTCGCGGACAGCGGCGACGCGCTCCTCGAGCGACGACGCGTCGGCGGTCCGGCTGCGCGCGGCCGGGGTTTCGGTCGTGGAAGTCGCAGTCGGCGTCGTGTCGGATCCGATCATGGCGAAGCCCCTCCGTCGGCTCGGGTGACGTGTGGCGGGCCCGCGGCCCGCGACTGACTCTCCCCGGTGGCATCGGCCACCCTGGGTGTGCGGGCAGGATGTCGGACCGGCGTCGATCACGCAAACGGATTGTCTCTATCGAGAAGATAAAATATATTGATCAAATGGAGATGGGACAGCTCGAGGCTTTCCTGGCCGTGGGCACCTACGGCGGCTTTCGCCGGGCCGCCGCCGCGCTCAACCTCACCCAGCCGGCGGTGAGCGCCCGCATCAAGGCCCTGGAGGGCTCGCTGGCGGTACTCCTCTTCGATCGCGGGCGGGGCGCCCTCACCCTCTCTCCGGCCGGCCGGGCCTTCCGATCGCACGCCGAGCAGGTGCTGCGGGCGGCGGCCCTCGCCCGCCAGGCCGTGCACGACCTGCGGCCGGCCAGCGCGGGCGCGCTGCAGATCGCCGCCGCCCTGTCCATCTGCACCTACCTGCTGCCGGACGTCCTCAAGCGCTTCCAGGCGGCGCACCCCAAGGTGATGATCACCGTACGCTCGGGACACTCCAAGGAAGTGCTCGACATGGTGCTGCGCGGCGAGGCCGAGATCGGGCTCGCCCGCTCCCTCCACCATCCCGCGGTGGAGACGCTGAGCCTGCGCGAGGACCCGCTGGTCCTGGTGGGCCGGGCCGCGGGCACGCCCCCGGGGCGGCGGCGTGTGCGGCTGGAGGAGGTGGCGGAGCAGCCGCTCGTCTTCTTCGACCGCGGCTCGAGCGACTGGACGCTCACCCAAGGCCTGTTCCGGCGCGCCGGGCTGGTGCCCAACGTGGCCATGGAGGTGGAGGCCATCGAGACAGCCAAGCGGATGGTCGAGCGCGGCATCGGGCTCGCCTTCCTGCCCCATCTCGCGGTGGCCCGGGATATCCGCGGGCGGCGGCTGGCCGCGATCGAGATCGTCGACGCCGAGCCACTGTCGCGGAGCCTCGACGTGATCCATCCCCGCCAGCGCCCGCTGAGCGCCGAGGCGCGCGCGCTGCTGGCCGCCCTGCGGGCGGCGGTGCGCGAGGTGGTAAGCGCCGACGCGCCGCCCTCCCGTGGACCGGCGTCGGAGCGGTCTGGGAGAGGACGCCGAGCCCGCAGCCGGAGGTAGGGGGGTGCGCGGGCCGAGTTTCCGTAGAAAACTTGACCCCGCGGTGTCGGCTCCGGCACCTTGGTGCCAAGCTGAGCAAGCGACCACACCCTCCGAGCGCGCCGCCCGCGACAGGAGCAACGTGCTTCTCTAGAATCCCCTCGTGACGATGACGATGAGACCCCAGTCGACCTCCTTGGCGCTCGTCACGGGCAGGTGGACCCCAGCCCGGAGATTCCAGCCCTCGGCCGGTTCCACGCTCACGCCCGGGGTGAGATAGAGCTGCACCCGCTCGCTCAGAGGGTCGCCCCGGTGGAGCAGCGTCACGCTGTTCAGCTCCAGGAGCAGCGCCAGCCACTTCAGGGGGGAATACGTCGCCG
>Ga0209726_10008763_pt1 | contig 10765 bp, 10 predicted proteins | sample Subgrocontami54m_FD_187453 | JGI IMG/M metagenome (GOLD analysis project Ga0209726, IMG submission 187453) | Subsurface groundwater microbial communities from S. Glens Falls, New York, USA - GMW46 contaminated, 5.4 m (SPAdes) (version 3) | ecosystem: Environmental > Aquatic > Deep subsurface >... | reverse complement strand
GGACGGGGGTGGGGTCGGAGCTACGGCGGCCGCTCGGCATCGCCATCGTCGGCGGGCTGCTCGTGAGCCAACTGCTCACGCTCTACACGACGCCGGTGATCTACCTCGCGTTCGATCGATTGGCACGTCGGGTTCGCGCGAGATCTGCATGAACATCTCGGCGCTCTTCATCAGGAGGCCCGTGGCGACGACGCTCCTGACGATCGGCCTGGCGCTGGCCGGGGTGCTGGCCTTCGGCCTGCTCCCGGTGTCTCCGCTGCCACAGGTCGACTTCCCGACGATCCAGGTCTCGGCTGCGCTTCCGGGCGCGAGCCCGGAGACGATGGCGACGTCGGTCGCCGCGCCGCTGGAGCGGCAGTTCGGGCGGATCGCGGGCGTGACCGAGATGACCTCGACCAGCCTCCTCGGCTCGACCGGCATTGTCCTGCAGTTCGACCTCAACCGCAACATCGACGGCGCCGCCCGCGACGTTCAGGCGGCGATCAACGCGGCCCGGGGCTACCTGCCGCCGACGCTCCCGAATAACCCCACCTATCGTAAGGTGAATCCAGCCGACGCGCCGATTCTCATCCTGGCGCTGACCTCCGACACGCTCAGCCGCGGACGGATGTACGACGTGGCGTCGACCATCCTGCAGCAGAAGCTGTCCCAGGTGCAGGGCGTGGGCCAGGTGACCGTGGGCGGCAGCTCGCTGCCGGCCGTCCGCGTGGAGCTGAATCCCACCGCGCTGAGCAAGTATGGGATCGGGCTCGAGGACGTCCGCGGCATGCTGAGCGCGACCACCGTGAACCGGCCAAAGGGACAGCTCGCGGACGGCGCCAGGACCTGGGAGATCCTGACCAACGACCAGCTCCGCAAGGCCGAGGAGTATGCGCCGCTGATCATCGCCTATCGGTCCGGCCGGGCGGTGCGGCTGGCCGACCTGGCGGGCATCGACGACTCGGTCGAGGATCTCAGGACGATCGGGCTGGCGAACGGCAAGGCCGCCGTGCTACTGGTTCTCTACCGGCAGCCGGGCGCCAACATCATCGGCACGGTCGACCGCATCCGCGATCTGATCCCGCAGCTGCACGCCTCCATTCCCGCGGCCATCGACCTATCGGTCGTCCTCGACCGGACCACGACCATTCGCGCGTCGCTGCACGACGTCGAACGCACGCTTGTGATCTCGGTGCTGCTCGTGACCTTGGTGGTGTTCGTCTTCCTGCGGAGTCTCCGGGCCACGATCATCCCGGGCGTCGCGGTGTCGGTCTCGCTCGTCGGCACCTTCGGCGTGATGTACCTGCTCGGCTATAGCCTGGACAACCTCTCGCTCATGGCGCTCACGATCGCGACGGGGTTCGTCGTCGACGACGCCATCGTCGTCCTCGAGAACATCACCCGGCATCGGGAAGGAGGCCTTGCGCCACTCGAGGCGGCGCTGCGCGGGGCGAAGGAGGTCGGCTTCACCGTGCTGTCAATGAGCATCTCCCTGGTGGCGGTGTTCATCCCGATCTTGCTGATGGGCGGCGTGGTGGGCCGCCTCTTCAGGGAGTTCGCGGTCACGCTCTCGGCGGCAATCGCGATCTCGCTGCTGGTGTCGCTGACCACCACCCCGATGATGTGCGCGATGCTCCTGAAGCCGGAGCGGAGCCGCCGCCATGGCCGTCTCTACCGTGCGAACGAGCGGGGATTCGACTGGCTCTTGCGCCGGTACGACGCGAGCCTGTCCTGGGTGCTGCGACACCCACGCGGCGTGCTCGCGGTGACCCTCCTTACGATTGCGATCAACGGCTACCTGTTCGTCATCATTCCCAAGGGGTTCTTCCCGCAGCAAGACACCGGCCGGCTGACCGGCGCGATCCAGTCCGCGCAGGACATCTCGTTCCAGGCGATGCGGGAGAAGCTGTCCGAGGTCGTCGGGATCATCAAGAGCGATCCTGCTGTCGAAAACGTGATGGGATTCACGGGCGGCGGTGGTGGTGGCGCCACCACCAACACCGCGCGCATGTTCATCGCGCTGAAGCCCCTCGGAGAGCGGAAGTTCAGCGCAGATCAGGTGATCGCCCAACTCCGCGGGCGTCTAGCCGGGGTGCCGGGGGCACCGGCGTATCTCCAGGCGTTCCAAGATCTCCGTATCGGCGGACGAGCCAGCAACTTGCAGTATCAGTACACGCTCCAGGGAGACAATGCCGGGGAGCTCGACACGTGGGGACCGCGTGTCGCCCAGCGCCTCCGTACGCTCCCGCAGCTAGTCGACGTGAGCACCGATCAGCAAGACAGGGGGCGCCAGTCCTCGCTGGTAATCGACCGCAGCACGGCGTCGCGGCTGGGCATTACGCCGCAGCTCATCGACGACACCCTCTACGACGCCTTCGGCCAGCGGCAGGTGTCAACCACATACACCCTGCTGAACCAGTACCACGTCGTCATGGAGGTCGAGCCGCGCTTCTGGCAACGCCCCGAGACGCTGTGGGACATCTACGTACGCTCGCCCACCGGGGCTCTGGTGCCGTTGAGCACGTTTAGCCACTACGAGCCCGCGTCGACGGCGCTTGCGGTGAACCACCAGGGCCAGTTCCCGTCGGTGACGCTGTCGTTCAACCTCGCCCCGGGGGCCGCGCTGGGCGAGGCGGTGACCGCGATCGAGGGCGCGACACGGCAGATGGGGCTACCGGCGAGTATCCGGGGCGGCTTCCAGGGGACGGCGCAGGCGTTCCAGGCCTCGCTGACGAACGAGCCGGTGCTGATCCTGGCGGCGCTGGTGGCGGTCTACCTCGTGCTCGGCGTGCTGTACGAGAGCTACATCCACCCGGTCACGATCCTGTCCACGCTGCCCTCGGCCGGGGTGGGCGCCCTCCTGGCGCTGCTGCTCTGCCGGACGGACCTGAGCGTGATTGCGCTGATCGGTATCATCCTGTTGATCGGCATCGTGAAGAAGAACGCGATCATGATGATCGACTTCGCGCTGGAGGCGGAGCGCCAGCAAGGCCAGAGCCCCGTCGACGCCATCTACCAGGCGTGCCTGCTGCGCTTCCGGCCGATCATGATGACGACGATGGCGGCGCTGCTGGGGGCGCTACCGCTGGCGCTGGGGACGGGGGTGGGGTCGGAGCTACGGCGGCCGCTCGGCATCGCCATCGTCGGCGGGCTGCTCGTGAGCCAACTGCTCACGCTCTACACGACGCCGGTGATCTACCTCTACCTGGACCGCTTCAGACTGTGGGTTGAACGTCTGCGAGGAGGCCGTGGGCAACGCATGGCGCAGGATACGCCTCTGAGCCTAACGGGTGTGGATGCTTCGGTGTGAAGACGATGCGCTCTTCGGCTGTGCGCATGATGAACATGGAGGGTGGTACCACAACTGGGGGCAGGTTAGACCTCGCAACGGGAATTCGCATCGCCCTGCGCGCCCTGGCGTGCAACAAGCTGCGCAGCGGTCTCACCATGCTGGGCATCATGATCGGCGTGGGGGCCTTTATCTGCAGTGTCGCGGTCGGGCAAGGCGCGTCGAGTCAAATCGAGGAGCAACTCCGCAGCCTGGGGGATAACCTGATCTGGATCGAAGCCGGGAACCGCAACGTGAATGGCGTGCGCACGGGCACGCACGGCACCAAGAGCCTCACCCTGGAAGACGCGCGAGCCATGCAGCAGCAAATCCCCCTGGTAGTGAATATATCCCCGCACGTCGACATGCGCGTCCAGGTCGTGTACCACAACCAGAATTGGTCCACCCAGGTGCGTGGGGTGGCCCCGGCGTACTTGGCGATCCGGCGCTGGCGCATTGCAAGCGGGAGCGTCTTCTCGCAAGACGACGTGGCGTTCGCCGCGAAGGTCTGTGTGCTCGGCCAGACGGTCGCGGCGAACCTGTTTGGACCGGAAGATCCGGTCGGCCAGACCATCCGCGTGCAGAAGCTCCCGTGCCGGGTCATTGGCGTGCTGGACTTCAAAGGGCAATCGGCCATTGGCCAGGACCAAGATGACGTCCTCCTCATGCCCTTCACCACGGTGCAGAAGAAGATCAAAGGGATTGCTTGGCTCGACGACATCATGTGTTCCGCGAGCTCGTCGGCGGACCTCCCGACGGCCGAGGAAGAGATCACCGCGTTGCTACGCGAGCGGCACCGCGTGTTGGGGGGCCAGGAGGACGATTTCAACCTGCGCCACCCCTCCGATATCGCGCAGGCACGCGTCGAGTCCCAGCGCACCATGACGCTTCTTCTGGCGAGCATCGCCGCGGTCGCCCTGGTGGTAGCCGGCATCGGGATCATGAACATCATGCTCGTGTCCGTCACGGAGCGCACGCGGGAGATCGGCATCCGTCTGGCGGTTGGCGCACGCGGGCGCGACATCCGCTTCCAGTTCCTGGTGGAGGCCGTCACCTTGGCGCTGATCGGCGGCGGGATCGGGGTCGGACTCGGGTTGGTCGGCTCTTACGGCATCGCCTATGTCACCGAGTGGCGCACCCCGATTCGGCTCGGCACGATCGTCGTGGCCTTCGGCTTCGCCGGCGCAGTGGGCATCTTCTTCGGCTACTACCCGGCCCAGAAGGCCTCGCGCCTCGACCCCGTCGAGGCCCTCAGCAGATAAAGGGCATCCTGAATCACTGTCAGGCCCTAAAACAGAGAACTGAACTGGCCACATCCCTACTCGTCATCGGGGACCCAAAATTCCCCACCTGCGGGGCCTGACAATCCTTGCCCTCCGCCTCCTACCCGTGCCATGCTCCCCGCAATCCGAATGATGCTGCCGTCCCTCGGCGAGGGCCTTCACTTAGGTCGAGAACCTCCCACTCCGGCCGCACCGTCCGCCAGGAAAGGCCCGTAGAGGAGGTCTGGCTGCACACCGCTCGTAATGGCAAAGTGCGTGGGGTTGGGAGTATGAATTACACCTCCGTAGTCGGCACATCCGTCGCTGCGCCGATCACTTGGCACACCCGCTCACCCATAGAGGACGTCCATCCAGCGGAGGGCTCTGCATCCATCACGCGTCCGAGATAGACCTGCGCGAAGGGGACAGAGAGCCCCAGGCGAACGGAGGCCGAACGCGACGGCGCCGCATGCCCTCAAAGTCCTACCGAGCGCGGTCACTCCATCCTCCGTAGGGCATTGAGACAACGCTCCCTTGACCGTGTCAATGGCCCGTGAGAGAATACCCTGGCGTGGAGTGATTCACCGGTACCACCATCCTACCGTCCAAGGAGAATGACATGTCAAAGCAAGCAGCAGAACATCACCGCAAGGCCGCTGAACACTACGAGCACGCCGCGCACCATCATAAGGAAGCGGCAAAACACCATGAGGCCGGCAACCACGAGAAAGCCGCGCACCATGCCCACCTCGCGCACGGACACCATCTCCATGCGACCCACCATGCTGAGGAGGCAGCCAAAGCCCACACGGAACATCACTGCGAGCACTAGACTCCTCGAGTCAGGACCATCCTGCCTTCCTGGGCATGGGTCGGCCCGGGAGGGTTTTTCCATGCCCTCTGGCCGACGCGGGAAAGGAAGAGTCATGCCGGTGGACATCGGGGTGGAGGTTCGGGTACGTGTCCCGCTCCTGCGCGGGGACATGAGGCAGGCCGAATGCTACGGGACGCGCTCCTCAAGGCGGGGAGGGCCATCGCACTCGTGATCTCCCGAAGGCGTCTCGCCTCTTCGGCCAGGGCCCGGCTTCTGGATGGCGCGCGGAAGGACCCGTGAGAGGCGTCATCTAGGGCCTCGATGAGAAGGCGAGGCGGGATCCGTGGAACTGGCCCCTCGCGTGCCTCAGAAATACCTCATCGCTGTCCCCTGACACTCGCCACCGAAACTGCAGATTAACCAGAAAGCGGCCCTGGGACGACGACCATCAGGTCATACTGCCTCCGGGGAGTTGGAGCACCAATCGAATCGCCGACCTTCGCCCGACTCCGCCCCATGGTAGCACATCGCTTTCCATCTGACGCCGGTGGGCGGTCGCCCATGGACATTACACCCCCGTAATCTTGAGTCTCATGTATTGGTCACAGCGCCCTGTCTCCCCCACGCTTGGTTCACTACCCTTAATCGAGGCGTCTTGGACCAGCATCCTGCTCGCGAGGCAACTGGCGATCATCGACCAGAATGGGTGGCGGATTTGATCGGAATACGCAAAGGGAACGATTCTAGGGACATCGAGCGGCAAGGGCAGTTTTGAGCGAGGCGAATATGCTGAAAGGGGTCGTCAATCGCGGAAAGTGGTGGAATAATTTTCGCTCAGGTCGAGGCTACCATCATTGTTTCGCATGTTCTCCCAATACTTTGTCAAATACTCATCCCACTCCTCCCGGGCTCTCTCGCGCTGGCAACAGCACTGAGGCTCCCGCCAGCGCCGCCGCCCCACGCGCATAAGGATCAGGCCCACTAGGATCGCGTACACCACTGAGAAGCCCACCTGCCAAGCTAGAAGCTCACGTCCACGCAGGATGTACTCCTTATTGAACCCCTCAAAGAACGCCTGGAAGGCATGCGGCCAGAACCCGCCCGCCACAAGCAAGACGAGCCCAGGGCCACCACTTCGGCTCAAGCGCCCCTTGCCCCTTCGCTCTCTTAGGCGCGCTCTGCTGATCGGTCCTGCTCATCCACCCTCGCCACGTCGGCTCGGGCTCAATTTGGTCCGGCGTTCCCTTTGGCTGATCGGTCATCGACGTCTCCTCTTTTCTCGACAGCGCCAACAGCACCCGGTTGAATAAACTCCTCAAAAATCACGCGTCCCATATGGGACCAGGCGGATTCGGGCACGGGACTCCTGGAGAACAACCAAGCTCCCTGGCGAGATGTCAATCCTTCTTTTCAGAAACTGTCGCATCACCGTAATGACATTTGGCGCTCGTTGATCCCTCAGGCGAAGGTAGATGACCCCATAGCAAGGCTCCTGGCGGGCTATGGCCAGCTTCCCGAAATCCCGATCGTGACTGATCACGCACCGCTGGGAACCCCATGCCCTCTGAAACAGAAAGGCGTCGTCCTTGCCTTGCCACCCCTCTTCCTTCACGTCCTGCACATCATGTCCCTGCTCACGCAAGAACGCCACGAGGCGAGGAGAGACATTCTCGTCGGTTAAGAACCGGAGCCCACTAGGCCTCACCCGGCCTTCTCCAGATCCACGTATATCTCATTCTGCGAAGACCGGGCTGCATACTGCAGGCACGCCTTGATGTCGCTCGGCTTCAGGTGTGGGTAGTCTTCTAAGATTTCGGATTCAGTGGCCCCTGATGCAAGCAGTTCCAGAATAAACTCCACCGATATTCTGGTTCCCCGGATGACTGGCTTCCCTCCCAAGATGTGTGGATTGGCCGTAATGCGCTCTAGTAAGTCTACTGGCCTGCTTCTCTTCTCTTCTGTACTCTTACTCATCACGATCCTCCGTCCGTCTGACCTGCCTCACCGCCTCCTCTCGAAGCTCTCTGAGAAACTCCTCGGCCGGCCGGCTCTTGCCAGTCAAATGCTCCTCATGGCTCGTGCGGATGTGCTCCCTCACGGTCGGGTCCTGCAGTTCGAGGTAGTCCTCGTTCGCCATTCCCTCCATCTCCAGTCTCCCCTTACCGTCCCTCATAACGCTCCGCATGCGCCCGATGCATCTCAACGTTCTCCCGGTACCGCCGGAGCAATCCGGCATCTCCCCGGAGCACCAGCAGATTCTCCGCGTTCCGCTCCTGGGCCGCTTTAGTGAAGTTGAACGAGCCGGTCACCAGTGTGGTCCCGTCGACGAGCATCACCTTATTGTGTGCAATCGCATGCGCGGCGTCAGTAAAGAACCCCCCAGCAAGCTGGGGGGCATTAAAAATCAAAACCTAACTGCCTGGGATCATGCTGATGCTTGATGTAATGGCGAATCACCTCAGCCGTCACCTTATCTCCCACGCTACGGACAAAGAATCCATCGTTCCACAGCTCTCCACCCCACAGTTGTTTCTTCACCTCAGGGAACTCCTGAAACACCAACCGGGCAGAAATGCTCTTCAAGGTCTGCACGACTTGCGACGGACCATATCGGGGTGGAGCGGACAGAAAAATATGCACGTGATCCTCCATCACCTCCTGCGTGTCGATCTCAAACTCGTAGCGCTCCGCAATCCCCTGAAAAATCTCTCGCAAGCGCTTGACCACACGCCCCCTCAAGACCATGCGCCGGTACTTCGGCACCCAGCCCACATGGTACTTCAGATCGTACACTGCCCCCCGAGACCGCTTCAGCCCCATACATGGCAGTTTACCAAATTTGACCCGCTTCGGGGGCTGGCCCTTTTCCTCCCCCCAGCAAGCTGGGGGGTATCCAAGGGCCGGTTTTTATGAAAACCGGGATCCCGGCATGCGCCAGGAAATCCGCCGACGAATACCGCTCGCTCCGCAGGGACTTGTCGAGGATCACAGTGACGGCCACGCCCCGCTTGTGGGCGTCTCGAAGCGCCTTGGCAATCGGCGCAGACGTAAACGAATAGGCTTGGACCAGGATCTCGCGTTGCGCCCCATCCAGGAACCGCACCAACCGCTCCGTGCAATCCTCGCCGGGCGTGAAGCACGCCTCGGCCGAGAGCGACTCGGCCGCCCGGGCCAGCTCCGGAGACGGGAGCACAGTCCACAGACCGCAGGCCAGAACAGCCGCCACCAGCACCGCCATCAAGCGCTTGCCGACGATCGCTGCAGCCTTCTGGAGCGTGTCGAGATCGACGCTATCGTTTTCGGGGTCGAGAACACGCTGAACCTGCGCGCGGCTGGTGTGCATCCGGCGGGCCATTTCCGCTTTGGAGATCTTCTGTGCCTGCATCGCCTCGGCAAGTTGCCACGCGATCACGCGCGTGATAGCGTGGCTGGTGGCCTCCTCAAACAGGCCTTCCTCCTTCAGGAAGTCGTCGAAGGACGATCCGATATGCTTCTTGCTCATCGTTCAATCTCCCGTTGTCGTGTATCGTAGCGGAGCGAGCGTATAGCTCGTGCTCCGCCCGCCTTTCGGGTTGCGGACAAGAAGACCGCGCTCAACGAGTGGCAGAATGTCACGGAGGGCGGTGTCCTGGGAACACTTGGCGAGCTTCGCATATGTCGATGTCGTGAGCTTCCCCTCGAAGCCATCGAGGAGACGGTTGAGCACACGGCGTTGCCGGTCGTTGATCGCCACATCGGTGAGCACTCCCCAGAAGCGGGCCTTAGCGAGGACTGTGGCCAGAGTGGTTTGTGACCCGTCAATGGCGCGGCCCAGGCAGCCGAGGAACCATTCCATCCAGGGCGTGATGTGCATCGTCCCCTTCTGTGTCTCTTCAAGAATGCCGTAATACGCGTTCCGCTCCTGCCGGATTTGCGCTGACATGCTGTAGAAGCGTTGCGGACTGTTTTCTGAGCGCGCCAGGGCCATGTCGGTGATGGCGCGCGCCATGCGGCCGTTGCCGTTATCAAACGGGTGGATGGTGACGAACCAGAGATGGGCCAGCCCAGCGTTCAAGACCGGATCCATGTCGGTATTAGCATTGAACCACTCCAGGAACGTACGCATATTTCCATCGACCTGTGGCGCCGGGGGCGCTTGATAATGGATGTGCTCTTTCCCAACCGGGCCAGAGACGACTACCATCGGGCCGGTACTGTCGTCACGCCAGGCCCCTGCCCTGATTTTGGTCATGCCGCTGCGCCCGGTGGGAAAGAGGGATGCGTGCCACGAATAGAGTCTTTCCGTTGTGAGCGGCTGGTCGGAGTGATGGGTGGCGTCGAGCATCATTTCAACGATGCCCTCGACATGTCGGTCTGCGGGCTTGAGCGCCCCGATATCTATGCCGAGGCGTTGGGCAATCGAGGATCGGACCTGTTCCGCGTCCAGCTTTTCCCCCTCGATCTCACTGCTTTTGAGCACGTCGGCGGTCAGGGTGTGCAGCACGGCTTCCCGGCGGAGGGTGAAGCCGAGAGCTTCCATGTGGCCGATCAGCCGGCCTTGCCGGTGGCGGACGGCGGCCAAAGGCTCGGCGAGGCGCTCGCGATTCCAATCAAAACGGGGCCAGTCAGGCAGTTCGTAGATATACATTCTCCGCACCTCTGCGGAGATTATAGCCCGTAATCGCCGCAAATGGCAAGTGTCCGCCGCAACAGTCCGGCGTCTCCCTGGGTTCGTTCGGGAATTGGTGATGAGTTATCGCGTGTTCTGGCCGATCGCGTCAAGAAGCTTTCGCGCGATGTCGGCTTCCTGGGAGTCGGGGTGGTTCTTAACCAGCGAGGAGCGCCCGTTCTTGTGTTGGAAGGCCTTGTAGAGGTCGTCGGAGTCGGGGATCAGTGCGTCCCGGCTAGACCATTGAGAGCCGGCGTGTTCGCTAGTCTGACCTTATATATCTAATATTACCGGGAGCGGTTTATAGATGACACCCGCGAGCCTCTACCTGGCTCGGCGGAGGACATCGCATAAGAGGGGAAGTGTAATCTATAAGGCGCTCCCATTAGTAACTTATTTGGAGGGGGGCGGTGTACGCCGGACGCCGCCCAGACCTACGTCCTTGCCTCGTGCGCGGCTGTGTCTCTCGGTCGCACGCGAACTTTCACCTCCACGCGCGAGCCGAGCCGGTTGATGATCGACATCAGGCGATCAACGGTGAACCGCCCGAGATCCGCATTGCGGATGCGCGAGAAGTCGGCCGCCGCAATGCCGGTTCGATCATGCGCGGTGCGCACGCTCAAGCCGTCCCGATCGAGCGCCCTGATGATTTCGGCGGCCAGGATGGCCTTGAAGTGTTCCACGTCCGCGTTCTTGTGCCCGAGGTCGCAGAATACATTCCCGCTCCCCCGCGT
>Ga0209726_10008757_pt1 | contig 10768 bp, 11 predicted proteins | sample Subgrocontami54m_FD_187453 | JGI IMG/M metagenome (GOLD analysis project Ga0209726, IMG submission 187453) | Subsurface groundwater microbial communities from S. Glens Falls, New York, USA - GMW46 contaminated, 5.4 m (SPAdes) (version 3) | ecosystem: Environmental > Aquatic > Deep subsurface >... | reverse complement strand
AACTCGAATGCGACGCGCGCCCGCTTCTGGGCCATCTCCACCGAGTTGGTGCCGTCCTCCCAGGGCCGCACCGCCGTGCCCGCGCCGAACATGTCGGTGAGCTGGCCGCGGAACGTGTGCCAGTACGTGACCGAAAAGCGGAAGTGTTCCTTCATCGTCTTCCCTTCCACGACCTCGTCGGGATTGTAGTGCCGGAAGGCGAGCGGGTTTTTCGACTTGGGACCTTCGTGCTGGACCTTGGTCACGTCAGGGAAGAAAGCTGTTGCCATAAGCTGAATCGCGTTCGTGTTTTCGTTTTGTGTCGCATCACGACCGGCGGGCGTGCCCACGAGGAACGAAAGGCGGCCACCCGGCCACTACCCTCGCCACGCTGGTCGTCACTGTAAGTGTCCATTTCTACACACCGGCTGTCGCTTCGTCCAGTCTGAGATTTGGCTAAATGGGACCCAAAGGTGCGACCAGCAAGACTGAAGAGGGGAGGGGGCCAGGGGTGCTCTGGAGTCCGTTTCTCAGAGCGGCGGGAAGCTCCAAATCCCAAGCTCCAAATCCCAAAGAAGCTCCAAGCACCAAGCTCCAAAGCGACCGACTCCTGCTGCTGGGCACGGATTCGGCGAAGCCAGGCGGGCTACGCGACGCCGGGAGTTCTTTGGGATTTGGAACTTGGAGCTTCTTTGGAGCTTGGGGTTTGGAGCTTCGAGCTTCGCAATCCCAGCCACTGAAAACAGCGAGGAACCCGGAACGAGAGTCGTCGTGGGTTTCCGCTGTGCGCTGCATTTGACGATGCACTTTAAGATTGCCACGCCCGCCGAATCCCACTATCGCCTGCTCGACGATTGAGTTTCTCGCGCCATGCCCACAACCTTGATCCGCCGCGCCGCATGAGACTGGACGAACTGTTTGACCGCCAGCCACGCACACTTTCCTTCGAGTTCTTCCCACCGAAGACCGAACGCGGGTGGTTCACGCTCGAGGACACCATCGAACAACTCGTGCCCCTGGGGCCGGACTTCGTCTCGGTGACCTACGGCGCCGGCGGCAGCACGCGGGCCAGGACGCGCGAGATCGTCCAGCACATCCAGGCCAACACGGGCGCGACGGCGATGGCGCATCTCACGTGCGTCAATGCAACCAAGACCGAGTTGCGCGCACTCCTGGACGAATACGCTCGGGCGCGCATCCAAAACATCCTCGCGCTGCGCGGCGATCCGCCGAAGGGCGAAGCGCACTTCACGCCGACCGACGGCGGCTGCGCTTTCGCCAGCGATCTGATCGACTTGATCCGCGACGATGGCCGCTTCGCCATTCTCTGCGCCGCGTTCCCGGAACGGCATCCCGAGGCGCCGTCACGCGAGTTCGACTGGCAGAATCTCCAACGCAAACTGGAGAACGGCGCTTGTGCGGCGATCACGCAATGCTTCTTCGAGCCGACCCCGTACTTCGAGCAAGTCGTCTTCATGCGGAAGGCGCTGGGCCGGCCGGTGCGCATCATCCCCGGCATCTTGCCCATCGTGGATTGGAAGGCCCTGCAACGATTCTCCGTCCTGTGCGGCGCGACGATCCCACCGGCGCTCCGCGAGCGCCTTGAGCCGCTGGGGGAAGACCGCGTCCCCCTCCGCAAAGCCGGCATTGCCTGCACGATTGAGTTTTGCCGGCAACTCCTCGAAGGCGGCGCGCCGGGCATCCACATCTACGCGCTGAACCGCAGCACCGCTGCCGCTGAGATCGTCACCGCGCTGCGGCTGTCGGGCCACGTGGCCTGAGCCTCGACGCTCCCGTGAAAAGCCCGCGGATCACGCGAATCCCACGAATCGGGAGAGAACCGGCCCGGTTTCGCGGTTGAGAAGACGGTCAGCTTTCTCCCACTCCAGAACTGCTGCAGCGGTGGAATGATGGCGAACTCGCTGGTTTTACTCGCGACAAAAAACTACGCGGCCGCGTAGTTTCTTGTCGCCACGTTTTGGCTCTCGTATTCTCCACGCGACCGGCTCTTGCCTTCCAGGTCAGGAGTTCTGAGCCTCTGGGGCGGAGCGAGGCAAGGGATCAGGAAGTCTGGGAGTGGTCGAAGGAGGCGCGGCCCGAAGCCCGTCATTCGCGTTCATTCGCGTGATCCGCGGGCTGATTGAGTGCAGGCTTCCGGTCGAGCAGCACGGCCCCGCACCGTAGCACTACTCGGTCTCGGCAACGCCCTGCAACTCCTGCGCGTTCCAGTACGGCCCGTGATCGACCGTCTTGTCGCGTACCGCCTCCACCTGCTCGGGCGTTACCAGTGGCGCGTTGTTGCCCCACTCCTTGTTGCCGCGGATGAAGGTGAGAATCGCTGCGATGTCCGAGTCAGCGGGCATGAGCTCGCGAAAGGGGGTCATAATGCCGGTATTCCAGACTTGGCCTTCTACAGTGATGGGGCCTTGACCGCCGTCGAGCACGATGCGCGCAAGCCGGCCCGGCCCCGCCGCCAGCACCCATTCGGACCCAGCCAGCGCCGGACAATTGTTGACCGTCGAACCCGTGCCGCCGGCCTGGTGGCAACTGGAGCAGTATTGATCGTAGAGGCGCTTGCCCTGGAAGAAGTCGAGGAACGACTGGCGGAATTGCTGACTGGTCATTCGTTGAACCGTTGAACCGCCGCCTGTGCAGCGGGCGTGACCGACGCATTTGCTTCTCGTGGCCGCGGTCGTCACAACGCGGCTGCATGGCTTGCTGCACGCGCGCAGGCGAATTGCAGTCCCGTGCTCCCGAACGCGGGCTCGGCCCGCCGGCGTTCGACGCGAATCAGGGTGCGCAAGATGGACACAGACCCGACGCAAGGCGAGTGGAAGTTTCGCGGCAGCGGAACGATGACTTGGCTCCGGGCACCCGCCTGAACTAAAGTACCGCCATGAGCGCCACAGAACTCATCACCCAGTCCAAAGCCCCAAGAGTCAGAGAGGCTCTTGCGGCCGGTGGGGCCGTCGCTCAGATGCTGGAACACCTCGTTCGCCAGCTCCGCAGACGGGCCGCGAGCCACTGCGCGCACGGGTCAACGCAACGCTCTGGCGAGCCGAGTATCCAAGCTACAACAGTGGCTGACACGAGGGTCGATTCTATGGCTCAGCCGACAACAAACGTTCAGACACGCACCGAGTCGGACAGCAGGGGCACGATCGAGGTGCCCGCCAAGCCTTACTGGGGAGCCCAGACGGCACGCTCGCTGATTCATTTCAAGATCGGCCACGCTCATCCATAAAGCCAGGGGCGAGATCGGACCGTGGTTTGGACATGAACCCTCAACCATTTCTACGAGGCCCAATGCCAGAGCGGCTGCAGCAGATTCTTGTCTATCACGAAGCCACCAAGCACCATTTTCACCGCTATGCCCGGGCGTTGGGCTACTTGGATTGGGCCAGCCAGCCCAATCCTTTCCGGCGCTATTCCGGCGCGCCCCTGATCCGGCTGAAAAAAATCCCGCCGGCTCCTGAACCGTTGTTTGAATACGGTTTCATTCCCGGCCACGTCGCGCCGGCACCACTGGATTTCGACAGCATTTCGCAGCTTTTTTACGACAGCTTGGCCCTCTCGGCGTGGAAGAGCATCAAGACGGCAACGTGGTCGCTCCGCGTCAATCCCTCCAGCGGCAATCTTCATCCCACCGAGGGCTATTTGATCTGCGGCCCGCTCCGCGGGATCGGCGATGCTCCGGTGGTCTGCCATTACACGCCCGAGGAACATGCTCTGGAGGTCCGCGCCGAATTCCCCCTTTCCACCTGGCGGGAACTCACCGGGGATTTGCCTCCGTGTGCCATCCTCATGGGACTGACTTCGATTCACTGGCGAGAGGCCTGGAAGTACGGCGAACGCGCCTATCGCTACTGCCAACACGATGCCGGCCACGCCATCGCCGCCCTCAGCATCGCCGCCGCCGGGCTGGGCTGGCAGGCTCGGCTGCTGGATGAACCGGGAACGGAACAAGTATCTCACCTTCTGGGAGTGTTCGATCCCCAGGGAGTGGAGCCGGAACAGCCGGACTGCCTGCTGGCCGTGTGCCCGCAAGGGGAGGAGATCAAAGCTCAAGGGCTGAATTCTTGGACCATCAACAGCTTCACCGCACTTTCATGGCAGGGAACGCCGAATCGACTCAGCCCTTCTCAGGTGGACTGGAGCATCATCGACGAAGTAACGCAGGCGGCCCGCAAGCCGCCGACCGGAGCAATCTTCGAAACTTCGCCCGCTCTTCCCGCGCCGCTCCCGATGCCTTGCCGGGAGATCTCCCTCCGTCAGATGATCCGCCAGCGCCGCAGCGCGGTGGCCATGGACGGTGTCACCACCATCTCCAGTTCGACGTTCTACCAGATGCTTCTCAAAACACTGGCCCGGCCAGGGGCGGTCCCCTTCAGCACCCTGCCCTGGCGACCTCATATCCATCTGGCCATTTTTGTCCACCGGGTGGTAGGACTCCCGCCAGGCCTTTACTTCGTCGTCCGTGACGAGCCGCAGAAGAGCGTTTTGCAGGCCGCGCTTCGGCAGGATTCGCTCTGGAAGAAGCCGGCCTCCTGCCCGGAGGCTTTGCCGCTCTATCAACTGCTCGAGGCGGATGCCAGGGAAGCTGCGAGGCAGATTTGCTGCCACCAGGACATTGCCAGTGACGGCTGTTTCAGCCTGGGGATGATTGCCGAATTTGAAGCGTCGCTGCGGGGGCATGGGCCATGGTTTTACCCTCGCCTGTTCTGGGAGGCCGGGATGATTGGCCAGGTGCTTTATCTGGAAGGGGAAGCCGCCGGGATCCGCAGCACCGGCATCGGCTGTTATTTTGATGATCCGATGCATGAGGTCCTGGGCCTCGAGGACCGGCGCTATCAGGACCTCTATCATTTCACGGTGGGCGGGCCCGTGGAGGACGGGCGGCTGACAACCCTGCCGGCCTATCCGGACGAAGCTGCCCCAGAGAACTTATGAAGCTGAGAGCGTCCGTCGGATGGACGCGGGCGACCGTGCATCTTGCTCAAGCGATTTGGGCCAGGCGATGAGGTGAGCGCGGGTGACAATCCAGACCTCCTCGGCCTTCAAGGATTAGGATTGGCTGCAGGTGGCTGCCAGACCTGGGGATTGCTTGGGGGCACGAGGTCGTGCGCGCCAAACTGCGGCACGGGAAATTCGCTCGGTGCATCAGGATCAAGATGGGGCGGGCGCTTCGGGCCGGTGAGCTTCTGCTCATCGATCTTCCGTTGCAGCGTCATCAAGGCATGGATGAGCGCTTCGGGACGCGGCGGGCAACCGGGGATGTGGATGTCCACCGGGATGTAGCGGTCGATGCCTTTGAGCACGTTGTAGCCTTCCTTGAACGGGCCGCCGGAAATCGCACAGGCGCCCATCGCGATGACGTATTTGGGCTCGGGCATCTGGTTGTACAGGCGCACGACTTGCGGGGCCATTTTCTTGGTCACGGTGCCAGGCACGATCATGAGGTCCGCCTGACGTGGCGAGGAGCGGTAGAATTCGGCGCCGAAGCGAGCCAGGTCGTAACGGGCCATCGTGGCGGCAATCATTTCGATGGAGCAGCAGGCCAGCCCGAACTGGAGCGGCCACACGGAGTTTTTCCGGCCCCAGTTGTAAAGTTCCGCCAGGGTCGTCGTAAAGATGCCCTGCTTGCTCAACTCAGTTCTCAGTCCTTCATCCATCGCGGATTCAATGCACAAAGTCCCAATTAACCCTCACCTCTTGGCATGATTCGGCGTCAACTCATCCCGCCGAGCGAGGCCAACCAACGGAAGCGTCTGAATCAGGAACGACATTTTCAGGCTCTTTTAGATTTCGATTTTAATGTCCGTTCCTTCGACCACGACCTTGTAACTTGGAACGCCCTTCTGCGCTGGCGGCCCCAAGACGGTGCCCGTTTTCAGATCGAAATCCGCGCCGTGCCACGGACAAGTGACCTTGGTGCCTTGAACGTCGCCTTCCGACAGCGGGCCGCCGCGGTGGGTGCAGGTATCGCCGATGGCGTGATAAGTTCCCTCCACATTGAAGAGGGCGATTCTCTGGCCTTCGACTGCGAACGCAGCCGCTTGACCAGGGGGCACGTCCTTGGCTTCCGCTATTTTGATGAGTTTTGCCATAGTGCTTGAGTCGGTTCGGTCGTTGCTGAACAAGTCTGGGCCTTTGACCTCTGTCAGGGATTACTCAGAGTGGTGCGCGTCACAAGCCCGGTCGGTCGGGGCGTCGGCAACGGCGGTGGTCGGCTGCACCAGTCCCGCTTTGAGCAAGTAGGCCTCCACTTCGTCGCCGCTGACATCGGCCAGCAGGTGGCCGTCGATTTCCAGGCAGGGTGAAAGCGGTTGGCCGCTCTTCTCCACCATCTCAGCGTAGTTCAGTGGATTGCTGATGATGTCACGATCCTCGTACGGCAACTGGTATTTTTGCAGCACGGCGCGCACGCCTTGGCTCCAGCCACACGTTGGTTTCAAGTAGGCAATGATAACAGGTGTTTTCATGAGTGATTTGTTTTTCTGGTGTTTTTTTCGTTTGTGGATGATTCGGATGCTGCGGCCCCTCCCCTGCGGTAAATGGGCCTGACAACCATGCCCCAATGGGATCGAATGTACCGTCGGGCCGGGGATCCCCGTTTCTTCCGGTAAATGGGCCTGACAAACGAGCCTGCCTGAAATCCGCCCGGACCTCCCCAGAGTTGCAGTCCGAGCCGTTCCTCCTCCAGGTAATCGCCAGGCCAGACCAATTCGTGCCATGCCAATCGCCGAAAGCCTCGTGGTGCGCTCGCCGCCACGGCGTCTTCTGCTCCGGGCTTCCGCCGCACTGGTTTGAGGCCGCTGCTCATAGTCCCGACTCGATCACATTTCCTCGCCGGCACAATGTGTCCCGCCCGCCGTTTTCGCTTCCAGTTTCAACTCCCACTGGATTGCTTTTGCGGACCGCTCAATGTAGTCGGCGACTTCCGGCCAGTCTTTGATCACCGGTTGGTCGCGGAGCCAAGCCAGGTAGGAAGCCGGAACGCGGATCATGGGTTTCCCCCTGTGTTCCCCGAAGGGAAATGGAGCGAGGTCGCTCAATGGCTTTCTTCGCATAAAACTCAAGCCGGACCGAACAATCGCGGGCGAAGCGGCGTCAGCCTTCGCCGTTGTTCCCAATCGCTTCGACCGGGCACCCTTCCATCGCCTGCCGGCACAGCTCTTCCTCCTCCGGGGTCGTCGGTTGGTTAAACACATAGGAGTAGCCGCCGTCGTCGCTGCGTCTGAAATTAGCGGGCGCGGTTTCCCGGCACAGGTCGCAGTCGATGCATTGATTATCCACGTAGTATTTTCCGGCCGCGTTCTCCGGGTATTTATTGGCAGTGTCAGCCATCGGCTCTTCTCCTGTTCAGGCACACCGGCTCAGCCGGCATATTTCGACACCCTCGGGAGCGCAGACGGCCCGCGTGCCGCTGGCGGCGGCTCGCCGCCAGCATTCCCACCTTGTTTGGAATTTTGAAGAACCCGCGAGAAGCCTAAGGAATTTGGCCCGTCGGCGGGGTGCCGACGGGGGCAGGCGGGCCGGCTGCGCTCCCCAAGATGTGTGAAATACCCGACTTGGATCGGCTCCCGATGTGATCTGGTTGGTCTGTGTGCTGGGCATTGACATTTCTAAAGTTTTGTCTTTAGAAACACATTGCCCATCAGGCTGGCTTTGTCAAGCGGGTCGTTGTAAGCTCTGGGCGATGACGAAGCGCGGCGCGGTGCGCAGAAAAGCAAATCTGGTTCGCAGTCGGCCGGCGATCCTGCAGCTCCTGAAGCGGCTGGGGCCAACCGATTCCGAAGCCCTGGCGTCAAAAGTCGGCATCTCCGCCATGGCCGTGCGGCAGCACCTTTACGCGCTGCGGAATCAAGAGTTGGTCACCTACCGGGAACAGCCCCGTGCCGTCGGCCGGCCAGCCAAAATGTGGTCGCTGACGACTGCCGCTGACCGGTTTTTCCCCGATGCCCATGCCGGGCTGACAGTGAACGTCCTGAAAGCCGCCGACCAGACGTTCGGCCAGCAAGGCGTCCAGCGGGTCGTCTCGCGCTGCGCCCAACAGCAGATCGAGAATTACCGGTCCCGCATCCCTGCGACGGGGTCAGCCCAGAGTCGGCTGGAGGCCTTGATTTCCCTTCGGAATGAGGAAGGCTACATGGCCGAAGTGCAGCGGGAGCGGGACGGCTCGTTCCTCTTGATCGAAAACCACTGTCCGATCTCGGCCGCGGCCAACGCGTGTCCCAAGCTCTGCGACGCGGAACTTGAGGTGTTCCGAACTGTCTTGGGAGAAGGCATGGTGATCGAGAGAATGGAGCACATGGTCGCCGGGGCCCGCCGCTGCGTTTACCGCGTCCAAGCGACGGCACGGTGATGTGGATCTCCGGGAAGCGAGGTTCTTGGCCAGAATGAGCGCGCTCGCCGCCTCGGCGAGGACAGAGCGGCGGCAAGGCAACGCGGGCGACGGGTGAGGCGCCTGATCACTCGGTTTCGGCAACGCCCTGCAACTCCTGCGCGTTCCAGTACGGCCCGTGATCGGCCGTCCTGGCACGCACGGCCTTCACTTGCTCGGGCGTTACCAGCGGCGCGTTGTTGCCCCATTCTTTGTTGCCGCGGATGAAGGTGAGGATCGCCGCGATGTCCGCATCGCTCGTCACGACCTCGCGAAAGGGGGTCATCGTGCCGTTGTTCCAGAGCTGGCCCTTGACGGTGATCGGCCCTTGACCGCCGTCGAGCACGATGCGCGCAAGCCGGCCCGGCCCCGCTGCCAGCACCCACTCGGAGCCAGCCAGCGGCGGACAATTGTTGACCGTCGAACCCGTGCCGCCGGACTGGTGGCAACTGGAGCAGTATTGATCGTAGAGGCGCTTGCCCTGGAAGAACACCTCGTCTCTCTTGGACTTGGGGTGAAGCGCCGCCAGCTCCTCCGCACTGCGGTAAGGCCGATAGACGGCGGCTTGGAATTCGCCGCTGTTCTCGTCGATGTAAAGCGTGCCCCAGTAGAACAACCCCATCAGCAGAACGACCAGCCAGACGGGGCCGCGAGCCGAACCAGCGGTCGGCTCAGACTCGCGCGCGAGTGAGGGTTGTTTCAGATCGGCGCTCATTTCGCGGTGGCGTCCGGGCTTGGGGCTGTGGCGATCTCGGCCACGGGCGGCTTCGACATCGGCGTCTCTGGCAAAATCTCTTCCGCGCGCAAGCTCAAGAGATAGGCCGCCAGCGCGTGCGCTTCGGCCTTCGGCACGTATTCGAAATCGACGCTGCCTTCGCTCTCCAGGATCGACCGATCCGCGGGCGTCTGGCCGGGCAGCAGCTTGCGCTTGTCGAACAGGAACCGATACGGCGGCATCACTGAGCCGGGCACGATGCTCTGCGGCTCGACGAGGTGTTTGAGCACGGCGAGCGCGTTGGTCTGGCGCGCGCCGAAATTCGTCAAGTCGGGGCCGATGCGCTGGCTGCCGAGCTGGAGCGGCCGGTCGCGCAAATAGTCCTGAGCGACGCTGCGGCGCTTGCCCCAGCCGCGGTCGATGTCCGGACCGAACGGCTTGATCGGCGCCAGCACGACTTCGAGGCCGCTCTTCTCGAACTTCCGCATCGCGACGGAGGCCTCGAACAAACTGACTTTTTCGAGCAACGGTTTGGGAACCTGCTCAATCAACACGAGCGCCGCTGACTCGGCCAAATCCGGTTTGACTTTGCGAAGGACCGCGACGGCGTTGTTCGTCATCACGACGAGGGCCGCTGACGGGTCCGGCTTCGCTTGCGTTTTGAGAATCGCGTCGATGACTTCGTTCGTGCCGCTGCCCCAGCCTTTGAGCTGCACGCCCAGTTCCGTTCCGCTCTGGCGCACTTGCTGGCTGTGGCAATAGACGCAGCCGTTGGCGACATAGACTTCGCGGCCCTGCGCGGCGAGGCCAGGACGCGCGGGCGGATAGAGCAGACCGGTCTCCTTGATCTCGACCGGCTCCTGGCGGCCGAGCTGGAAATGCGGCGCGAGCACCAGCCCGCACCACGAGCTGACGAGCGTGAGGAACACGCCCAGGAAAATGAGCGCGCCGTAGTTCACGCGTTGGCCTCCGCGGTGGAGGGGAGAGCGGCTGTCCAGTCGGTCCACACCGGCACGCAGCACGCGCGGCCCCAGCGCGCCAGCAGCCAGAAGCAGTTCGCCGCCAGCGCGACGTTGCCGGCCAGGATCAGCAATTCGCCGAGCGTGCTGAACCGAAAGAAAGTCAGCATCGCCTTCATCACTTCGGGGAAAGGCACGCCGGCGTCGTTGAGCTTCAGGCCCTGGAGCACGCCGCCGACACCGAGCGACAGGAACGAGATTGCGATGCCGAGCGCCGCCAGCCAGAAGTGAAGATTGATCAGCTTGGGCGACGGCAGTTCGACCGGCGCCAGGCGCGGCACGACGTAGTAAATCGCGCCGAACAGCGCCATGCCGAGGAAGCCGTAGAGCGCCAGTTGCGTGCGGGCCGGATCGAACAGTGTGAAGTGCAGCAGCGCGTTCACGCTCCGATGCGAGGCCACGGCGGCCAGCACACCGGCCAGCACGTAGGCGCCGGCGCTGAACACCACGAAACGGAGCACCGGGTCCGCGGAAACTCCACCGCTCCGTCCCGCGAGGGTCTGCCGCAAGTTGAGGCCGACCGCCACCACCGGCACGACGGCTAGCACCGTGAAGAACGTGCTCACACTCGGCATCCACGCGGGCACCGGCGCGTCCGCGTGGATGCCGCCCCAACTGCCGAACAGCGCCAGCGCCCAGAACGAAAAAATCGCCAGCGGCTCGCTGTGAAGC
>Ga0209726_10008756_pt1 | contig 10768 bp, 5 predicted proteins | sample Subgrocontami54m_FD_187453 | JGI IMG/M metagenome (GOLD analysis project Ga0209726, IMG submission 187453) | Subsurface groundwater microbial communities from S. Glens Falls, New York, USA - GMW46 contaminated, 5.4 m (SPAdes) (version 3) | ecosystem: Environmental > Aquatic > Deep subsurface >... | reverse complement strand
ATATTGAGTGTCACAGTGTTCGAGAAAGAGCCTATTTATCAACTACTTACAGCGACCGAGACCCCGCTCATCACTCAAAGTACCGCTAACCAATTGTCTTTATTTAACTTTTAATGGGACAGTACTGTCATTTCAAGTCTTATTCGATCATGATCTCATCCACAAACAGCCAGGCATCATTCGTTGCGCCCGGTTTCCCCTCAGGGATCTTCCCGGCGTTCTCGGCAACGACTTTCACATATCGTGCTGTCCGGTCGCCGATGTTCATCTCGAGGATATTCCCTCCCTTTCGAATCTCCTCGGCGGAGAGCTTCTTGACGCTGCCAAAATTGACCGTATCGTTCGACACGAAAACCTCAACGCTCTTCGGCAAATGGATCCAGCTTCCTTCGCCGTCGAACACATCAATCGTCACTTTGGTGATCTGCTCCGGTTTTCCCAAATCGACGGTCGCTTCCATATCGGGGCCCCACCACCCAAGCCAGTTTTGTCCGTGCCGTGCAAAATCACCTCTGACGCCATCGACGAGCGTGAAAGCGCCGCTACCAAAATAATTTTCATGCGGCGGTGATTTGAGCGTGATGCTCTTGCCGGTCGATTTGGAAACAATGAACGACTGTATCAGCGTGTTTCCTCGTTGCTTCCCCATATCGAAATAGGCCGCCTTAACGACCAGCGTGCTGGGAATATCGATGGCCGAACGGTATTGAGGAGAAGTTGACGCCGGCTCGCTGCCGTCGATGGTATACTTGATGCCTGTTGAATCGAATGGTGACGACAGTTCAAAGACAATTCCGTTCCCTGCAATTGACGGCTTGACGACGGCTTTGATCTCATAGATCGCTTTCGAGTAATTCACACCCATCTTGTCGAGCAGTTGAAAATGCTGAAGCAACCTCTGCCGGAAATCACCATAGTCGCGCTGTTCGGCCGGACTCCAGACAACTTCAGCGAGGGCCGCCATTCGCGGGATCGCCATATACTCGACCTGCCGGGGCGTGTTGATGTATTCCGTCCAGACGTTCCCCTGCGCACCGAGGATGTATTGCCGTTCGCCGGCGGAGAGCTCGGCGGGCGTTGGCTCGTAGGAATAGACTTTCTCGACGGTCGTATAGCCACCGATGGCGAGCGGCTCGTACTGAGGAGTCCCCTGATAATGATCGAAGTAGCAGTGCGAGCCGGGCGTCATGACCGCGCGATGCTTCTGCTTCGCCGCCGCGATGCCGCCGTCAGTGCCGCGCCAGCTCATGACGGCCGCCTTAGGCGCCAGACCTCCTTCGAGAATCTCATCCCAGCCGATGATCTGCTTTCCTTTTGAGTTCAGGAATTTTTCGATCCGCCTGATGAAATAGCTCTGTAATTCACTTTCACCCTTCAGCTTTTCCTTTTTGATCAATGCCTGGCAGCGCTCGCACTTCTTCCATCGCTCCTTTGGACATTCGTCGCCGCCGATGTGGATGTATTTTCCGGGGAACAAGGCACACACCTCAGTCAGCACATCCTGGAGAAATTTAAACGTTTCCTTCCTTGTACAGTAAACATCATCATACACACCCCACGCCTTGCCGACTTCGAAGGGACCGCCGGTACACGAGAGTTCCGGATATGCCGCAAGCGCTGCCGTCGAGTGCCCCGGCATCTCGATTTCAGGAACGATGGTCACATGCCGCTGCTGCGCATACGCAACGATTTCTTTGATCTCCCTCTGCGTATAGAATCCGCCATAACGTGCGGTATCGAATTTTTGCTCGGCGTACGCGCCAACCATTGAACCGTTGCGCCATGCCCCGATCTGTGTGAGTTTCGGATATTTCTTTATTTCCAGGCGCCACCCCTGGTCTTCCGTCAGATGCCAATGGAACGTGTTCATCTTGTACATAGCGATGAAATCGATGTACTTCTTGATAAAATCCGTTGGGAAGAAATGGCGCCCCACATCCAGATGCATTCCGCGCCAGGCATACCGTGGAGCGTCGTCGATGTCCATGCAGGGAACATCGATCGTATCGTGTTTGCCGATCGGAAGCAGCTGCATCAGCGTCTGCAAACCGTAGAACACCCCGGCACGACCTCCGGAGATCGTTATTGCGGACGGTTTGACAGACATGGTATATCCTTCAGCCGACTTCCGCACGTTGGTGCCTATCGAGAGGGTGATCGCGCCGGCCGGTCGGTGCTTCGTCACAGAGAAACGCAGCCTGAAGCCGTAACGCTTCTGGAGAAAATCATTGAACAACTCAGCTTCCGATCGAAGTTCCCGATTCGACGTTATGATGAGTGTCGCCGACGATAGTGAAAATACGCCTTCATTGCGGTGAATGGATACCGGCTTTGGAATGACGGGCATAATGCTATCAGCGGTTTGAGCGCTGCCACCTTCGGCAATCAGGAGTGATAATGCAATGATTATTGATTTCATCATTGTCCGTTCTGGAAAGCTGAATATCGCACGTTCGTAGCGACAATTTCATGTCTCAGAAAATTCATTCAACAACGATCTCATCGACAAAAAGCCACGCCGGCTGTCCGGCGCCTGCGTGCCCGGGGGGACAAACGCCGATGTTCTTTGCGCGCACCCTGACGAAGCGGGCATTCGTATTGACCGCACCGGCGGAGAACGTCCTGATCACAGTTCCCTCCTCCGTCGGTGTGCCCTCATTCTTCACCGCCGGAAGGGGCTTGAAATTGCTGCCGTCGTCAGACACGAACCATTCCACCTCGACCGGCAGAAAAATCCAGGCGCCGCTCCTTTGCAGAAAATTGGACGAGATTTTTTTGATTGGTTGGGAAACACCAAAATCGATCGTTGCGTCGAGGTCATCGCCCAGGAATCCCTGCCAGCGCCCGTCATGAAAATCGCTCGTACCGAACTGGCAGTCCGTCAATCCAAACGCCCCGCCCGCCGTATACTTCGGACTGTACTGGCTCTGGAGACTCACATTTTTCGCAAAAGCAGCATGAATCGGGTAGTTGAACCGGGAGGCCTTGCCGTAAGGTCTTCCTTTTCTCAACCCCGTCACCTTAAGAACACTCGACGATGTGATTTCGACAGGATGTGAATAAGTTTTTGCCGATGCGGATCGATCGGTGCGATCGATGGTGTAACGGATCGTCATATCATCTTTCGCAGACGTCAAAGAGACATCGAGCACACGGCGATCGACATCAAACTCCGTTCGTGCCGAGATCGGATACGAATAACGCGCATCGAGGCTGTCGAGTTTCACCAGGAGAGCCCGCACATCCTCGACGACATCGTTTGATCGTTTTTCCGGTGAAAGAATTCCCGATGTTGTGATCCACTTCTCTTCCCACTGGTTCAGGTTCGACGCTGTGCCGTCATCGAGATGCTGAAAAAAATACTGCCATCGCGGCGCGTAATAATCGCGGATGAGGCCGCTCCAGACTTTCGCTGCATATTCGGAAAGATACGGACCACCCCAGACCGTCACCTGGCGTTTGGCATCGGCCTCGTAATAGTTCTTTTCATCGTCCGTCATTCCCCACTGCCGGGCAAAACCGATCCATCGCTCCAGGCTCCTGTCGGGCCGGCTTGCGAACAGCCGGTCCAGATCGGCCAAAAGATCAAGTGCAATTTGTGCCGACGTATCCCGATCACGCCGGGCGGAAGCGATCTGGAGTTTTGCTGCGTCCGTCAGGTATCTGTCAATGGCATTGCCGCACGATTGGCCGGCCAGTTCGATGAGATCGTTGCGGTAAAATTCGTTCCTTCCGAGCTCGTCGGCGCACGAAAGAAAAAGCGCCACCGCGCTGTCGACCGCAGCCCCGGCGCCCACGTCGCTCCGGGGATCGAGGCTTGGCCGGCTCTGAAACGCAAACCTGGCACTGAAGCCAGGGTTCGTGTAGGTCGAGCGCAGCAGCAGTTGCCAGCATTGCCGCATCGCCGGCGGGCATCGGCCATAACGCGACCTGCAATAGTCGATAAGCCATTGATTGATGTCGATCGAGTCGGCTGACCAGGCCGCGTCGGTGAGGAGTTCGTAGACGACCTCGTTGTTTTCAATTCCTTCCGGCGACATCCCGAATCCAACGAGGTTCCCCCTGGCAGGATCGCGGAGCGTCCGGGAAGGATCTGCCGCGAAGAATTTCAATGCGCCATTCATCGGATTGTTGCCGCCGAAGTTGTGGATGACGCTGTAGATCCATTGCTTGCCATAGAATGCGTCGTGCTCTTTCCATCCATGCCAGAGTTCGTTTGCCAGATCGATGATGATCATCCGCTGGTTCGGGACTTTCCTGAGCAGAGCCTGTACGGAAGGCTTGTCCCAGAACTTCGATCCGTTGTAGAACAACCAGCCCTGCATGACCCACGTTCCGTTCGAGTCGCCCGCGTTGATCGACTTAAAGACTGCTTCGCCGAACTCCGCAAGCTCATCATACCGCCCTTCCGTTGTCACCGGAACTTCCATCTCATTGAAGCTGTCGGCGAGATAATATTCACACGGTCCGTAGGCTTTACGATATTCTTCGATGAACTTCTTGCCGATCTCGATGAACATCCGCGACTTCGGGGAAAGCATGTAGGTTTGATGGTCATCCGTGAACCCCACCCAGGGAGCCATTCGTTGTACCTGAGCCGACGGGTTGTGCTGCCCGAAGGTTGCCGGGACAAAACCCGCGAACGCCGGGACAACCGGATGCATGCCGAGTTCTCTCATCCGGTGCAATATTTTTTTCTGGAGTTCCTCGTTCTGGTCGATCCAGTGCTGGGGCAGCGGGCCGTCATGCTTGTTGAGATTTCCCATCCGGTGCCAGGGAAGAAATGCAGGGCCGGAGAAATACTCCTTGAGCTCTTCATTGGTCACGCCAAACGAGTTCCAGACTCTTTGCCATATTGCCTCCTGACCTGCCATGGCAAGAGGCATATTGATGCCGTGGATCGCCATCCAATCGAGCTCTTTTTCCCATTGGTCCCAGTCCCAGAACGCCGTTGTGTAACCGAACGTGCACACGTTATAATAGAGACGAAACTTGAACGGAGTCGCGACCCTGGTCAGCGGATAGTCCGGCAGACGTTTCGGAAGATTGAGATGTTGCCCGCTCCACGTGACCTGGCTGTTCGTCGCATCGCGAAGATAGTGATAGAGACCACGGGTCATCGCGATCGGGTTCGTCCCCCTGACGGTGACTTTCCCTTTCTTTGCATCGACTTCATAGACGTCGGCACCGCGGCCAGGGACGATCTGTTGGAACACGACGTCGTTGGCACGTGCGCCAACCAGGCGCCGGGCGACTTCGTTCGCCGCCTTTACCATCGCATCGGTATCTTGGGAGGATGGCTTTCGCTGCCCATGCATTTCATTCATGAAGATCAACATGAACAGCACCATCGGCACTGCAAACGAAAGTGACTTTCTCATGAACTCCCTCGTATGTTGGTACAATTCATTCGCTAGGAGACCTCCAGATCATCTGCGCCAGTTTTCTCAAAAAACTGGACGGTGAACGGGTGGATAAACATCCCGAACCGCGCTTCTCGCCACCACTGCATGCGGGCATTCCTCGCCGACGGTGGATCATTGGTAAAGTCCTGCCCGAACATCACTCCTTGAAGGGCGAGCATACCGACGGCAAACCACAACCAGATTTTGAAATACGACTGATGCCCCATTGTGTTCGAACTCATCGTGATGGCGGAGTCTTATAGAGGGCAAAATTTGAGATCGTCGGGCAGTCCCCCGATTTAATAATGACAAGACGAACTTTTGTTGTTGTCGTTGGGGCAACCCGGAGCAATCTCTTATGACCGACCGTCGTCCCGCCGGCGCTTTTCTTCCAATCTTTCTCGTTCCACACATCAACCGAGAACGCTTCGATTCGCTGGCCGAGAGCGATGTGCTCCTGCACCATGATACAATCAAATGTTTTCGGCTTGTCGAATTCCACGATGAGCGACGCTTCTGTGACGCTGTCATCCGTCGCCCAATAGCTCTCCTTGTCCGCATCAATGGCGTTCTGCGCCGCAAAGTGCTGGTCGTTGCCTCTCACTTCGGAAGCGGAACAACGTGCTCCGATCACAAGATTGTCGGCAAATGTTGCGTCGAGCAATCTCTTCAGCCCCTTCAACGCTCTTGCGTCGGCATCGTGGATGCGGCCGCGTCGATCGGGCGGGACGTTGAGAAGCAGGGAGGCGTTGCGTCCGACAGACCGAAAATAGAGATCGAGCAACGCCGCGGGAGTTTTCACGCTGGTGTCCTCGCCGGCATGGTAGAACCAACCGGGACGAATCGACACATCGCATTCCGGAGGGAGCCAATGTTCTCCACCCCTGTGGCCCTCGATCCCTTCCTGGTACCGCGTATATCCCGGAGCGGGAGCGTCGCCGCGTTCGCCGATCGGCGTGTAGGTTGACCAGCAGGTTTCTCCCGCGTAGCCGTTCTCGTTCCCGACCCATCGAACGTCCGGACCCACATCGCTGAAGATGACGGCATTAGGCTGCAGTTGCCGGACGAGCGACCAGGTCTCCTGCCACCCATAATAAGTTGTCCGGTCGATCGTTCTGGTCTCGCGGGCGCCGCCGTAATATCCGTCTCCGCCGTTGGCGCCGTCGAACCAGACCTCAGAGATGTCGCCGTAGTTTGTCAACAGTTCGCGGAGCTGATTGCGATAAAACGCTACATACTCCGGTTTCCCGTAATCTTTCTGGCTGCGGTCCCAGGGTGAGAGATAGATCCCGAATTTCAAACCGTACGTGCGACATGCGTCGGCGAGTTCCTTGACGACATCCCCCTTTCCTTGTTTCCACGGACTCTTCTTCACCGAATGTTCCGTGTATTGTGAAGGCCAGAGGCAGAATCCGTCATGGTGCTTGCACGTCAGGATGAGTCCTTTCATTCCGACATTCCTGGCAACGGCCGCGATCTCATCGGCGTTGAAATCGGAGGGATTGAAGAGCGACGGTGATTCATCTCCGTAGCCCCACTCCTTGTTGGTGAACGTATTCACCGTGAAATGCACGAACCCGCAATACTCCAGGTCTTGCCATGCCAGCTGCCGGATCGTGGGAACGGCGCCAAATGGCTCCGGGGCTTTGGTCATCGAGTAATCCCGGCAGATCGTGTCGTAAATGGTTTTCGCCATGAGTCGGGCACCATCTTTGTCGGGATGGACCCTATCGGGGAAGAACTCCGCTTTGCCGGTTAATGCAGAATAGAGATCGATGATGGAGACGCGTTTCCTTCCGGCAACTATCAACAGGCGCGGGATCACGTCGTTTCGAATCACCGAGTCGCTGATACCCCAATCGCCGGGGAAAGCCGGAACCGGCGTGCAGAGATACACGCGCGGAAGAGAGGGGAATTTCTGAACATCATCGATAAGCGCCTCATAATCCACGACGAACTCGTCCTTGTACTTCCAGTTCTGCGGCTTTGAGTCATTGGTACCCAGCTTCATAATGACAACATCAGGTCCGAAGTTCTTCGCTTCCTCGAATTCCCTTTCATTCCGATAAGGATAATCGCCGTGCTGCAGGAGCGTTCTCCCGCTCGAACCGAAATTCCTGACGTCCCATCCCTTTCCAAGCATTCTTTGGAGTTGTGCCGGATATGAATTGTTGATTCTATCCTGGATGCCGGCGCCATAGGTAATGCTGTTGCCGATGCATGCGATTTTCAGAATTTTTTCTGCCGAATCCGACTCTGTGGCGCCGACCAGCACCGACAGCGCGACCGCCCACACGATCGACCGCAAGTGACGAATTCCTTCAGATGAAATGTTCATTGGAAAGCACCGAGGGTTTTACCACTTGACCACAATCTCATTGCTGGAATTCCGGAAGACAATGTTCTTGGTACGCGGCGTTGTGCCTGAGGAATGAGGCGACATCGCTTTCGTGTTCACCGTAAGCTTTTCGACGTTCTCGAACCCATGAAGCACGAGATTGATCGTCGTGAACTTCGTCCCGTACGTCCCCTCGACGGAACTGAACGTGATATGTTTCTTTACGGGATCAAATGCGACGATCCGCTTATGATATGTACCTTGTTCATACAATCTGGTCGTGCCATCGTCCTCATAATACGTGAATGAGGTCTGATGATCTCCGGCATAGACATGGAACTGCAGGGTATCGGACGCCCGCTCGCCGGTGTTCTGAACGATCGACTGAATCGGGATCATGCCTCCCGCCCTGACAAAGACCGGAAGGTCGTTGAGCGGGGCTTCGACAACAGTCGTCGCGTTCCCTTTATAGAAGCGGTCTGAACCCAAACGGTACCATCCCCCTTCCGGCAGGTAGACATTCAGTTTGTTTTCAGTACTCGCCACCGGAGCGACGAGCAGATTATCGCCAAAAAGATACTCATTCTGGAAATCGGACCAAAAGACATGTTCATCAAACGAATAGTCGATGGCAAGTGTACGTGCCACCGGCAATCCGGTTTGGGATGTTTGGTAGAACGCGGAATAGATATACGGCAGCAAACGATAGCGTTGTTCGATTGATGATCTCGCCTGAATTTCGACTTCCTCGCCGAACGACCAGGGTTCGTGTCGTTTCATCCCGTATTGTTTGTGGCTGCGGAAAAAAGGCGTATACGTTCCGATCGATAGCCAGCGAGTGAACAATGCCGATGTCGCATCCCCGGCAAATCCGGAGATGTCGGGCCCGGCAAACGCGATGCCGGAGAGTCCCATACTGTTCACCATTCGCACCGCGAGGAGCATATGCTCGTCGGACGGGACATTGTCGCCGGTCCAAACAGCGGCATAGCGCTGGATCCCGGAATAGCCGGCGCGGGTGAGGACGAAGGGTCGTTTGCCGTTGAGCAGCTGCTCTGATCCTTCGTACGTGCTCCGGGCCATTTCCATTCCATAAATATTGTGCGCTTCCTTCATCGTCGCCTCATCACCGTCAAAATTCACACGCACGAGATCCGGGATCTTCTGGCCCCAGACAGCGGGTTCGTTCATGTCGTTCCAGAATCCATCAACACCTGTCTCGACAAGTCGTGACATCGATTTTCCCCACCATGCGCGTGTCTGCGGGTTCGTGAAATCGGGAAAATGACATTCACCCGGCCAGACGCTTCCGACATAATTCTCTCCGTTCGGATACTTGATAAAATAGTCGTTCTGCACCCCCTCATCATACGCGAAATATCCTTTTTCCACCTTGATGCCCGGATCGACAATCGTCACGACATGAAAACCCATCGCCCTGAGTGAATCGAGCATGGCCTTCGGATGGGGAAAACGTTCCGGATGCCATGTAAAGATCTTGTAGGCATCCATATAATGGATATCGAGATAGATCACGTCGGCAGGAATGTTCTTCCGCCTGAAGGTCCGGGCCAGTTCGAGCACTTCCGAATCGGGAAAATAGCTCCAGCGGCATTGCTGAAAGCCGAGACTCCAGAGCGGAGGCAGTTTCATACGGCCGGTGAGGGAAGTATATCCTTCAAGAACCGCGGCAACGGAGGAGCCGCCGATGAAATAGTAATTCATCTCGCCGTCGGGCGCAGAGAAGCTGGAAAACCGGTTATCGCTCGATGAGCCGAAGTCGAACGTCGTCCGCCGTGTGTTGTCGAAGAAAATCCCATAGGTCAGACGATCATGCAAACCGATAAAGAACGGCGTTGAGACATAGAGCGGATCGTCCTCAACTCCGTAAGCATAATGATCGGTGTTCCAATTGACGAATGATCTTCCTCTCCTGTCGAGCGATCCGGTTTTCTCACCCAGCCCGATGAAGCGTTCATCCGGAAATAACTTCTTAAAGCACGTCACTTCGGTCCCCTGCCATGCGACACCGAGATCGGCGTCATCTTCATTCACCAGCCTGTGGTCCGACGTATAGAAATGCAGGCGGACGGGCTTCTTCGATACAACGACGCTGAGCTCTTGGGTGGAGAAGCTCAACTGATCGGGCTCCTCGCTGAACCGGGAACTGAGCTTCTGTGGTTGTTGAACCACAGCATATGAAAAGTCCCTGCCAAACTCACCGCGCACGATCCGCACTCTGATGATCGATGGGGAGTAGGCGTCCAGGGAGACGCTTCCGTTCGCCGCCCTGATCACCAGACCAAAATCAGTCCGCTGAACCGACTTGAAGTTCCCAAGGTGTTCACTGAGCTGGGCATGGACAACCAGCGGAACAAGCCACCACACAAGAGTGAAACAGAACGCTAACGCTGCCCCGAAGCCTGGATCGGATGTATGAGCAGACTCGGATATCGTTTCCAATTTTCTAAATCGATCTCGGGTCACGTTCTTTGATCCTTTCGATGTCGTTTCACAAAAACAGCCCAACCCCGCATGAGGCCTAAGTGATCCATTCTCCAAGCAGGAATCGGGGTTGCGAGACCAGAACATATCGAGTTTCCTACGGGACGAGAGAGTCTCGCTGCCTTGATTAGCAGGCTGTTGAAATATGATTTTTAAACGCAGAGGCGCAGAGCGCGCAGAGAAACGCGGAGCGTTCTTCTGTTAAAAACGGTTCGAATTTCGCCTCTGCGATCCTCGGCGATCTCTGCGTCTCTGCGTTGAGAACTTTAATTTCGTGTTTTTCAACAGCCTGATATTTCTAAAAGGTCTCCCGTGAGTCATGAGAATTTCGTATGATTGATTACCACACCAAATCAACTGATTCTTCATCAACTCACAGGAGGGTTTATGTTGTATACAGGAATCGATTTGCACCGACATCTCATCGTCATGTGCACCGTTAACGACAGTGGAGCCATCGTTGCCCGCTCGAGAATTAAGACCGAAGCGGATGCTGTGGTAGCATATTTCCGTCAATGGA